>Ga0182738_1005911_pt1 | contig 12896 bp, 16 predicted proteins | sample eDN5th30CBELigMG_FD_128876 | JGI IMG/M metagenome (GOLD analysis project Ga0182738, IMG submission 128876) | Enriched Miracle-Growth compost microbial communities from Emeryville, California, USA - eDNA 5th pass 30_C BE-Lig MG (version 2)... ...
GATATATTTTCTCAATAGTATTCAAATATATCATTTTTATGTTCAAGTCAAGAATTTGATCTGCTAATTTCTGAAGATTTTCGAAAGAAACTTTTTGAATTTTCTTTTTAAAAAATTGAAAAAGTTCCTCCCTAAAAAATTCTTAAAAATATTCTCCGCCATTTCTGGATGCTTCGGAAAAATAAGTCAATGCGCAAGGCTCCACACTTTTCCATCGGAGCTGACACCACGAGGTAATTTTTCCAAATTTGTTAATTTTGAAATTTCAATTCCAATAAAAAAAAAAAAATTCGTCAATTTTTCTCTCCAAATTCAGAGAGTAGAGAACAAGGTTTCTTCATCTTCTTTTGAATCCTAACAAGCAGAATTTCGTCAAATCAAAATCGTGATTTTCTAGCTCAATCCAAATCTAACGAGATTTTCATAAAAGATAATTTGTTAAATTTAGCTTTCATATTATGAAATTTTTCATATTTCATATTTCATAAATTTTGAATTTCTGTGATTTTTTCTTTCAAATTGTCATCTTTTGTGTTTCATGATTCCTCTGATTTCTCATTATGGGAAGAAGCTTTTTATTTGATTTTTAGAAAAATTCTAGGTCTTTTAGTCAGAAAATGATTTCACAACAACAAAAAATATTTAGAAGGCAACAAGGGTATAAACAACTGCAGTTACAATATTACTAACGAGATAGCATCCTTGGTTTATAAGATAAAACTGAATTCTTTCGTTATGCCAAAGGACTTCATTCAAGCAGACAGTAGCCATAAATCCGAACCAAACCAATACTCCCAATTTTATAGCGTCTTCCATTCCTGAAATCTCCACATTGTGAGCAATAATAGCAAAGATAATGGTGTAAATGACTTTGCTGAGAAAAGAGCCCAATATTGAGAGGCCCATACCTTTGTGTTCTCTCATTTTCTTCTTTGTCTCTTCTTCGTCCCATCCAAAGTACTTAATAAATGGCTTGGTAAACAATTTCATGTACCAAATTGCATGGACAAAATGGCCTGCCAGGGCTCCAAGAAAGATTCCAAGAATGCTCACATCACATTTAACTATCCCACCTGACATTATTTCAAAATTAAGTAAAATAAAATAATTAATTATTAATTTTCTTTTCTCAAACTATTTATCTCTTATGAAATCAGTCATTGAAATTTAAAAATATTTTTCGCAACAAAAAAAGGCAGAAAAATCTAAAATGAGATAAAAAAATTTCGATAGTTTCTTTCAAGGTCCTCGGACTTTTTTAAATCCATTTCATACGAAATAATATAGGTATCAGTCGATAGACACAGCCAAACAGGGACATACATTTACCATTCTAGTCTGTATGCAATGAAAGAATAAACAGCTGCCATAGCTACTGTGCGGACCAAATAACTTGCTTGGTTTAAAATATAAAATTGAATCTTCATGCCATGCCACAAGACTTCATTGATACCAACTGTTGCCATAAAGCCGACCCAGACTATTGCGCCAACCACAGCGGCTCCAACGATACTGGTAATTTGAAGGTTATGAAGTAAGAAGGCAAAGACTATTTGAGCGATAAAAGTTTCAACCAAAGAACCCCAAACAGCCTTAGTATGACCCTCTTTCATATATTTCTTTATTTGATCAAGTTCCCATCCACAGTGCTTTGTCCACTGCTTGTTGAAAAGAGGGCCAAACCACATTGCAGAAATGAATTGGCCCACAAATGTCGCAGCTACAACTCCAATAATGCTAATGTTGGTGAATTGAAGAGCTCCCTTCATGACTCTTTAAATCTCCAGATTTCGAATTTATTAAATTATTAATTATAATTTCACCTCCTTCTTTTTGTCAAGTAGTAGCTGGCGATTCAAAATTAAATTTATTTCAAGTCATTCTTCTTCGTCATTTTCAATCATCAAAATTTATATAATTAAACCTTTAAATTATGGCATCATTTCATCTAGCAATAAAAACCCAAAGATATTTAAAAAATCTCTTTCATTCTTTCAAAAGCTTGTAAATTTGGAAAGGGGCAAGATATTGTTTGGATATTTTCTCAGTGCCAAAAATTATCCTTGGGGCGCTTTTCAGAAACATAGAGTTTTGTTACCAATGTGTATGAAGACACTTTGGCCGAGTGGTTAAGGCGTTGGCCTGCTAAGTCAATGGGGTCTCCCCGCGAGAGTTCGAATCTCTCAGGTGTCGAATTTTTTTAATCAATCCCACAATGGATTTTTTAAGAAAAAATTCTTAAATATCCAACAAGACATTAATCATGCTTCGCTTCGTTTGGGAGAAAACAGAATCAGAACCTTGGATCGAATTTCAAAGTAAATTGAGAAAGTTGCAACTATGGGCATGAAGACACTTTGGCCGAGTGGTTAAGGCGTTGGCCTGCTAAGTCAATGGGGTCTCCCCGCGAGAGTTCGAATCTCTCAGGTGTCGAATTTTTTCTTCTGTCAATATTTCAAAGACAAAAAGTTCTTGAGAGTAGCAGAGCTCATCATATTTTCAATTCGATTTTGTGAAATAGAAACCAATTTTTATATTATTCAAGTCCTCAAGGGCAATTTTTATGAATAAGAGGGGCATGGAAATCTCTGTCAACAAAAGGAAAATTTGGCATAGAGCTAGAATCTAGCCGTTTTGCCTTTATGAAAAAGTATTCTTGTGTAAAGCATAAAAGCTTGAATAAATACAAGTCATAAAATCAAAAATTATTTCTGCCTCTTATTGTAAAGCAACAAAAGAATATACAGCTGCTACGGCAATAGTACGAACAAGGTAACTTGCTTGAGTTAAAACGTAGAATCCAACTCTCTCTCCGTGCCAGAGAACTTCATTGATAGAAGCAGTGGCCATGAATCCAAACCACACCAATCCAGCTAATTTAATGGCTTCAACAGCGTCAGTGATATTGAGATAGTGCAAGAGAACAGCAAAAACTATGACTGACACGAGTTGTTCAAGGAAGGCTCCGATGATGCTTCTTCTGTATTCAGATTTGTCAGAAAGGTAATTCTTGTATTCAACTTCAGTCCATCCGCAATACTTTTGCCATTGCTTGCTGAAAAATGGGCCGAACCACAAAGCAGAAATAAATTGTGCCACTGCAGTTGACAATAAAACTGCGGAAAGAGTCTGAAAATGGGCCTGGAGAAAGTCAGTGATCATAAGATCTTTTTATGAAAAATTCTTTTTTTTTTAACAGTTAATTTAAGTATTTCATTAGAATTTCAGAGTGTTTATTTCAATATCAGAAGATTAATTTTTTCAAAACGAATTTCATTCAAGACTTCGTTTGACTCATGAAAAAACTTCATTGTTTTAAATAAATACCCTGTTTTGTGATTCATGTTGGGATTTTAAACTACTGTAATTCAAGTTTACATGAGAAATTCAACTCTGATATAACTCTGATATGTAAAGGTTAATTTTTAATCGTAAAATAATCCTTTTCAGACAGCGACTATTGAGTATATGCTTACTTTGGAAACGTCTGATTATTTCGACACTATTATACCAACCTGCCTCACAATCCTGACGTGTACATGGCTCTTGATGACTTATTTCAGACTTCAAAGGAAGACGGTCGGGATGTCAATGATTATGGTCCTAGCATTATCAGACATTATTTATGCGATCACTGCACTGGCAGGAACTCTCTTTCCTCAGTTTTTGTTGTCGCGCGCATTCCTTGTCCTTTTCTTTTATCCTACATATTTTTCAATATTTTTCGCTTCAGTCATGTCCATGTTGGTTTATCAATCCTTAAAAAACAAGGACTTTGAACCCAAAAAATTCTTTGCCATCAGTCTCGTGCTCACTTTTATCCTCTCATCAGTATTTGTTTGGACGTAAGCGAGTTTTTTCAACTCTTCTCTAATTATTATTAGTTGGCAAATCACTGAAACGATGAGTCAATTACTATTTGGAATCATATTATTTGGTCCTCCTTCTTTGTCCCTGATACTGACAACAATCTGTTATCAGTTAAGCGCAAATGTCCTCAAAAGCTTACCACATGCAGAATCTGAACTCACCAAAATCTATATCAAAAACCTCCAATTTTATTCGTTTGCACAGTTGCTTACATTTGGACCTTTATTCTTATATCGTTTCGTTTTGGGAATACTTGAAATCGATGAAGAGGATATTAATAGCACTTTGTCAAGTTGCATTGAGGCCCTCGCAAATTTGTCTGGATTTATAAACGCAATCATCTTTTTCTTCCAAAGAAGGTCCGCAGTCAAAAGCTCAAAAACTAGTTTTATGACTTCCTCAAATGGTGGTGGTGGTGGTGGTGGAATGTCTATGGACTCTGAATTAGATACAACCCTTATGAATGATCTCTAAATTTTAAAATATTCAACTCAATTTTGAGAAACCCTATATTTGTAATAAATTATGTAGTTTCAGCATATAATTGATACAAAATGTCGCATTATAATCAATGAAAAATTTTCAAGTTTATTCTGGCTGGTTGATTGATAAGATCAGTTGAAAAACTGAGCAATAGTTTATAATAAATAATATTTCTCTGATGCCTTACGGCTAATAAAACCCGGTATATATGTTTGTAAATTTAATTTTAATTAGATTCAGGAATCAATCAATGATATTCAAGGAATTTAACCAAGAGACTCTTTACGCTCGTCTCATCCCTGCAAGCCTTAGTTGCTTAGCATGCTTCTGGATCTTTTATCGCTATGCAATTGCTCTTCGAAAAAGTATCGGGTTCACCCTTATCTTGATCCTCGCTATTTCAGATCTCCTCTACAGTCTTTCTATTATCATCATTAAAACCGTCGCCCTACCACTCACTGGAAGAGCTCTTATTTCCATCTCTTTTCTTACAATGTATTTTGCAATCATTTGGGCTTCAGTCATGGGATATCTTGTCTTGAAATCTCTACAAGCCAAAGAATTCTATTCCAAAGCAGAAGTTATCAAAATGGTTATCCTAGCCATCTCACTGTCTGTCGCCTTCTCTCTTGGGTAAATACTTTGATCAAGATTATTTTTATCTAATCTCTCTCTTGTAGCTGGTATTTCTGCTCGAATAATTGGGGTGTTTCTATCGGCTTTGGATTTCTTCCCTCCATTATTTCATTGCTCTTCACTTTTGGCTTCTATTGGAAAAGTGTTCAGATCCTCAAAGGACATGCCACATATGAATTAAAATCCACAAGCGATTACATCACAAATTTGAGAGCATACTCATTCTCGCAAATTTTAACCATGGGGCCTACCATCTTTTTCTATTTCTTGCATGATTTTACAACTTATAATTTTATCCAAAGTCCCCTTATTCAAGCCTTTGCCCATGCAACTGCAGCATTTGCTGGCTTGATCAATGTTCTCATATTTATTCGACAAGGCTCCCAAAGTTATAATAAACCAGTCGTTGAAATTGATTTCGATTTATCCAAAGATCTCATCTAAACCCAGTTATTTATTTATTCATTCTCTTTGAAAGTATTATTTAAATTTTTCCCCCTTATATTTATATTGTTATTGTAAGAATAATCCTATTTATATTTAAACCAGAAGCCAAAAAAATCTCGATCTTATGAATTTATATGATTGAATTTCCTTGGGAGATTGAAGAAACTAAACAAACTCTTCCTTATTTAAAAATTTAATAAAAATCCTAGATGATAATTTATCATAAATGATTATCACCCTCACTGAAGTCATCTATACTCTGGCCCCTGCTGGGCTTAGCTGCTTGGCTTGCGTCTGGATCTTTTACAGATACATCATTACTTTGAAAAAGACTATTGGCTTGACAATGATCTTGATTTTGGCAATATCAGATTTTACTTTTGATCTTGGACTGATTCTTTTCAAATTGCTCGAAAAAACCTTTTCAAGCTTGGACTTTTACTTCTATATGATCATCCCTCTCTATTTTTCCATTTTCTGGGCGTCAGCTATGTCGTTTTTAGTTTTCATGTCACTCAAAGATAAAGATTTCGAATCGAAAAAAACACTCTTGATTACATTCTTTATCGTTCTTTTGCTCACCATCGGGTGGTATCTTTAGTATAAAACATTTCACCAATATATAATCATTAATCTCTTGTAGTTGGACATTAAATTCATTTTGGGACGATCAAACAATATCCTTTGGAATTGCTCCTGTGGCTCTTTCACTCCTAATCACATTTATCTTTTATGCAAAAAGCATACATTTTTTGAAGAATAGTTCTGGATATGAGCTCAAATCAACAAAGATCTACATTAGAAATTTATGGTTTTACTCTTTCGCTCAAATTATTACCCTCGGACCTCTCATACTCTATCCATTTATCCTGGAGTTTTGTGACTTCGAAGCAACCACTTTCAGACAGATCTGGAGATCCGTTAGATTCCTAGCTGCCTTAAGTGGTTTAATAAATGGGCTCATCTTTTCTTTCCAAGGCTCAAATAGCAATGAAAAACCTGTCGTTGAAACAGATAGTGAATTATCTCAAGATCTTATATAAATTATATTGTATCTTCTCGAGTATTTTGATTCAAGCTTTTTTTTCCATATTTATCTTATTTTTAATTTTTTTTGTTTTGAAATATGATTGGAGTATTAGTTTTCATGAAAAATTATCTTCAGCTCAAGAAGCTCTCGAGGTTTTACTCTCCATAAATTATTTTTTTTCTTGCACCTTTCTTGGACATTTTCAAATCGAATTAATATTTACCTTTACCGTATGTTTAAAAATCTCAAAAAGACCAAAAATCTTTTCAAAATTTCAACATGAACACTTTTGTATTTGTCCAAGAGCCAAAGCTTGTCTTTCGTTATTTTCAAGTTTTTCTCCCTCAAAGCCGAGAAAGAATGCAAAAAGCCCCCCTGTCCGATTCTTCTTTGAATTGATGATGATGATGATATCTTAAAAGCGAGATTTTGTTGGAAAGTTTATATTAAAATTTCGCCAAAATAAATTAATATGAATTTGCATTTCACAATTGGACAATTAGCGCGCTTGATACCTTGTGGCCTAAGCTGTTTAGCTTGCTTATGGCTCTTTTTACGATACCTCACAGCCCGCAGTCGTAGTCTTGGCTTTTCGATGGTATTTATTTTGGCAATGTCAGATTTTATTTTCAGCGCTTCATTGGGATCGACGACTCTCATTGATCAAATCGAACCAAAGCTCTACTATGCTCTTTTCTTCATATCAATCCACTTTTCAATCTACTGGGCTTCGGGTATCGCACTTCTCGTGTATAAATCATTAAAAGATGTCAATTTCAATAGTAGAAAATCTTTTTCTATTGTCTTCATGACTTTATTCCTCACATCAATTGTTTCAACTATTCTGTAACCTCCTTTTCCGAAGACCTCATCTTAATTTCCATAGATTGACTGTGCAATTCTTCAATAACTTCCTTGTGGTCCTCTTAATGATGATGCCACTCGCTATTTCTCTATTGCTTACATGCATCTATTATTCAAAGTGTATTGGATTACTCAAAGAACAGTCAGGATTCGAAATGAAATCAACCAAGATTTACATCAGAAATCTCAGAATGTACTCATTTATTCAATTACTCACATATGGCCCACTTGTTGTCTATTTACCTATTGCTAGCTATTACTCAAATATTGATCCTGTCATTGATCAATATTTGTCTTCCGCTGCGGAAGTTCTAGCTGGATTGTCTGGATTGCTTAGTGTCCTCATTTTCCTGATGCAAGGCCCTTTAAATTACAAAAAACGCTCTTCCGATCAACTTGAGAGCGATCTCACTCAGGATTTAATACAAATATAATTTAATACAACTTTTTCCTCTATTTCCAGAAATCCATTTTCTATGTATCATTATGATTTGTCTTCTTTTCTAAAGAAATTTTTTCCAAACTTATAAAATCACCGAGATCTGGATCTCAAAATTAATTTAAATATGAATTATATTCTTCTGAATAGATATTTGAGATTTCGCACTTGAAATTGGTCTTTGAAATAAAATACACGCAACTGCGAGATATTAAATGGATTCACTACCAGATTTCTTGTTAGCAACCACTCCACCAAGCTTAACATGTATTGCCTGCATTATTCTCATCATTCAGTACATCAGATATCCGAAAAAGAACCTCGGATTCTCTCTAATCACAATCTTAGCGGTATCAGATCTCATTTATGCCAGCAACACTCTTGTGAGTATCTTCGATCCAACACAATCACTCATCAAAATAAGTCTTGCAGTCATGTTCTTTTCAATCTACTTTTCAATTGCCTGGGCATCAGCTATCGCCTTTCTTGTTTATCAATCTCTTGCTGATAAAAATTTCGATTCTAAAAAACAACTCACAAGAACATTGATCAGCGTATTTTTCACAGCATGCCTCTGTTCTGCATAGTAATCACTCTTTATTGCCAAAATTTCTTATTCTATTTTAGCTGGGATTCAAATGCAGGACAAAGTCTCGCAGCTTTCATTTCGCTATTTCTACCTCTTGCATTATCACTCATCTTCACCGTGTTTTTCTACATGAAAAGCATCCTTATCCTCAGGTCGCAGCAAGAGTATAATCTCAAATCCACCAAAAGTTACATTCGAAGCTTAACTTTCTATTCCTTTGTCCAACTCATAACCTACGGGCCTTTAATTACCTACCTTTTTCTTTGTGGCTTCGTTGATTTTGATGATAAAGTTTCAATCACTATGGCAGAAATTACCGAGAATTTAGCAAGTATATCAGGCTTTTTCAGTGCCATGATTTTCTTATGCCAAAACTCATCAAACTATAAAAAACCTCTCATCAACGAAAATGACAATGATCTCACTCAGGATATGATCTAATCCTTGAAAAGTTAGGAAATTTTGATGACATCATATTTTGTATATTTATTTGTAATTTTTTTTTAAACTTTGACCTTATTCAAATATTTTCTTGAAACTCTTCAAGAATCTTTCAACAAAAAAGGAATTTATTGATTTCTATTAAAAAAAACCCTCTCTTTGAGAGTCTGCCCCTGCTGAGATGAAAATACTCGGATTATTCTAAATATCAGTCACATTTGTCCATGATAAATAAAAATTTAATTTCATTTTTCATAAAGTAAAAGTTCTTGTATATGAGAGAATTTCTTTTTGAGGATCTTGCAGACATCATTCCTCAATCCATAACATGTATTGCTTGCATTTGGTTCGTTTTGCGATATCTCTGTCAGCCTCGTAAAAGCCTTGGATTTGTCTTAGTCCTCATCATGGCTCTCTCAGATTTCATTTTTAGTGCCAACATCTTATGGTTCAATTTGCTGACACCTCAAGCTCTTAATGGAACAACGACCCTTGCCTTTTTTATTTTGTATTATACGTCTCTTGCTTTTTCAATCTTCTGGGCTTCAGGAATCGCTTTCCTCGTTTACAGATCTCTGAAAGGTTTCACATCTGATCCAAAGAGCATAATCGTTAAAGCCATCCTTGTCAGAGCTTTGTTGTCAGCAGTACACGTCTGGGGGTCATCCAAGTTTCTTTTTCTCTTGGTTAACTCCTTTTGTTAGATTTTTCAATGCTTCCACCCCTTCTCTCATCAAACTTATTTTACTCTTCCTCTCATGCTTTCATTAATTCTCACTTTTGCATTCTATTGGATGAGCATCAGCTATCTCAAAAGTCTCGATGAGCATGAGCTTCGATCCACCAGAATTTATGTCAAAAATCTGAAATTATACTCATTTATTCAGCTCATTACGTATGGACCCCTAGCAGTAAGCCTCTATATTCCAATCTATATTAACGAAGGAATTGACACTTCAGCCAGCATCAGTCCCTTTTTAGAGGGCCTTGCGAGCTTATCAGGACTATTCAGTGTCCTGGTCTTCTACTATCAAGGAAATAAAATTTGCAGCAAGCCGACCACCCATCAACTTGAAGAAGATCTCACAATAGACGTAGTTTGAATGAAACCTTTTTATACTTAGGATGTTTTTTTTTCATTATTATTTCATATCCATCTGTCAATCTATCTAAAATTTTTCAATTGGAGAAAGAAAATTATTTTTTTCATAAACTCAAGAGAATAACTTTTTTTTCACAGAGATAGTTCTCTGAATAAATTTTATTATATATTATATAATGAATTAATTAATTAAGTTATTAAGAGTTATCTCAGAACCTTTTTAAAAAGGAATCTTTGCGGTAATTTGGCCAAATGTACCTTTATCTTGTGAGTAACCAACTTCTGTGGACAAGGTTCCTGTCTTTCCAATTGGGGTATTATAACCCACTGAACCTCCAACTCCACCCTCTTTGACATTCAGATTAAGAGTACCTTGACCACCTCCTCTCAAATCTTTGGCCAGACCGAGGTCCAATTGAGGTTTACCATCGCCGATCCTGCCTCCAACTGAAACTTGGCCGACATCTGTGGTTCTAGTATAGGCACCTTGAGCACTGACTTTGCCGTTAGCTACACCGACTTTACCAGTGACGGAGTCGGCTCCCACGGTCTTGGAGCCACCAACATAGAATTCAGGTTTAGCACCACTGCCAACCTTTGCACCAGCTTCAATTTGACCATTGGGGATGGTTCTAGTGAGAGTGCCTTGGGCGCCAAGTTTGCCGTCAGCAACACCAACTTTACCTCTGATGGTATCAGCTCCCATAGTCTTGGAGCCTCCAACGTGGATTTCAGGCTTAGCGTCATTGCCAAACTTTGTACCAGCTTCGACATGACCGTTTTGGGTGGTTCTAGTAATAGTACCTTGGGCACCAAGTTTGCCTTGGTCGTAGGTTGCTTGAGCAGAAACAGTGTTTGGTCCTGAAGTCTTGGTGATGCCAGCTTGACCTGAAATCTGACCATTGTTCACACTCACTGAAGTCTTGATTTGAGTGCTCGGTGCACCGGTAGGATTGGTCTTTGGAACATTATTTGCGGGAGTTGAAACAGTGGCAACTGCCTTTTGTGGGGTGACTGGAGTTGTAATTGTCTTAGCTGGGGCCCCTGTGGGAGTGGGCTTAGCGACAACAGGAGTGGGTTTCGTAATAACAGGGGTAGGTTTAGGAATGGGCTTAGGAATACTGACGGGTGGCTTGGGAACATTGATTTGAGGTCTTGGAACAGGCTTAGGAACATTGATCTGAGGTCTTGGAATATTAACGGCGGGTCTAGGAGCGCTGATTGAGGGTCTGGGAGCACTCACAGAAGGTCTTGAAAAACTCATTGAAGGTCTTGAACCACCAAATGAGGATCTTCCACCGCCTCCGAAGCCGGCCAAGAAGTCATCTGAAAAGTCATCTGAAAATTGAACAGTTTCAGGGCGTCTCAGAGAGTGAGCTACAGAGCTGAAAACAAACAAAGCAGCAAAAAGAAGCATGATAAATGTTTTTGCCATTGCTGGAAAAAGATTTTGAAATAAATAAACGATTATAAATTTGTTAAACTTCATACCCTATAAATATCCATTTACCTCAAAATTCATTGATTATTTTTTCTGATCCAGTCAAAGACATTTAATTTACATTTTTTGTGAAAACCATTTTGAACACAGCTTTTAAATTCTCAAATGTACATCCTTCTTCTGATTTTTTACTTCTAAAGAGGAGGAGGCTCATCGAATGATCCTTGTCCTTTTTCTGCTTTACCTGGCCAATTTATAAAACCAAAACCAAATTTAAAACTTACCGCCTGTTTGTGGAAAAAAAAAGGTTTTTTGCTTTTCGAAACTCTTCAGTATCAGCACAGTTCTATGCTTTCAAACCGTGAGGAATCGATATTTCTTTCACATTTTGGAAGAAATGTCCGTGAACTTAATCTAGAGTAACGTATAATTTTCATACAATTCAACTCGTTCTCCGAGCTAAGATTTGGATTCCTTTTCTAAAAGGAGAAGATTCAGAGCCTCAGTTTCAATAATACTGCATTTTCAAGCTTTGATATTTTTGTCAAAAAATGACCAATTTGATGCGAGGTTTTTCATCAACATACAGACAAATTTCAATAAAATAATTAAACTATTGTTTTAAGGGGTATATTTGAAGCTACATCATAAGGCCCTGATCTGACCTCGATCTTTGGTTTTTTCATTTCTGAAAGGATGGTTCATCTTCCTTCAACTCTCAGAGCCGAAATATTAGGTAAAATCTCTCTCTTGTAACCGAACCCTGGTCCACTTTTATCATTTTCCAACAAAATTAAGCTTGCTTCATTTTGTTGAAAAAAAAATTGAATGAATGACTCTCAAAACCCCAAACCACATACAGTCATTCAAAAGAACCTTTTCAGTTTATTGGTTGGTTCAGTAAGGAAAGCGAAGGCCTATCCTCCCAAAATTACTCAAATCAGAGTTCTTTGTAAACATTTTTATGAATTTTCAAAGCAGACTTACTTTTTTGGCCAAACGTTTGAAAAGTCAGCTTTTTTAATCTCTCCACTCTGCGAAAGAAGGATTTTACTTCCCTCTCTTTGACTACGGAGAGGAAAAAAACTTGAAAAATAAAATTTCCGATTTCACAAAAAATTATTGCTTTCTTCTAGTTTCTTTGAGAAAGAGGGATTGTTTATTCTCTCGCTCAAGTCAAGTTTATAAATTTTGCTTATTACTCAATAGATTGCTTTACGTCACCAATTTTAGTAAGTTCATTCATGTATTGTGCGAGAAGATTATGATTATCTGCATTCTTGGCTCATTTAAAAACCCTGAGTGAGCTTTGTTCCCTTTTCCAAATCAGTTTTTCCATAAGCTTCAATCTCAGCATTTTTCTCCCAAAAAAAATTTAGAGAAGCAGGGCTTTCCTTAACTCTATCACTGACTGATATTCTTCTGGCTATGCTCTCCAGTCGTCAGGGTTGATTTTTCTGTGATTTTCTTTCCAGAATAAATTTGAAATTTTTCAAATATGGACTTTATTATTTCGTAACATTCTTGCAAAAACTACAATTCACAACAGCTTCC
>Ga0182738_1005912_pt1 | contig 12896 bp, 7 predicted proteins | sample eDN5th30CBELigMG_FD_128876 | JGI IMG/M metagenome (GOLD analysis project Ga0182738, IMG submission 128876) | Enriched Miracle-Growth compost microbial communities from Emeryville, California, USA - eDNA 5th pass 30_C BE-Lig MG (version 2)... ...
GCTTTATATTTGTTGTAGCCAAATGAAATCTTCGAAGAAAAAACTTGACTTGACTTGAACTTGATGATCTGATCATGATTGAAAAACTAAATATAGTTCACTCTGATTTCCAACAATTTTCTCGGATGGAAGAGCATAGATTCTTTTGAGGAAGGGGTGACTTTGAAAGATTGTAATCAGAAAAAAAAACTATTTATTCTCAAAAAAAGAGTGAGGTCAAGAAAGATCATTTCTTTTGACAAGATTCAATCAAGAAGAGGATAGGGAACTTGAAGGAAATTTGCATTTTTTACAGATGTTCATCATCAAATCAGCTGGATATGACAGTATGAATTTCAAGAAAACAGATGTTTTGTGAGATATATTTCTGGATCTCAGACCAAAAATTTATTTTTAGCTTTCAGCTAATTTCCTTTTTCTATTTTGATTTTCATTGCCAAAAAGAGGAATCCTGAGACTTTTGCTTCAAACTTTTAGTGAACGCAAATATTGATTTCTTCTCCGGAGAGGCCTTGAATATTTCCAAAATTATTTCATTTGAGGTTTTTTGCAAGTTATTTACTAAAGAAAGTAGTGTCTGCAAAAAAGTTTCTTGATAGATAAAAGTATAAATTCACCTAATGAGCTATCTCTTCTAGAATTAAAGACTCGTCTGTATGAACTTGATTTTCCGAGGGCCTCAAAATAGCAGTTAGCGTGCCAACAAAATTCAGCTTTCGAAATCTACGAATCGAAAACTCTAGAATCTTGAAAATCATTCCGAATTTTTCCTTTAAATACTCTATGGGTGAAACAAATATAATATTTAACAAACAAACAATAATATCTTTCGCTATTATCAAATGCCTGGCAGTATTGTTTTCAAGCCTATTGAAGCCCATTTAACTCATGATACTGAGTTAATTACCAAGATGGACCCTTATTGCGTTTTTATGGTTGGTAACAAAGCCTTCAACTCCGAAGTCTCCAAGAAAGGAGGCAAATACCCCCAATGGAATGATGCTATCACCGTTCCAATTAGCAATGAGTCCTCCATCAATGTGGATTTAAAGGACAGAGATCATATCACCAAGGATGATTTGATTGGTTCTTTTACTGTTGATTTGCAGGAAATTGAATCAAAGAAACGAACCAGCAAGTGGTATCCAATTTTTTATAAGGAGAAGCCTGCAGGAGAAATTCTCTTGGTGGCATCTTTCCAAGGAAACGGCTCAAGAATTGGTGAGCAAAGTGAGTTTGGACAAAAGGATGAGAAGTTTTTAGCTTCACAAAATGAGTTTATTCATAAAGAAGAAGAGACTTTGGTGACCTCTCAACCAATTAGTATGGAAGAAAAGATCGAAAGAACCGGCCCAACCATTGAAGAAGGAGCAAAATTTTATACTGAACAAAGACAGACGGTTGAACCTCATAACTTTGTGAAGGAAGTGGATGTTGTGGAAATTATGCCAACAAACAAAGAGATTGTAGTGACTGAGCCAAGAAAAGTTATTCAAGAGGTTCAATATACAGATGTTGTTCCTGTGATGAAGACGATCGAGACAATCGAGCCAAGAGTTGTGAGAAAAGAGATTGAAGTCATGGAACCAATGGTTATGATGAAGGAGATCCAAGTTGTGGAAAATGTTCCTGTAAGAAAGCAAATTGAGGTGATTGAGAGCAAGCCTGTTGTCAAAGAAGTTGAAACTTTCGAGTCTCAAACTTTTACAAAGGAGGTCGAGGTAATTGAACAAGTTCCAGTTGAAAAGACAGTGACAGTGACCGAGCCTGTGCATGTGAAAAAATTGGTCGAATGTGCTGAAGAAATTGTGACCACCGAGACGATCACAAAACAAGTTCAACCAGCAGTTGTTGTCAATGAAGAAGTCACCACTACAGTTGGACATCCCGAGCTTATTGGTGTTCGATCTGACATCATTTTGAATAAGGAGAAGGTGAAGGAGAACGTGGCAGTTGATAAACTGGTCAAAGAAGAGAAAATTATTGAAAAAGAAAAGGATTCAAATATTTTGGCTCAAAGTGAGTATATCCATAATAATAAATTGTAAAGTAGTTTAAAGCTACATAAATCATCTATGAGTGTGATTTGTATATAACCTTCTTTAAATTTCTCTTTCAAGCCATTTTAGCCTTTGAATAGGATGGTTCAATATTGAGGATGTTATTCATGATCCATAAACTAGAAAAAAAAAATTATTCCACAAAAATGATATCCAAATTACTTGAGAATTAGAAGAGCACAAAAGCCAAATACAGAATAAGCGCTCGAACTCATCAAGGCTTGAAGGACTTTCTCTTTCATCTGCTTCATAGCATCCATGTCAAAAAATCTTTTTGTCTTGTTTTGTTCTGTTTCAATGCTTTGTTTCAGATTGGAGCAAAATTTATCAAGGTCATCACTCCCTGAATCCTCTTTTTCACAACCATAAATCATGTAGTTTTTTTCATATTCTTTGATGAGCCTCTGTCGATGATTGAGGGTTTGGTGTTTTTCATGAGCAAAGTCAACTCCTATTCCCAAAAAGAAACAAATCATAATCACAACCAAAATTGTTTTCTAAAGGAAAGTGAGGATAAAAAGGGGGATAAAGGAATTGTACAAGGAAATTTTTGCTCCAAGCTCTGATGCAGACGATATTTTGTTGGGTTTTATTTATGATTTTCAATTCATCAAGGGCTTCTTGTGAAAGTTCAAGTTCTTCATCTTCTTGGATCACATGCAGCTTCTTCTTGAATTTTTTAACAGGAGGATGCGAGTCTTCTGAGAGAAATTAGATAGTGAAGATGCTGGTTGTTACGAATGTCAAAGTGGTCTGGTGAAAAGTATTGTTCACTATAACTCATGTTCCAAAAATGTTGAAAGGATAAATTATTATATAAAAGTAGTTTTTTGGTAAAATTATACAAATGACAATCTATTGAAACCTGATTCGAATTTTTTTTCAAAAAAATTTCGAGGTTTGAAAAAATCTTTTAAATACAGAAAAATATTTGGACTGACCGAAAAATAAAATATTTTATTATGAAAAATTCTGGTGGTTTGAAAAGAATAGAAAACATATTTTATCCTTCAGAAGAAGAGTCACTTTGGTCAAAAAAGAACTTGAAGTTCTGGATCAAACTCAACTACTACTCTGCTATTGTAACTGTCTCGATGAAGAACTCTCTAATCCTCTCTCTAGGCTGTTTTGTATTATGCTTCTCTTATCATCTGCCTCGCTTTCTACTTTGCCCTTGTGATTATCAAGACCAAAAATTCTGATATGAATAAGCTGATGGTTGAAGTCATGATTGAAAGCATTTCAGATGTTACAAGATTAATTGGAACCACAGTATTCATCTTTAACCTATTATTACTCAGGTATTCAATTTATTGATGAGAAGGTTTTCTTAATTTTCTTTAGCTTGGTTGTATTCGGACATTATGGTTGGAAGATCCCAGCACCTAAATCCTTTTTTATGCATTTCTTCATAGAGTAAATAAAATGAGGAGTATTTTACGAATAAAAGTAATTTATCTATTGACAAAGAAATAAGCATCTTAAAATTCTTGGTGGTGCTGATTATGATATGCAACTGAATACCTCTGCATGCGGTTTCGAACACTATCTCCCAAAACATGCTCTTCTTCAGGATATCTCGTTAGGCTTTCTTGGTCAAATCTACTCAATTGTCTGAAAGAGACACTTTCTTTAAAATCCTCTGGAACCCCTAAAAGAGTAACTGGGCCCACACTTTTCGTGATTTCTTCATTGACAATAACTTCAGGCTGAATCTCCTTTGTTATTGTTTCTGTAGTAATGATAGGCTCCACAAATTCTACCATTTTCTTGACATGAACCGGCTCAGTAACAGTCACAACTTTGTTTACTGGGACCAATTCTGTAACCTCAATCTGCTTAGTAAAAGTCTGAGACTCAAAGGCCTCTACCTCTTTGATCACAGGAACTAATTCTATGACCTCAACTAGCTTAGTAACTGGTACATTTTCCACAACTTGAATCTGTTTATTAATAACCCTTGGTTCAATCACTTCAACTTCTTTTTGAACCACTTGAGTCTCTACAGTCTCAATCTGCTTCTTGATAGGCACGATTCCTGTATACTCAACTTCCTTCATTAGTTTTTGAGATTCCATCACTTCTATCTGTTCATTATGTGGCTTTGTCTCCACCACATCAACCTCTTTAATAAAGGTATGTGGTTCCACAACTTGTCTTTGCTCGACAGAAACTTTCTTTGCATGCTCTGTGATTATTCCTTCTTGTTTTACGCTGGTCAATTCCTCTTGAGCCACTTCTGATTGAACTAATTGTTCTTTAGAAGGTATGACCTCAGGTTCTGGGATGATTTCTTGATCTGATCTCTCAAAGATGACTTCCATTTGAAGTTCACCTGCGGATTTCTTCTTATAGACCAAAGGGAACCACCTTTTGATTTGACCAAGTGATTCAATTTCTTGAAGATTGAACTCAAAGGAACCAATATGATCATCTTTAGTAATCTTGTCTTTATCCATGACCTCAATGAGAATATTAGACTCATCAGTGATAGGAATAGTCACAGTTTCATTCCAGTGAGGAGCTTTGCCACCCTTTTTGCAAACTTGGCCCTTTATGCGTTTGCCTCCAACAATGAAAGCGCAATAAGGATTCATTTTGGTAAAGAAGTCGGTATTGTGAGTAAGCTTAGCTTCGATAGGCTTGAAGATAAGAGTGCCTGGCATTGTCTTCGAAGGAGGGAAGGTGTTAATTGTTTAAAATTATTTTGAATATTTAGAGACACGACGAAATGGGGTATAAATAAACAGACACTTATACAGTGGAATTAGTCTATAATAGAAATATCCAGAAGTAGAAATAATTAATCAATCGATCAATTAATCAAAGTATTTTTTGTGAAGATCAAATAATTATTTTTGCCCTTGGAAAAAATTACATTCCTCAAGCAATTATTCTTCGAAGAAGTTTGGACATATCAAAGTGACGGGATTGCTTTATGGTCATGCAGGAGGGAAAATTATTTAAAGTATTTTTTTTTTTTCGAAATCGAAAAAAACAGAAATTTGATTACTTTTGTGTTCTGACTACTAAATTTGGTTTCGAAATCTTTAGATAACGAAATACAGGAGAGATCATATAAATTGAAAAATCGTTGGTAGCTAGCTGATGAAAAACTTGTGAATGATCTTCTATTTGTTAACTTTGTGAGATTTTCAATTTGATGAAGCTTTGAAATGGATGATAAACTTGCTCAAAAAAATGAAAGATGAATATAGTAATTTGGCAAAGGATCTTTAGCGAAAAATATTAATTTGTATCTTAAAGTAAACCAGAGTAATTTGGATAACAGAGAGATAGAATTTTTTTGGAATGTTACAAACAAAATGATTTTAATTTGCAACATGATGATAAAGAATTATAAACATCGTATATTATAAGAAGCTTCGGTTATAATATAAGGAAGATAAGAAGTTATTATACTTGTAAAAACATTGAATGATTGTTACGAATTCACCATTTAGATACTTATCTAATAATCATTCATTGTTTCCTTAGTAGTTTTTCTTGGAAAGTCTCTTGGCTTCTTGCCATTTCAACAATTCTTCTCCTTTCAAAAGAAGTCTGTCCTTTTCACTCATATTCATGTATCTGAGCCTTTCTTGCTCAGAAAGGTTGAATTGAGTAGGTTGGTTAAATTGATTGAATTGACCAGATTGACCATATTGGTTGAATTGGCTACCACTCCAGTCGCCATAGTGGTAACCGCCTTCAGGGAGTCTTCTGGCTTCGTGCCATCTCCATCTTTCTTCTTCACTAAGTCCAAGTCTGTCTTGTTCGCTCATAGCCAAATATCTAGCTCTTTCTTGCTCAGTGAGAGAGATTTGGCTGAATTTGGCGCTCAATTCCTTAACTTCACCGATATAGGTAGCAGGACCGACACTCTTGGTGATTTCCTCGTTAACAATGACTTCAGGTCTGACTTCCTTGGTGATGGTTTCGGTAGTGATGATGGGTTCAACGAATTCGACAGCCTTCTTGAGGTGGACAGGTTCAGTGACAGTCACATTTTTCGTCACAGGAACTTGTTCAGTGACTTCAACTTGCTTGGTGAAAGTTTGAGGTTCAAAGGTTTCAACTTCTTGAACTTTAGGAACGGACTCAATGACTTCGACTTGCTTCTTGACAGGAACGTTTTCGACGACTTGGATGGTCTTGGTGACAAGTCTAGGTTCCATTACTTCAACTTCCTTTTTGATGACTTGAGGTTCGATAGTTTCGATTTGCTTCTTGACAGGAACGGCTTCCGTATATTGAACTTCCTTGAGGACTTTTTGAGGCTCCATGACTTCAATGGTTTGTTGAACTGGTCTGGTTTCAACAACATCGACTTCCTTTAAAAAGGTATGGGGTTCAACGTGTTGTCTTTGTTCAACAAAGGTTCTTGTTCCTTCTTCAACAATAGGTTTTTGGCTAACCATTGTTTCTTCTTGAATAATGGCAGGTTGGTTGAGGAGGGTTTCATCCCTTTGAATAAATTCATTTTGGGCAAGGTTTCCTTGTTGGCCGATAAAACCAGCTTGTTGTCCTTGGAAACCAGCTTGCTGTCCGATAAGTCCTTGCTGGCCTTGAATTGAAGCTTCAAGTAAGAGTTCGCCAGCAGGCTTGTTCTTATAGAACAAAGGATACCACCTGCTGGATTGGCCTTGAGCTTCAATTTCTTGGAGATCAATCATGAAAGATCCAATGTGATCATCCTTAGTGATCTTGTCCTTGTCCATCAATTCGACCATAATCTTGGATTCATTGGTGAAAGGAACAGTGACAGCATCGTTCCAGTGAGGATGTTTACCACCGTGTTTGCAGATTTGACTGTTGATTCTTTGGCCGCCAACAATGAAAGCGCAATAAGGATTCATCTTTTTGATGAAATCAGTATTGTGGGTAAGGTTAGCTTCAATAGGTCTGAAGATAATAGTTCCGGGCATTGTAAAAGAGAGTTGTTTTTGTTGTTTTTTGTTTTGCTGTTGTAAAAGTTTTTTAATAATGATTATCTGAGGTTGGGGATGAGTATATAAAGTAGGCAGGGCCCAAATTTAGAATTTAAGAATATTCTGAGAAAATTTCTTTTCGAAGGAGTTCAAAATAAACGATGATTCGAGTTATTCGATTAATTACAAGATTGAGGGATCTTCTAGAATTGATTTTAACAAAATAAATTAATAAATTTATCTGTGAATTTTCCTCAAAAAATTTATAAAGAGTTTTTTTGTGGATTTTTAGAGATTTTATCATTGTTATGAGTATTTCCAGGAAATCTTGAGAGAATACAAGGAAACTGTTTCGTGCTATTGTTAGGAGATGGAAAGAATACAGCATTTAATTTTTGATAATTTCCATGTAATTTTCTGTCTTGCCAAAAAATTATTCTAAAGAATAAATAGAATTTTTCCAATAATTAAATCCAAACTTGGAAAAATGATTTTTTTTTATCGAAACAATTTTATGAGATAATCTTTGAGAAGTTTTTAATTGATAGAATCAAGGTTGCAGTCGACAAATCATAGACGCACATTTTTAAGATCTCTTCAATGTTTGTAAAATGTTCCGAAAGATCAGAAGTATTGGAGGCATTGAAATCTAAATTGAGAGAAGAAAGCCAGAACGAGCGAATCAAATCAAAACGAGTTTTTTTACTTTTCTAATTTGAAAGGCAAATTTCTCGAAAATTAATTTCAAAATTTGCCGAAAACATCCTACTTTGCCTTGAAAACAAAGAAAAAGGCTAAATTCATAAATATCTCTTTGACTCCAAGGAACTGAGATTCCCTTTGTGAAATGAATTTCGTTAAACGCCCTTCTTGAGTATTAAAAAAAAACAATTGTTAGCAAGATTAAAATAGAATTTCACTCTCAATTATTTTTCCAAGATTAAAACTGTATGAGTTTTAGTTAAATTGATTTTCATATCTCCAGGCTCAGACTTATTATCTTTCGATTCCTCGCCTCAGATTCTCTAAGAAATCTTGAAATTCATGTAGTACGTAATTGTGAAAGGTTAGCTTTTAAAGACTAAAGGAGATGGAAAGGAGGGTAATGATGGTTTCCTTTGACGAGAAAAAACCAAGTTTAATTCATAGAATATACGAAAATCTTTGATAAATTTATTACTTTAGATTGAATTAACCAGCCGGATTCACATTGAAAAATCTAATTCATATTTCTATTCCCCCGTTTAGAAGAAGATTCCTTCTAGAGCGCAAGAGAAAAGTTTCTAGATTGAGAAGGTTTGTCTAAATTATCATTTATCATTCTACAAAGAAGAAATTTCTGGAAATTGAAAAAAAGGAGTTATTTATCGAGTTTTTCTTCTTGAATGAACTTGAAGAAAAATATTTATCATTTCCAAGAGGTTGTGCCGAAAAACGTGGATCCTTTTGCCTCCTAAAAATATTCGAAACATAACGTTTTAAAGAATTTATTCAACTCAATGTTTTTTCTAACTTTCAATATCTACTCTATGTCATAAATCAAGCAGAATAGTATAAAGTTTCCTGATAAATTTGTTCATGTGTATCTTCATTCTACAAAGTCTTTCCACTTCACAGTTCACTCAGAGCTCTCCTTCTAATAAGCACTGAGATCAACACTGGTGCCACAGAAGTCAGTTGTTCCTTGATATTGCTTGATGCTTGGAGATGCCCATCCACCAAATGCGACACCACTCCAATCATCCATACTGGCTGAGCCATCATAATGAGCATACCAAAGTGGGTATTGCTTCAATGAGCCTGCATCATAATAAGCAGATCCGAAAACTTGTCCCCATGATCCCATTCCAGAATAAACACCCATATGAAGACCAGCAGATTGGCAAGCAGAGGCAACAGATTGAGCAAAGCCCATACGTTGATCAGGGCTTCCAGTCCAGCAGCCATCGCAGTCTTCAAGATCAAGCCAGATCATTCCATCAAAGCCAGCAGGAAGAGTTTGCTTAATACTATAGCAGATATTGTTGGGATCATTTCCTCCGCAGTTATTGCAAACAAAGGCATAAGCATCAACATATTGGATGCCAGCAGCTTTGGCCTTTTGCCAATTTCCAACGAAATCAGGGTTGATTCCGTAGCCTCCTTCCCAAATTTGGATAATCAAGAATTCTTTGCCATTTTGAGCAAAACAGTTGAAGGTATCTTGACTAGGAGCTCCTTGGAAGCCACTAATATCAACACCAAAAGCAGCGAAAGCACAGGCGAAAGCTAAGGAGAGGATGATGAGTTTGCTAAACATTAGAGTTGTAAACTTGTTTGTTACTTCTAATTATAAAAAAGCTGAAATTTATATTTATGAAACACATTCTATTTTTGGTGAAATATTTGAAATGAGGGGGTTCCATTTTTGTTGACATGAGGAGAGATCGAACAATTCTTGGGGGGAAAAAATGAGATATTATTGAGAATAGAAGCTTGATGAACTCGAAAAAAAAAAGACTCTTTTCAAGGTCTTGTCTCTGAATCAGGAGACTTTGGTGGCTGATTAAAAGTTTTTCTTTTAGAAAGGAGGATGCATGGAAATCTTTCTCTAGACCACAAGGTGAGAAAAAGTTTGTCAATATGATTCCTCTTTGGTTGAGAGATTGAGAAAGTTCAAGAAGGCTATTTTTTGAGAGATGTGTGGAAACTTATGAGACAAGGAGAAAGAAAAAGGAGGAGGGAATTTTGATACAGATGTATTTTTTGTCGAAAAATCATTTTTGAAATTCGATAAAGCTTGTGAAAATTATGACGTGGAAGTTTTTGAACCCAAAATAGTAGGAAGTTTTTATGATATGTAAAGAGACGAGAGGCTCAAGTTGGATTTTAAATTCATTTTTAATTTTAATTTAATACATACAGTTGACTTTGATTTCAAGAAAAAAATAGGAAAAAGAATTTTATTTAGGAAAAGAGAAATGTTTTGAGCTCATCTTGAGAACTAATTTCATCCAGAGCAAACTCCTTTAGATATGATGCCTGAAAGCGAGGAGATTTAAACCTTTAGTTGGAATTAAATAAGCCTCTTCTTTGGATAAAAATCAAGGAAATAGGAAAAAGCTTTTGAGAGGAAATAAACACGTCTTTTTCAATAAGCAGAAAGTCATATTTCTCGAATTTGAAAAGAATAGGTAATCTTGTGCGAAAGGAAGTTTGCAGAGGATTCATGAATAAAAATTTTTGATAATTATTTTGAGTCTTTTACAACATTCTGTGAGAAAAAGAAAATCGAAAAACTTGGAAAAACTTTTTTGAATTCTTTGGGAAAAGAAAAGACTTCCAGCTTTGATCTCAATCAGAGCTTTTAAACACTGTGCGTCACCAAAGAAGGCCACTTTTTATCCAGCCTGCAGTCAAAGAGCTCTCACCATTTCCAAAAGTAACTCCCCTCCCAATCAATTTCCAAAAATTTTCTCCTTAGCATTATCTTTCAAAAAATACTGAGCTTATTTTTGATCAAGAGCTTGTTATTCTCGAATGAAAAAATTAAAAATTTTCAAATTTGAAGAGTTTCATAGAAAAAAAAAGAGAAGGTGATATCATTCATTCTCTCTTGACAGAAGAATTTTTTCACCATGGATTTGAGGCTATAACGAAATTGGTTGAAATTTATGCCACTTTGCCCACAGCGAATGCAGAAATTGAGAGAGGATTCAGCTGTATGAAGAGGATCAAGACTGATTTCAGGAATAAGTTGAGTGGGAAGCTTCCAAGATCTTCTGATGATATCTTTGACTGGGGAATATATCAAAATGTAGAGACCAGATAGAAGGTATAATCAGTGGAGCACGATTAATGCTTTCCGTAACTTGAATAAAAATTGATTTTCAGCCTCAATATGCTTGTTTCCAACTTTTAAAAAATAAAGTGAGTTTCTCAAGGTTTTATGAAAAAAAAATTTATTTGGAAAAAATTCTTGAAAAAATTCCCAAAAATTTTTTTTGTTCATTTTTTTTCTTGTTGGAAAAGAGGTCTTTCTGAAATTTTGTCTAAAAGTGTAAAAAAGTTTTAGTCAAAATTTCGTCAAAATTTGAGCTTTAGACAATCTTTGGCTAAACTTAAGGGAGTATTAGACGAAGGAAAATCACTGCTTTTCATCATTTGGGAGATTCAAAAACTTCAAAGAATTCAGTTTGGATTCTAGACTTTAATGGTTCAATCTTTGAGACTTCTTGAATCATCAGAAAAATACTGAGATTGAAAAAGACTGTCTCTATAAAATAAGTTGTGTCCGGCTCTTTGAATGAAATATCGGATTTTTTGGAAAGGATATCCCCCAAAGTCTGGAATTTTGGATAAAGATTGGGAAGTCCTGCAGGTTTGATCCAGCTGAGAATCTTTTGTGTTTTTGGAATTGTTTTAAATATCTCAAACTTAGGTTTTGCCAAAATCAAAAAGAATATAGAAAAGATTTTTCGTTTGAAGTTGTAAATTTTGTTTCAGCTAGAAGAAGGGAGAAATATTAACGAGAAATAGTGCGAAATGAAGAGAATCCTGAAAAAACTTTCCTTGGCTCAAATAAACATTTGACAATTAATTTCCTCAGTATATCTTTTTCTTGAAATAAATTGTGCTGATAAATTGAAGTTCGAGCAGAATCAGAACAAAACTTTACCTAGGTAATATTTTTCTGTTCTTTTGTTCAATACTCAGAGAAAATAATAAGAAGAAAACTGAATAATGAAAACCTTGAAGGATGACAATAGTCCAATACACATTTTGTCAAATAATTTAAAGGGAAAAGTTTTGAATATGAGGAAGAGGTAAAGAGGAATTTGTAAAAGAAGAATCATAAGCCTGTTCTTTTAGGCATGAAATAAGAATTATGAGAACGAATTGGAACAAACAGTTTCTGAGTAGATTAAAGAGTCAAAAATGGAGTTTTAAAGGAGATAGGTGAGAAAATATTTGGTCTTTTGGCTAAATTTAATAATTAGCGGGATTGGTTCTCAAGATATCAAGAGAATTGGATTAACAACCAAGTCATCATCAAAGGCGATCCAAAAACTAAATCTTGACTTTCTGATGTAAGAGAATATTCTGATGAATTTTTATTTATCATTGAATAATGAAGGTGTCAAAATATCAAAGATAAATCAATAGTTTATCTTGGTCAGAGCTTGAAAAATCTCAGTTGTCTCCAGAGCATCTTTTTGAACTTTACATAGTAAGTGAGAATCCAACAAATAGCTTTGGATAATTAATTGAAAGTTGTATCAATATGACAAATAAAGGCTTGAAAATTTTGGGTGGAGGATTAAAGAGACTTGTCTCATTACAAAGCTTGAGTATAAATCTATCAGGATATCTTTTGATTAAAATGATGGTGATTGGATTATTCACGAAGGGTTTATCAGATGATAGATCAAGGGCTGGATTCTTTGAGTGAGGGGTCGTCAAGATTGACTTGTTTAAAAAGCCTTGCTCTTATTCTAACATTGTAAATTAACAAAGAATGGGATGCAGATTGCTTATTTTGACATAGTTGTTCTGGAATTTCTGATCGGGGAATAGAAAGCCTTTCAAATTGTTTGAAAAAACTTGCTTCTCTCGAGGATTTTTGTCTGATTTTTGTGACGTACTTGAGAATATAATGAATTGTGATTTATGAATTTTAAAACCAAGATGCTCCAAAATTACAAATAAAGGATTTGAAAGTCTTGGTAAAAGTTTGAAATCGATGAAAACTCTGAAGAAAATAACGCTGAACTTGAGCGGGTAAAAAAAGAAGAAGAAATATTTTGGGATAAATTATTGAAGGATGTGGAGGAATAACTTAAGAAGGATGGAAAAGTTTTAGTGAGAATCTCAAATTAATGGCCTCTTTACAGAGTATTCATATAAATTTGCTTGGGTAACGTAA
>Ga0182738_1005913_pt1 | contig 12896 bp, 7 predicted proteins | sample eDN5th30CBELigMG_FD_128876 | JGI IMG/M metagenome (GOLD analysis project Ga0182738, IMG submission 128876) | Enriched Miracle-Growth compost microbial communities from Emeryville, California, USA - eDNA 5th pass 30_C BE-Lig MG (version 2)... ...
ATGCACCCGCAAAAAACGTTCCGGCGAATTGGAAACGATGGCGAAATCATCCCATTGCAACAACGCGGAAAACGGCATGGGATGAATGTGCCACAAACGCTCGAATAATGTAGCCGGCGCAATTTGTAATGAGCTGGCGAAACGACGCACATAATTGGCCTGATAAATATCGCCACTCGCGATGTAAGCCAATATCGTTTCAATGGCGGCGCGATAATCCGCCTCCATGCGCGGCGGCGCAATGGCACTGCCCACGCGCGCAGCGGAAGGCGGCAACGCCGTGCGGCGCAATTGCTCGCAAAAGGTATAACGCACTTCCGGCAAAACAGCATGCTCTTTCGCAGCAGAGCTAAAAACGCGCGGTTCCAAAGAGCGGGCAAACTCATAACAGGTCATTCCCAGCGCGCCACCCGCAGAAAAGTACTTTTGTCCCCAGTGTAAAACCGCGCGTAACTCCTGAAAGAAATCAGCCGCTTCTCCCACGCCGTCTTTGCCGGGAAAAGTACTTTTACCAAAAGTACTTTTCTCCCAAATCCAGTGCCATCGATTGCAGCGGAATTGCACCGTCGCGAAGGGATTAATACCCTCGATACGCGTTCCGTCGAAATGTAAAATCAGTTGAGGGACAGACATGAAATGCAAAACCAGTTATGTTATTATGACGTGTTTGTCAAAAATCTTCATTGCTTGGCAGGAAAGAATTGAGTCCCCTTTTATTGTGGTGCGTCGTCGCCGTCACCCTGGCTGGATTTGTGCAGGGCACGCTGGGCTTTGGCTTTGGCATGGTGGCGATGGCATTATTACCCTTTGCAATTGCCGTGAAAGAAGCCTCGCCCGTGGTGGTGCTGCTGACTTTGCCAGCGGTGATCATTGTGTTTTGCGTGCACTGGAGGCATTGTTCGCTGCGCGACGGTTGGCTCCTGGTGCTGGGCACCTGCGTGGGCACGCCGCTGGGAGTTTACCTGCTTGCCATCGCACCGGAGACGCTACTTTTGCGTTTGCTGGGCATCATTTTATTCTTGTTCGCCGCACAGGAATTATGGAGCGCGTGGCGCGGTAAAACTAAATTCCGCTTGAAACGCTGGAGCGGCTTTCCCATCGCCGCATTTGGCGGCGCGCTGGGCGGCGCATTCAACTGCGGCGGCCCGCCCGTGGTGGCCTATGTTTATTCCCAATCCTGGAGCAAAGAAAAAATCGTCGCCATGCTGCAGCTGGTCTTTACTGTTGGCGCCGCACTGCGTATGGCTTCCATGATTCATGAAGGATTATTTACCCCGCACGTACTCAAAATCGGCATCTGGTCCGCAGTGCCGGTATTCTTCGCTTTGCTGCTGGGCACACGCGTGATGAAGAAACTATCCACAGCACGTTTGCGCACCGTGGTTTTCGTGTTCATCGGAATTATTGCCATTAAGTTTCTTTTGGGTGGATAGTGAGATAGCCAAGTAGTAAAAATGAACAACTCCGTCATTCCGGCGCAGGCCGAAATCCAGGAAACTCCTTCTCCCTTTGGGAGAAGGCTGGGATGAGGGTAAAAGTACTTTGCTCTCATCATCCCTCACCTAACCTCTCCCAGAGGGAGAGGCACTGGATTCCGGCCTGCGCCGGAATGACGAACGGGAAGTTCATTAGTAGCGCAGTCGAGAGATCTTTTAGAGATAACGGCAAGGTTTCTCCATTCCGCTCGTATCTCGCTCCAGTGAAATGACACTCCCACAAAATCATACTTTCAACAAAAAAGAAGCATAAGCCTTGCTGGCTCATGCTTCTTTTCTTCACAGCTCTTTCTGCTTACAGACCTTTTTCATTCATATAGTTAATCAAGTCCGCGACACGGTTGGAGAAACCCCATTCGTTGTCATACCAGCTCAGGACTTTGAGCATATGATCGCCCATGGTCAGGGTGCTGGGTGCATCGATGATCGATGAATGGCTGTTGCCCTTGAAGTCAACGCTGACCAGTTCCTCATCGGTGATATCGAGGATACCACGCAAGCGGCCCTGGGAGGCGGCGCGGAAGGCATCGTTAGCGGCCTCAGCGGTAACCGGTTTGGTGGTATTGATCACCAGGTCGACGACCGAAACGGTCGGAGTTGGCACGCGCATCGAAATGCCATGCATTTTGCCCTTCAACTCGGGAATCACCAGCGAAATGGCTTTGGCGGCGCCGGTGGAGGTCGGGATAATCGATCCGCTGGTGGCGCGGGCACGGCGGAAATCGCTGTGCACCTGGTCGGCCACTTTCTGGTCATTGGTGCTGGCGTGCACGGTCGTCATGAAGCCCTGCTCAATGCCGAATGCGTCCAACAGTACTTTTGCCATCGGCGCCAGACAGTTGGTGGTGCAGCTGGCATTGGACAACACGTGATGTTTGGAAGGATCATACTGCTCTTCATTCACACCCATGGCCAGCGTGATGTCTTCATTTTTGGCCGGAGCGGAAATGATGACTTTGCGCGTTCCACCGCTATCGATGTGAGCGCGCGCTTTGGTGGCATCGGTGAAAAAGCCGGTTGATTCGATCACGATTTCCGCGCCGACATCGCCCCATTTCACATTGCCCGGTTCGCGTTCCGCGAACACTTTCACTTTGCGGCCATTAACATCGAAACCGTCATCTTCCACTTCCACAGTGCCGGGGAATGCGCCGTAATTGGAATCGTGTTTCAACAGATGGGCGTTGGTTTTGGGATCGGATAAATCATTGATCGCAACAACTTCAATACTGTCGCCATAACGTTCGGTAATCGCTCGAAATGTAATTCTTCCAATGCGCCCGAATCCATTGATACCTACTCTTACTGCCATTAGCTCTCCTTAGCTGTTGCCACTTTCCTGTGGCAAATCTCGTTAATTTGTTTTTTCGAGTATAACTCTTACCAATCATTCAGTGAAGGGGCAAACTAAGCATCATGAATAAGTCTTTTTTATTAATTGGCTTTCTATTGGCAGCAACCTCGTCGGCAAGCGCGCAACAATTTTCAGCCCCGCAAGTTCCGCACGGAATGCGCGGCCAGCCGCCGCAGGAAAACTATGTGGACATTGTTGATCCATTCGGCCAATTCACCAAAGCCGATTGGCCGGGAAAGCTGCACGCCGCAACGGAATTCGCCAAGCGATTGAAGGACGAAAGCACTGATCTGCAACGCCATCCCGCGCCGCCATCCTACGATACATTTGGCGGCTGGAAAGATGGCCCGGAATTGCCATCTCAAAAGTACTTTTATACAACCCGCTATCGCGATAAATGGTGGCTGGTGGATCCGCAGGGACATTTATTCTTTTCCATCGGCATGGATTCGGTGCGGCCCAATGAACCCACTCTAATTAGCGGCCGCGAAACCATGTTTTCCTGGCTGCCCGCATCCGACGATCCGTTATATCAATTCTGGGGCAGCTACAATCATGTGATTTACGGCCCTGTTAAATCCGGAAAGACCTACGATTATTATCAAGCCAATCTCTATCGCAAATACGGCGCAGATTATCGCGAGCGCTGGACGCAACAAGTGCCTGAACGCCTACGTTCGTGGGGATTTAATACATTCGGAAACTGGAATTATCTCTTTTATGCCAACGGCAAAATGCCTTATACGGTGGCGCTGACCGTGGGCGGAACTCACGCGCGACTCAGCGCAGGGGTGGATTACTGGGGCAAAATGCACGATCCGTTTGATCCACAATTTGCCGCGGATGTGCAAAAGATGGCGCAAGACATTCCCGCCAAAGTCATCGGCGATCCCTATTGCATCGGCTATTTTGTCGATAACGAATTGAGCTGGGGCGCGCCGGGCGGATTGCCCCGATTGCATTATGGCCTGGCCTATAGCGCTCTGGCGCAGGATGCCACGGCATCACACGCCAAAAGTACTATTATCGCCATGTTGCAACACAAATATTCTGACATTGTGCAGCTCAATCAGGCCTGGGGAACACACTTTGCCAATTGGGCTAATTTCAAAAAACCATATACCCCGCCGGAAAAAATAAATCCCGCAATGCAGGCAGATTTCGCCGCTTTTTTAACGGCGCACGCCGAAAAGTACTTTTCGGTGGTTCATGACGCGCTGGGGAAAGCCGACCCACATCACTTATATCTGGGCTGCCGTTTTGCCGTCCCCTGGCGCACACCACAAGCTGTCGCTGCCGCCGCGAAATATTGCGATGTGGTGAGTTTCAACGCCTATATGCGCGATATTAGTCCGGCTCTGGATTTCACCAAAGACCTCGAAAAGCCTTGTATTATTGGAGAATTTCACTTCGGCGCACTCGATCGCGGTATGTTTCATCCTGGACTGGTGAAAGCGGATAATCAAAATCAACGCGCCCAGATGTTTGAAAACTATGTGACATCCGTTCTTCAATCACCTACATTCGTGGGATGCCACTGGTTCAAATGGAGTGACGAACCGCTGACCGGCAGACCGATGGATGGCGAAAATTATAATATTGGATTTGTGGATGTCACTGATACGCCCTATCCGGAAATGGTGGCGTCTTCACGTAAAATGGCAAATAAGTTGTATACAACAAGGTACTCGAAGGAATAACTTTAAGTGCTGAAAAATATCACTATCAATTGTAGCGGGAGCAGGCCTTCGTGCCTCTATTGATTCTGGATAATGTATGCCAATTATCCAGACAGCAATGAAAGATATCCATTCGCTATGCATTTTTTAATCAACAACAATTACACAGCTTACTTTCTCTGTGGCGCCCGCTGCAAGTTCTCTTAATCCGATGCCATGATGAATGGCGTTGGGCAATCCCAGCCAGGGTTCCACGCAATAGAAATCCGCACCCGCATCACGGGTCCATGTGGTGACATCAAACCAGGGATCAAGCGCACTCCAGGAAAAAGTGATCGTTTTGTGGCCATCTGTTAAAAGTACTTTTGGCTCGCTAAATTCCAGGTGAAATCGATCGATGATAGCTGTGTCAGCTAATGTCGTCTGGGTGGATGCGGCCGCTTTAGTCTTAATCGATCCGTCTTCCACAGATTGCCAGCCCCAACGGTTGCAAGGCAATTGCACCTGCCATTGGGCGCGCTGATGGTGCGGGATATCCAGATAAAAATGATGCCCCGCATAATATGGCAGCGGAAGATCGCCGCTGTTATGCGTCACAAAAGTACTTTTGAGGGACGTGTCATCCAATTCATAAATAACATCGAACTCAAATTCAAAAGGATACATCGGACGCGTGATCTCACTGGAAGTCAGCCGCATGTGGAGAAAGTTTGGAGTTGTGGCAATTACCTCGAAAGGCAAATCGCGCGCAAACCCATGCATCGGCAAGGCGCGCACCGTGCCCGCGGCATCTTTCCAATAGCCAATCTCCCCATCGGCCATATGGCGCCCCACAAAGGGGAACAAAATCGGATTACCGCCGCGCACATGGGCCACATTTGTCCAATCGGCATCTGCCGGCCAGTGAATAATTTGGGTGCTACCGATTTTCCAATCCAGCAAACGGGCTCCCTGTTGCGGGCTGATGTGGCAAATTGCATCGCTCTGCTGCAATTGAAAAACGGGGTGATCTTGAAAAAGTACTTCTGGCATAGGAACCTTTAGAATCCCTGGCGGAATTCCAGACTGAGTTGATTATGGGCGGCGCTATAGACGAGGCCGTAAGCAAATGTTTTGTAATTGCGCAGAATTCCAATCGATTTCTCGCGCAGTTGCCCTTCGTCCAGATCATATCGCAAATCGACAGGAATAATATAGCGTGGCGTTAATAGCAAATCGAATGTCGTGCGAATTTCACGGCGGATTTCCACGTCATCGAAAACAAAAGGCGTAGCGCCCGATACTTTGGTGTGGCTGTAGGAAAACTGCCCGTCAATATACCTGGTGATGTTATCGTAATAGCCCACTTCAAAACCGAGCGTGCTGTAGTTTTGATCGAAATTGGAATAAGCGGCGTGACGTGCAAATAGCTCCACATACGGCCCGCGCGGATTGGCCAGACGCGTGGTGAATTTGGCATAGAGCTGGCTGCGTCCGGATCGCACTTCGTCTCCGTTATCGATGGAAATTTCGCGGTATTTGCCCCAGGACGCGCCCAGTATCACACCGGCTTTACGATCACCCGGAAGGTTAAAAAGCTTAATGCCAGGAGATTGGTAGTTGATTTCAGGCAACCGGTTGAGCCGCACGCGGTCATCGATTTGGTTGGAAACAATATCGTTGATATGCGCGTTGACGTTGAATTCGCCCACTTTGGTATGCGTGTTTAATCCCAATCCACCGCGGAATCCCTGGCGCAGAGAAATGCCAATATCGGCAACGGCCAGCAGGGCATCGGGATTTTGACGGTTAAAAGCGTATTGCAACTGCGTTGTCAGCAACAGGCCGTCAGCGGAACCGGTGGAAATGCGCGGACTAATGGTGAATGCGCTCTTATCACGATTGCCCATCAGCGCCGTATGCCGCAGCACGTAATCCGGCACTGGCATAATCTTGGTATTTTTAAAATACAAACCGGCATTTTGCGCGGAAAGCGATATCTGATGGCTTGAATTAGCGTCCTGCGCTTTATCCGCCGCTGCACTGCCGGGGGCGAGTTTTCCGTTATCAATTGTCAACGATTTGGCGCGCAAACTTAAGGGCGGTGTGCCATAAATTTTGCGTTCTTCTTCAGTGAGTCCACCGGGACGGATGACAACATTTTCTGCGGTATAACGTTCGCCGTTGACAACTAATTTGGTGGCGGAAACAGTAAAGTTGGTTAACCGAATGTCGACATCATCCAGGGTGCCCTGCTGTTTGCCGTAATCGTAGAAAAAGTGATCGCCTTTCAGAGTTTCCGTCTGTTTTTCCCGAGTGTATGATTCGTGTAGACGGCGTGCAGCCAGACGCTGGCGGCGCTGGTCCAGCTCACGGGTCACCACTACGGAACCGGTGGCGGAAATAGTTTGAGCAATAGTATCTAAAAGTACTTTTTGTGCCGTAACCGTCACGCCGCCGCTCTCATATCGCACCGGTTCATCGGGCTTGCCTTCAGCGGCAATGCTACCGCCTTCATAGGTCACCCGCGCAGCGGTGAGTTTGCCTTGAGATGCCTCTTCGGGGGCGATAAGCGTGACATTGGCATTGGATTCGGCAGCAGGAGCTTCATCCGCCAAACAAACCGGCAAGCAGGCAGCTGACGAAAACAGGGTAACCGCAAGACAACTTATCCCGGAGGTGCGAAGATGTTTTTTCATGGCAGCGATGATGAGTGCAATGAGTTCCTATTTTACCAGGAACACCAAATGACGTGCCACCACAGGAAAAAGTTCGATGGGTCAATGAATGGTGCTGATGCGCGTTAAAAGACGCTTGACTTAGAAATGAATGTTCACGCCACCGGCAAAAGTACTTTTGTTTTCATTCTGCGCCGACAAGGAGAACATCTGCTGATATAACAGATTAAGGCTGAGGCTGTTGGACACTGCGAAATCCAGATTTAAGCGCGCAGCGGTGGAATCAAACACGGACGGGTCATCCGGCATCAAGCGCGCCAGACTGGCAGAGAGCAATAAACGATTGCTCAAACCGGAAACTCCCACACCGCCTTCCAGCTGGGTGCCGCTGAAATTATCCTGAAAACCATAACGATTGAGCGACAGCCGCGAAATGCCACCGGATAATGTCAGGCTGGGAGCCACTTTCACATCCAATCCGCCGCCGAAGCTCCTGGTGGAACCATTCTCGGGAAGCCACGGATTAAAGTACTTTTGCCCCGACAGCGTTTGCTGCAAACTGAGCGGATGTTCCTGCCGATTAAAAGCATAATCCGCCCGCAACCTGAGCCAATCATTTACATCCATATTGGCGCCAGCCGTGACGGCGGTGTTTTCGGCAACCGCTTTCTCGCTGGTGTTTAACAGTGTTGTGGCATTTGTCTCCGCATGCGGTGCAACGGATTGCCGCAACAACGACGATGAAGAAATGCCACCATACAGCTTTAATTTGTCGGACAAAGACAGATTCATCTCCGGCGGTTGAGCCGGACTCAAATTCAACGATGAAGCCAGAGGAAATTCACGCAACAACGGAGCCGACACATTGGATGACTGACTTAATTTCAACGCGGAATTCTTGGATGACTTGTCAGATTTGGAATTATCTTTCACGGTCACGGCAGGAGAACGCAACACATCATCAACGTTGTGCACAATCACCTGCGTGTTGACTTTGAATTCCGCTAACTCCGGTTCAAACTCCAACACCAACGCGCGCAAAGCACGCAATTCCGAACGTGGCACCGTCGCCAGCCAGTCTTTATCCGCGCTCAAATGCGCATTAAAATCGATCGCTGTTTTGGCTACGTCAATGGCAAACTCATAGCGGGTTAATTCATTGCTACTGTTTTGGGCATGCGACTTTTTAGCCGCCGATGCGCCGGCAATATCCGCATCGGATTCCCACACGGAGTTTTTGACGGTGCTCAGTTGAACATAGAGCGGGCTGCCGGCGGGCACTTGTGAAAACGCGTCCGCACCGGCATTTTGAATACCACAGAAAAAAAGTGTTGCCGATAATGAAAAATATGCCAAAAAACGCTTCATGTTGCGCTTCTATAAATAGAGATTTTGGGGTGGATGTCTCCTCAGTTTACCACATCTTTGAGACTTTCGCGATACTCCGCGTAATCTCCCGTAAAATAAGGCACACGCACCTTCTTAAATTCCTTCGTTGAGAATAATAACGCTTTGTCGGTAATACCGGTTTCCTTTTCGATGGCATCCACCACAGCCATACATTCATTCTTGTGGCGGCCATGCACCATGGTGAAAACCGAATAAGGCCAATCCGGATAAACCGGCCGTTCATAGCAATGCGACACCGCCGCAAATGAAGCCATCTGGGGGCCAATTTCCATCATGCGGTCTTCCGGCACCGCCCACACCGCCATCGCATTGGAAATATATCCGGCGTCGCGATGATGCAGCACCGCCGAAAAGCGCCGCATCAACTTTTTCTCCAGCAAATCATGACAGGCCGCCAGCAATTCATCCTGTGAAACGCCCGCTTCTTCGGCCCAGGGCGCAAACGGCTCGGGGATGATCTGCATGTCCTGCTGCAAGACGCGGATAAAGGTTTGATCGGCCACGCTGGGCGCATCGAACACTTCGATCTTGCTCCAGGCATGTTTGACCGGCGCCTTCCGCAAAATATCCGCCTCGCCCGACATGTCCAGCGTCACACCGATTTTAAATAATTTCAAGGTGGGCAAAAGCCAGGTTTTCTCCGCGCCACACATGGCGTGCAATTCATCCACGTCGCGCTGCAAATCGCCATCTGGCGGCACCGCTATCGTGAACCACAAATTGTAGGCATGATTGCGCTGATAATTATGCGAAACGCCCGGATGCCGGCTGATGATGGCGGCAGCTTCCTCAATATGCTCCGGCGCCACTTTCATCGCCACCAGCGAAGTGCGATAACCAATGCGGCGGCTATCGAAAATAGCTGAAATCTGCCGCAAGACGTGCAGGTCTTTGAGCTTTTGCACCGCTGCGAGAACTTCCTCTTCACTCATCCCACACTTTTCGCCTAACGCGGCAAAGGGACGGCGGCACAACGGAAATTCGCCCTGCATCACATCCAGCAAGGCACGATCTTTATCGGTGGTGGCATTCCTGCGCTCGCGCGCGGAAATGCGCTTGGCTTCTGACGCTTCAAATTGCTCCGGGGTGGCGACGGTTGACATAACTTAACTTCACTTCCTCGGAGTACAGTATGAACGGAATGGGTGTGGCTTGCTATTTATATCGCGATGAGATTTAAAAGTACTTTTGTAGGGACATGGCTTGCCATATCCGTTTCTGACAGCACATAAAAGTACTTTTACACTAATCAACTCATGTTACGCAGCAAAAGTACTTTGTCTTGTGCGAAAGAAGCGCTTCGGCTCCGCTCAACGACCATTCCCTGAGCGGAGCCAAAGGGAAAAGTACAAATCCTTTTATTTTTACATCGATGAACAGGATATACAGGATACTGAATCAGCGTTTTATCCTGTCCATCCTGTTTATCGATGTCTGATTTTCTCTTCATGCAGCCACGGCTATTAAATTTCACCGAGCGTAACACGAGTAATCAATTCTTTCAATGCCCCTACAAAATTCCTTAAATGAGATAACGCCGCTTTACGGCGTGGAACAAATTTCGTACCACACCGCTTCCCATTGCGGGCTGGCATTGAAGGTTAGCACGCCGTTTTTATAGGCTGAAGGAACTTCGGAACGGCGCGTGCCGGTGGCGTCCAGTGACCAGACTTTGAGATTGGCGTGATTGGTCAATAGGCGGATCTGGGCGTTCACGCCGCGCACATAGGTGGGCCCTCTGCCCCAGTTGCTGACGCTGTCTGCTGTGGCGTTCCAGCGCGTGGCCTGGTTTTGCGCGTCGGTGATGGCGGTTAAAATCATTCGCTTTGAACTGCTGACGTCTTTGCCGTCGATGGAAGACAGCATGATAACGGCATATTGCCCCAGCGGCGGCGCCACCTGCAACGCGTCCAGAGCGATTTGCCGGGTGCCGCCATATCCGGCGATCACTTTGGATGAGGGCGCATTGACGGTAAATAAAGCGGGAGATTTCTGCCAGCGGATTTGCCGCGTATCCGAGATAAAAGTACTTTTATGGCCCGGCAGAGCAGCGCGGGAAGCCACCGGAAACGCGGCATCGCCAAATTGCAGCTTCATTTGATATTGCAGCGGCGCCGCGTCCGGCGCGCCGGCGTTTTTCCAGAGCCGCAAGAACGGCGTGGCGGCAGGCGGCCCCGGTGAATTAGCCACATTGAACCAGATATCGCCGGAAGGCACCGTCAGCGTAACCTGCTGGCGCGCCGTTGCCACATCCTGGCGGCGAAATAATAAGGCCGCGGCGGGTGCTGTAGCCATTTTTGCGGGATTGCTATCAATCGAAAAATAGCCGGTGATGACGTTGCGGTCATATTCGCCGCTGGAATGATAGTCGAAGAGGTAGACCCCGGCCCAATCCTGCCAGGCGGCATAGGCGGCAATCAGCGGCAGCGTTTCCGCGCCGAAATTGCTGGGCTGGCCGCTGTTCCACTCACTCATCACAAAGGGTTTGTCGGCCAGCCGCAAATGGGAATAGGCCGCCAGCGGATTGCTTTGCGCCGCGCCGATCATCGAGACATTGCCCACGGTCCAACTGTTGCCGGTCCAATCACCGCCGCTGAAGATGGGGTGTTTCCAGTAGGCATGAACATCGACGGCATCGGCTTTACTTTCGCGCCACAAACCGCCCAGAGCGCCGAATTGCGCCTGGCTGATCCAGATGGGACATTGCACCTTCAATTCCTGGCGCAGGAAATCCTGCATCTCGCGCGAGTATTGCGCTTCGATGTCGCCCAGAAAACTGGCAAAATCACGGCGCGCCCGCCACACCTGAGTGCTTCGCACATCGATGAGCGGAACACCTTCCGCCAGTGTCCAGTTTTGCGGCACAGTCAACTGGCCACCGGCGTGCAATGTCACTTCGCCCATTTGCACCGAGCCGGGTTGTTTGCCGAAATTAAAGCTGAGGCGGGAATGTTCGGGATCCACATCCAGCGGACGAAACACGAAGGTATAACGCTGCCAGTTGGTGCCGAGATCGGCATAGCCGCTGAATCCCTCAAACTGAAAGGGCGAGCGATCCTGCCAGAGATTGACGGAAATGCGCCGCGCCGTGGATGATCTGGCCCAGAAGGTCAAAGTGTAGGCCTGACCTTCGCGCAAATCCAGGCCATCGCGATTAAGGCGATACCCCCAGCGATTATTATTGCTGGCTTTGAGAAATACATTCATGCCGGGCCGCACCACGCCATTTACGGTGGGCCCGCCCAGGGCATCGATATCAATGCTGCCACCAGCCACACGCGGATCCTGAAAGCGGAAGCGGCCCAGTGTGGCCAGGCCGATTTTAATGCGCGAATCCGGCGCATGCGGATTGACCACGGAATTGGGATATGGCAATGCCAGCACGTCCACGGGATCCAGCGGTTCGCTGGACTCATGCCAGGCGGCCTTGAGCGAATCTTCGTCGTAATGGCGCTTGAGCCACTGGTTCCATTTATCGGCCAGCGGGCGAGTTACCTTTTCGGGCAATTGATTCAACGATCCATCCAGCCACAATCCCAGCAGAGAATCTTCATTGGTCACTTCCACCGCGCACACGCCCGGCTCCGCGGCATAGGTGCGGCCGGTATAAGGATTACTGTGCCCCAGCAGCTGGCGCGCGAACTCTTTTTGCAATGCGATGAGTTGCGGATGATAATAATCCACGCCCTTATCTTTTTCGGGCAATTGCGTAGCATGATCGACACCTTCACCTGCCATCACTTTGCGTCCCACGTGCAAATTAAAATTGACATAGATGCCATTTTTAATCAGTTGCGCCACAAAATAATCTAATTTATCCAGTTGTTGCTGATCGAATTCACGGGGAATTTTGGCGCGCGATGAACCGGTGCCGGTGGGCACCCAGATGCCATTCACACCGGCATAACCTTCGTAATTGTGAATACGCACCGCATTGAATCCGTATTTGGCCAACCGGCCGGCAATCTTTGGCGCCAGCTTCTTATCGGGAAAAGTGCCGGAGAAGCTAATATTGACGCCCCAGAATCGAATCGGATTTCCCTTTCCATCCAGAAAGTGTTCGCCCTCACTGCAGATAAAACCATCACGCCCCGCCGGACCATGATTGAGCCAGGAAACGTCCGTCACCGCAGGTGTCGCGTCAAATGGCGGCAACACAAAGGGAAACCAGCCATAACCGGGCGGCCCCGATCCAGCCTGGGCCCACGCCAAATCTAATGTGCCAAACACCACCACACAAAACACAGCCACATATTTGAGCATATTCAATGAAGGACACGAAATTACAGCGATAAAAGTA
>Ga0182738_1005914_pt1 | contig 12894 bp, 10 predicted proteins | sample eDN5th30CBELigMG_FD_128876 | JGI IMG/M metagenome (GOLD analysis project Ga0182738, IMG submission 128876) | Enriched Miracle-Growth compost microbial communities from Emeryville, California, USA - eDNA 5th pass 30_C BE-Lig MG (version 2)... ...
ACAGCCAGTCGCGTAGCTTGTAGGTGACCGTGGAGCGCCCGGTTCCCTGCACGCCGAGCCACCCGGTGATCGCCGCCTTGGCGGCTTCGACGTCGAGACCGTCGAGGGACACGTCGTCGTTCGAAGAGGCGATCGCGATGCCGTCGCCGGTGAACGCGCACGGCCATCGTTCGACGGGAGCGTCGACGTCGAGTTCGTGGGCGGCGAACCATTCGGCCGGCGGGTGGATCACCTCGACGATGCCCAGACCGAAGGTCTTCGCGAAGGCGAAGTCCCGTTCGTCGTGGGCGGGCACGGCCATGATCGCACCGGTCCCGTAGCCGGTGAGGACGTAGTCGGCGATGAACACCGGCACCGGGTCGCCGTTGACCGGGTTGATCGCGAACGACCCGGTGAACACGCCGGTCTTGGTGGACGACTCGGCTTGGCGGTCGCGCTCGGAGCGACGCGCGGTGGCCGCCCGATACGCCGAGACCGCGGTCTTCGGGTCGGCTGCGCCGCCGGTCCATTCGATCGGTGTGCCCTCGGGCCAGGCGTCGGCGGTGGAGACGTCGACCAGGTCGTGTTCGGGGGCGAGCACGACGTAGGTGGCGCCGAACAACGTGTCGGGCCGCGTGGTGAACACCTCGATCGCCGGTTCGCCACCGTCGGCGACGAACGAAACGGTCGCCCCGGTGGAACGGCCGATCCAGTTGCGTTGCATCAGCTTGATCGGTTCGGGCCAGTCCAGGGCGTCGAGGTCGTTCAGCAGCCGTTCGGCGTAGGCGGTGATCCGCAGCATCCACTGGCGCAAGGGTCGGCGGTACACGGGGAAGTTGCCGCGTTCGGAACGTCCCTCGGCGTTCACCTCCTCGTTCGCGAGCACCGTTCCCAGCCCGGGGCACCAGTTCACCGGCGCTTCTGAAACGTACGCCAGCCGATGGGCGTCGATGACCCTGCGCCGGTCGTCGTCGCCGAGCTCGGCCCAGGTCTGCTGAGCGGGCAGCGTGCCCTCGTCGGGTTCGGCGTCTCCCGCGTCGAGGTCGGCGATCAGCTCGGCGATCGGACGGGCCCGGTCGCTGCGCCGGTCGAAGTACGACTCGAAGAGCTGGGTGAAGATCCACTGGGTCCAGCGGTAGTACCCCACGTCGGTCGTGGCGAGCACGCGCCGCGGGTCGTGGCCGAGCCCGAGGCGGCCGAGTTGGCGCGCCATGTTGGCGATGTTCGCCTCGGTGGTGGTGCGCGGGTGCCGGCCGGTCTCGATCGCGTACTGCTCGGCGGGAAGCCCGAACGCGTCGTAGCCCATGGTGTGCAGCACGTTGTGGCCGGTCATGCGCTTGAAACGGGCGTAGACGTCGGTGCCGATGTAGCCGAGGGGATGACCGACGTGCAGCCCCACACCGCTGGGGTAGGGGAACATGTCGAGCATGTAGAACTTCGGGCGGTCGGCGACCTCGGCGAACCCGTCGGCGAGGTCGCCGGTCGGGTTCGGCGCGTGGAACGTGCCGTGGTCGGACCAGTACCGCTGCCACTTCGTCTCGATGCTACCGGCGAGCGCGGCGTCGTACCGGTGCGGCGGCGTGTCGCTGGACTGGGTCGCTCCGGGGTCGTCGGCCATTGCTCTCACGGTAGTTTGCACGGTGGTCGGCGGCCCGACCCGAAAAGTGCTCCCCGGCCGGTTTCCGGCCACCGCCCGGCTCGGAGGTCAACCGCCCAGGTCGACGCCGCAGGTCTTCTTGACGTAGGTCTCCAGACGGTTTGACGCCGCGGCAACCTGCTCCTGGGAGATCTTGGAGTTGATCGAGTCGAGTTCCTCGCGAGTCTTCGCGTCGGCCTTCGCGATCTCGTCGATCGCGTGCGCCACGATCCTGATCGACGGCTTGAGCGATGCCGGCGCCTTCGCCTCGAGCTCGGCGAATGCCTTCTGGAGTCGTTCCGGTCCCTCGGGTTGCGCGATCGTCGCCGGGTCGAGCGAGTGATTGTCGTTCAGTCGCTTCACGGTCACGCAGAAGGCCGAATCGGGATCGGATGCCACCACCGTGGTCGTCGTGCCGCCGCCTGCCGGTGTCGAGGTGGCCGACGGGTCACCGGCGTTCGCGGGAGTCGACGACCCCGACCCGCCCTCGGTGGTGCTCGATGCGGCTTTCGCGGTCGTGGTGGGCGAGGCGGCCTTGTCGGAACCGCCACATGCGGCGCCCGCGACGAGGAGTCCGAAGGCGAGCAGGATCGGCGCGAGAAAGCGCTTGGCGAATGACATCGAGGAGTCCTTGAGAGAAGGTTCGATCGGAGCCCCCGAGGCTACTGGGAGCGTCCGGAAACGCGGCGCTGGCCGCCCACACGTGGCCCGTACGGTCCGGCGGCAGGGTGGGGAACGCAACGCGGGGTGGTCAACCGGACGTGCCGGAGGACCCGGGCGGTTGATCGCGCAGGAATCGCTCCAGTTCGGCGGCCAACTCGTCGCCGGAGGGCAGATCGGCCGGCGACGGGGTCGCGTCGGCCTGCAGCTCGAGCGCGTGGACCATGGCCGCGTGCTCCTCGTTGCCCTGGACCAACTCGTCGATCCGGGTACCGGTCGAACCCGCCTCCGCGGCCAGGTCTCCCGTGTCGAGGCTGAGGCCCGTCAGTTCCGCGGCCGCTTCGATCAGCGCGAGGCTCGCCGCCGGGTACGGCATCGCGGCGGTGTAGTGCGGCACCTGGGCCCAGGCGCCCACAGCGGGGATCCCGACCGCATGCGCGTGCTGTTCGATCGCCGCCTGCACGCCGGCGGGCACCTCGAGCGAACCCCGCAGGAAGCCGATCCGGGCGGCCAACTCGTCGGACGAAGCGGTGCACGAGAGCTGTACCGGGCGGGTGTGGGGCACCGGTGCCGGGTACGCGCCCAGCCCGACGACCATGCGGACCCCGAGTTCCAGAGCGAGGTCGACCACCGATTCGGTGAACGCGTGCCACAGGTGATCGGGTTCGGCGCCCACCAGCAACAGCATCCCGTTGCCCTTGGAGTCGGACCCCGCTCGGAGTTCGATCCGCGGCCAGCGCAGGTCGCTGATCACGCCGTCCTCGAGCAGCATCGTCGGCCGGCGTGCACGGTGGTCGAGCAGCCGGTCGGTGTCGAAGGTCGCCACCAGCGAAGTCGAGTGCTTGTCGAGGAGCGTCGCGGTCGCACCGCCGGCACCCATGCCCGCGTCGATCCAACCGTCCAGGCCCAGAATCAGCGGCGGATCGAGCAGGCCCGGATCCGCCTCGAAATCGTAGAGCTCGGTCATCGGCCCGACCGTTCCGCGGCGGCGTCCGCCGCACGGACGAGGTTCACGATCTGCGCACCGAACAGGTCGGCGAGACCCGCGGCGTCGTCGTCGCCCATCTGACCGTCGGCATAGCGGGTGGCCACGCCGGCGAGAATGCAGGCGAGCTTCCAGTAGCCGAGCGCCACGTAGTAGTCGACCTCGTCGATCCTGCGCCCGGACGACTCCGCGTACCGTTCGGTGATCTGGCTGCGCGACGGAAAGCCCGAAACGGTCGTGGGCGACTCGGGGAGTGCGGAGAACCCGTCGGTGCGCTCCGACCAGTACACCAGCAGCAGACCGATGTCGGCGAGTGGGTCGCCGAGGGTGCACAGCTCCCAGTCGAGCACCGCGGCGATGCGGCCGTCCGGCGTCAGGATGCAGTTGTCGAGGCGGTAGTCGCCGTGGACGATCGTCGAATCGTGTTGTTCGGGAATGTCGGCGCTGAGCCGGCGGTGCACGTCGTCGATCCCGGTGACATCGGTGTACGCGGAGCGCTCCCACTGGCCGTGCCACCGTTTGAGTTGGCGTTCGACGTAGTGCTCGCGTCGGCCGAGGTCGCCGAGCCCGACGTCGTCGGGGTCGACGGCATGGATGGCCGCGAGCACGTCGATGAGATGCAGACCGGCCGCCTCCCGGGCGGACTCCTCCAGCTTCTCGGCGGTCGCACGGTCTCGCAGGATGAGTCCGTCGACGTAGTCCATGACGAAGAAGGGGGCGCCGTTGACCTCGCTGTCGGCGCACAGGTCGACGGTCGGCGGGACGGGTACCGGAGTGTCACGCAGGGCGGCGATGATGCGGTGCTCCCGCGCCATGTCGTGGGCGGTCGCGAGCACGTGACCGATCGGTGGCCGACGGAGGACCCAGTGGCCGCCCGCCGCGTCGGTCACGTCGAAGGTCAGGTTCGATCGCCCGCCGCTGATCAATGAGAAGCGCAACGGTTCACTCACCGGGACGCGTTCGTTCAGCCACCGGGTGATGGCGGGCCCGTCGATTCCGGCTGGCGTGCTCGGCTCGTTCACGGCCCCAACGCTACCCAGACCGGCCGCGCTGCGAACACCCGGACCCTGCGAACACCCGGACCCGCCTGCGACGGGAGAACGGCCGTGGACCGCGGTGGTACCCGACGGGGGGAACGGTAACCTCGGAAACCGTGACGATCGACGTGACCGACGCGACCTTCGAGACCGAGGTCATCGAGCGCTCGCGGACTACACCCGTGGTGATCGACCTGTGGGCTCCGTGGTGTGGTCCCTGTCGGCAACTCGGCCCGATCCTCACCGACGCGGTCGACGCCACCGACGGCGACGTCGTCCTCGTCAAGGTCGACATCGACGAGAACCCGGCGGTGGCGAACGCCTTCAAGGTGCAGTCGATCCCGGCGGTGTTCGCCATGAAGGACGCGAAGGTGGTCGATGCCTTCCTCGGGGCCCGCCCCGCATCCGAGGTCACCGCTTTCGTCCAGAAGCTGCGACCCAGCGCGTCGGACCGTGAACTCGCCGACCTGCTCGCCCGCGGCGACGAAGCCTCGTTGCGACGGGTGTTGGAGATCACGCCCGACCACGCGGACGCGACCACCGCACTGGCAGCGCTGCTGGTCGAATCGGGGCGAAACGACGAGGCCCTCGAACTGCTCACGCATGTGCCCGAGACGGCCGAGGTGCGGCGCATCGCGGCGTCGGCCCGGGTGGGTACCGACGACGACGTCGGCGACGATGTGAGTGCCCGCCTGGGTGCGCTGCTCGGCCGAGTCGCCGACGACGACAACGCCCGGCAGGAATATCTCGACGTCCTCGAGTTGTTGGGACCGGACGACCCGCGCACGAATCGCTTTCGCAAGGACCTCGCCGCCGCGTTGTTCTGACCGGGAGCGCCCCGGAGCGCATCGACGGTTCCGTCGCCACACGCGACGTCCCCACAGCGGCCACCGCGGCAGACCGACTTCCCCTCATCTGATCAGAACCCGGATGATCGGGCCCCCCGGATGGGGCCCGAGATGCAGGAGGTGGGTCGTGAACCCAGACGCAGACATCGACGGCGACGCCGCGGGAGCGGAGCCGCCCGATCGGCCGTTGCCGCCGCCCCCGACCATTGCGGAGCTGTTCGCGGTGTGCCGTGAACGCTTCGCGCTGCGGCATCCTTCGTTCGACGCGACGCGCGCGGTGCTCGCCGTTGCGGCCCTGGTGGGCCTCGGCGGACTTCTCTGGATGCAGTTCGGTTCCTCCCGCGGTCCGGTCGCCGATGAGCCGGTGCCGCTCGCCTCGCCGTCGACCGGGACGGCGACGGTTTCGGTGACGGTCACCACGACCCGGGAAACGGGGACGACGGCGGCCGCGACGGAGCTGGTCGTGGACGTTGCCGGCGCGGTGGTGCACCCCGGGCCCGTGCGGGTCGCCCACGACGCCCGGGTGGACGACGCGATCGCGGCGGCCGGGGGTGCCCGACCCGACGCCGACCTCGAACGCGTCGATCGGGCGGCGCCGCTCACCGACGGCGAACGTGTCTATGTTCCCCGGCGGGGCCAGACCGACATTCCCGACGTCGTCGGCGCGACCGGACCCGCAACCGGGGGAAGCGGCTCCGGGTCCACAGGCGCGCCCGGGACCTCGACCGATCCCACCACGTCGGGTCCGGTGAACCTCAACACCGCCGACCTCGCCGAACTCGACACCCTGCCGGGCGTCGGGCCAGCCACGGCCCAGGCGATCATCGATCACCGCACCCGGAACGGTCCCTTCCGCAGCGTCGAGCAGCTCCTCGAGGTCAAGGGCATCGGTCCGGCGAAGCTGGCCGAGCTCCGCCCCCGCGTGACCGTGTGAACGGCGTCGAAGCCGAGACCGACCCGGCGGACCCGGCTTCGGGGAAGGGCATCGGGCGAGCGTTCACCGACCGGACGGCCATCGCGATGGCCCTGGCCGCGTGCGCCGGCGCGTGGACGGCGCTGCCCATCGCTCCGGGGGTCGGCTTCGTGGTGGGCGTGGTCGCCTCCCTCCTCCGGCGGCCGTGGCTCCTGATCGTGGGAGTCGTCCTGTTCACCACCGGCGGTGCCGCACACGCCACAACGGGCCTTCGACTCGAGGCCGGCTCCTGGAGTGGCCGTGTCGAGGTCCTTCGTGTCTCGACCACCGCCGATGGCGACCTGCTCGCCGAGGTGCGCGCCGGCGCTCATCACCTCGACCTGGTCAGCCGCGACGACCAGCGCCGGACCATCGCTGCGGCCGACCCGGGTGATCGCCTGGTCGTGAGCGGACGGGTGGCGCCGGTCGACCCGCGGACGTCGCGCGCCCGGGGCTCCCACGTCGCCGGTCGCCTGTACCCCTCGCATCTCGAGCCGGGAGGTCGCCCCGCGTGGCCGTGGCGCATCGCCGGGGTCGTCCGACGCGGGATCGCGTCGCTCGATCATCCGCTCTCGTCGTCGCAACGGGCGCTCTTCGAAGGGTTCGTGCTCGGTGACGCCTCGGGGCAGACGGCGGTGCAACGCGCGGATTTCCGGGCATCGGGCCTGACCCATCTGCTCGTCGCCTCGGGAGAGAACATCGCGTTCGTGCTGCTGCTCGCGGCGCCGGTGCTGATGCGGACGGGCCTGCGGACCCGCTGGGTCCTGACCGTCACGTTGTGTGTGCTCTACGCACTCGTCACCGGGCTCGAGCCGTCGGTCCTGCGGGCCGCGACGATGGCCGTCGTGGCCACCACTTCCGCGGGGCTGGGTCGGCCGGTGCGGTCGTGGCGGACCCTCGCCTACGCGGTCACCGCACTGGTGATCGCCGACCCGTTCCTGGTCCACTCGGCCGGGTTCGGGCTGTCGGTCGGAGCGTCGGTGGGCATTCTCGCGTTGGCCCGACCCCTGGTCGACGTGTCACCGGGTCCACTGTGGTTCCGTGGTCCTCTGGCCGTGACGGTCGCCGCGCAACTCGGGGTGGCACCGCTCCTGCTCGGGTTTCCGGGCGGTATGCCGGTCGCGGCGGTGCCCGCCAACCTGTTGGCCGCGTTGCCCGCCGGGCTCGTCATGGTGCTGGGCCTCCCGGCGTTGGCGTTGGCGGCGTCGGGGCTTCCCGGCAGCGGACTGCTGCTGTGGGTGCCGCGGCTGCTGTTGGGGTGGGTCGACGCGGTCGCCCGGCGGACGGCGGCGCTCGATCTGGGCTACCTCGGCGGTGTGGCGGTCGCCGTGGCCACGGTCGGCATCGGGGTCGTGGCGGTGGTCGGACGCGACCGCCTCTGCTGGTTGCGGCGCGTCGGATTCGGTCTCGCGGCCGTCGCCCTGTGTGCGCCGGTGGTGTCGGCGGGTTCCGGTGTGCCCACCGGAGCGGGCCCGGTGGTGTTGCGTCGACACGGCACGGTCGTGGTGGTGCTGACCGGTGATGTCGCGCCCGAACCGTTGCTCACCGGTCTGTCGATCTCCAGGGTGCGCCGCGTGGATCTGGTCGTCCTTCCCCACGGAGACCGGAGCGATCGCACCATGATCCGCACGATCCGGCATCGGTATCGGATCGGCGTGATCCTCACCCGCCGACGATTGCGCGGGGTGTCCGGCCCCCAGACCGTCGTGAGCGAAGGCGAGCGGGTACGGGTCGGTGGTGCCGCCGTCGAGGTCATCGCGACCGAGCCGGTGCTGAGCGTCCACGTGCCGCCCTGAGCGAGTCGGCGAGGGCGAGGCCCGCCCTGGTTCCATCGGGCGGTAACGTCGTCATGGTGCAGGTCCGGATCGGCACCAGCGACTTCGACATCGAACGCCGTCCGCTCGTGGTGGCGGTCCTCGAAGCGGGTCGCGCGCTGGATGGTGAGATCGGCGGACCGGTCACCGCCGCGAAGGAGGCGATGGGCCGCGGCGCGGATCTCGTGGCGCTGGCTGCGGCAGCGGTCGCCGACGGGCTGCCCGAGGCATGTGAAGCAGTCGGCGTCGGATGCGTCGGGATCGCGACGTCGGCCGCAGAGGCCGCGACCCTCGCGTCCCGCAGGGTGGCCGCGGTCATCTGGCAGGGTTCCCGACCACCCGTCGATCTCGATCTCGATGGGCCACCCCCGGTGTGGGCCGATGCCGAAGCGATCCTGACCCGGCCCGCAAGCCCGACCGCCTGGCCCCGAACGGTGGTGGTCGCCCGCGATGGCCTGGCGACGCTCGATCGGATTCCCGCCGATGTCGTCGGCCTCGTCGACCTGTCGGGAATCACCGATCGGGCTGCGACCGCCGCATTCGTGACGGTCGCGCTCGAGCGGGGCGCGTCCGGGTTCGTCACGCCGTCGCCGTCCGCGGTGCGCCGTGCCGCGCACGTGGTGCGCGCGGTGGAACTCGCCGAGTGAACGGTGGAACTCGCCGAATGAGCGGTCCGGTTCCGATCCATCTCGTCCGTGGGAGCGACGCGGTGCTCGTCGCCGATGCGGTGCTCGAACTGGTCGACGACCTGCTCGGCACGGCCGACCGGAGCCTCGCCCTCGACGAGTTCACGGGCGACGACTACGACCTGGGAGCCGTCGTCGACGCCGCCTCGACGCCGCCGATGTTCGCCGACCAGCGGGTCGTCGTCGCCCGCGGCGCGGGCCGGTTCTCGAAAGCCGACGACGTGGCGCCGCTCGTCGCCTACCTCGAAGCACCCATGGCGACCTCTGCGATCGTGTTGGTGTGGGAGCTCGCGGCGGGTCAGCAACGGTTGGCAGCGGTGCCCAAGAAGCTGTCCGCGGCCATCGAGGCCGCCGGTGGAAAGGTCGTCGCGACCGAGCCCGGCACGTCGCGCAGCGCCCGTGACGCCTGGTGGTCGGAGCTGTTCGACCACGCACCGGTGACCCTGACCCGCGACGCTCAGGCGCTCGTCCGCGATCGGAGCGGCGAGGGCCTGGCGGCGGCGCCGGCGCTCCTGCGCATGCTCGAGGGGGCGTTCGGGCCCGGAGCCAAGCTCGACGTGGCGGCCGTGGAGCCGTTTCTCGGCGAGGCGGGCGGCGTGCCGCCGTGGGAACTCACCGATGCGATCGACCGGGGCGACGCGGCCGTGGCGCTCGATGCGTTGCACCGGATGCTCGGTGCCGGTGGCCGGCATCCGCTCCAGATCATGGCGACGCTTTCGGCGAACTTCCTGCGACTCGCGCGGCTGTCGGGGGCCGAGGTTGCCGGCGAGCGCGACGCCGCGGCGTTGCTCGGTATGAAAGGGTCGACGTTTCCGGCCAAGAAGGCCTTGGCGGCGTCGCGGGCGCTCGGCGACGCCGGCGTGCACCGTGCCGTCGAGTTGTGCGCCGAGGCCGATCTGACGTTGCGCGGTGGCGGCGTCGCGTGGACGGGCGAACTCGTCCTGGAGGTCCTGGTCGCCAGATTGTGTCGGCTCGCCCGGAGCCGGTCCGGCCGGTCCAGATCGCGCTGAGGCGACCCGGGGCGAACGGTCAGCTCGCGGCGGCGACCTTCCGCATCAGCCGCGACTTGCGCCGTGCGGCCTCGTTGCGGTGGATCACGCCCTTCGCGGCGGCGGTGTCGATCCGCTTGACCGCCAGTCGCAGTGCCTCTTCGGCGTCGCCACCTTGTTCAGCGGCGTTCAGCGCCTGCTTGGTGCGGGTCCGCATTTCCGAGCGGACCGCCTTGTTGCGCTCGCGGGCCTTCTCGTTCTGTCGGTTGCGCTTGATCTGCGACTTGATGTTGGCCACTGCTGTCCTCGTCGACGATTGCCGAATACCGAAGGGCCACGTTAGCGGGACCCGTCCGGTGCGCCACAACCGGGCGGCGACCGGGCACGGCCGGTTGGCGGTCGCCGGCTCGCGCCGGTTCGCGGTGCGTTGGCCGCCGAGCGGGAGTCTTCGGGCGACGTGTCGGTACGCTGGCAGATCCACGCTGTGCCAACCTCCGATGTGTCCGACTCGAAAGTGGACGTCCGCGCGCCTCTGCCATGACCGATCTCGAACGCTACCGCTGCATCAGTGTCATCGCGCACATCGACCACGGCAAGACCACGTTGTCGGACCGTATCCTCACCCTTTGCGGAGCCGTCGAGGACCGTGCCATGCGGGACCAGTACCTCGACACGATGGACCTGGAGCGCGAGCGGGGGATCACGATCAAGTTGCAGAGCGTGCGGCTGGACTACGCCGACCATGTCATCAACCTCATCGACACGCCCGGCCATGTGGACTTCGGCTACGAGGTGTCCCGCTCGCTGGCCGCCTGTGAGGGCGTGATCCTGCTGGTGGATGCCTCGCAGGGCATCGAGGCCCAGACCCTCGCCAACTGCTACCTGGCGCTCGAGAACGACCTCGAGATCGTGCCGTGTCTGAACAAGATCGACCTGCCCGCCGCTGAGCCGGACCGGGTCGCCGAGGAGATCTCGGGCCTGTTGGGTCTCGATCCGGCGTCGGTGCTGCGGATCTCGGCCAAGACTGGTGAGGGCGTCGCCGAGCTGCTCGACGCAGTCATCGAGCGGGTGCCGGCACCCACCGGAGACGCCGACGCGCCGCTGCAGGCGTTGCTCTTCGATTCGCACTTCGACGCCTACCGCGGCGTGGTGTCGTCGGTCCGGGTGATGAACGGACGGCTGACGACCGGCGCGAAGTTGCGCTTCATGCAGGCCGGCACCACCCACGACGCCGAGGAGGTCGGCGTGCGCTCACCCGGGCCGGTGCCGGTGGAGAGCCTCGGCCCGGGCGAGACCGGCTATCTCATCGCCGGCGTGAAGGACGTCGGCGAGGCACGATCGGGCGAGACCGTCACGACCGCGGCCCGTCCCGCGGCCGAGGCCCTCGAGGGGTACGCCCATCCCAAGCCGATGGTGTTCTGCGGGATCTACCCGATCGACGGCGACGAGTTCGCGGCCCTGCGTGAAGCGCTCGACAAGCTGCAACTCAACGACTCGTCGTTCACCTACGAACCCGAGACGTCGGGTGCCCTGGGGTTCGGGTTCCGCTGCGGTTTCCTCGGTCTGCTGCACATGGAGATCGTGCGCGAGCGGCTCGAGCGCGAGTTCGATCTGTCGTTGATCGCCACCGCACCCTCGGTGCAGTACCAGGTGACGACGACCGCCGGTGAGACCATGGCCATCGACAACCCGTCGGATCTGCCCCCCATGGGTGAGGTCGAGGCGATCGCCGAGCCCTGGTTGCAGGCGACGATCCTCACTCCCTCGGACTACACCGGCACGATCATGGAGCTGTGCCAGTCCCGCCGTGGCGAGTTGGGCAACATCGAGTACCTGTCTCCCGAACGGGTGGAGATCTCCTATCGGCTGCCGCTCGCCGAGGTCGTCACCGACTTCTTCGACCAGCTCAAGAGTCGCAGCCAGGGCTATGCCAGCCTCGACTACGAACCCGCCGGCGACGTGGTGGGCAATCTGGTCAAGGTCGACGTGTTGTTGAACGGACAGCCCGTCGATGCGTTCTCGATGATCGTGCACCGGGACAAGGCCGAATCCTACGGTCGGCGGATGACCGAGAAGCTGCGTGAGCTGATTCCCCGCCAGCTCTTCGACGTCCCCATCCAGGCGGCGATCGGGGGTCGGATCATCTCCCGCCAGACCGTGAAGGCCAAACGCAAGGACGTGATCGCCAAGTGTTACGGCGGTGACATCACCCGGAAGCGCAAGCTGCTCGAGCGGCAGAAGCAGGGCAAGAAGCGGATGAAGAACATCGGTCGGGTCGAGGTGCCCCAGGAGGCCTTCGTCTCGGCGCTCAAGCTGGAGGACTGACCGCGAGCGCTCCGCCCATCGCACCGTGGCTGGCACTCGGTATCATCGAGTGCCAGGTGCCGGCGCGGGTCCCGTGTCGGTCGAACCGCTTCTTTGCGCGAGGAATGCCGCATGCTCGATGAGCGCAAGTCGACCATCCTTCGGGCCGTGGTCTCCGAGTACATCCACACTGCTCAACCCGTCGGTTCGGCGCACGTGACCCGCGCCCCCGGCATCGACGTGTCGTCCGCGACCGTCCGCAACGACATGGCCCAACTCGAAGCCGACGGCTATCTGTACCAACCCCACACCAGCGCCGGCCGTGTGCCGACCGACAAGGGCTACCGCGCCTTCGTCGACGACCTCACCGGGCCGCGGATTCGCCTCGGTCAGAACGAGGCCGCGCGGGTGCGCGAGTTCTTCGACACGACCCACGGTGAGATCGAGCACATGCTCACCGCCACGACGCACCTACTGGCGGGTCTCACGCACCAGGCCGCGGTCGTGGTCGGCCCCATTCCTCCGCCGGCACCGGTCCGCTCGGTGCAACTGGTCGAACTCGCGCCCAGGACGGTGCTGCTCGTCGTCGTCCTCGCCAACGGCAGCATCGACAAGCGCACCATCGAGCTCAGCGCGAAGGTCTCCGAAGAGGAGCTCGCCCGAGCGGCCACGGCGATCGCCGTGCATCTGGACGGCCGCCCCATGACCGAGATCACCGAAATCGCCCTCACCGGCGACCGGGCCGTCGACCGGGTGTTGCGAGCGGTCGCCGAGTCGGAGGGCACAGCGGTCTCCGAGGCCGAGCAGGTCTACGTGGGAGGCACCGCCATGATGGCCGGGTCCTTCGAGGCCATCGAAACGGTTCGCCAGGTGCTCACCATCCTCGAACAGCAGCTCGTCGTGGTGTCACTGCTGCGCGACGTGTTGGACCGCGGGCTGCAGGTCGCGATCGGGACCGAAACGGGCATGGAGCCGCTCGCCGACTGCTCGGTCGTCGTGGCACC
>Ga0182738_1005915_pt1 | contig 12894 bp, 11 predicted proteins | sample eDN5th30CBELigMG_FD_128876 | JGI IMG/M metagenome (GOLD analysis project Ga0182738, IMG submission 128876) | Enriched Miracle-Growth compost microbial communities from Emeryville, California, USA - eDNA 5th pass 30_C BE-Lig MG (version 2)... ...
CCGCACGCCGTGGGCGGCGATCGTGGCCGGGCTGGCGACGCTGCTCGTGCTGGGCGCCGTCGGCTACGCCTGGCGGCGCAGACACCTGGACCGCCGCGAGCGCGGCGTGGCCGGCGACCCGGCGCTGCTGGCCGACCTGGACGAAGCCATCGCCAGCGGCCGCCTGGGCTTCATGTTCCAGCCAAAGATCGACCTGCGCAGCGGCCGCTGGCTGGGTGCCGAGTTGCTGGTGCGCTGGATCCATCCGCAGCACGGGCCGATCCCGCCGGAGGAGTTCGTCCCGCTGGCGGAGGAGGCCCGCGTGATCGGCGCGATGAGCGTGCACCTGGTCCGGCGCGGCCTGGAACAGCGCAGCCAGTGGCCGGCGACCGATCCGCCGCTGTACGTGTCGGTCAACGTCTCGGCCAACGACCTGGCCGACCCGCAGCTGGTCGATGCCATCATCGAAGCCTGTCCGCGAGCCGACGCGGGGCTGATGCTGGAGGTCACCGAGACTGACGTGATGCGCGAACCCGACCGCGTCGCCGAGGCCGTCCCGCGCCTGCGCGCATGCGGCATCCGGATCTCGGTCGACGACTTCGGCGCCGGCCACTCCTCGCTGGTCAACGTGCGCCGCTTGGCACCGGACGAACTGAAGATCGACCGGTCGTTCGTCACCTCGCTGCTGTCCTCGCACTCCGACCAGACCATCGTCGCCGCGATCATCGGCCTGGCCCACGAACTGGGCGCGAGCGTGGCCGCCGAAGGCATCGAGGACCCGGAAACCCGCCAGTGGCTGGCCGACGCCGGCTGCGACGCTGGCCAGGGATTCGCCATTGCCAGGCCCATGACGGCGGAGGAATTCGCCGCCCTGCTACGCTCCGCGCAGGCCCGTCCCACGCACTCCTGAGACCCGGGCCTTGGCCGAAAGTCGTCCAAACGCGTCAATTTGGGCGAAATTCGCTGGAATTCGTTGCATATAACGCCATTTTTACGGTCTTTAGCGTAGTATTAACGCACTTCCTTCCAGCCACTCCCGCCGCCAGCCCGCGCGGCAGCTTCGCGCGCACGGCGCCCGGGCCGGAAGAAGCCACCGATGGTCCCGGCAGCCCTGCCACCAGGGTCACCGGCGCACTCGCCGGCGCGCATTGCAACAGGCGCAGCCAAAGGCGAACCAGCAGAGGAGACGACATGCCCCGCAAGGCCACCAAGGCAACCACCAAGCGCAACACCACCTCCCACCTGTCGGCCCGTCCGGCCAAGGGCCAGGACGTGGGCCGCAACCTCACCAGCGACACGATCGCCGCCGACATCCAGGCCTTCCGCAAACAGGGCGGACGGATCGAAGTCCTGGGCAACACGCCGCTCAACCGCGTCAACGTCACTGCCTTCCGCTCCAAGGGCAACACCCAGCAGAAGCCCGCCGCCGCGAAGGAAACGTCCGGCAAGGTCGCCGCACAGCGCTGACCGCTGCGGCCCCGGCCTGCAAGGAAACGGGCGCCACGCGGGCGCCCGTTTTCTTGTGCCCGCGACCTCGCGAGGCACGGCGGCTCCGGCTTACGCCGCCTTGACGCGGCCGTTCTGCTTCTCTTCCTCCGACGCCTCGCGCACGTCGGCGACCTTCACGTCGAAGTGCAGGTTGCGGCCGGCCAGCGGATGGTTGGCGTCGATCCTGACTTGCTCGTCGTTGGCTTCGACCACGGTCACCAGCATCGGTCCGCGTTCGCTGCGGGCCTGGAACTGCATGCCCGGCTCGATCTTGTCCACGCCCTGGAACGCAGTCCGCGGCACCACCTGCACCAGTTGTTCGTTGCGTACGCCGTAGGCCTCTTCCGGCTTCACGTCGACCTTCAGCGTGTCGCCCGGCTGCTTGCCGGCCAGCGCCTTCTCCAGGCCGGGGACGATGTTGCCGGCACCGTGGAAGTACTGCAGCGGCTGCGCCTCGGGCGACTTGTCGATGACCTGGCCGTCGTCGTCGGTCAGGGTGTAGTGGATGCTGGCAACGCGCGCATCGGCGATCTCCATGGGATCTCCTTGGAATCAGTGGAAGGAAGGGAGTGAGACACGGGAAGCGCATCGGTGGACTCACGATGCGACGGGGTGCCACCCACGCACCATAACGGCCGCGCCATGCGCACGCAAACGCACGCATTCATCCATGCGCGGCCGGACGCCACGCAGCGGCTGCCCGCGCCCGCTCACTTCGCGGGCACGGGCACCGGTGTGACCCCATGGCGCGCGAGGATGTCGCGCACCCGGTCCAACGGGATCGCCTTGACGGTCTTGCCGTTGCCGCTGACGGTGGTGGCCATGAACAGCGAGTCGTAGACCGCCTCCTCCACCGCCTCCACCGTGGCCTGGAACAGCGCGCTGGTGCGATCGTTGGCCAGCTCCGTCGCCGGATGCGAGGCCGCGCCGAATGCGCGCCGCACCGCGGGCGAGGTCGAGAACGCCAGCGCATAGTCGCCGCTGCCGTTCGACGCAGAGCTGCCGGTGCGCCCCAGTCCCATCATCGCGCGCGCGGCGATGCGCCCGAGGTTGCGCTCGCCGACCGGCGCGTCGGTGGCGATGATGATGATCACCGAACCGTCGCCATGGTCGTCGGCAGGGCCGTCGGCGGGCCTGTCGCCCTCGACTTCGCGGCCCTGGCCCGCCACGCCCTGGAACGCGTAGCGCCCCAGTTCGCGCCCCACCGGCGCGCCGAGCACCTGCAGCACGCCGCCGAAGTTGGTCTGCACCAGCACGCCCACCGTCCAGCCGCCGAGCGCGTCGGGCAGCACGCGCGACGACGTGCCGATCCCACCCTTCCAGCCGAACGCTTCGGAGCCGGTGCCCGCGCCCACCGAGCCTTCCTCCACCGGCCCGCTGCGCGCGCCCTCCAGCGCGCGCCATGCGTCTTCGGCCGCGATCGGGCGCGCGCGGATATCGTTGAGCTCGCCGTCGTTGGTTTCGCCGACCACGGGATTGATCGACCGCACGTCCTCCATGCCGGGCTGGCGCAGCATCCAGTCCGCCATTGCGTCGGCGGCTTTCCACACGCACAGCGTGCAGGTCAGCAGCACCGGTGTTTCCAGTTCGCCCAGTTCGGCCACCTGGGTGGTGCCGACGAACTTGCCGAAACCGTTGCCCACGTGCACCGCCGCCGGCACCCGCGACAGGTAGGCATTGCCGTCGTGCGGGAAGATCGCGGTGATGCCGGTGCGCACGTCGCTGCCCTGCTTCAACGTCACCTGGCCCACGCGCACACCGGCAACGTCGGTGATCGCATTCCAGCGCCCGGGCGTGAAGATGCCCGGCGCGACGCCCAGGTCGCGGGCGCGCACGCGCTCCCCGTCGGGCGCATCGGCCTCGGCCGCATGCAGCAGCGGCGGCAGCGCCAGCAGCAGCGCGGACAGGAAAATGGGCAGGAAAGCGATCCGGCGGCGTGGCTCGAGCATGGTGGGACCTCGTGGCAACAGGCTACCGAGTGTACGGTCCGCCGCGTGCGGGCGGCTGCCGGGCGCCCGGCAGCCGCTGCACGCCTCGCAACCTCGCCGCTATGATGCGGCGATGGCCAGACTTCCTTCCTTGCTCGTCCTCGTCGCCCTGCTGCTCGCCCTGCCCGCCGCGCGGGCCACGGAACCGGTCGCCGCCGTGCGCGTGTCATTCGACCGCGATGGCATCACCGCCACCGAAGTCCACGGCCTGGCCGACAAGGCCCAGGGGCGCCGCGTCAACGCGGGCGATCCGGTGCGGATCGCCTCGATCTCCAAGCTGGTGACCACGATCGCGGTGATGCGGCTGGTCGAGGCCGGCAAGCTCGACCTCGACGCGGACGCCGGCGACCTGCTCGGCTTCCCGCTGCGCAACCCCGCGTTCCCGGACCAGCCGATCACCTTGCGGATGCTGCTCTCGCACCGCTCCAGCCTCACCGATGCGGCCGGCTACTGGCAGACGCCGCTTGGCGGGCAGGTGCGCGAGATCCTCGACGACCCGCGCGCCTGGGACCGCGAACACGCGCCGGGTACCTGGTTCCAGTACACCAACCTCAACTTCCCGCTGGTCGCGCAGATCATGGAACGTGCCACCGGCGAGCGCTTCGACATGCTGATGGAGCGCCTGGTGCTGCAGCCCCTCGGTATCGAAGGCTGCTTCAACTGGGCCACCTGCAACGATGCCGCCGTGGCCCGGGCGGTGGTGATCTACGACGGCGACGGCAAGCCGAACAAGGACGACCTGCACGGCAAACGCCCGGCGTGCCCGGTGACGGAAGCCGATGACGGCAGTTGCGACCTGTCGCGGTGGCGCGTCGGCGAGAACGGCGCTCTGTTCTCGCCCCAGGGCGGCCTGCGGATCTCCGCCAACGGCCTGGCGCGGATCGGGCGGATGCTGTTGAACCAGGGCGAACTCGACGGCGTACGCCTGCTCTCGCCCGCATCGGTGCAGGCAATCGCCACGCCGCTGTGGCAGTTCGCGCCCGGGAAGGGGCTGACCTACGAGGAGGACACCGGTGACGTCGGCGACGGTTTCTTCTGTCGCTACGGGATGGCAATGCAGACCCTCGCCACGCCGGTGGAAGGCTGCCGCGACGATCCGTTTGGCGACGGCATCGCGCGCGTCGGCCACTCCGGATCCGCATACGGACTGCAGTCCGGCCTGTGGCTCGACCGCGAGGGCGGCAACGGCGTCGCCTGGTTCCTCACCGGCATGCCGGGGGATCGCCTCGGCGGCTGTTCCGCCTTCAGCGCGGAGGAAGAAGCACTGGCCCGCGGCGAAGACGCGATGAAGGCCACGGCCTGCGCCTCGCCGGGACAGGATCCGCAGCCAGCCGGTTGAATCCCCCGCTCAGGGCAGCAGCGCCGTCCATTCGGGCGTGGCGAACCTGGCCTGCGCCAGCGCCTGCGCGCGATCCAGCTCGTCCGCGCCCAGCGCGCCCGGCACCAGGCCGTGGCGGCGGCGGAAGGTTTCGACCATGCGTTCGATCACCGCGTCGCGCGGCAGCCCGGTCTGGCTGCGCAGCGGATCGACGCGTTTCTGCGCGCTGGTCGTGCCCTTGTCGGACAGTTTTTCGCGTCCCACGCGCAGCACTTCGAGCATGCGCACCGCATCGATGTCGTAGGCCATGGTGACGTGGTGCAGCACCGCGCCGCCGCGCCGGGCCTGCGCCGCGCCGGCGATCTTGCCGGCGCTGGAGGTGATGTCGTTCAACGGCTGGTACCAGGCCTTGATGCCCAGGGTCGCCAGTGCCTCGATCGTCCACTGGTCCATGAAGGCATACGCCTGTTCGAAGGTCATGCCGTCGACCAGCGTCAGCGGCGCGACGATCGAGTAGGTGATGGTGTTGCCCGGCTCGATGAACATCGCGCCGCCGCCACTCACCCGCCGGACCACTTCGATGCCGTGGCGCCTGGCGGCCTCGGCGTCGACTTCGTTGCGCAGCGACTGGAAGCGGCCCATCACCACCGCCGATGACGCCCACTCCCAGATCCGCAGCGTCGGCGGCCGCCGTCCGGCGGCGACGTCGTCGAGCATCAGGTCGTCCAACGCCATGTGCAGCGCCGGCGCCTGCGGTTCGACGTGGACCAGGCGCCAGTCGTGGTCGCGCCAGTCGCTGCGGCTCATGCCGTGCCTCCCGTGCCGGCTCGCCCTTCCAGCGAGTCGACCGCGCGCCGCACGGCAATCGCGACGCCGTCGGGCGTGATGCCGAACAGCTGCGGCACCGGTCCCAGGGCAGCGTCCACGGCGGCGGCGAGCGCGGCCTCGCCGGTGCCGACGGGCAGGCCTTCGAGCGCGGCGTCGATGGTGTCCAGCGCGCTGGCCGGCTCCAGGAAGAAATCGCCGCTCACCTGCACGCCCGCCATCCGGCCGTCGACGATGGACAGGTCCACCACCACCAGCTTGCCGCCCGGGACCTTGTATTCGCCGTGCACGGCGTTGTTCGATGCGTCCATCTACGCAGTCTAACCAACGGCGGACGGTATCCGTTCCGGGACGCCGCGCATGTTCGCGCCGTGGCCGCCGCCGGCTCCGCGGCTCAGGCGTGGCCGGCCGCTTCCACCTCGCGGACGGGATCGCCACGCAGTTCGCCCAGCGGCGGGATGACCAGCGTGGTGTATTCCTCGTAGTGCGCGTCGGGCAGGTCGCGCAGGGCCAGGCGCTCGATGCGCGGGCTTTCGATCGGCAGCCGCGCGGCCTCGTAGAGGATCACCTCGTGGCCGGGCGGGTACCAACGCAGCAGCTTGTCGACCAGCGCCTGCAGCCCTTCGCGCTCGGCGTGCAGGCGGCTGCACGACAGGTCACCGGACAGCGCCACCTGCCACAGCAGCACCAGGCCGGCGGTGTCCGGCATGCGGTCGTAGACCATGAAGTGGGTCGCCTCCATCGACTGCACGCCGCGGTGGCCCGGATCGATGTTGAGGTCGGCGTACAGGCAGGCCTCGGCGGAAATGCCCGGCTCCATGCGCGCGGGGATGCCCTCTTCGCGCGCCCGCCGCACCACCCGGTGCGGCACGTCGGCGAACACGCCCGGGTGCCCGTAGAACACCGCGCAGACCTGCTTGCCGGCGCGCACCTGTTCCATGATCGCGTCGTCGATCTCGCGGTAGGTCCGGCGCCGGTCCTTGCCGGGCGCGTAATGCACGCCGAGGTTGATTGCGTCCGGGCGCAGGCTGCGGACCATCGCCAGCGCGAACGGGTCGGCCAGGCAGAACACCACCTGCGCCTCGCGGATCTCCGACAGGCAGCGCTCGCTGGCGTGGCGACCGAGCTGGATGCCGCTGCCGACCACGACCAGGCCTGCGGCGGACTCTCCCCCGCCGGCTTCGTCGCCCGCGCGGACCACGCGGTCCCGGCCTTCGTGCTTGGCCCGGTACAGCGCCTGGTCGGCCAGGTGGACCAGCTGTTCCAGCGTCCCGACCTGCCCGTCGACCTGGCAGATGCCGGAGCTGATGTTGAAGCGGAACGTCTGCCCGAACACGGTGATCGGCTCGAGCCGGTCGCGCAGGCGCTGCAGCAATGCCTCGGCCTCGCCCGCGTCGGCCTCCAGCAGGATCGTGAACTCGTCGCCGCCGCTGCGCCCGGCGATGCCCTTGCCGGCGACGGTTTCGCGGATCCACGCGCCGAGCGAGCGCAGCGCCTCGTCGCCGGCGGCATGGCCGTAGCGGTCGTTGACCTGCTTGAACAGGTCGATGTCGGCGACGATGGCGGTGAACGGCCGCCCTTCGTCGCGGGCGAACGCGAACGCCGCCTCGCCGAGCTTGCGCACCTGCTGGTAGTTGTGCAGCCCGGTAAGGCTGTCGTGCTCGGACTGCCAGCGGTAGCGGCGGCGCTCGCGGAACGAACGGCGCAGCAGGACCAGCAGCAGGATGGCCGTCACCAGCAGACCGGCCATGCCCAGCCCGAGCAGCCACTGGCGGCGCTTGTTGGCGGTCGCCTGCACCTCGGCCAGCTGCTTCTCGGTTTCCAGTAGCGCGATCTGCTGTTCCTTCAGCCTGGTGTCGAACTGGACCTGCAGGTAGGCCAGCCGCCGCTCGCGCGAAACGACTTCGGCCGCACCCCAAACGGCCATGGCCTGCTTCGTGTGTTCCAGCGCCGCGGCGGTGTCGCCGCGCTTCTCGGCCAGTCTCGCCAGCAGCCGCTCCGTCTCGGCGATGGCGAGGTCCGATTTCTGGTCGCGGTAGTACCGCACCGCTTCGAGCAGCATCGCCTGCGCCTCGTCGAGCTTCCGGTTGGAGGCGATCAGGCTCTCCGCGATGACCAGCCGCGAACTGTTGGTGCCCGCCGCGTAGCCCACGGCCTCGAACTCGGCGAACGCCTCGCGCCCCCACTTCAGTGCCTCGGCGTGGCGCCCCTGCGCGGCCGCCATCTTGCCGACGCCGTACTTGCCGTTGGCGATGAAGATCGGGTCGTCCGCGCGCGTGCAGGCATCAATCTGGCGATGCCGCCAGCGCTCGGCTTCGCGGAAATGGCCGGCATGGTCCTCGGCCAGCGCCACGTCGCTCAGCGCCAGGCAGATGGCCCTGTCGTCGTTGCCGGATTCGACCTGGTGCAGGGCCTGCAGCGCCAGCGCCCGCGCCTTGTCGGTTTCGCCCACCAGCGTGTGCAGGTAGCTGGCCGCACCGAGCAGCCGGGCCGACTCCAGCGGTGTCTCGTGGATGTACGACAGGCCCTCGTTGAGCCAGGTGAACGCCAGCGGCCAGTCCTCGAGGTTCGCGGCCACGCCGGTTGCGGTGGTGTAGACGCGGACGCGGAACGGGACGGGAAGATCCTGCTTGAGCAGTTCGGCCAGCCCCTTCAGCGCCGCGGGCTGGTCGCCGGAGAGCGCAAGGTTGCGCAGACGGACATATTCGACGCGTTGCCGCTGCTGCGGCGTCAGTTCGCCGAGCCGGGCGGCCAGCGCATCGATCTTCGCGCTCGACTCGCGCCAGGGCGCGGAGACGGAAAGCCGTTCGATCTCCTGGACCTTCGCCTCGAGGCCGGGCCCGGGCGGCGGCGCGTCGGTCGCCAGTGCCGGCGCGCAGAACGACGCCAGCAACAGCAATGCGATCGCGACGGGCCGGAACATCATCCCTGGCATCCAACGGCAACGACTATCTGTCGTAGGCCTTGATCGTGTGGTTGGTGGCGAACTGCCCATCCTCCAGCCCGGTAAGCCGCTTGATCGCCTCGTAATCGCTCCGCAGCATGGCCTCGCGCTCATCGTCGGACAGGCCGGCGCGTCGCATCACGGCGTCCGCGTCCCTGTCATATTCCTGCGCCAGCTTGGCGTCGCTTCCGAGCTTTTTCATCAGATCGAGCAGTTTCGACACGTCATCCCCCAAGAACGTAGATCAACCCGGTATCGTTCCACCCGCGACCAGGTCCGCGCCGGCGCGGCATTCGTGCAGCTCCCACCCTGCACAGCCCGCGGACATTAACACGCGCGGCGCACGCGCGGCCCCGCCCGGGGTCAACCCCCGACTTTTTCCCGGTCGCCGCGCCGCAGCATGCGGCCGGCGCGTGCCACCGGCTCGCCGGCTTCGAACGCGGGCTGGCCGTTCACGATGACCAGGTCGAAACCCTCGGCCACGGCGGCCGGATGCACGTAGTCGGCGCGCGCGTGCACCCGGGCCGGGTCGAACAGCACCAGGTCCGCCTTCGCCCCCGGGCGGATCGTGCCGCGGCCGGGCAGGCGCAGGATCGAGGCCGGCAGCGAGGTCGCCTTGCGCACGGCCTCCTCCAGCAGCACGCGCGGCTGCTCGACCACGAATTCCTCGATCCACTTGGCATAGGTTCCGGCCGAACGCGGATGGCTGCCGCCTGGCGAGCCGTCGGTCGACAGCGCCACGCTCGGGTCCAGCAGCAGGCGGTCCTGCAGCGCGCGGTCCATCACGAAGTGCGCGGCCTGGCCGCCGCCGGGGCCGATGTCGAGCAACACGTCGGCGAACGGCTTGCCCTGCTCCGCCGCGACCTGCTCCAGCCTCCGGCCCGCATGCGGGCCGGTGCCGAACAGCAGTGCACCGGGGCCGCCGCGCTTTTCCATGCGCTGCTGCAGGTACGCACGCAACTCCTCGCGGCGCGACTGCAGCACGCCAGCGTAGTCGGTTGGCGGCAGCGCCCATTCGGGGAACAGGATCGCCACGCCCGTGTAGCTGGCTTCGTAGGGGTAGGCGTCGGCCGTGAGCGGCTGCGTCGGCGTGCGCAGCGACTGCAGGAAGGCCAGCAGCTCCTCCGCCGCGGCCTCGCCCTTGCCGTACACCATCTTCAGGTGCGAGACGTGCGCCCGCGCCGGACCGCTGGCGGCGACGAGCTCGCGGATCGAGTCGCGCACGGCATCTGCGTCCTCGGAGCGCATGTGGCTCATCGCCACGCCGTCGAAGCCGGCGATCACCGGCCCCAAGCCCGACAGTTCCCGCGCTTCGGCGTAACGCCCGGGCACGTATTCCAGCCCGGTGGACATGCCGAACGCGCCGGCACGCAGGTCGTTGCCGAGGATCTGCTGCATCCGCGCCAGCTGCCGGACGGACGGGCGGCGCGTGCCATCGTCGATGCCGGCGCGACGGCGCAGCGCACCGTGGCCGGACAGCGTGGCGACGTTGATGTCCGGCGCGGCGCGCTCCACCACATCCATCCACGACGGCAGGCTGTCCGGTGCGCGGCGTGCGCCTTCGAGCGCCGGACTGCCGCCGTCCTGGCCCAGCACCACGGTGGTCACGCCCATCGCCAGGAACTGGGTGAACGGCTCCTGCAGCGGATCGCCGTGCGTATGCATGTCGATGAAGCCCGGCGCCAGCACCCGGCCGCCGCCGTCGACCACGCGCAGCCCGCGCGCGTCGCCGTCGGAAACGCGACCGATGCGTTCGATGCTGTCGCCGCGGACCAGCACGTCGGTACGCCGGCCCTTCGCGCCGCTGCCGTCGACCAGCAACACGTCGCGCAGCACCAGGCCGGGGACCTGGCCGCTCCGAGCCGCGAACAGTCCGCTGGGCGCCAGTGCGCAAGCGCCCCCTGCCACCATCGCACCCAGCACCCCTCGCCTGGACCAGCCCGCCTGCCGCATCGCCGTACTCGATCGGAATGAGTGCGGCCACCTTAGCGGACGCGGCCCGCAGGGTCACATCCCGCCCACCCGGAATCCAGCCGCAGCGGTGCCGGCCATCCAGCCCCGCTGCCCGGTCAGAAGCGGGCTTCTGCGCCGAGCATCAGGGTGTCGGCACGGTTGATGTCGTAGTGGAGATCATCGCCTTCCCAGTAGAGCTCGTTGAAGTACACGTAGTTGGTGTAGACCAGGCTCAGGTTGAAGTTGCGCGTCACGTCGACACCCAGGCCAAGGCCGACATAGGCCCCATCGGCATCCGCGCCGAAATCATTGTCCTCGCCCGACCAGTACCCGGCCCGTACCAGCGCGTACACCGGGCTGGTGCGGCCGAAGTTGAAGCGCGCGTTGGCGCCGACGCTGGCGTACCGGACCTTGCCGTAGTCGTAGCCGCCGTCCGTGGTGCCGTCGAGGCGGCCGCCGGCCACTTCGATGCCGATCAGCGACACCGGGCCTGCCTGCCAGCGATAGCCGGCGTTCACCGCGAGCGCAGACTGGTCGACGTCTTCGTATACCCAACCCTTGCCACCCTGGACGCCGGCGAAAAAGCCACCGCGATCTTCCTCGCGGCGCACGGGCGCCGGTTGCTGCCCTGCATGCGACGGCCGTGCGGCATGCGGCTGCGACCGTGCATCGACGGGCTGCGGCTGCGGCGTCACGCGCGGATCCGTCATCGCCTCTTGCGGCACCTGCGGCACGCGTTTGGCCGGATCCTGCTCCTGATGCTGCGACGGCTGCCAGGTCTCGACAGGCTTTGTCTGCGCCTGGACGGCGGCGGCCGCGAAAGCGGCGATGACGGCGGCCGTGGCGGCCACCGGGCGGATGAGTTTCATGCGGTTCCCCTGTAACGATCGATGGACCAGGCCGCGCCTGGCGCCTGGTGCGGGCATCCGTGGCAAACCGGATACGGCGGGGCCGTCCAGTTCCCGCGTGGTCCCCGTGCTGTGATTCTAGGTTCGGCGCTGCAAGGCAGTCCCAAGAAAAAGTCTTGCCCGGCATCCGGGGCTCACTGGCGCAGGATCCTGTGCATCGGCTTTCCCTTCGCGAGTTCGTCGACCATCTTGTCGAGCTGGCGGATCTTGCGCATCAGCGGATCTTCGACTTCTTCAACCCGCACGCCGCAGAGCATGCCAGTGACGAGCGCGGCGTTCGGGTGCATCGCGGGCGCCTGCGCGAAGAAGGTTTCGATGTCGTTGCCGCGTTCGACCTGCTGCCGCAGCCCGGCCGGGTCGTAACCCGTCAGCCAGCAGATGACCTGGTCGACCTCGTCCCGTGTCCTGCCCTTTCGCTCCACCTTCTGCACGTACAGGGGACAGACGCTCGCGAAGCGCATCCCGGAGATTCGATGCTTCTGCATTCGACTCGCGCCTGCCCGTCCGCACCGGCGTCAGCCACGGAATACCGGTTCCAGCATCCGGAAACTTCCCGAGTCGGCATCCAGCTCCACTTCGCCGCCGACCGGAACGATGAACTGCCTGTGGATGTGCCCGATCATCGCACCACGATAGGCGGGGATGCCCAGCGGCTTGATGTGGTCGTCGAAGATCTGGTCCAGGGTCAGCGAACCGTAGCCGCCACCCGGATCGCAGTCTGTGCATTCGCCGAAGATGAAACCGGCGATCTGGTCCAGCACGCCCATCAGCTTGAGCGTGGTGAGCATGCGGTCGATGCGGTACGGCGCCTCGGACACGTCCTCCAGGAACAGGATCCTGTCCTTGAAGTCGGGCAGGTACGGCGTTCCCGCCAGCGCCACCAGCACCGAGAGGTTGCCACCGACCAGTTCGCCGCGCGCCTTGCCGCCGGTGATGGTGAGCGTACGGTTCTTGCGCGGGACCAGTTCGTCGCCGGCGTCGACCGGGTTGCGGTACTGCATCAGTTCGCGCTCGAAGAACAGCCGCCGGAACTGGTCGGCATTGAAGCTGTTCCAGCTGCTGCTGCCCATCGGGCCGTGGAAGGTGACCAGGCCGGTCTTCGCATGGATGGCGCAATGCAGGGCCGTGATGTCGGAGAAGCCGAGCACGACCTTGGGATTGGCGCGAATGGCGTCGTAGTCGAGCAGCGGCAGCAGGCGCGCGGCGCCGGAACCGCCGCGCAGGCAGATGACCGCCTTCACTTCGTGGTCGGCGAACATTGCATTGAGGTCGCCCGCACGTTCGGCGTCGGTGCCCGCCAGCGAACCGTAGCGCGACGCGTAGTGCGCGCCCGTCTTCACCTTGAAGCCCAGCGCCTGCATCACCTCGCCGGCAAGCTGCAGGCTGAGCCGCTGGTCGGTGGCCGAGGACGGGCTGACCAGCCCGACCGTGTCGCCGGGCCGGATGGCCGGCGGCAGCAGGCGCCGGTCCGTCGCCGCGACCGCGCTGCCC
>Ga0182738_1005917_pt1 | contig 12893 bp, 9 predicted proteins | sample eDN5th30CBELigMG_FD_128876 | JGI IMG/M metagenome (GOLD analysis project Ga0182738, IMG submission 128876) | Enriched Miracle-Growth compost microbial communities from Emeryville, California, USA - eDNA 5th pass 30_C BE-Lig MG (version 2)... ...
GTTGATTAGGTCCCAAACTAAATTTCTAATTGACATAAGATTTTCCGGAGCAGAAAAACACCAAAGAAAAGAGGATTTCTAGGAGATCTGTGCTTTTAATAGGTTGCGGAAGTGAAGTGCTATGAAGAAAGGGGCTTCTCTAAAAGGGAAAAAAAGAAAAGAGAGAGTTTTTGACTTTGAAAAAGAGCCACTACTTTTCGATTTAATATTCGATGCTGTCATTCGGTTAAAGCCCGAGACATAATTAGAAGTTGATCTAAAAAAACAAGTTCTTATTATTGGCTATTTTCAAGGTCAAAAATTTTTCCGTCAGAGAAAGAAATTTTAGTTTTCTTGGAAGTATATTGAACTTCTTTGTGAGGCTCAGGAACATGGTTTTGGCCGACGGTGGTGGAAAAGAAACAAGTGAATAAGAGGAATTTGCTACAAATGAGAAATGCTGAATTTATATTTTTAGATTTTAACTATTCTTAAAGCAAGTTTTTATTAAATTTAATTCGAGTTTTTCATGAAAGTTTTTTTATGGGTTTTATTATCCTGAAAAGAGGCAAAGAATAAAATTTTAAAACCACGACACAGAAACTTCTGATTCGAAAGATTCTGCAGATTCTATTAATTTGTTGATTGAGTCCTGATTACCGAAAAAATTCACTCAGCGTTAGAGGCTTTCGGAGCCAAATTTCATAGCCTCTAACCCAAATTTCTTGCTAATTAGGGGACTGGTCAGGTCAGCCACACATGAAATGATGATTTAGCAAATTTAGAGGCTCAAATATTGATTTTTTAACCTGCTTTAGGAATCACAATTTCTCAGGTTTTATTATTTAGCAAATCCCTCTATTAAATTGCTCCAACAAATTTTGTTTTGAAAGTTGAAACTTCCATGAAATAGCGCAAGACGTTCTTTTCTTGAAAAAGGTGATTGAGTATGACCAGTGGATAGAGATGCTTTATTCGAAAGAGGATCTTGAGCTACATCGAAGTACTTGTGGAGTCTCTCTTTTATAGATAAAGAAATCAAATTATTCCAATCAAAAGAAAAAGGTTGTATTTGAGCCTCTAAAGAAGAACTAAATCTTTGAGAATTGGCCATTTTTCTTTTTTAGAAAGGTCTTTGGGCTCCAATGACAGATTTGGGGAAGTAGTGGACTTCAAATGATGACCGTTTTAGGGGATTTGAAAGAAAGATTTGAAATTTCAAACGTAGAGATAAAAATGATTTTGATAGGCTGAAATAAATAACTGCTGATTTTATTCTAAAGAATTTGTAGAGATTTGAAAATAGGGAAAGAGACAATTTTGTTGTGTTCGAAATGTGGTGAGGGGCCAAAGTTATTAATACGGATGTTTTGGCATCTTACAAACAAAAAAAGACATGGATTCAAAAAAAGTACTCCAGATGATATTTATTTTTATTTTGTTTTTTATTTAAAAGAAACATACAAAATTGTTTTATGAAAAATTTGCAGGAGCTCTCCTTTAGCTCTGAACTCTGATGTTGGTTTTCCAATAGGATATTTCTCATATCCTTTTGAAATTTATGGCCATGTTCTATTCTATTTCTTTACGAAAATAAAGAAATAAGCGTTTGTTGAAAGACTCAAATAATAAATACTGATGCTCTGTAGAAGCAATTGAAACCATTTTGAAGAATAAGATCATCCTTCTTAGTAGTAGGAATAGGTGACTTTATCGAAGAGGACGTTGGGGATGGAGTTTTCAAGTTCGAAAAAGGTTCTTGCGAAGCAATTGACGGAGACCTTTTTGAAGTAGATACCGTCAGCCTTTTCGACAAGGATCTTGATGGTATCATCGTCCTCTTCTTCTTCTTGTTTGGGTTGTTGTTGGGGAACGGTTTCTTCTTCTTCTTCTTCAACAGCGGGGGCAACTTGTTCAGATACTTCTTCTTCCTCTTCTTCTTCGATGTTGGTTTGGGGGTCAGAGGGATCTCCCTTGACTTCTTCGAGCATGGAAGCAAGCAAGTTCTTCTTTCTGATGTGGGAGTAGTATCTGTTCTTGAGCATCATGGCAGTTCTATCGGTGAAATGGGTGGAGATTTGAGTCCAATCGCAGCCATAAACTTCAAAGTATTTAGCGATCATCAAGTCTTCTTGATGACTGAACTTGACTCTCAAGGGGATTGAGACCTTGGTGAGTTCCTTATATCTTTGTTTAAGAGCCAAAGGGGTGAAATCAGTATTTTCGTTAGTATTAAATTTTTTGGCGATTTTTTTCCAGTCATACTTGCATTTGGCAGCAAGATTCTTAAGGATTTTATCCTTCTTTTCACTCCAGTCCTTGAGCTCAGCAGCTTCTTCAAGCTCTTCCTCCTCTTCAGCACCTTCTCCGGCATCAGAGCAGGTGTCATCAGATCCCTTTCTGGAAGGGGCTTGAGTGCTGGCGGGGCTTTGCAACATCATTGTTTCTTCTTCCTTAGGTTGATTTTTGGTGTCGACCTTGACGACGGCTCTGGAGCAGTACGAGGTCTGGGCGACGGGTTCATTAAGGGGTTCGAAGGTGGAGATTTCTTCGTAATACTTTGAGGCATTGGAAAGGGTGCGCTTGATATTGTCTTGGGACATTTCAGAGAATTCAGTTTCGGGTTGTTCGGTGTATTCGGTGGAGTGGGGAGAGGAGATGCTTTCCTGATATGGAGCTTCGGTTTTAGAAGCATAGCAGAAGTTATTAGAGGTAGTGATAGTAGTCATGTTAGTATGGATTCAGTTATTTGTAAAGGATTAAAAATGTTTATAAAAATAAGCAAAGAGCGATACTTTAAATACCCAAATTAAAATTTTATAGTCATTCGATTTTCGAATGGACAAAGTCTCATATTTTATAAAATCCTGATTTAGCTTTCAGAATTAACTAATTCTAAAAAAATCAGTAGTTTGGACTTTATACTAAAAATTCAGTAATAATTAAACTAGTTGGCCATTGGCTTTCAAATAGTTAAAATTTAATAATTAGTGCTGATTAAACAAACATTTAATTCGACTTTTGCTAATGAGCTAATGTGAAAAGTTATGTTTTGAGGGATGGTAATGAGATTTCTTTTAGAAATTTTGATGTCTCAGAGGCTTTTCCATGTTTTGAGTGGAGTCTGAGGATGTAGAGGCCACAAAACCGTGGTATATTTAAAGCGAATAAAAAGAAAAATTGTTATTAGAATTAGGAATGAATTTTATGTGAGATGACAACTCTTTTGATATTTTAGTATTTTTTTAGAGGGATTAAAACTCCAGAGCACAGTGACCATTTATATAAAATAGCAATAAAACTAGAGAAAATGGCTGATATTTAAAACTTTCTTCACAGTTATTTGTTTCATATTAAAAAATAGCTTTAACTACTTCGTTAAAAATTATCTTAAATTAAACCGACATAAGATGGAATACCGAAGTCAAATTTTTGAGGCGAGGGATGTCAGACATTTTGAAATGGAGCTTAAGCATCATTGCTTCGCTGGCTTGAAAGGAAATTTGGGTATTGAAATTCCAAGAAAAATACAATCTTATGGAAAAATTTCTTCAAGAATGAAAATTTCATTTAGCAGTTATTGGCAAAGCTTAATCTTTATTTTTAATCCCGAATTGTGAGATCTAATTTTTATTTAAGCCTTCCAAATGGATGGTAATAAGTTATACATATTTCCCCTGCCATTGATTCTGTGAGAGAGCAGCAGATATGATTGGAAAAAGAGTTGCGGCATCCTTGAGAAAGTGGTCTGTTTTGAAATCAGAGAATTTTGAGAAGAATTCATCGCATAAGCCAAGCCGGAAAGTAAAATAATGAGAATGAATGAAGATATTTAGAAGGGGGCAATAATAAAAATGATCAGTTATTGATTAAGCACTTTTAAAAAATAAAATAGAAAAAAACGAAAAAATGTTCCGTTTATTTTGTAGTATATCTAAATTTTTTAGTTTGGCTATTCGATGAGGAATCTTCTTTTGTGAGGAACCCAGAAGGGGATTCAAAATCGAATTTCTTGTCGAAAAAGATTTTTAAGCCTGACTCTTAATCCTAACTCTGAATTTTTTTCAATCTTTCTCAATGCTTCTATTTTGAACCTGTTGGTGGTATTTGATTAATTGTACGTTGTACTTTGTGAGAGAATGAATACGCTAAAATAAACATGTCTATTTTGAGATCTGGTCAAGTTTAAAAAAAGTAGAAATCCTGCCATGATCAACAAAGATGAATCGGATTCGTTCCAGCGACACTACTACTATATTTAACCCTTTTGATCATACTGTTGACGCTGATTCGGTAAATTCAGAACCCTGCAAGCGAAATTAAAGAGCCATTCAGAAACTAATAATTGGCTGATTAAAGTTATCGATAAAAAACTCAATCCAATAACAATCATTTCCCAGGCCTTATCAACAAAAAAGTCTTTATGATATTCTTAACTCTTTCTTGTCGAGGATTTATAGTGGTGGACTTGGTGATGGAGAGAATGTGGTTTCATCATGCATAGTATGGAGAAGAATTATTAAAGGCTTCAATTTTATGTGAAACCGAAAGATTCGAAAATAGGTAAAGATAAGAGAGCGATACATTCGATTGATTCTATTAATTGAAACTTTCTTTCCTCTTGGCCTTAGGTTCTGTTTGGATTTCCGTGAAATCTCAAGGCCGGAGCGAGACAAGCGAAGAGTATCTTTGGAGGTTAAATCTATTTTTTAAAAAAGAAATTTGAAAATGAGATCAAATTTATAGATATGTAACCCTCTCTGTGTTTCTGTGGAATTAGAAGAAAATGAATTTTTAATCGAAATATTCAAAGTGTTATTGTTATTAAATTTGACTTTTTTTATTTAGAGTGGATAAGATTGCGCAATAGATCTTCTTGAAAGGAAATGAGTAATAAAAATCAATGTATACGTAAAAAATTTGGTATCTCTCTTGAAGTAAATCCTTTAAAAAGAGAACTTTGCTCTTGCAACACCTGCTCAAACATTATGTGCCAAATTTGGTTTCCAGACTCAGAGTATAATGGTCAGCGGAGATGATAAAAACATCATTTCTCTCTGGCGTCTTGGAAAAAATGAGCCGAAAGCTGTATTATATTGACAATAATGAACTTTCTTCTAATATGGTCCCTCATTAGACGATTAATTGTCCACAAATCTTAAAAGAGGAAGGGAAAAATTCATTGTTATCATATGTATGTTTTGCACCAAGTGAAAATGAGGTATATTCAGGAACAACACAAGGAAATCTTTATCTCTGGGATATTCGAAATCAGAAATGTAATTTTGACATTTTGGATATTCTGATACGAATACCATAGTGAGCCAAATATTCCAAGGACATGAATCAAAAATTACTTATATTATCCCTTCAAGTTCACCTGCAATGAGTAATATGGCCTTGACAGGGTCTACTGATGCGACAGTGAGACAGTGGGATTCTCGTCAGAGGAATAGCGTGGCGATATTTAGTGGACATAAGGCAGGTGTGAATTGTATTGATTTTAGCCCAAATGGGGAAATCTTTGCAACAGGATCAGAAGATGGAGAACTTAAAGTATAGAATAATCTAGAAAAACCCAATTCAATAATTTTCAACGCTATATAGTTATGGGATATTCGTACTCAGAAATGTGTACAGAGTTTTGATATGGAGAAATCTCCTGTTACGAGTATAACGTTCAATCCTGAAGAAATCGCCTTGGCAGTCGCTACTGCAGATGGACGTTTGAGGTATTATAACCTTGAACGGTATGAGTTAGTAATAAAAGCTTATTTTTTGGATTTTGTTTAATTGGATTTAGGAGTTTGATGCAAAAGGTGAAAAAAACTCCATTCAGCAAATATATTTCGGCCTTAATGCTAAATATATCTTTACCTCAGGCCAAAAGAGCCTAAAGGTGGGTTACTAATGATAGTGCTGGGTTCCTCATAATGCATAGGTTTGGGAGGTTGACGCACAAAGCTTGAGATTGCTGGATCAGGTCCAAACGCAATGTATGGATGTACAGGATATCAGAACTCAGGTTCAAAAAACCTCAAAAGATCAGAATGAAACAGTTGTCCGTGTAACGATTAGTCCTTCATTTGGACTTTGGGCCAGTCCTTCCGGCAGTTTGAACAAAGACTCAGGGAAAGCTATCGCTGTCTACGAGAATGTCAAGTCACATGAAGAAGACTCTGAGATCCCTAATGAAATGATCAAGCCAACTATTCGAGGAACAATGATAAAAAATTCAAATTATATCAGTTTTGACTCTCCTCAGTTTTCAAATCTCGAATCTCCTTATAAAAAAGAGCAAGGTGGCTCTCCTCCTTCGAAAAAGCAAGAAGCTGCAGAAGAGTATTGAGTTTAGTTACTTATAGAAGTAAAATAAACCTTTTCAGGACAAAATTAGACCCAAGCCCCCTAACGAATCAAGAAAGACAAAAACCAAGCCCCACTGATAATAAAGCTCCCTTAGGTGATACTCATCCAGCTCACAATCCAGTAACTGTGAATGAATTTGATCCTGAAGGAGAAGGGGAAGGAGAGGATATGGTTGCGAGTCTTGAAGAAAACCTTCAAATAAATGAGCTTCTTGAGAGCACAAGAAGCATGATGGAGAGCTTGATCAACCTCGAGAAGAACTCCCCTTCAGATATAAACCTTGAGTCTTATATAAAAGGGATAACAAACGAAGAAAAGAATCGAGAATATGATATAATTAGTGAGGTAAGTGGATCAAAAAAAATGAATATACAAATTAACTTCATTGGCAGATTCGAGGTGATCATGCTAAGTTTAAGGCAATGATGGTGCAAAGAGGTCAGAATCTCAAGAGTATAACAGATAAGTGGCGAACTCCTTTTGCTTCCAAAACCATACCAACGATCGATTCGTAAAATTAAACCTCTGAAACGTTCTCTCTAACCAGAATTAGTCTCAAACATAATGACTGTCCGATTATAATTAGCCTAATTAACACAAGCGTTGTGGCTTATAGATTAGAAAAGGTCCCCCTCGATGTCGTCTGCGCTTTGTTGAGGAAAACTCCTCTTTTATTACAAACGACATCAGATGTAAGAAACGGTTTTTCGTTATAATTTCCTATTTTAGATTTATATTCTTATCGCTTTTGGTTTTATTTTGGCATCAATTGCTGCTTTTAAAAAGGTATGTGAGAGAGAGTTTTGAACTCATTATTTAATAAGGATGTGGTTCCAAAACCCAACCAAACACCAAAAAAATTGAATCAAGTGAAAGCAGAATTGCCTAAACTTCATGCAAAGTTTGTCGAGGCTCTTGAAACGCTTGCTCAAACAGACTATATAAAAGAGGCATCTGCCAAAAATGAGACTCAAGTATGGGTGTTATATTTAGAGTGTCTAATCACCTTTTCAGGTTGAGAAGAGAGCAAAAGAGGTCTTGACAAAAGTAACAGGGGTCTTGAATGATATCCAAGGGAGGAAATAGGTGATAGAAGGAGAATATGTGGGTGAGAAATACCACCATATAAAATTAGGACTTATGGTTTTTTTGATCCCCTTGCTGGTTAGTTGTTGATTTTCCAAATTAAACTGTTGAGTTGATTGTTTTATAAATAAAAATCTAGATTGTTTTAGATTGTTTTGTCGTTTTTCAATTGAATATTGAATGTATTTCTAAGAAACGCGAAATATCGCGAGGTGGGGGAAGATTGGTCTTGGAAGGGAAATGGGAAGTGAGGGTTAGATTTGTTATAAATGAAAGAGGATCAATGTAATCAAAGGGAACAATAAACAATAACCAAACAGAAGAGAATGTACTAAATTTAGGTGTACTAATTCCTAATTTTAACTTTTAATTTTACCAATGGAATTTTTCTTAATAGCACTGTTAAGCCTTGTCACATTTCAATTCGTTTCTTCTCAAGATCTGCAATCCATTCTTTCCGCGCAGAATTTTACAAGGATTCCTTCAGAAGATGATGTGTTTAGAGAATTTTCAATTTCTTTTGACTACTGTGAAGTTGCAAAATTGAAACTTATTCAAATATTCAACATGCATGGTGTCGATCTAGAGACTTCTTTGAGATATCCTGACGTTTTTGAGAAATATTACTCTGCAAACCTTGATCTAAAGTCCTATTACCCTAACTGCCCTATCTGCCAAAAAGCATTTAAAACAAGAGAATATCTTCAATTACATATGATGAGAAGTCATTTGGTGAAGGATGCAGATATAAATGAGAAATATATTATCTTCAGTGATGCTTGTGAATTTATGAAGTGCTCGGAACATCAAGAATTTGACCAAGAATTGAAGCCAGTGAATTTACAAAGATGCATAAAGTTTTTAGATGATTACTTTAAATTTGAAAGACATGACCAAATCTATGAATTATGCAAGGAGATTGTGATTAGCGAAAACGTGAACAATTCAAGAGAAGATGTGATGAGCCAGGTGTTCAGCTGGCTATTTTTTATAGCTTTAGCGATCTTGACTATTATATACATTGTCTATATCGTAGATGCCCATCTTTCTGATGATAGATCTGTAATAATAAACCTTGACTAATCAAGATGGTTGAAAATTCATGCCACGTATAATATTATGCCGTTTGCCAGGAATTAATAGCAAAAGCTGATTTAAACCTTGTTTTTGAAAGTTTTTTTTGAAAAAAAAATCCCTCGTCATGTGCTTTGCTTGAGATAATACTTCTGTTTGATTAATTTTTTTACAGGGTTTTTGTTCTTTTTTAACTAATTTTTAATTCGAAAAGATCGAAATTAAACAAACGAAAATAAAACCTGAGCGAAAGGACCTTTTAATTGTACGTTATCCTTGAAGGAAGTTTCAAGTCTCACTCTGTTTTCCTTGTTATTGTGTTGTCCACTTCGTAAAGGCCGTGAGGACATTGATTTCCAGAGTCTGAGATCATTTGGAATCTAAGTAGAGTGATTTTTCGTTTCAAAAAGAGCGTTTCTTTATTCATTATCGTGATCTTGGCTTGTTTGTTTTTCTCTAGAAAGTTCTTGGAGAGCTGATATTTTTCTCTTATTCGCTTTTCCTCACAGCTTCTGAGTGTCTTGTGAAGAATTTTTAAGCCAGTATGGAATCTCCACGAAAATACAACTAACATTCCTGCCTTTCTTGAAACTGTTTTTCATTCAAATCTTGATTAAATTTTCAAATGGAAATGGAAATCAGAGAACAATAGTGCGATCCTAATTTTTTTCAAAGAAGGATGCTGTTCTGAATAGCAGCGTTGCTTTGTTTATGAAATATGTGCATCTGACATGAAGAAAAAGGTTTAACTTGAAATGAGAGAGCTTAATTCAAATTTTCAACATCAAAAGACCAAAAAGAGAAATGAATTTTTCTACGTCACAGAAAGATTTAGAGAGAACAAGTCGAAAATTAAAGAGAGGAAGCCAATGATTCGAAACATTGTGGAGACCTTGCAAGTATGGGAAGTCTGGTTAAAAAATAAAAGCTTTTTGGAATAAAGGATTAAAAGCGATTTGTTCGTGAGAAATTTAAATTTTGTCGAAAGAAATCATAGCCTTTCACTTTTTAAACAATTTTATTCGTAACCTTTCAGTTAAACCTTAACTTTTCGTTGGAGATAACGTGGAAAAAAGAAGAACTGTAATCTTCAAAAATATAAAAGTCTTGTTTGAGCGATAGAAAAGAGTTGAAATTTTGTTTTCATAGTGACTGTCATATCCGAAAAGAGGGGAAATGAAACTTTTCTGATTGAGAGTGTGTTTGGAATAGAGATGAAAATCCCATTTGACTGAAATTTAGGCTATGGATTGGCTTCTTCGACCCAACGCAGATACAAAGAGCCTTTTAGGTGGTAAACATGCTGAGAAGAATGATAAGAGGCATATGAGAGAATTTTCTGTACTGAGGATAAATTAAAATTGTGTCGCTTGGAGGAATAAAAGCGATTTTTCTATGCAACTGACGTATGTAATTTTCGTTTCTATGCGCGAAGGCTAATTGCAGTCGTCAGCATGATAGAAGAAAAAGTTTTTCTTGCATAAATACATCATCATAGCTTTGTTCAATGTTTGAAACCTTTAATTTTGGATGTGACACCAGCTATTTCATAGAAAATATGTTTCGGGGGAAAATGGCAAAGCCAAGGGATATGATGAGCAGTTATTCAAATATAGTCGAGTCAAATTCCTTGATTTCGCAATTCAAAATCGCTTTGTTGTTGTCAGTTGCGCATCAAACTATTAACTGATTCAAAGGCATCTCTTCTCATAAGGAATTTAACACTATTTTCTTGGGAGTTCTCTCTTTTCATTAGCAAACTATTGAGACTGCCGTCTGACATGATTTCCACATCAGAAATGAGAGAGGAGAAATTTTTAGTTCGGAAAATCTCTCAAGGATCATCCTTCTTATATTTTTGTTCCATTCAATAAAAAATTACTCAAGAATGAAGCTTTCTTTGACATCACAAGACAAGAGTCAAAGAAGAGGAGAAAGAATAAGACAGTATAACTGAACTGGCCTAAAGGTGTTGGGAGGAGTTATAATTTTAAGTACAATGTCATTACGTTATTAAAATATACTGTATTTTACTGTCTAACGAAATGAATCAGTAAAAATAATTAGGTTTATATGGAAAGATTACGTGTGTTGGATTTCGAGCCACAAATTAAAATAACTCGTGTTTTTTGGAAAAACAACAAAATTTATCGGACATGGAATACCAAAATTAGTCCTTATTGAAAACTTAGCTCGAGAAATTATGATGGTTGGAAGCTTAGTAAAAAAGAATGAAAAATATTGAAAGGAGGAATCATTAGATTTCATCTTGAAAGAAGAAGGAAGAACTCGAGTTAGATGTTTCTTTGGTTTAGAGAGTGAATTTTTGTTGAAATTTTTTTTTCTGAGAAAGCTTTTTGATAAAGGTTCTATTTAATGTTTTGCTTCAAGAAAGGTTTGAAGGCTGCCGGGATAAGAAGGATGAGAGGAAAAGAAATAGACTTGATGGTTGAGGGAGTTATGAGATGGTGAGAAAAAGATATCAGGAAAGACTGATGTTGGTTGAATTGGGACTTTTAGTCTGAGACAAAAGCTAAAATCTTGTTTTCGTTCGAGAAATTTAGACTTGGAATGTTAAAGGCTGGTGAGAACGACTTTAGACCGAAAGTAGAAGAATGTCTAATTCGCTCGTCTATGTAAGAAAAACTTGCGACGAAAAGATTTTCCTCTGAGGGAATTTTGAAGGTTCTTTTGTTGTGAAATTGAATGATAAAGACTTCATTCTATTGAATCTGATGGGAGTTTTTGCCTGTTGGAACTCTCCGACGTCAGATGATCACGAGAAAAATGTTCAAGGGCTTATAATATTTTTTGTAGCTAAAGAAAACAAGAGAAAGGGAGAAATCTTTAATTTTACTGGATTAAGTTTATGAATCTTTTCAAGAGTTTCTACAAGATGTGGAGGGGCGTGTTTCCATTAAAAAGCTGCTGCTTTTGCGAGAAAAGAGGATCATACAAGGCTCATAACTCCAACTAAAGAGAATGAGGTGGAATGGTTCAAGTTGAGATCTTCTTCTAAAAAAGGAATAAACTTTAGGGAGTTGATCAATAATTTTTTTTCTCAAAGTTTTTCACAATAGTTTTTCGAGCTGAAAAACTAGGGAAAATAAAAGAATCTAAGAGTGCTTCAATCCAGTGAATTTTGTGAGTGAATAGCCGACACAAAAAGAGCATTAAGTTATCCTGAAACAGAGGAGAAATCCAGCATGATTTCTCAAGCTTCAAAAAAAAGTTCTCCTTGAATGAAAAAATTGCTTCATGAGCTCCTCTGAGGTTTGAGGCGTTGATATTTTTCTTGAAATACATTTTATGAGGTTTAAGTGGAGAAAACTTGAACTGAGACTGAAATATTGCAGAATTATTTTCTCTTTGAATCTCTGCTAAGATTACTCAGATTTCCTTTGAAACAAGAGAAGAATTGAAGGATGCTCAAACCAAATCTGGAAAGAGTCTGACGTCTGAAATGAAACTTAAAATGGTAGCCTGATCTGAGATTCTTGATTCTAAATTCTAAATTTAGAGAATGGAATTTTGAAGTAACTGAAAAATTTAGATTTTTCCCATTGCTCAAAACTTATCTATTTGTAGGAAATACCTTTATATATTTGCTACTCGAAAAGAATGGCAAGAAAAAAGGAAACAGGGCAATTGCTTCGAGAGAAGAAGAGAATTTGTATAAAATATCGCTTGCTTGTGATGAAATTTTTTTTGGAAGAAATTCGGAATCTGAAAATTTATAACAAAATTTCTGCAAATAAAGATTTTGAAGATGAAACCTGGAGGCGGTGAAGGATTCAAAAAAGAAATCAAAGGATAGAAATTTGAAAAGAAATTTTCCCGACATTTTGAAGGAATCCAAATGTTGAAAGACAGGTTTCAAAGTCATCGAAGAAGGCCTCAGAATTTCGGAAAATTGAAAATTTTTTTGGTTCAATTTCTTCAACAATTGAAAAAAAATAGTTCTTTGAATTCTTTTTTTTGTCGAGATCAAGGTTTCCCCAAGGTTTTGAAGAGGTCTGTTTTACCAAATTTTTTGAATTTTATTTTTTCTTGAAGAACAAAAAAAAATCACTTCAAGAAAAATTTCATTTTCAACTCCAAAAATCAAACTATTTCCAATATACAAATTGTCAAAAGTGAGCAAAAGAATTATGAGAACGAACGAATCTGAATTTTTTCTTTTTGAGTTCTAAACTCAGGAAGTTCAATAGCCTGAAATATTTTTTGTAAAATGTTAGATTTTTAAGATTGATGTATAATTCCAACAAAAAGACATCTGATCTAACAAAATGAAATTCTGAGACCTGAGAAGATCGTTTTCAAGGATGAGAAAAATCACATAATTTTTTAGAGAGCTCATGTCCCAATGAAAAAAAAAAGTCCCA
>Ga0182738_1005920_pt1 | contig 12891 bp, 13 predicted proteins | sample eDN5th30CBELigMG_FD_128876 | JGI IMG/M metagenome (GOLD analysis project Ga0182738, IMG submission 128876) | Enriched Miracle-Growth compost microbial communities from Emeryville, California, USA - eDNA 5th pass 30_C BE-Lig MG (version 2)... ...
CGGCGTCATCGTGGCGGCGGCGGGGGCGGCGGCGGCCTTCGCTGTCAACACGGTCAGCTATTTCGCGCTGATCTTCGTGCTTTTGCGCTGGAAAACGCCGGAAACGCAGAACACCCTGCCGCGCGAGACCATCGGCATCGCCATGACGGCGGGGCTGCGCTACGTGGCCATGTCGCCCAACATCGAAAAGGTGCTTTTACGCAGCTTCGTGTTCGGCTTCACCGCCATTTCGGTGATGGCGATGCTGCCGCTGGTGGCGCGCGACATCGTGCAGGGCGGCCCGCTGCTCTACGGTGTGCTGTTCGGCGCCTTTGGCATCGGCGCGGTTGGCGGGGCATTGATCAGCGCACGGCTGCGGCAGGTGCTGACCACCGAATGGATCGTGCGGCTGGGCTTCGTCGGCTTCGCGGCCTGCGCGGCCACTGCCGGCGTCAGCACCATGCCATGGCTGACCTGCGCGGCGTTGCTGATCGGCGGCGCAAGCTGGGTGATTTCGCTGTCGCTGTTCAACGTCACCGTGCAGATGTCCACTCCGCGCTGGGTGGTGGGCCGCGCGCTTTCCATCTACCAGACGGCGACCTTCGGCGGCATGGCGCTGGGAAGCTGGATATGGGGCCTCGTGGCCGAGGAATATGGCCCGGGACAGGCGCTTTTGATCTCGGCGGCCCTGATGATCGCAGGCGCGGCACTCGGGCTCAAATGGTTCACCCTGCCGGAGCAGACCGCGCTCAATCTCGACCCGCTCAACCGCTGGAAGGAACCCCATCTGGCGCTGGACGTGAAACCGCGCAGCGGCCCGATCACCATCATGATCGAATACACCATCCGCGAGGAAGACGTTCCGGCATTCCTCGACGTGATGGCGGAGCGCCGGCGCATCCGCCGCCGCGACGGCGCGCGTCAATGGACATTGTCACGCGACATGGAGAACCCTGAATTGTGGATGGAGACCTACCACACGCCGACCTGGGTGGAATACATACGCCACAACCAGCGCATGACCCATGCCGACGCCTTCATCAGCGAGCGCATCCGCAAGCTGCACAGCGGCACCGAGCCGCCGCGCGTACACCGCATGATCGAGCGGCCGACCGACTGGTCGGTGGAACTGGTGCAGCCCAAGCCGATCATCGACCTGCATCATTGAGGGGCTCAAGCCAGCTTCGACGGCAAGGCTTTGGAACAGGTTGACCGGCCATACCCCCGCCCCTCGCCACGAGGGGAGGAGATGACTTCATCGCCATTCGCACCCACGAGTTGGGGTTGGCGTTGGCGGGCGCGCAGCAAGGTACCCCTCCGCTTTGTCGGGGGCAGGGGGTAAAACCCGATCGGGCGTATTCGCCGCCCCCTACTCCACCGTAATCTCTATCAGACACGCTCTGCCCGTTTCCCGCGCCCGCTTCAGCGTTTCGGGAAGATCGGAGAGCGCCTCCAGCTTTTCGGCCGTCATGCCGTAGGCCTCGGCGAGCTTGCAGAAATCCGGCGGAGCGGGCGACACGCCGACCGGTTCGACGCCGACATCGCGCATCGAGGTTTCGATTTCGCGGTAGCCGCGATTGTTCCACACCACGAAGATGACCGGGGCATCGGCATCGAGGGCCGCGCCCAGTTCCGGCAGGGTGAACTGGAAGCCGCCATCGCCCGACAGGCAGACGACCGGCGCATCCGGCACGGCAAGCGCGGCACCGATGGCCGCGGGCGGGCCGAAACCCAGCGCGCCGAAACCGGTGGCGGCGTTGAACCAGCCCGACGGGCGGTCGTGATCGTAATAGAGATTGGCCGCATAGATGGGCTGCGTGGAATCGCCCACGATGATCGCGCCCGGCAGCGCGTCGCGGATCATCTCCACCGCCTCGACCTGACCGCGCAGGACTGGGCCGATTTCCTCTAGCGCCTCGTCGCGTGCCTTCCCGGCCCGTGCCGCACCCCAACCTTCCTCGGAGGCGTTGCGGCGCGCGGCGGCAAGCAGGTCCGCCATTCCCGCCAGCGTCGAGCCGCAATCGGCGCGGACGCCCAGCGTGGCCGGATGCCGGCCGATCTGCTTGCCGTCGATGTCGATGCGGATGAGGTTATCCGGCTTCACGAAACCGCCGTCGCCGTACATATCGTAGTCGGTCGGGCCGAATTCGGTGCCGGCGGCGATCACCAGATCGGCCTCGGCCATCAGCGCCCTTACCGCCTTCAGGCTGGGGCTTGCCGGCACGCCAAGCGGGTGCTTATGCAGAAGCCCGCGCGCATTGGCGGTTTCAACCACAGGCGCATCGATGAGCTCGGCGAGCCTGCGCAACGGCGCTTCCGCCATCTTGGCACCGCCACCGGCAAGGATGAGCGGACGCCGGGCCGCGCCGGCCATGCGTGCCGCTTCGGCCAAAGTGGCAGGATCGGCCTGCGGTGCCGTGGCCTCGACCGGATGCGGCGCAAGCCCTTCGACGGCCTTGCCCATGATGTCGGTCGGAATCTCGATATGCACCGGCCCCGGACGAACCGAGGCGAACAGCGCAAAGGCGCGCGCCAGTACTTCGGGCAGTTCGTGGCCATGCTCGATGCGCTGCGAGAACAGCGCAACCTTTTCCATCATACCGCGCTGGTCGGGCAGTTCGTGCAGGAAGCCCAGCCCCTTGCCCAGCGTCGGCGTGGCGTTGACGCCGGAAATCACCAGCATGGGGATGGAATCGGCCCTTGCCTGCCCCATCGCCGTCAGCGTGTTGGTGAGCCCCGGCCCGGTGATGACGAAAGCGACGCCCGGCTTTCCCGTCACCCGCGCATAGCCGTCGGCCATGAAGCCCGCGCCCTGTTCGTGGCGGGGCGTGACATGGCGGATATTCGATCCCGCCAGCCCGCGATAAAGCTCAACGGTATGAACGCCCGGAATGCCGAAAACGGTATCGACCCCATGCGCCTCGAGCAACGAGATCAGCGCCTCCCCCACGGTGGTCATGTCTTTTCCTCCTCACGTAAATTCAGGCCGAGCTGCGCCTCGACCGTGGCGATGCCGATATCGGCAAGTTCTCCCGGCTCGAAAATGTCGCTGGCCAGGCAACCCTCGATCCACAGCCCATCAATGATGCCGTTGATGGCGATGGCATGGCGACGCAGCTCGGCCTTGCCGGCCACACGGCCCTCGGCTTCGAGCACCTCGGCCACCAGCGCCTCGACCTCGTTGCGAAAGCCGAGATAGCCTTCGCGATGCGCGACCGACAGGGCCGGATCGGAATGCGCCCGGCCGATGAAACCCGCCCAGAGCGAAAACACACGCGTGTCCACCACCGGCGGCCCGAGATTGGCGGCCACGAAGGCGGCAAGCCGGCGGCGCGGCCCCGCGCCCTCCATGGCAAGGGCGGCCTTGGCCTGCTCGGTCATGCGCCCGACGATGGTGGCATAGGCCGCCTGCAACAGCTCTTCCTTGCCGGGGAAATAGTGCCGGATAAGCCCGCCGGTCACGCCGGCGCGCAGCGCAATGGCGCGCACGGTGGCGCCCTGCAAACCCTTCTCGGCAACGCAATCCAGCGTCGCCTCGATCAGGTCCTGGCGCCGCCGCCCCTCGCCCTCACGGCGAAACTTGCGGCGGGAAGATACGGTCATTGCCGCAGAATCGGCCGGGTCAGGCAGGTGGGGCCACCCTCGCAGGCAATGCACAGCGCATCGGCCTCGAAGGTCCTGACCACGCAGCCGGCCGCTTCCATCGCGGCCTGGGTCTTCGGGAAGCCGGCCACCGCGATCACCTCGCGCGGGGCGGTCGGCAGCACGTTGAGACTGAGGCCGTTGGAGGCATGAAACTCGTCGGCATCTCCATGAACCAGCGTGATTCCCCGGCCGCGCAGCATCTGGTAGAAGGCCGCAGGCAGCAACGGCGCATGGACCAGCGCCAGATCGTCCGCCAGCGGACTGATCACCGACATCAGATGGAGGCAGGCTTCCTCGCCCTGCCACAGCGGCAGATCGAAGCCATAGACCTGCACGCCATGAGGCCCGAGGATGTTGGCAAGCTGCTGAATGCCTTCCTGATTGGTGCGCACGCCGCGCCCGACGGCCAGCGTGTGCTTGTCGACCCAGACGCAGTCCCCGCCCTCCACTTGCCCAGGCGCTTCGACACGTCCGAGAATCGGAATGCCGAGCCGCCGATAGGTGGCCTCATGCAGCGCGGGCTCGGCCTTGCGCAGATCCTTGCCCATCGACAGGATCAGCGCGCCGTGATCGGTCATCAGCGACGGGTCGTGCGTGAACACCGAATCCGAAAGGCCATCCTCGCGGTCTTCAATCCATTCGACCGTCGCACCCGAAGCCGCGACAAGATCGGCGAAGGCAGCATGCTGAATGGCCGCGCGCGAGGGGTCGAAACCGGGGCCATAGTGCCACGCGGCCCTGTCGGCGCCGCGCATGGAGTTCGTTGCGGAACGCATCAGGACCCGCCGCAGCGGGGCGGCCATGGACTGGGAGCCGAATGCATTCACGGGCGCCTCCTTTGCTGAAAAAAGCGATCAAAATTTCACATGCCGCTACTTATACACTTGCATAACAACGCCGCAAGTGCCGTAATGAACGGGGATTGACGGGCTTGCGCCAGTAGGTCCATGCTGGCATCAGGGCAGGGTTTCGTGACGTATGATGAGTAGCAGCACAAGCATCCGATGGATCGCCAGGCGCCACGCGGAGCGTCGCCGATGAGCGTCGAGGGTGCCGCGAGCATCGCACGGGGCCTGGCGCCGAACGGCGCGGCCGAAGCCATTCACATCGAAAACCTGCACAAGAAATTCGGCGAACTGCACGTTCTGAAGGGCGTGTCGCTGTCGGCGCGCGACGGCGACGTGGTCGCCATCATCGGCGGCAGCGGCTCGGGCAAGTCCACCCTTCTGCGCTGCATCAACTGCCTTGAGAACCCGACCAGCGGCCTCATCCGCGTCAATGGCGAGGAAATCCGGCTGAAGCAGGATGGGCACGGCCACAGCGCACCCGCCGACCGCCGCCAGATCGAGCGCATCCGCTCGCGGCTCGGCATGGTGTTCCAGAGCTTCAACCTGTGGAGCCACATGACGCTCCTGGAAAACGTCATCGAGGTTCCGGTGCACGTGCTGGGCATCAGGCGTGACGAAGCGATCGCTACGGCCGAAAAGCTTCTGGCGCGCGTGGGGCTTGCCGAAAAACGCGACGTCTACCCAGCCTTCCTGTCGGGCGGCCAGCAGCAGCGCGCGGCGATTGCGCGCGCGCTCGCCATACAGCCGCGCGTCATGCTGTTCGACGAGCCGACTTCGGCGCTCGACCCGGAACTGGTGGGCGAAGTCTTGAAGGTGATCGGCGATCTGGCGCGCGAGGGCCGCACCATGATCCTCGTCACCCACGAAATGAAGTTCGCGCGCGAGGTCGCGAGCCACGTCATCTATCTCTACAACGGGCAGGTCGAGGAAGAGGGACCGCCCGAACAAATATTCGGCGCGCCGAAATCGGAGCGCCTCAAACAATTCATCCGCAACATCGGCTGATGCAAGCGGACGAAACAACGGGAACACTCAACGATAAAACGGGAGACTTGCATATGTTGAAAGGTTTGAAGATCGCCGCGGCGGCGCTGCTGCTGGGCGTTGCCGGCATGGCGACCGCACAGGCCGACACGCTGAAGGTGGGCATCGCCGCCGAGCCCTACCCGCCCTTCGCCTCGCCCGACGCTTCGGGCAAGTGGGACGGCTGGGAAGTCCGGATTGCAAATGCGCTGTGCGGTGAGGCCAAGCTCGAATGCGAGATCACGCCGATCTCGTGGGACGGCATCATTCCGGCGTTGACGACCAAGAAGATAGACATGATCGTCGCTTCCATGTCGATCACTGCCGAGCGCCAGAAGACCATTGCCTTCTCCGACAAATACTACAACACGCCCACCGGCATCATCGGGCCGAAGAGCGAGACCTTCGACGCCACCCCCGAAGGGCTGAAAGGCAAGATCCTCGGCGTGCAGGTTTCGACCGTGCATGAGGTCTACGCCAAGAAACATTTCGGTGACAGCGCGTCCGAGATCAAGATCTACCAGACCCAGGACGAGGCCAATGCCGATCTCGCCGCCGGCCGCATCGATGCGGTGCAGGCCGATGCCATCGCGCTCAACGATTTCCTCGCCACCGATCAGGGCAAGGAATGCTGCGACATGAAGGGCGATGTCGCGGAAGACCTGGAAGTGCTCGGCCCCGGCGTCGGCGTGGGCCTGCGCAAGGAAGACTCCGAACTGAAGGACAAGATCAACGCCGCCATCAAGGGCATCCGCGCCAGCGGCAAGTATGACGAGATTTCGAAGGAATATTTCGACTTCGACATCTTCGGCGGCTGACGCAAGTTCCGCTCCCCCCGCGCCTGTCACTGCCAGGCGCGGGCTCAAACGGGTTGCTGCGCTGCGCCTATCCGCTGACCGGGCACCGGGTCTGATCGAAAGCCGTCGCAGGCTTTTTGACCTGCCGCCCCAGGTGCGGCGAAGCTGCCATCATGCCGATCCGCCTGTCTTTTCCGCGCAGGCTGGCGGACGGCGCCAGATCGAGGGCCGCACCGATTTCGACATTCCTCACGCCTCTGCTGCAAAGCGGCACGCTTGAACTTCTTTCGCCGACGCCGCCGGGCTGGGGCGGCAATCTGTTGCGCGGCCTCGCCAACTCCGTCCAGATCGCCATCGGCGCCTTCGGGCTTGGCCTCGCCATCGGCACGGCCGGCGCCTATGCCAAGCTGTATGGCGGGCCTATCCTGCGCGATCTGGCGGAAATCTACACCACGGTCGTGCGCGCAGTGCCCGAACTGGTGCTGATCCTGCTGCTTTATTATGCGGGCACCGACCTCGTGAACCGCGCGTTGGAAGCCATGGGCTATGCGCGCATCGACATCAACGGGCTGGTCGCCGGCATCGTCGTGCTCGGCTTCGTGCAGGGCGCCTATGCGACGGAGGTTCTGCGCGGCGCGATCCTCGCCGTGCCGCAAGGCCAGATCGAGGCCGCGCGCGCCTATGGCATGTCGCCGGGCAAGATGCTGCGGCGCATCACGCTGCCGGCGATGCTGCCCTATGCCATTCCGGGGCTGGCGAATCTCTGGCTGATCGCCACCAAGGACACTGCCCTGCTGGCCGTCGTCGGCTTCAACGAGCTGACGCTGGTGACGCGGCAGGCGGCAGGCGCGACGAAGGCCTATTTCACCTTCTTCGTCGCCGCCGGCATGCTCTATCTGCTGCTGACACTGTTTTCCAACACCATCATCGGGCGCATCGAACGCTGGGCGCGGCGCGGCCTGCCATCGGTCACGGAGGGCGCGGCATGACCATCAGCCTCGCCGACCCTGCAAAGCCGCAGCGCCGCCCTCGGGGCTGGCTGCAACCGCACCGTATCGGCCTGATGGCCGTGGGGCTGGCGCTGGTGCTGTCTGCGGCCATCTTCATGCGCTGGGACTGGCTGCCCAATTATTATGGGCTGATCGCGGCCGGGCTCTGGCGCACCATCTGGATATTGGTGCTGACATGCGCCATCGGCTTCATGTTCGCCGTACCGCTCGGCCTGGCGCAGGCCGCCGGGCCGATCTGGCTGGCATGGCCTGCCAAAGCCTTCTGCACGGTGATCCGCGGCACACCGCTGCTGCTGCAACTGTGGCTGCTTTATTTCGGCCTCGGCTCGCTGTTTCCGCAATTTCCATGGATCAGGCAGTCCGAGCTGTGGCCATATCTGCGTCAGGCATGGCCTTACGGCGTACTGGCATTGACGCTCTCCTTTGCCGCCTATGAAGGCGAGGTGATGCGCGGCGCCTTTGCCGGCGTGCCGCGCGGCCAGCTCGAGGCGGCACGCGCCTTCGGCATGCGCCGCTGGAAGATATTCAGGCGCATCTGGCTGCCGCAGGCAGTGAGCCGCGCGCTGCCGACGCTGGCGGGCGAAACCGTGCTGCAGCTCAAGGCAACGCCGCTGGTGGCCACCATCACCGTCGTCGACATCTATGCGGTCGCATCGCGCGTGCGGCAGGACACCTATATCGTCTACGAGCCGCTGCTTCTGCTCGCATTGGTCTATCTGTGCATCACCGGCATCATCGTCTTCCTCTTCCGCAGGCTGGAAGCGCGCATACCCACGCGGCTCGGCTGACCATGACGGAAACCGTCACACTCGCTCTCTCCGACGCGGCCGCCCTGTGCCGAGCCGCGGCGATGCGTGCCGGGGCAAGCGCCGCAACCGCTCGGGCGTTGGCGAATGCCTCCGTCGCCGCCGAGCGTGACGGCCAGCCCAGCGTCGGCATGGCACATTTTCTCGACTATCTGGAGGCGCTCAAAGCAGGCCGCATCAAGGGCGCGGCTGAGCCCGAACTGTCGCGGCCGGCAGGGGCCATCATCCTTTCCGACGCCAGGGGCGGATCGGCGCATCTCGGCTTCGACCGCGCCTTCGACGATCTCGCACAGACCGCGCAGCAATTCGGCCTCGCCGCCTTCGCCCAGAAGAACGCCTATACCTGCGGCGCGCTGGGCTACTTCGCCGGGCGGCTCGCCGAAGCGGGGCTGGTTGCGCTGGCCGCCACCAACGGGCCGGCGCTGCTTGCCGGCTCCGGCTCGACGCGCCCGGTGTTCTGCACCAATCCGCTGGCGTTTGCCGCACCGATTGCGGGCAGCGCGCCGCTGGTCATCGACCAGGCTTCGAGCGCCACCGCCTTCGTCAATATCCGCAAAGCAGCCGCCGAAGGGCGCGCCATTCCCGAGGGATGGGCGCTCGATGCCGATGGCCACCCGACCACCGATGCAAAGGCCGCGGTGAAAGGTGCCCTGCTTGCCTTCGGCGGCGCGCGCGGCGCAAACATTGCACTGATGGTGGAAGTGCTGGCGGCCGGGCTTGGCGGCGCCAACTGGTCGCTCGACGCGCCCTCCTTCACCAGCGGCGCGCAAAACCCCGGCAGCGGCCTGTTCGTTCTGGCAGTCGAACCCAAATTGTTCGATCCGGACTTCTCGGAACGCATGGCCGCGCAGGTGAAGCGGCTGGCGGGTGAATACGGCATCCACATACCCGGCATCGCCAAGGGTACCGCGCGCGAGCGATCGCAAAAGCAGGGCCTCATCATTGCCCGCAACGTCTACGAGCGCATCGCCAACTGGCCGGCACGGTAACAGCCGGCACAAAAAGCCCCGCACGCGGCGGGGCTTCCGGTCTGCGGTCGGCCCGATGTCAGGCCGGCTCAATGGCGGGAAAGCCAGTCATCGATGTCGCGTTCGACATCCTCGGACGCCTTGCCATAACGGGCCTGAAGGCGACCGGCGAGTTCCCTGCGTTTGCCCTGGATGACGTCCAGATCGTCATTGGTGAGCTTGCCCCACTTCTGCTGGACCTGGCCCTTGAACTTTTCCCAGTTACCCTCAACCTGATTCCAGTTCATCCGAATCTCCTTGATTTCATTGAGGTTCACGGCAGCGCCATGCGCCATCCGCACGGTCAACGGCTGCTTGCGGAGATGGTTCCCAGACAAAAACATGAATGGTAACTTCAACTTTTTATCAAAGATTGTTGACTTGACCGTGTGTGACCCGCTTTGCCCTGTGCGGTGCAACAACAGGAGAGAATCTTGACAGACGTCCCTACCCCTTCCAGCCGCCGCCTGATCATTCCCGCCTTGGGCGGCCTTTATTCGGGGCTGCATGATCTTGCCGAAACCATCTTGCGCGTGGTCGCCGGCCTGGCGCTGGTGACGCACGGCGCCTCCAAAATCGTCAACCCTTTCGGCGCGGTGGAGATGGTCGAGGGGCTGGGCTTTTATCCCGGCGCGTTCTGGTCGCCCCTGCTTTCGGCAACCGAATTCTTTGGCGGCATCCTCATCGCCATCGGGCTGCTGACCCGCCCGGCCTCGTTTGCCGCAATGATCGTGCTGCTGGTCACCGTCTGGTTCCACTGGATCACCGTGGGCCAGGGCTATTCGGGCGCGGAGAAGTCGATCCTGTGGGCAGCGATCTTCCTCTTCTTCGCCATTCGCGGCGGCAACCGCCATTCGGTGGACGCCAGGATCGGCAAGGAATTCTGACGCCCTGGCGGACACGCCGGAAACTCCACGCCTGCCATACACCCGCCGCGCCCTGCCGGCGGGTGTTTTCCTTTGCATAACAGAGCGCGCGATCATCCGGACGAATATTCTTGTTCCGCTTTATCTCGCTGTTTTAACCGGATGTGCGGCGCCAGGCGTGTCCGTGTGACGGGAAAATGTGCCTGGCCTGCGAGGCAACGGCGCGCGCCCTTTGCCTTTCCTGCGAAAATCATTATGAACGGGCCTAGCCAAGCCAGAAGGGTACGAGCGGAGCCAGACATGACCGAAATCCTCCAGATCCCCAAGCTCATCACCGTTTTCGGTGGATCCGGGTTCATCGGACGGCATGTGGTGCGTGCGCTGGCCATGCGCGGCTATCGCATTCGCGTCGGCTGCCGCCGGCCCGATCTTGCCGGCCATCTGCAGCCGCTCGGCAATGCCGGGCAGATCCAGCCCGTGCAGGCCAATGTGCGCGTGCGCTGGTCGGTGGATCGCGCGGTCGAAGGTGCCGATCATGTCGTCAATCTCGTCGGCATTCTGGCCGAAGGCGGCCGCCAGAAATTCCCGGTCGTGCATGATTTCGGCGCGCGCGCCGTTGCCGAAGCCGCCCGCGCGATCGGTGCAGGCTTCACCCATGTCTCGGCGCTGGGCGCCAACGAACATTCCCCCTCTTCCTATGCCCGCACCAAGGCGGCCGGTGAGCGCGCCGTGCGCGAGACGCTTGCCGACGCGACCATCTTGCGTCCGTCCATCGTGTTCGGCCCGGAGGACCAGTTCTTCAACCGCTTTGCCAACATGGCCCGCTTCTCGCCGGCGCTGCCGCTGATCGGCGGGGGCAACACGAAGTTCCAGCCGGTCTATGTCGACGACGTCGCAGAGGCGGTCGCCCGCGCGGTCGAAGGCAGCATCGAGCACGGCAAGACCTATGAGCTGGGCGGCCCCAACGTGATGACTTTCCGCCAGTGCATGGAGGAAATGCTTGAGGTGATCGGCCGCCGCCGCCTGCTGGTGCCAGTGCCCTGGTGGCTGGCCGGCCTGCAGGGTTCGGTGCTGGGCATGCTGCCGGGCAAGCTGCTGACAAGCGACCAGGTGACGCTGCTGAAGTCGGACAATGTCGTGTCGGCTGAAGCCGCGCACGAGGGGCGCACCTTCGCCAGCCTCGGCATCACGCCGCAATCCACCGGCACGATCCTGCCGAGCTACCTGTGGCGCTACCGCACCGCCGGACAGTTCACGCGCAACATCGTGGCCTGAGGCATCCTGAAGCGTCCGACGGTCCGCGTCGAACGCTCCCCGGAAGACGTCGGGCTTCTACTCCAGCCCGGCGTGATCGCCGACAGCCAGATAGCCCGCCAATCGATCCAGAACCTCGCCCCAGCCCTGGCCGTGCGAATCGCGGCTTTCGACCGTCTGGAACGGCGCCTGATGGAAGCTCAACCGGGTCTTGCCGCCTTCGTCGGCGAAAGTCACGGTGATCAGCGTTTCCAGACCACGCTCACCATCCTCGCCTTCCCATGAGAAGGTGAAGGCAATGCGTTCCGGCTCGACGATTTCCCGATAAGTGCCGACCATGATGTGGTCAGCGCCCTTCGGCGAGCGGATGACCGTGCGATAGGCCCCACCGGGACGAAAATCCATCTTCACCGAAGGCGTGGTGAAATCCTTCGGCCCCCACCAGCGGTAGAGATGGTCGGGGCTTGTCCAGACCCGGAAAACCAGACTGCGTGGGGCGTCGAAAACCCGGGTAATGAGGAGTTCGAACGTCTCCTCGCCCCGCGCACTAGCTGCTTGGGCCATTTCCTTCTCCCTCTTGGATTTCCTTCAGATAGTCGTCCAGTCGATCGAAACTGGCCTCCCAGAAACGCCGATAGGTCTCGACCCAGCCGGCAATGTCGCGTAGCGGTGCTGCCTCCAGCTTGCAGGGACGCCACTGCGCTTCGCGCCCGCGCGTGATCAGGCCGGCATTTTCCAGCACCTTGAGATGCTTGGAGACGGCAGGCAGGCTCATCTCGAAAGGCCCGGCCAGTTCCGACACAGATGCCTCTCCGCGCGTCAGTCTCGCCAAAATGGCGCGCCGCGTGGGATCGGCAAGGGCCGCAAAGGTGACGCTAAGCCTGTCGGTGGACATCGCAACTAAACCGTTCAGTTATTTAACTTTACGGTTAATTATAGCGAACCGGCAATCCATGTCAACGTAACGGCCCGGACCGGCCTCGCAGGTCACGCGGTTCTGTGACGCCGGTTGACGCTGGCCGGGCGGCCGGCGAGCGCGAGCTGCGTCTCCTGCTTCCGGCGCGTGGCCACCACCTTGCCCTTCGCGATAACGCACAGCCGCTCGGCGCGCAGCCGCAACGCCTCGACCGGATTGCCAGCGTCGAGCAGCACGAGACTGGCAATCTTGCCGACTTCGAGGCCATAATCGTTCAGACCCATGATTTCGGCGTTGGTCCTCGTCACCATGTCGAAACACTGGCTCATATCGGCGGGGCTCGTCATCTGCGCCACATGCAGGCCCATGAAGGCGACATCGAGCATGTCGGCGGTGCCGAGCGGATACCACGGATCGAGCACGCAATCCTGACCGAAGCCGACCCTGATGCCGGCTTTCAGCATCTCAGGCACGCGCGTCATGCCGCGGCGCCTGGGATAGGTGTCGTGGCGGCCCTGGATGACAATGTTGATGAGTGGGTTGGGGCAGGCCGAAACGCCCGCCTCGGCGATCAGCGGCAACAGCTTGGAGACATAGTAATTGTCCATGGAATGCATGGAGGTGAGGTGCGAGCCGTTCACCCTGCCCTGCAGGCCCAGCCGCTGCGTCTCATAGGCCAGTTGCTCGATATGGCGCGAGTTCGGATCGTCGGTCTCGTCGCAATGCATGTCCACCATCAG
>Ga0182738_1005922_pt1 | contig 12890 bp, 4 predicted proteins | sample eDN5th30CBELigMG_FD_128876 | JGI IMG/M metagenome (GOLD analysis project Ga0182738, IMG submission 128876) | Enriched Miracle-Growth compost microbial communities from Emeryville, California, USA - eDNA 5th pass 30_C BE-Lig MG (version 2)... ...
ACCATTTTTAATTTCAAAGTTTAACTCCTTCAGGATGAGCATTTCCGATCCCTGTTGTTTGATCCCATTGATCGTGATTAAGACTTTTCAAAGTTGAAGAGAAAAGGAGGTTGACATATTATCCTTTCTTTCAAATATGGAGGCAATTCTTTATTTGAATATTTTTGGAATTTCGGCACAGCTTTTTAGTGCATTGGTCTCGAGATTAGAAAAGTTTTTTGAAGGCCTTGATCCAGAATTTCTTCATCTATCATGATGTAGATGTTGCGATTCAGATAGATGAGTTCTATGGACGGACAAAGTATTTGATTTTCATGTTTTAGTTTGAATGTGAAAATTAAGGCGGAAAAGTTTTATTGGTGTCCCAGCGAGGTTTGTTAATTTTTTTTGGCTCTATCGAAGTGAGCTTGTGAAAATAAATTTAGGACATAACCTGAATTAAACTCGAGGAAAAAGCAAGTTTCGGAATTTTTGAGAAAATTTCAAATTTTTTTCAAAAATATTTCCATCATTCTTGACTTCTCACTCTTCAACAATTGCTTTCTCTTTGACAAGGGATTTCGTCTCAATCTCAAGCCAACGCTGATTGAATTAAAAAAAATTGCATAGATTGATGTTCAAAACTTCCGTCACTCAATCAAGCACAATCACTTGATTGAAGAATTTTCTCGTAATAATTTTTCTCTCAAAAATTTGAATTAGTAAAACTCAAATTTATTCTATTAGAGGAGCTGAGAAATCAAAATATTGGAATGAGTGGTCAATTAAAATAGGATGATTTCTCTTTATGACTTTTTATTGAGCCAAGGAGTTTCTTTGTATGAGCTCAGAATCATAAATGACCTTTGAAAGAGATTTTCGGCGAATCTCACAGAGCTCCAATTTTATTCGATGCATTAAAGAAATTTCTGTTCTGAATTTATTAATTCGAGCTTTAATCAAGCCTTTTTTATATTGCCAATGGACTGGTTTATTCTTATTTGACGAGCTGCCTTTTGGTCAGAATTCCCAGCCAGACAGTCTTAACGCCTTCCGAGGGCGTTCGAAAGCGGAATTCGACATTATATTTACAAGAGACAAATATTTTTTGACAAATTTCCAAGCTCAGTAGGAAGCTTGAAGATTTAGCAAGACCCTTGAGTAGATTTTGGAGGAATAGAGTTTCGTGTTTTTTCTCAGAGAATTTGAATTGTCTTAAGGTCAAAAGCAGATTTATTAGTTTGGAGCTATTATGGAAGACTCTTTGGATAAAGAGATACAGAGTCGATGCAACTCTGAAGAGATATCAGAGAATGAGAGGAAGCCAGGCCTACAATGATTTTTAAAAGCTTCATGCAGTGCAAGATGACTGTGTGGGTTCAACTAAAAGTATTTGAAATAAAAAGGACAGTTTAATGAATTAAACTTTAGAAAGCCAGTCAAACAAAACCAGGAATTAAAATTTTTTAATAAATTCATATTTTCCTTTTAATTGGTTGTTTATTACGTTTTTTGAACAAAAAAAGAAAAGATCATATTTGTTTTGGCCTTTTGCAAACTTCTCATAGGAGAAATTTTCAAGGAAATATCTCTTTCGCGAAGTCGCATTTCCAAGTGAAATCGACTTGACCAATTAAAAATAGGAGAAGTAGAGAGCAAAAAATAGAAACAGACTGGAGACTAAAGTAAGAGGTTTGGTTTTTCTGGTGGCTGATATTAAATTGAAATGAATGCCTGAAATTCAAACTGAGGCGATTCATACAAAAAGCTATGGCTCTGGCTTGAAATTCGGAGGACAATGAGAGCGGGCTTGGTTCGGAACTTGAACAGAGTAATTCTTATTTCCCAGGTCAATATCCTTGTTTTTCTTCTGACCTGGGTCCTCTGATGGAATCACGTATGTTCAAGTCAAACTAAAAATGGGGTTGAAGCTGGGATTGGAAAATTTTATTAAATTTGGAACAAAAACTGAATTTGGTGGTTAAAATTATTTTTGACCCAATTGCCAATAAGATTAACTGCTCCAATTGTCAGCATTGCTGGCTTCGTACTGGTCTTTGGATTTTTATAAATTTCTCCAACTGCCAAAGAGCAATTTAAAATAAAAAGTTTGTGAGTTCTTTATCTTTTGAAACGAAAATTTACGACGACGTGAAAGGTCAAGGATCAATGTCCTCGTTTTTATTTTACAACAAAGATGGTTCAAGTATTGAGAAAAAAATTTTATTAGATTATTTCAGTATTAATACTTCAAATTTTCTGCGATGTTAATAATTTATTACAAAAGAAACGAATTATTGGAATATGAGATTTTTAAAGAAGAAAATTGCTTTAGCTATGGGTTTTAATGCTCATCAAGTCCAAGAACATCAAAGGAATACAAAGGCGGCTCAAAAAGACCAAGAAGAGGTGAGTTTAAAAAAGAAAAGATTAAGGATCCCAGGACACAGCTATACATCAGAGGCTTCAAGAGCCACAAAGAATATTGTCAAGAATTATGGAAGAAGTATTTGCTCTTTTGCTCTCTCTCATTTAGCCATACCATACTTGGAAAGAATTTTGAAAAAAGAAGACCTTTCACTTGAAGAGTTTACTCGATACATCAAGGAAATCAAAGGATCAATTGATGGTCTGATGCATTTTCGATCCTTTATTTTAATTGGAAAGAATGATGCTCAAAGCCTTGCTGCGAGCAAACGAGCCTTTATCGCAATAAGCGAAGTTTTTATCAAGTTCTTTAGTGTCAACTGGATCTATAACAGTCGTGTATTTCACAAAGAAGCTCATTTGGACTTTCGTTTCAAGATATTGAGGAGAATTCAGCATCCTGAACACTTTACATATCTCACAGAAACAAAGAAGAATTTGAAATCGCAGAAGAAGAAGAGTAGTGATTTTTAAATCGTCCATAGATTTTGTTGGTTTTATTTTATCATTGTAATTTATTTTGAATAGTGAGTAAAAGAGAGCATCTAGAGACTAGGGTTGAAATGCTCAGTTTTATAAATCTCAGTAATAGTTGCGTGGTCTAATATTCAAAGTGGGAAAAATTTTATTCTCTGAACTTTATATTCTAAATGTTGAGATTCAATTCATTAGGAATAAATTAATTTTTCGTTCAGAGAGCTAAAAACAAAGATGGAGGAAAAGTAATCACAGAAAAAAAAAAGCATTAAACTTCCATGACAAGTCATTGATCTCGGCTTATTACAAGGTTTTTCTGGACGTTACAAGAAGGAGAAAGAAGTTCTTCCAATCTTGGAGAGAATAAACTTGGGTTTATGAGATTAAAACAATTTTAATCCAAAGAGTCAAACTTTATTTATTTCGTCAAATTTGTTTTCTCTGGCTGAAACTATGAACAAAAGGAGGAAAAAATTGCCTTAATTGTCGGTCAGAAACCCTAGGATTGGGTTTAAAAACCCTTCTCTCGCCTTAAAATGATATCTCTTTAATCGGAAAAAAAACAATAGCTCATTCCTCGAGAGATTGAGAAAGAGCTTTTTTTCAGATCTTTACTGAGAAGATTTTGGACATGAAGAGATCTAAGATTTGTGATATCTTATGAAAGCTTAGGAATAATAATGGTGGGAATTTGGACTTATATGTTTTCAAGATGAGACAGCAGAGATGTTTTCCTCATTAATTAATTGATTCAAAAATTTTTATAAAAAGGTCAAAAATAGTTGATAATTAATTTTGCCTCCAAATTATTTGCTTCAAACTTTTAGACTTTCTCTTAAAGAAACTTTTCAAGCTTATTAGCAGAGCGAGTTGCGTTTGTTTGAACCAGAGATTGAATAGAAACGACGTGCTTCACAACATATTGACAACAATGACTTTGATATTGCACTGAAGCTTTTTCGAATTTTTATTTGAAAATCTGATGAAAATAGTATTTTGGCTGAAGTTTATTTATTCAGAGTTTTTAATTGGCCACTCTTCTTGTGGACAATGTGAAATGAGGAAAATAAAGTCCAAATGTATTGGATTAATAAATTTAAGTGCAAGAATTTTCTAATTGTTCTGAATTTAAAATTGAGTCTGAAACAATTTTAACTGGGAGTCAAAGGCGAAACAAGTCTCACCAGAGTTTGATTGCTTCGAACTTTCCAAGAAACAAGAAGTAGGGTCAAAAAGCTCTTCAGATGTGGAAAGAGTTGAATGGAGAATTTTCGAAAAGAGATTTATTTCGGCTTTAGGGCTCCGAGGATTGTTTCTTCTGAGAAATTCTCGCGATTGTAGAAATGCGCACTTGAACAAATTTTATCAAATGGAAAACTCAGAGCCTTCGAAAAAGGAGTTGAATGACCAGGAAGTTTATTTGGAATTCTTGAAATCAAAGCAGTTTGATGAGACTGGTTTCTGAATCAGAAATTTTCAATTTTAAAGGGTTTGAATAAAAGAGTCTTTTTAATGAGGCCCAGGTTAAATATTATTTTTTAGTCGCTGATAAAATTAAAGCACTAGATTAGCTCCATGTTTCTGGAAATAAATCGAAGTTAATAGGGTTTATATAATACAATGCAAGACTCCAAATTTTTTTATGAAGCCCTGGACTTTCTAGAAACCTAAAAAGCTAAGAAAAAGAATCAGAGTAAATGACGAATCCAAATATTCAGGCAAAATTGGATTCAAAGAGAGAAGTAATTTTATTTTTGTGTTGGCTGAGCTTAAAATAGCGAATTTTGGCCGATGCGAAATTGAAAAAAAAATCAAATTTTGCTCTTTGCTCAGAGGCTTTAGAAGACTGCTTCTAATTGAGAATAACCATTCTTGATGATAGAAGAGGAACAATTCAAGTGGAATAAAAAACTCGAGAAATTGTTGTTTCTCCCAGAAGGAGAATTCCTTTTCCACAAAGGAGAAGGGTGACAAGATACTTTAACAAAGAAGAAATGATGTTTTATAGAGATAAAAATGGTTAGGAACGTTAGGACGAGTTTCGTATATTAAAAATACTGACCTGATGAATTTTTAGGTGAATTGAAAGAAGTTGTTTCAAGTTTGAATTAAAATTAAACAAATCTGATTTCAAAGAATATTCGATCATCAGATATAACTCTTAGTATAAATTTCCAAAAGTAGCAGTTACACTCGGACTGATGGAATTATAAAATTCTTGGAAATGTTTGGAGTGAATATTCAAATGTATTCAAGCCATGCCCTGTTTATTCAAGCTGTGGGAAGTAAAGTTTTTTCAAGCTAGTCTTTGAGAGAAGAAAGGAGATTTGAGCGTTTTTTACTACTGATTTTTACTGTTTGCAAAATCAAATTATTTAATTCAAAGAAAACTTCTGAAGTCGGATTAAAAAAAGTTAAATACTTTAGTTCGAACTGTCTTTTGTTCAAATTTTTTTCGAAAGCCTCTCTTTCAAAGCTTGCTGTTCTGAAACTGGTCAGCTTTTCAAAGGGACTTGAGATTGGTTGAAACATGACTTTGAGAGAAGAGGTACAAACTTTTCGTAAAGATGACAAGTCTTCCACAAGACAATTTTTTTTTCTGAATTAATTGACGAAACTTTTTGACGGAACTCAAACTGGTTTTCTTTTAGGACTGGAGACTTGAAATTTCAACCAATTTTAATTAAAAAAACAGAAATTTGGTCTCCTTTCTGGTTCTTTTATAGCCCTTGTAAGCCTGCTTCAAAAAACTTTTGGGTTTCTGCCCTTTTCAAAAAATACTTGAATTTTCTGAATTTTGAGTGGGAGAGCCAGTTTTAATATTTGTGGCGGCAAATAAAAAGAAAATTTCTATTTGTCTAATTTTCTTGAAACCAAAGGCTGAGACGGGAGAAAAAGTTGATCCTGAAGATTCATGGTTTTTCATCTCAAGTGGAGATCCGACTATGGAATGGATGGCTCTTTTTTATTTTTCAGGAATCCTGAGAGAGACTTTTTGAGAAAAAATTCTCCGTTAATTAAGAATTTGAAATACTCCTTTGATATCTTCATACGTTTAAAGTAAAGTTTCCATCGAATTTTTTATGATCAAGATTATCAAAGCGTTTAGCTTTTGTCAAAGACTCAAAATTCTTTTCCCGCTTCTCTGCTTCAAGAATATAAAGTTTAATGAGATTTTTGAGGGGAGCAAAGGTTAAAAGCTGGGAGTTAGATTAATTAATTTTTTAAAAGGAATTACAAAATGATTTTGTTTTATTTTTTTGTTTGTGGATTCAAAAAAATAATAATAAAGACTTTTCACTGATTTCGTGACAAAATATGAATTTTAGCTTTCGGTAAAATGCAGAAACTGGGGAGAGTAAATTCTATAAAAAAAAACTTTTCCCTTGAAAACTGCTCCTGCATCAACTCAGAGGTCCTTGTGGATCAACAAAACATACAATTCGGCTTCGAAAAGATTTCTGTTAAGTTTAGTTTCATCAACTTAATTTTCCCTTCCTGCGCAAGATTATTTGATGCTGATTTTAGAATTAAAATTAATTTGGCCTCCAAGCTTATATTTGGCCGGTCAAAACAAATTAATAATCATACTAATAATTTAAATGAGATTTCTCAAAAACAAGATTGCTTTGGCTGCTGCTCTGAATTCCAAGAGACTGGAAGAAGTTGATATGGCTTCTTCTTCCCTCTCCACCGAGATCGAACCGAAAATAGAGTTCATCAGTAATTCCCAGATGAAAAATACCAAGGGAAATAAAAAAGTCAAAAGAAAGAAGATTCTGGGCTTATATTATACTTCTGAAGCCTCTCGAGCCACCAAGAACATCGTGAAAAACTATGGAAGAGCGATCTGCTCGTTTGCTGTTTCCCATATAGCGTTCCCATATCTGAACCAAATACTCAAAGAAAATGACATCACTCTGGACGAGTTTATTAGATATGTGAAAGAAATCAAAGACAAGATTGATGGCCTTTATCATTTTAGGTCAACTATTTTGGTCACTGAAGCAGACAGTCCAGATCTAATTGCAAAGAAAAAGGCCTTTGCATTTATCGGGGAGATTTTTATAAAGTATTTCAGCGTGAACTGGATCTTCAACAGTCGCGTATTCCACAAAGAAGCCCATTTGAAGTTCAGATTCCGACTATTACGAAGGATTAGAAACCCAGAGTTTTTCACATATCTCAAGGATCCCAAGAGAGACGACAAGAAAACAACGAAAGAAGCTAAAAATAATTAAAATATTAGTTTTCATTCAAAGAGATTTTTAGTCTGATTCATAATTGGGCTTGTATTTTAAACAATCAAGGTTTCTTTTTTAGCATTGGATCCAAGTTAGGGACAGTTCATATCAATGCCACATTATGGTCTGTTTTAAATAACCCTGTTTTGTGCGTATTATTCTTTTCCTATTTTCAGCAACCTGATTAAATCTTCCTTTTTCTGTGTGAATTAATTCTTCCATTGAAACAAAATGAGTTTTTTACAAAGTTCAAAAATAAAAGAAGAATCTTTTGTCTGTAAATGTTTAAAATAGAAAGAATCGATTTTCGAAAGTACACATGTAAGATTTTTTGTTATTTTTTTTTCATATTTTTCAGAAAAGAGAGAGAGTTCATAGTCGCAAGAAGTTGAAAAGGAAATTGATGAAAAGTGAAGAGAGACAGAGAAAAACTAATGACCCATAAAAATCATAAAAATTAGATGAAAGGTTAAGAAAAAAAAGAGGATTTAGAAAAAAGGAATTCTTTTTTTGCCTCTAGCGAAGTGAAAAATTTTCTTCTTTTCTGTAACATGAATCAAATTCATGAACTTCATTGTGGTATTTTTTACTAACTCTGGAATGCTAAAGAGTATTTTTTTGCTTCGAAAATTATTTCCTAAAGTACAATAAAATTCTCATCTATCTCAGTATTTTTGATGCAATCAAAGAGTTATTTTTTTACTTTTCAAGACCAACAAATTCTTTGTTTTCTGAAGTCAACAAAATCTCTTTAGTTTTCCAAAGTCCCTGATTTTTCTTCTGGAAAATTTTCTTTCAAACATTGAAAATCTCCATCTCTTTGATAATGAATGTCCCAATAGTAAAAATTATTTTTACAGCGCTTTTGGTCACATTAAATAAAAGCCTTAGCTCCTTATCTGTTCTGATGAGTTCAAATTGGAATTACTAGGAAGCAAAAAAAATTATCTGATGTTTAGTTAAAATTCTGTATTTTAGCAAAATACGGGTTTGAAAAACATCCCTGCTTTCATTAATAATTCTGCTTCGGCGGTATTTTTCCCATTTTTGACAGAATAAAATTTATTGAAAAATGAAAATAATGGGAAATACAGCGTGAATATTGGAAACTTTTTCGCCGAGCGAGATACCTGTCCAAAGTTTTTCTCATACTTCTCATCTTTCTAAGAAGAATTTCATCTTATCCTAAATCGATGCGAAACACTGAAGAAAAAAACTTCAGGAGGAGTTTCATTATTGCTCGATTTTATTTGAAGAATTGCCTCAAAATAAGAAATGAGTTTATTGATGATTGAAAAACTGCGTTTATGGGTTTTTCAGTCAAGTTTTTGGCGATTGGATTGTGCTACTTTCTGATTATCTAATGGAGTTATTTATTTTTTTCAACTTGCAAAACTCTTCGTCACATTCAAATTTTGAAAGATGCAGAAAAGGTTCTACGAGGTGAAGGATAGAGTGGAGAAAAAAATATCCAGAATATATGTTACTTTTTGATCCCATGAGCTATAATTCAAAAGAATTCTGATATATGGCTTGAATTCTGTATCAATTTCTTTTGATTTGTGTGAATTAAATCGCCTCAATATTTGATAGACAATAATATTTGTAGTCAGCCTCAAATTTGTTGGCAAATTAATCAAAAACTGAATTTATAAACCGATTTGCTGAAGAAAAAATTGCGTATAGAAATTTTGGGTTTGGCAGAAATAAACCGAACCTGGAGCCAAGAAAAAGTCAGTTTGATCCTTTAAGACTTCTCAAACTCTGTTTCTATATTTGGTGTCTTTGTTAGTTGTTGAGGTGTTTTATTGTTCCTATTTTTCATCAAGTTTCACATTTCATAGGAATTTTAGTAGTTTTAATTTTGCACAGCGAGAAATTTATTTAGACTAGAAAGCCCTTGGAGAATGAAGCGGACGTCGAGTCTCGAGTCAACTATCAAAATACGAAAGTGATTCAAGTCAGATTGATTGCTTTGAGAAGTATTTAGATTCCTTTTATTTTTACTAATTTATTTGGTTAATTGGGGAGCTCTCAGATAATCGTAAATGTTTTATTGATAAAATGTGATTATGATTGTTTAAAGAATTAGGAATATGCATTTGAAGTCATGCTTTGAAAGACATTAGGCCAGTCGTTTCTGAGTCCTTTGAACAAAATTATTTTTTTTTTCGTTGGAAAAAGTTAAGACTTGAAAATCATCCACGTGGCATTGTTCAGATTTTTAGATGAAGAAAAATTTGATACCAGAGAAAATGAAGGGGTTGGAGTAAAATTTTCATGATCTTAGATAAGTGTCATTCTCCAAAAGATCTGGAGGAGGAAATTCGGAGCTGAGGCAGAGATTGAAAGAAACTCTCAGTCTGAGAAAAAAGAATTCTGAGTGAAGCTCTGAATTAACTTTTTGGTTTCAATGTGTGGCTTTTGAATTCAGTAAGTTTCAGAAATCATAATCTCAATAATTTGGTTTTCATCACTGTGGTAACGCAATTTTTCTTTTATAATTCGAATTCTACAGAATTTTTTAATTAATATAATTAGGATTGAGGAAAATACGGCTCAGAAGCGATAAATTGTTTGCCACAAATTTTTGAGCCTCACTCATTGAATAAGGACTTGTTCAAAGGAAGAGGACTATTTTCTCCAAAGATGATTTAGGTTTCCACATTACTTTGTAACAAAAGAGGTCCAGATTCTGTTTCATATTTTTCATCAAATAAAAATCACCAAACTTCCGATTTGATTTGAATGAATTATTCTGGTCTTGTTAAATTACTTTTGAATGAATCTAAATCAAATAAACCAAACCTTGCTTCTAGTGGATCAGATGGTGGGATGAAGACTTCATTTCAAGAAAAAAGTTTTTCGAAAATGTTCTTAAAGTCTTGATTCATTTTTTTTAATTTTTTCTTATCAAGCAGTCATTTCAAAATTTTTCTTTCTGAGTGTTTATGAAAATAGCTTTAAAAATAAAACGTTTATCTGATGAATAATGATTGATTCCGTTAATAAAATTATACAAAAACACAAAGTTAAAAATAGGCTAAAAGCAAGAATAAATCAGAATGGTGAGTTTGATAGTGAGCTATCAAATTTTTCAATTTCATCAAATCATGCCTTGAGAGGGAGATTGAGTCTATTGTTTAGATAATCCTATTTTCAAAGAAGATGATTTTCAGGTTTCGGAGAATATGTTTCAGCTTTAAGGAGTCTGTTTGAACTCGGAAGACCTGGCTCATTGAAATTCAAAAAAGATTTATTGATGAACTTTGGATTGCCACAAATTGGAAACATTTATTGTTTTTAAAGTATTTTAATCATAATTTTTCTTGTTTGAAAAACCCTGGACTCTGAAGGAAGAAGAATTAGTTCTCGTCCCTTTGGTTGACTAAGGCTGACTACTTCTCGCTGAAAAGGCTTCTTTTGTTGATTTGAGCTGATTAGAGGGTTTGAATTCCTGTACGAACAATTGTAAAGCAAATAATTAAAACCCTGAGTTTTCTTTTTCGAATTTGAACAAGAGTTTAAATTCAAAATAGGACTTTTTAATTTAATTCCGACTTGAATCGAAATTGTTACCAGATTCTTTTTATATGTAAAATTAAAGCTCTCGATTTAAAATAACAAAAAGAATAAGATCTCTTTCTCTCAAGATTTTTCATAGTAGAAAAAGCTTTGGTTTTGTCTGATTCGCGCTGCCTGTCAAGGCGGACCATTCAAAACCTTGAAAAACGGAGTTTTCTATCAAACCTCAAGACACAGGTGGCTTTGAAAAAAAGTGTTTTAATTAAGTTTATTTAGTCAAAATTTACGTTGTTTAAAGCTGAAGAAACCTCTTAAATAAATCTTTGAAAGCTGAAAACTCTTTGTATTTTTGCATTCTCCCCTAAATTGAGAGGGTATATGATGTGCACACTCAAGAGGAGCGAACAAAACTGGTAGGCCTCTTGAGTTTAAACGAAGAAAGACACGACAGAGTGATTCCTAATAATCTGAAATAAATTTGTTTCCCTCCAATATATTTCGACTACTTATTTTAGGAGTGATTTAATGGAGAAAAAGTTAAAAGATGAGAAGCAAAAATAAGTTTATTATTATTGACTAGATGAGCTAATATGGAAAGAAGAAGAGACATTAATTCGGGTTTTGTGCATAAAAGGATAGCAAGTTCCTTCCTTTTTTTCTCTGTGAGCATTGCCTATCCGAATCCGAGGGACGAAACTATGGTGAGGATCTGAAATAACATAGTTTTGAAATCTGTTTGATGAAATCATCTTTTATGAATTTGTCAAAAGATCAGTTAAATTTTTTGGTGAAAGCTATCAAAATAGAGCCTTTTTCTTAAAATAGTTTTGTGTTCATGAATGGAAATTCTAAAAATTGGTTGAAAGGTCTTTTTGCAATAAAACCCTAAAATTTAGCGGTATTTTTTCTCAAGACACTTTGACCCTTCAGGGTGAAAAATATCTGGACAAAAGTTTCCAGATACGAAGTGAAGATTGTACTCTTGGTGAGGTACGTGATTTTCTTGAATATTTTGAGATTTAAATGGAAAACCGAAGAAAAATTGAAGAGTGATATGCAGTCTTTTAAAACGGAATTAATCTAAAAGAAAAATCAGTGAAGAGAGTCAGCTCGTTTAGAAATAAAATTTAAAAAAGACTCTTTAATTTTCGGCTATTTTTAAATAAGAACTAAGGAGTTCTGGCCGATTGAAAGAACCTTGACCATGAGAATTATTTTAGAACATCTTATTTATGCTGATTGAAATTCGGATTTATAATAACAAAAATAAAAAGCCTTAAGAAATGAGATTCCTTAAAAAGAAAATTGCTTTCGCTGCTGCCTTACATACCAAGAAACTCGAAAAACAGGAACAAGCTGTCCTGATCCTCCCTCCGCAATATGAAGACGCCTCAACCAAGCCAAGTTCTCCTATTTCATCACCAGAAAGTAAAGGTGAAAAGAAGAGAAAGAGAATTCCAGGCTTTAGCTCCACTCCAGCAGCCTCAAGAGAAACCAAGAACATTGTGAAAAACTACGGAAAAGCAATCTGCACCTTTGCTGTCTCATACCCTGCTTTGCCTTACCTCGCTGTTATCTTAGAAGAACAACATTTGCCTCTTGAGCAATTTGTGAAGTACATCAACCAGATTAAAGACTCAATTGATGGCCTCCACCATTTCAGATCAATCCTTTTGATCAATGAAGACGACAGCTCTGAATTGGTCGCCAAAAAGAAGGCTTTTATTGCTATTGGAAAAGTCTTTATCAAGTACTTTAGCGTGAACTGGATCTACAATAGTCGAGTTTTCCATAAGGAGGCTCACTTGAAGTTCAGATTCAAGATGTTGAGAAGAATCCAAAATCCAGAACTCTTTACCTATCTCAAAAACTCAAAGAAAAAGGACGCTAATAAAAATGAAAGAAAGCCAAGCCTTTAAATCGGCTCAACTAATTTCAATGTCTAGATTTTAAAACAACTGGGATTGACAAGGATCCTTACTTTACCAATTTTTAAACATGTTTTTTTGTGAACTATATAATCAAATGCCACTTCTTTTCTATATCCATATTTCAAATTTTTCAATTGGATAAATTTTCAATAACAAACAAACAAAAGTGTTATTTTTATAAATTTTTATTTTATTTTATGTTTTTAAAATAAACTTTACTACTTATATTAAATTAAATTCAACCAAGTTTGATTCACTGCAAAATAAAATTCCGCTCTCTCTCTCTCTCTCTCTCTCTCTCTCTCTC
>Ga0182738_1005923_pt1 | contig 12890 bp, 12 predicted proteins | sample eDN5th30CBELigMG_FD_128876 | JGI IMG/M metagenome (GOLD analysis project Ga0182738, IMG submission 128876) | Enriched Miracle-Growth compost microbial communities from Emeryville, California, USA - eDNA 5th pass 30_C BE-Lig MG (version 2)... ...
CGCGAGGTTGCGGGTGCCGGGGAACGCGCCGACGGTCGTCCACATCGACGGGGTGCGCAGGGTGCGGGGGTCGGTGGCGATGAGGAACATCGTCGTGCCGTACATGAGCATGAGGTCGCCGAGTCCGTGCGCCCCCACGCTCACGGCCTCGGTCCACGCGTCGATGGTCCCGGTGACGACGGGGGTGCCCGCAGGAATGCCGGTGACGGCGGCGGCCTCCGCGGTGACGACGCCCGCGATCTCGTCGGCCCAGCGCAGCGTCGGCTGCTCGAGGCCTGCGGCATAGCGCTCCCACCACGCGTCGTGCCAGCGCTCCGCCTCGATGTCGTACAGCGGTGTGGACTGGCTCGCGGACTGGTGATCGAGGACGTAGGCGCCGGTCAGGCGGCGGGCGAGCCAGGACGCCGGCATGAAGAGGCGGCGGGCGCGGGCGTAGGCGTCCGGCTCCTCCTCGGCGATCCACACGATCTTGGGCCCTGCGGCCTGGCTGGTGAGCATCGAGCCGCCGACGCGGGTGATGGCGTCGGCACCGAGCTCGTGCGACATCCGGGCGATCTGGTCGCCGCTGCGCGTGTCGACGCCGTAGAGGATCGCCGGCCGGACGGGCTCGTCGTCCTCGTCGACGAGGAGGACGCACGGCCCCATGCCGCTGACGCCCACCGCGGTCACCTCCGCCGACGGAGCGGCCGCGAGCAGATCGCGGGCGATCCCGGTGAACTCGTCCCACCAGACCCGCGCGTCCATCTCGACCCACCCCGGCCGCGGGCGATCCACCTCGTGCGCGCGGGTCGCCGTCGCAAGGATGCCGCCGTCCTCGGCGACGAGCACGCCCTTCGTGCTCGACGTGCCGATATCGACACCCAGGGTGCAGCGCTGCGGCATCGCATCCTCCTCGATCGCGTGTCGGCCTGAGATCGTCGCCACTCTAGACGAAATCGATTTCATGTTCAACAGTGCGGAACGCGGCCGGGGCTGAAACCGCGGGCTGCCGCGTGGGCGGCGGGATGTGCGCCGTCAGGCGCGCGCGACGGGCTTGGCGGGCTGGACCTCGTTGCGCAGCACGACGGTGCGGGCGGGCTGGTCGTCTCCCGCGATCCGTTCGAGGAGCATCTTGGCGGCGGTGACGCCCATGTGGCGCGCCGGAAGCCGGACGACCGTCACCGCGGACGGCGACAGCGTGGTGAACGGCAGCGAGCCGACGACGGCGACACCCAGCTTGGGCGGGGTGAGGCCGTGCTCGGTGAGCACCTGGATGGCCCCGACGCCGAGCAGGTTGTTGCCCGCGACGACGGCGTCGGGCGGCTCGGGGAGGGCGAGCAGCTCCTCCATGACGTCACGGCCGCCGTCCACGCGGAACGTCGAGTAGCGCAGCAGCTCGTCGGGGTCGGCATCCGGGAAGTGGCGGGCGATGACGGCGCGCCAGCCCTGCGCGCGCTCGTACGCCGTCTCGATGTGCTGGGGGCCCGTGATGCAGGCGATGCGGCGGTAGCCCGCCTGCACGAGGTTCTCGGTGGCGGCCTGGCCCGCCGTGCGGTTGGCCATGATGACGCCGTCGATGTCGTAGCCCGTGCTGCGGTCGACGGCGACGACGGGACGACCCGCTGCGAGGATGTCGTCGAGGTTCGTGTGGTCGGACGCCGCGGCGAGGATCACCCCGGCCATGTGCTCGGAGATCGCGATCTGGAGGTACGTGGCCTCCTTGTCCAGCTGCGAGTCGGTGTTGCACAGCACGACCGAGAACCCGGCGCTCTGCGCGACATCCTCGACGCCGCGGGCGAGCTCGGTGAAGTACGGGTTCTCGATGTCGGGGATGACGAGGGCGATGACCTCCGACTCCTGCTTGCGCAGGGTGCGCGCCGTGCGGTTGGGCGTGAACCGGAGCTGCCGCGCGGCCTCGCGCACGGCGAGGGTCTTCTCCTCCGAGACGCCCATGCCGTTGAACACCCGGGAGACCGTGGCGGGGGACACCCCCGCCAGTCGAGCGACCTCGTAGATCGTGGCCATGGATCCCCGCCGTACCTGCGCCGGCCCGCGTTGACATGCCGGTCAGGCAACAATACAGTGTTGAAATCGATTCCAGAAATATCGACCACCCCTGCCCCGTCACGAGGATGTGCCCGTCATGAACAGCGCCCCCCACCCGGATCTGTCCAGCGCCTCGACACTGCGCCGGCTGCAGACGCGGTCGATCTCGCCGGAGAACTTCGACGGGTCGGTCGGGGGCGGAGGACGGGCCACCGAGGGCACGGGCGCGGCGTCCGCGCGAGACCTCGGCCCCGGCTGGAAGATCTCGCCGAGCGTCGACATCAAGGCCGGCGAGACGTTCGACCTGGCGAACATCGCGGGAGCGGGCAAGATCACCCACATCTGGATCACGACCCACACCGACAACTGGCGCACCCTCGTGCTGCGCGCCTACTGGGACGGGGCCGGCGAGCCCGCCGTCGAGGTGCCCTACGGCGACTTCTTCTGCAACGCCTGGGGAGTGTTCGCGCAGGTCAACTCGCAGCCCATCGCCGCGAACCCGCACGGCGGGTTCAACTCCTATTGGCCCATGCCGTTCCGCGACGGGGCGCGGCTCACGCTCGAGAACACGTCCGTCGTCGACGTGCGGGTCTACTACCAGATCACCTACGAGGTGGGCGGGGACTACTCGGGCGACGGCTACTTCCACGCCCAGTGGCGGCGCTCGAACCCGCTCGAGGAGAAGGTCCCGCACACGATCCTCGAGGGCATCGAGGGGCAGGGCCAGTACGTCGGCACCTACATCGCGTGGGGCGTGAACTCCAACGGCTGGTGGGGCGAGGGGGAGATCAAGTTCTACATCGACGACGACGTCGAGTTCCCCACGATCTGCGGCACCGGCACGGAGGACTACTTCGGCGGCGCCTGGAACTTCGACATCCCCGGCAAGGGCTACACGGAGTTCTCCACGCCGTACCTCGGGATGCCGCAGGTCATCCGTCCCGACGGGCTGTACGTCTCGCAGCAGCGCTTCGGCATGTACCGCTGGCACCTGCTCGACCCGATCTTCTTCGCGAAGGGCCTGCCGAAGGTCGACATCCAGGCGCTGGGCTGGCGCAGCGGGTGGCGGTACCTACCGCTGCGCGACGACATCGCCTCGACGGCGCTGTTCTACCTCGATCGCCCGACGGCACGACGCCCGAAGGCGCCGACCGCCGACGACATGGAGGTGCACCTGGGAACCGCCCCGGTCCCCGACATCGGCGCGACGCCTCCCCGGGCGCCGCAGGACTGAGCCGCCGATCGCTCGAGCCGCACGCCGGGTGAGCCGACCATGAGCAGATCCGTGACCCGATCCGCGAGCGATCATGAGCCGATCCGTGAGCCGATCCCGACCGCATGGGCCGTCCGCCGTCCTGCGGCGGAGCGCGGTCTCGGTGGTCTCGATCGGTGCGATGCTCGTCGCGGCGGTGTGCGGGACGGTGGGTGGCGACGACCCGCGGGCGCTGCCCGGCGCGGCGTTCTCGGCCCGGGTGGCCGATGCCGCGACGGCGATCGGGGTGTCGGACGGCGACCTGTGGCCGAGCTGCTGGCCCGGCGACGACGCACTCTACGCCGCGAACGGCGACGGCTCGGGCTTCGGGCCGACGACGAGCGACATCGTCATGAACCGGATCACCGGCTCGCCGGAGTCCGACGACCTGGCAGGTCAAGGTCTCGCCGTCGGCGACGACCTCGGTCAGGTCTGGTCGGGCGACGAGTACACCAGGAAGCCGACCGGGATGCTGTGCCTCGACGGGTCGATCTACCTCGCCGTGCAGGATCTCCGGCGCGACTTCAACACCGCGCCGGCGGCGACCATCGCCCGCAGCGACGATCACGGCGGCACCTGGAGCTGGGATCGCGACGCGCCCATGTTCGACGACGGCGTGTTCACGACCATCTGGTTCGCCGACTACGGCAAGGACGCCGCGGACGCCCCCGATCCGCGCTCCACGGGAGCCCAGCCGTCGAAGGCGACCCCGTCGGACGGGTCGTCGTCGGTCGTCCACGCCGACACGTTCGATCGCCAGAATCCGCCCTGACCCCCGTACGAGTCGGGGTCGCGGTCGCCGAACGTGTCTCCGAAGAAGAAGTAGGTGCGGTCGCCGATCGTCGTCATCGAGCCCAGATCGGTGCCGGCGACCCCGGCCGACGCCGTGTCGTTGATCGCGCCGGGACCGGTGAGCTGTGCGATCTGGACGACGTCGTCGACACCGGTCAGCACGAACGGCTTGTCGCCGTCCGGATCCCCCGAGCTGGAGCCCAGCAGTCTCGACCCCGGCACGCCCGGCAAACGGCTCTGGTCGGCATCCGCCCTGGGCGAGGACGAGGGCGCCTCCCCCGCGCGAGGCGTCATCGATGTCGTGGACGGGGTGGAGCGACTGACCGTCTGGATCGGGGTCGAGCCGTTCGACAACGGCGCCGACGTTGCGGTGCGCGTCCGCTTCAGGGCGGATCGCCCCCACGAGGTCGAGGTGGCGGGCTTCGCCAGGGACCGATCGGTCGCCCTCGACCGTCTCATCCTCACGGCGACGATGGGCAACTGGGCGCACCTGCGCCGCGTGCGCCTCGCCGACCGCGTCGTGGAGCCCGGGGACCTGTGGCCCGGCTTCGCGCGCACCGACTTCACGGGGCACACGCGGTTCCCGCTCGCAGACCTCGTCCGCGACGGCGCGGCCGCGATCGTCACCGCCGAGGGGGACGAGAGCGACCCGTGGTCGGTCTCGTACGCGGACGACACCGCGACCCACTGGCACTTCGAGGGCCGCCGCGGCGTGCAGCGGTGGCGCGTCGACGACCCCGACCCGCAGCTCGAGGTCCTCGTGAACGGACGCTGGGCGTACTGGGCGAGCACGTCTCCTATCCCCGGCGGCGTCGCCTACGAGAATTTTCGAGATCTCGCAGCCGTTCCGGCAGGGCGCCGCCTACCGCTTCTCGGTGGAGCCGGTGGACTGATCCGCACGGAGCAGCTCGAGCACGGCGGCCGCGCCGGCCGCCTCCGCGGTCCGATCGCCTCCCGCCGCATCGTGCTCGACGAGGACGACGCGCGAGCGCTCGGAGACCGGCGGCGCACTCCGGTCGGCGGGCGGGTCGTTGGGGAGGTCGGCGCGCAGATCGGCGGAGAGAGGGGCGGAGAGAAGGGCGGAGCGATCGACGGGGACCAGGAGGACCCCCGTCATGCTCTCCGATGCCGCGAGCTGCAGGAGGTCGGCCTCCCGACCGGGCTCCTGCTCGCTGCAGCAGATCACGAGCGTGCATCCCGCGCGCCGTGCCGTCCGCTGAGCGCCGCTGATCATCCGCAGGACACGGGGGTCTCCGAGATCCAGACAGATGAACGCGATGAGCGGACTGCGCCGGCGCCGCAGCGTGCGCGCTGTGCCGTTCGGGACAAAGGCGAGGTCGGCGACCGCCGTGCGGACGGCGCGGGCGAGGCGCGGTGTGACCGGGACCCCGTTGATGACACGCGAGACCGTGGCAGCGGAGACACCCGCGCGCCGTGCGACGTCGGAGATGGTGGCCATGGCTCCTCATCTCCCGGACCGTACGCGCGGGGCGCTGACCGGGCTACGATCGCTTCGACACCGGACAGGGTGTCGAAGCGAGGCGATCATGCTTTGCGACGGGGGCGCCCGCGGCGATGCGGCGTTGTGTCACCGGCGAGCGCCCCCACCTTCCGCTACAGACGGGGTGCGGCCCCTGTCAGGGCACCGGGGAAGTAGAGCCCGGTGATGCGTCCCTCGGCGAGCGCACGCGCGGTCGCGTCGGCGGCGAGTTCGCGCTCGCGCTCGGCCTTCACGGGATCCCGGCGAAGCGACGCCTTCTGGGCGAGGAGCACGGACTCGACGGCCTCGTACGGGACGTCGCGCGGACGCTCGCCGCGCAGCGCGGCCTGACTCGCGAGGACGCCGGCCGCCTGCCCGATACCCATCGCCCCACCCTGCGTGCGCAGGGAGCCGTGGGCCTCGTGGGTGGCCGAGATCGCACGGCCGGCCATCACGAGTCCGTCGAGACGGATGGGGATGAGGGTGCGCATCGGGATGTCGTAGGAGTCCTCCGGATCCGTCCACACACCACTGTCGCCGTCGTCGCCGTACCCCTCCTTGCCCTTGAGGTTGTGGATGTCGATCGGGAAGTAGCCGCGGGCGACCACGTCGTCGAACTTACGGCCGTGGAGCACGTCCTCACCGGTGATGACGTACTCGCCGGTGATGTGCCGCGACTCCCGGATGCCGATCTGCGTGCCGGTCCCCGCGAGATACGCGTCCTCGAAACCCGGGACGTGCTTCACGAGGAAGGCGGCGAGGCTCATCACCTGCTTGCGTCCGTCGATCTCGCCTGCCGTGAGCGACTCCGCGGAGCGCCCGTCGACTCCCGCGATGCGCGTCGAGTTGAAATGCACGAGACCCGGGTGGGTCGTCGTGAGGAAGAGGATCGAGTCGCGTCCGAGATAGAGCTCGCCGCTGTCGAGTCCTTCACCGATGAGGTCGAGGAACCCCTGGCCGACGAAGTGCTGCTGCTGGAGGTCGTCCGAGAACGGCTGCAGCGCCACCATCTCGGAGGCCCACTCGAAGTTCTCCAGATGCGTGTCCATGTACTGCTTGAGCCGCGCCGTGTCGACGTTCGCCATGTCGAACATGAGGGTCGACGGCTGAGACACGCCGTGGTCATTGCCGACGGTGTGCTCGGCGCCGGCGAGCGCCGCCACGTCGCCGTCGCCGGTCGCATCCACGATCACCTTCGCCGTGTAGACGCGCTTGCCGGACTTGTTCGCCACCTCGACCCCGCGGACGACGTCGCCCTCGGTCACGACGCCCGAGACGAACGAGTGGAAGAGGATGTCGACCCCGGCCTCCTGGAGCATCTGGATGGCCGTCCACTTGTAGTGCTCGCGGTCGTAGAACGCGAGGTAGGCACCGCTGCCGTGGGGGTTGGTGCAGCGCAGATGGCCCGTCGAGCCGCCCGCCAGCCGCATCCGCTCGACGAACTCCTCCGGGATCCCCGCGATGACGCGTTCGTCGCCGAAGTGCATCGGGGAGATCGGGCCCAGCCAGGCCGCGGTCGCCATGCCGCCGATGAAGCCGTACTTCTCGATCACCAGCGTCTTGGCGCCCGCGCGCCCCGCCGCGATGGCGGCCATGTTGCCGGACGGGCCGCCGCCGCAGACGATGACGTCGTAGTCGGGGCTCTCGGTGCTCTGGGTGTTCACTGTCTTCCTTCCCTCGGGTGTGAGGCTCTCTTAGGGCGCTGCGCGCCGGTGCGGATGGTGTCCGGGGGCGGCCGCAGTCGCCCCCGGAGGCCTTCACTTCGCGTTGTACGTCTCCGCGACCTTCTTCAGGGTCGCTGCGGGATCGGCCCCCTCGAAGACGACCTGCTGCGCTCCCGCCACGAGGCTGTCGGAGAGCTCGCTGAAGTTCGCGGAGACCGGGTTCGGGCGGCCGTGGTCTCGGATGTAGTCCAGCCACGTCGTGAGCTCCTGCGCGTTCGGCAGCGACGTCACGGCCTCGGACTCGTACACGCTGGACAGCACGGGGAGGACGCCGGCCGCCGCGAACTTCTCCTGGGATGCCGCAGACGTGTAGTACTGGATGAAGTCCCACGCGGCGTCCGGGTTCGACGCGTTGGCGCCGATCGTCAGCGTCTGGCCGGCGACGGGGGTGCCCAGCGGGGTGGAGGCGTCGTCCGAGGGCATCGGCGCGGTCTGCAGGTTGTCGCCGATCCCGTCGCCCGAGCGGGCGGCCGCGACACGATACGACCCCTCGATCGCCATCGCGATCGTGCCCGCCTTGACGCCGTTGATCACCTCGTCCGCGCCCATGCTGAGCACCTCGTCGCCGAAGGCCCCTTCGTCCTTCCATCCGGTGAAGGTGTCCAAGGTGGCCTCACCGGCGGCATCGGCGAAGACGGCCTTGCCGTCGGCATTCAGGATCTCGCCGCCGTTGCCCCACGTCAGCGGGATGAACTTCTCCATGAAGTCCGCCCCAAGGCCCGCGTTGGAGAAGCCGATGCCGAGGCCGGTCACGCCGGTCTTCTGCAGCGCCGCGGCGGTCTGGCCCAGCTCGTCGAGGGTCTTCGGGACCTCGAGGCCCGCGGCCTTCAGCAGATCGGCGCGGTACCAGAGCAGCCACGCGCGGATCTCCCACGGCATCGCCATGATCTCTCCGTCGAAGGTCACGCCGTCGACGGGGAAGAGGAAGTCGTCGCCGTACTCGGCAAGCTTCGCCTTCGCGTACTTCGTGATCGGCTGCACCGTCTTGGCCGCCACGTGCATCGGCAGCTGGTTCGAGTAGACGTTGAGGATGTCGGGCCCCTGCCCGCTCGCGGTCGCCTTGATGACCTCGGCGTCGATCTTCGCGTAGTTGATCGAACGGACGGTCACCGTGACGCCGTCGCTCTGCGCGTTGTAGTCGGCGACGATCTCCTTGAGCGCCGCACCGCGCGGGTCGTCGGGGCTGTTCGGGTCGAGGAACGTCCACAGCTCGAGGTCCTTGTCGTTCGACCCGCCTCCGCCGGAGGCGCAGCCGACCGCGGACACCGCGAGCGCGGACGCGAGGATGACAGCCGCGGCGTTGCGGATGATGCCTCTTCTCATGAGATGGCCTTTCTTGGTGATCGGGGACCGAGAGGGTTCTCAGCCCTTGGTGGCGCCGGCGGACAGACCGGCGACGATGCGACGTTCCATGAGGACGAACACGATGACGATCGGGATGATCGAGACGACCACCGCGGCGCACAGCTGGCCCCACACGATCCCGTACTGCGAGAGGTAGTTGTAGAGGCCGACGGCGACGAGGCGCTTGTCGTCGGAGGAGATCATCGTCGAGGCGATGAGGAAGTCGTTCCAGACATAGATGAACGAGATGACGGCCGCTGCGGCGACGCCCGGGACCGCCAGGGGGAAGATGAGGCGCGTCATGACCTTCCAGTGCGAGGCTCCGTCGACGCGGCCCGCCTCCTCGATCGAGTCGGGGATCGACTCGAAGAACCCCTTCAGCATCCAGATCACCGTCGGGATCTGCCACGCCGTGTAGACCACGACCATGACCGCGTACGTGTCGTACAGCCCGAGCTGGACCGCCAGGAAGTACAGCGGGACGAGGATCGCGATCCCCGGGATCATGCTCGTCATGAGGATGAGGAACAGGCTCGCCGTCTTTCCGCGGAAGCGGAACCGCGCCGCCGCGTAGGCGCCGAAGATCGCGATGACGATCGTCGCGATCACCGTGAGGCCGGCGACGAGCAACGTGTTGCCCAGGTAGAGCGGGATCTTCGACTCGAACAGCACGAGCCGGTAGTTCTCGAGGGTGAACACCTGCGGGATCCAGCCCTGATCGCTGAGGGTCGCGCTCTCCGACTTGAACGAGGTGCTCACGCCCCACAGGATCGGGAGGATCGCGAAGAGGGACGCGGCCACGAGCGCGACGTAGATGAGCGGATTCGTGCGGCGGCGCCGACGGCGCCGCACCTTCGAACGCCCGGGGGCGGGCAGTGGTCCTGCGACGAGCTCAGTCATTGCGATCACTCCTCAGCAGCCGGATGTAGGCGGCACCGAACAGGATGTTGAAGGCGAAGAGCACCACGCTGTAGGCAGCTCCGAGACCGAGGTTGAAGAACTCGAAGCTCTGCTTGTACGCCGACAGCGACAGCAGGTTGGTGCCGTCGAGCGGGCCCCCGCCGGTGAGCGTGTAGACGAGGGTGACCATGTTGAAGTACAGGAGAGTGAGCTGGATCGCCACGACGAACAGCGTCGGCTTCATGAGCGGGAGGGTCACCTTCATGAAGCGACGGAACGGTCCGGCGCCGTCGACCTCCGCCGCCTCCCGCAGCTCCTCGGGGATGGTCTGGAGCGAGGCGAGGCACAGGATCGTCGCGAGCGGATAGCTGATCCACACGTTCACGACGATGAGCAGCACCATCGCGAGAACGGGATTGGCGAGGAAGTCGAGCCGCCCGGTCGGCAGATCGCCGAGCCCCAGGGGTCCGTAGTCCGGGTTGACGAGCCACTTCCACAGTAGCGCCGCCACCGTCTGCGAGACGACCCACGGCATCAGGATGAGGACCCGGAAGACCCGGCGGAACCGCACCTGCTGGTTCAGGAGGCTCGCCAGCGCGAGGCTCAGCGGCACCGTGATGACGAGAGAGCCGACCACGTAGACGAGCGATCGCCCGATCTCCGCGAGCCCGTCGGGCGACGTGAAGATCCGCAGGAAGTGCTCGAGACCGACGAAGTCGCCGACCTCCATGTAGGTGGTCTCGTGCAGGCTCAGATTGATCGCGTAGACGATCGGGAAGATCGACACGACGGCGACGATGACGATCGCCGGCAGGACGAGGCCCCAGGACAGGCCCAGGGGCGAGCGGTCGCCCACGCCGCGGCCGCGGCGACGGCGTGGCCGCTCGGGCGGGCCGGCTTCGTTCGTGGTCATGACATCGACTTCCACGTCGGGATGGACTGCGATGGCCATCGGGGGGCTCCTTGCTGGTTCAGACCGCGGGGGCGACCGTTCCGCTGACGGCGGCGAGCGCCTCCGCGATGCGGACGCGATAGGCCTGATCGACGGCGTCGATCGCCATGCGGCAGGAGGCGCCGCCGATCAGTCCCTGGAGGACGAGCGACTCCTTGAGTGCGGCGATGCTGGGTCCGAGGACGGGCACCACCGCGGCCACGGCGGCGGCTGCCGCCTCCTGCGCGGCCGCGTCACCGCGCCCGACGGCGTCGGCCAGGGCGGTGAAAGGACCGGGAACCGACGACGAGACGCCGGAGACCACGCCGGCGCCGCCCGCGGCGACCACCTCGCGCAACAGGCCGTCGTTGCCGGAGAGCACCATGCGCTCGGTGTGCAGTGCGTCCACGACGCCCTGGAGGTACTCCACGCCGGCGATCGAGATCTTGGCTCCGGCGAGATCGAACTCCTCGATGAGGGCGGCCGCCTCCTCGGGACGGATCTCCACCCCCGTCCGGTCGGGGAAGAGGTAGAGGAAGACATCCCGGCTCTCGGCGAGGGAGGTCACCGCGGCGATCTGCTCGCGCACGCCGTCGAGCGTGCTGGGCATGTAGAACGGCGTCAGCACCGACAGCTTCGTGACGCCCAGAGCGAGGGCGTCCCTCGTGAGCAGGCGGGTCTGGTACGGCGAGGGCGCTCCGACATGGGCGACGACGCGGTCGGCGCCGGCAGCATCCACCGCTGCGGTCAGGATGTCACCGCGCTCCGTGAGGGTCAGGGAGGGGAACTCCGCGGTGGTGCCGTTGACGAAGAGGGCGTCGACGCCGCCGGCCAGTGCGTGGGTGAACACGCGGGTGGTGGCGGCGAGGTCGACCGCACCGGTCGGCGAGAACGCGGTCGGGATGGCCGAGTAGACGAGGGGGCGGCTCATCGGGCGTCCTCCTCCAGCTCGCCGGCGAGGGTCATGCGCGCGAACGCGCTCACGAGTCGCGCCCGCGAGCCCAGCAGGTGCTCCTGCAGGCTGACGGTCGCCTCGTCGAGCTGGCCCTCGATCATCTGGCGGTGGATCTCGACGTGCGATTCGTACGAGGGGCCGAGGTCGATGTCCTCCGCGGTCGTCAGCTCCAGCAGCACGGCGAAGGTCGGCTCGTACTGCCGCCAGATCTTCTCCAGCCTCGTGTGGTCGGCGATCGCATAGAAGCTGGCGTGGAACGCCATGTCGGCGTGCGCGAACTTGAGATGGTCGCCCGCGGCGGCGGCATCCTTCATCTGGGCCAGCGGCACGAGGGCGCGATCCCACGCCGGGGCGGGGGCGTGCGACGCGATGCGCAGGGCCATCACCTCGATGGCCTCTCGAACCGTGTACAGCTCGTCGATGTCCTGGGTCGTCAGCCCGCGGACGAACACCCCGCGGCGACGGGACTCGACGAGCCCCTCGGCCTCCAGCTGGGCGAGCGCGTCGCGGATCGGGCCGCGAGACACGTCGAACGACGCCGAGAGCTGGGCCTCGACGAGGTGCGCCCCGACCGGCAGCTTCCCGGTGATGATGAGCACGCGCAGCTGTTCAAGCACCTGCTCGCCCAGCACCTGCTGACGCGGTGCGAGCACGTTTCCTGCCAGGGCGCCCAGATCGTCCACGAGAACTCCTTCGTCGCGTTGACCGTCTTCGATTGACGGTTAACCGTAGACCAAAGAGTGCCATCTCTCGTCGCGGGTGTCAATTCCGTCCCCGCGCCGTCCCGCCTCCGCGCTGCGCTCACCCGTCCTCCGTCCGTACGCCTCACGCGCGCCGAGCCCACGACGTCACGCCGAGCGCACGATCTCGTGGCGATGTCAGGTCGTGCGCTCGACGCGACGTGGTGCGGTCGGGCGCCGGGCCGCGTCGGTGACGGGCAGCGGGGTAACGGAGTCGGCGGCGCAGCTGCGGCCCGAGGGCACAGCGAGCGGGATCAGGCGCCGAAGGGGATCAGGCGTCGTCCTCGTCCGCAGGATGCGCGAGGGGCCGCCACACGACGATGTCGGTGGAGCGGCGCACGCGGCGGCCCGACGTGAGGGTCACGACGGCTCCGGTGGTCCCGGCTGCGAACACGCGGGCGCTCGGCCGGTACTCCGACTCTGCCTTGACCCGCTTCTCCAGGTCGGCGACCTGGCGCTTGAGGCTGCGCACGGTGTCCTCGAGCTCGATGATGCGCGCGATCGCCGGGAGGCTCATGCCCTCGGCGGACAGTCGCGCGACCTCGCGCAGCTGCTCGATGTTGCGCGCCGAGTAGCGGCGCGAGCCGCCGCGGGTGCGGCCGGGCACGACGAGGCCGATCCGGTCGTACTGACGGAGGGTCTGCGGATGCATCCCCGCCAGCTCCGCCGCGAGGGCGATCGCGAACAGCGGCGAATCCTCGTCCGGCTCCTGCATCGTCTTCACCTCCCGCGGCTCAGCTGCGCGCC
>Ga0182738_1005924_pt1 | contig 12888 bp, 12 predicted proteins | sample eDN5th30CBELigMG_FD_128876 | JGI IMG/M metagenome (GOLD analysis project Ga0182738, IMG submission 128876) | Enriched Miracle-Growth compost microbial communities from Emeryville, California, USA - eDNA 5th pass 30_C BE-Lig MG (version 2)... ...
CTTGGGCAGCAGATCTTGCAGCTGCTTGACCACCACCACCGAGTTGGCTTCGCCGGGGTTGTAGACCATGCCGACCCGCTTGGCCCCGGGCACGACCTTCTTGATCAGTTCAATCTGCTTGTCGAGCGCCAGCAGGTCGGACACGCCGGTGACGTTGGTGCCCGAGGCGTCCATGCTGGGCACCAGCTGCGCCGCCACCGGATCGGTGACGGCCGAATACACCACGGGCACGTCTTTGGTGGCCGCCACGACCGATTGCGCCGACGGCGTGGCAATGGCCACGATGGCGTCGGGCCGGTCGCCCACGAACTTGCGCGCGATCTGGGCGGCGGTGCCGGTGTTGCCCTGGGCGCTTTGATATTGCCACTTGAGGTTCTTGCCGGGCTCGTAGCCGGCCTGCTTCAGAGCGTCTTGCACGCCATCGCGCACGGCATCCAGCGCGGGGTGTTCGACGATGGCCGTGACGGCCACCGATTTCTGCTGCGCCATGGCCGGGGCGGCGTGGATAGCCAGCGCCGCCGCCAGGGCGCCCACCGTCAGAAAATGTTTTTTTCCGATCAGCATAGGGGTTGCTCCTTGCACCGTTAGGGTGTGTTCGTCGTCATGGCCGCCGCCGGCGGCCTCCCGCCGGCCCCGCCGGCCGTGAAACCGCTAAGTCTAACGTGTCGGCGGGGCCTTTGCGGCGCGGGAAATCCCTGAAACGGCGCGCGCCCTCCCCGCGCTACGAGGCCGGCCCCATGATCCGCTCGGGCAGCCAGGTGACGATCTCGGGAAACGCGCACAACACCACGATGCCGGCCAGCATCACCAGGACATAGGGCAGCGACCCCCATAACACGTCTTTGGTGGGTACCTGCGGCGCGATGGAGTTCAATACGAACAGATTCAGGCCGATGGGCGGAGTAATCAGACCGATTTCCATATTGATGGTCAGCACCACGGCGAACCAGTAGGGGTCGAAGCCCGCCTGGATGATGATCGGATACAGCAGGGGCGCCGCCATCACGATCACCGCCACCGGCGGCAGGAACATGCCCGCCACCAGCAGGAACACGTTGATCATGCCCATCAGCACCCAGCGGTTGACCTCGAGCGCGGCGATGGATTGCGCCACCGTCTGGGTGATGAACATCGACGAGAGCGCGAACGCGAACAGCTCCGCCGAGGCCATGATCATCATGATCATCACGCTTTCGCGCATGGCCGAACCGAAAATGCCGGTATAGGTCTTCATGCGCACCAGCCGGTAGACCACCGCCACCACCAGCAGGGTCAGCATGGCGCCGGCCCCGGCCGCTTCGGACGGGGTGGCAACGCCGCCATACAGCACGAACAGCAAGCCCACCACGATCATCAGCAGCGGCAGCACGCGCGGCAAGGTGGCCAGCTTGTCGCGCAGCGAGTACGACACCTTGCCCACGCTGAAGCTGAACCCCTTGCGGCGCGCATCGAACAAGGCCCAGGCCATGAACATGGCGGTGAGCATCAGGCCCGGCAGCACGCCCGCCAGGAACAGGCGGCCGATCGAGGTCTGGGTGGATATCCCGTAGACGATCATGGTGACCGACGGCGGAATCAGGATGCCCAGCGTGCCGCCCGCCGCGATGGAGCCGGTGGCGACCGACGCCGGATAGCCCCGGTTCATCATTTCGGGAATGCCCATTTTGCCGATCGCGGCGCAAGTGGCCGGGCTGGAACCCGTCATGCCGGCGAAAATCGCGCAGGCGCCGATGTTCGACAGCACCAGCCCGCCGGGCACCTTGTACAGCCAGCGGTCCAGTGCCTTGTACAGATCGCCCCCGGCCGGCGTGCCGGCCACGATGGCACCCATGAGCACGAACATGGGAATCGAGACATAGGCCAGGTTGGCGATGCCCGCGAACATGGTCTCGGCCAGCACCTCGATCACCGAAGGCCCCATGTCGAGGAACAGCCCGCCCACGGCGGCCAGGCCGAGCGCGAAGGCGATGGGCATGCCGGTGCCCAGGAAGACGAACAACGCGCCGATGATGGTGACAGCTGCCCAGATTGGACTCATGCGTATTCTCCTGGCGAGCAGATCTTGAGAATCTCAACCAGGTACTGCAGGCTGAGCAGGATGAATCCCAGCACCATGGGCGCCAGCGGGATCCACAGCGAAATGGCGTCGATCGTGGGCGTGGTCCAGCCGCCGTCCCAGGCGGCGTACCAATACATGCCGCTGGCCACCGCCATGATCACGCAGAACGCCAGCCCCAGGATGGCGGCCGCCAGCTTCAGGCGCCGCAAGGCGTGGTCGCGCAGCAGCAATTCGATGACCTCGACGCCCACGTGGCCGTGCCTCAACAGCACATACGGCGCGCCGATGAAAATCGCCGCGGTCGCCGAAAACACTACCACTTCCGTCTGCCAGCTGGTGGGCGCCCTGAACACGTAGCGCATGAATATCATCTGGCAGACGACGATCATGGCCACCAGCAGCAAGAGCCCGGCCAATACACCCGCGGCGCGCGACAGGCGCTCGGTCGCGGCAACAAAACATCGAAGCATGGCTTCCCCTTTTTGTGAAAAGGGCGGCGGCCTCGCCGCCGCCCCGGGCGTTTATTGCACCGCCAGCGCCTTCTTCAGCAGCTCGTCGCCGCCCTTGACCTTGTCGGCGAAATTCTTATAAGAAGACTGCTTGGCCACTTCCATCCAGGCATCGAAGTCGGCCTTGCTCATGGTGACGACCTTCACGCCCGCCTTGGTGAAGGCATCGATCATCTTCTGCTCGCCCTTGCGCGCTTCGTTGGTGAAATAGTCTTCGGCCTTCTTGGCGGCGGCCAAGATGGCCTGTTGCTGCTCGGGCTTGAGCTTGTCGTAAGTCCGCTTGGACATCACCACCGGCTCGTACATGAACCACAGCGCATTTTCGCCGGGCGCCGTCAGGCACTTGGCCTGCTCGTACAGCCGGTACGAGACGAAGCTGTCGTTGGACGTATTGGCGGCATCCAGCACGCCCGTCTGCATGCCGGTGTAGACCTCGGAAGACGGCATCGACGCGATCGAGGCCCCCGCGGCAGCCAGCATCTGCTCGAACGCCGGGCCGGCGGCGCGGATGACCTGGCCCTTGATGGTGTCGGGCGAGGTAATGCACTGCTTCTTCGATGCGAAACCGCCCGCCAGCCAGGCATCGGCAATGACGATCACGCCGTTCTTTTCCGTCAGGGCATGGATTTCCTTCATGAAATCCGACTTGTTCAGGCGCAGCGCGTGGTCGAAGTTGCGCACCAGGCCGGGCATCAGCGTGGCCGAGAACTGCGGCACGCGGCCCGAGGCATAGTCGAGCGGGAACGCGGACATGTCGAGCTGGCCGCGCGTCAGGGCGCCCCACTGCTCGGTCGCCTTGTACAGCGACGAGCCCGGAAACACCTGGATTTTCAGGCCGACATTGGCATTGGCCACTTCGCGCGCGATGATCTGCACCATCTCGTCGCGCGGATCGCCCTGCCCGCCAGGAAACTGATGCGAGGCACGCAACGTGATGTCTTGCGCCATGGCCGAGCCCGCGGCAACCAGTGCCGCCCCGAGGACGGCCGTGCGAATTGCATTCTTCATGATTGTCTCCGTAGTTCAGATAATTCTGTCGTGAAGGAACTGCAGCGGCGAAAACGGCGCCGGCATCGGGCCGGCGCGTTGGAAAAACAGGTATGCGTCGGTGCGATTCTCCTGGTTAGGCCCAGCAACGAAACAGGCGTGCGCCTAGCGGCCCGCGAACTCGGTGCGCAGCACGTTCTTCTGCACCTTGCCCATGGTGTTGCGCGGCAGCTGTTCGATCAGGTGGATCTGCTTGGGCACCTTGAAGTTGGCGATGCGCGACTTCAGGTCGGTCTGCAGCGCGGCCGTGTCCACCGCCGCGCCGGCGCGCGGCACCACCACCGCCACCACGGCCTCGCCGAAGTCGGGGTGCGGCACGCCGATCACCGCGGACTCCGACACGCCCGGCATTTCATCGATGATCAACTCGATTTCCTTGGGATACACGTTGTACCCGCCCGAAATGATCAGGTCCTTGCTGCGGCCGACGATGGACAGGTAGTCGGCCGGCACGGTACGCCCGCCCGAATCGCCGCCCCAGCGGCCCACGTCGCCGGTGCGGAACCAGCCGTCGGCGGTGAATTCTTCGCGGGTTTTCTCGGGCATGCGCCAATAGCCGGCGAACACGTTCGGGCCGCGCACCTGCACATTGCCGATCTCATCGGCGCCCAGCTTCTTGCCGGCATCGTCCACCACCCTGACCCGCACGCCGGGCAGGGCCTTGCCCACCGTGCCGCCCAGGCGCTCGCCGCCGGCGGGGTCGTAGGGGTTGGAAGTCAGCATGATGGTCTCGCTCATGCCGTAGCGTTCCAGGATCGTATGGCCGGTGCGGTCGCGGAATTCGTTGAAGGTTTCCATCAGCAGCGGCGCCGACCCCGAAATGAACAGGCGCATGCGCGCGCACAGCTTGCGGTTGAAGCGCGCGTCGGCCAGCAGGCGCACATAATAGGTGGGCACGCCCATCATCAGCGTGCAGCGCGGCAGGTAATGCAGGGCCTGCTCGACGTCCAGCTTCGGCAGCCAGATCATGCGCGCGCCGGCCAGCAGCGCGCCGTGCGAGGCGACGAACAGCCCGTGCACATGGAAAATGGGCAGCATGTGCAGCAGCACGTCGTCGGCGCGCCAGCCCCAATAGCGGTGCAGCACCTGGGCGTTCGACGCCAGGTTGCCGTGCGTCAGCATGGCGCCCTTGCTGCGGCCGGTGGTGCCCGAGGTATACAAGATGGCGGCCAGGTCGTCGGCGCCGCGCGCCACGGTGTCGAACGACTGGCTCATGCCGGCGGCGGCCTCCAGCAGCGTGCCGCTGCGGCCTTCGTCCAGCGTGTACACGTGGCGGGTGCCGGCCTGGCCGGCCACCCGGCGCATCCAGTCCTGGTTCTTGCTGGCGCACACCACGACCGAGGGCTCGGCGTCGCCCAGGAAATACGCGACTTCGCTCTCGCGGTAGGCGGTGTTCAGGGGCAGGTACACGAAGCCCGCGCGCAGCGTGGCCAGGTACAGCAGCAGCGCCTCGGGCGATTTTTCCACCTGCACCGCCACGCGCGCGCCCTCGGGCAGGCCCAGCGACGCCAGCAGGTTGGCCAGGCAGGCGCTGGCGCGGTCGATGTCGTTCCAGGTGTAGAGCAGGTCGGGCGTCTCGAGGGCGATCTTGCTGCGGTCGGCGGGAAAGCCGCCCGCCAGGATGGTGTACAGATTGGCGTTGCTCACCTTGTCTAGTCTCCAGTGAATACGGGGGGCCGGCCCGCCAGGAAGGCGCCGACGCCTTCGCGATGGTCGCGGCTTTCTGCGTAAGAAAAGAAATCTTGATAATCGGCCTCGGACAGCGGTGTGCCCTGCAGCAGCCGGCGCGCCTGGCGCTTGTTGATACGCGCGGCCAGCGGCGCGCCGCGCGCAATCCGTTCGGCACTGGCGCGCGCCTGCGCGGCCACGTCTGCATCGGGGACGACGCGGGTCAGCAGGCCCAGTGCCTGCGCCTCGGCGCTGTCGAAGACCCGGCCCTCGAGCAGGATCGCCAGCGTGGCCGCCCGGCCGGCCAGCGCCAGCAGGCCGCGCATTTCATCGGGGGCCATGGGAAAGCCCAGCCGGTTGATCGGCACGCCGAACCGCGCCGAGGCGCCGGCAATGCGCAGGTCGCACTGGCAGGCGATTTCCAGGCCGCCGCCCACGCACACGCCGTCGATCTGGGCCACCACCGGATGCGGGCAGTCCGCCACGGCGGCCAGCGCGGGTGCGAGCACCTGCTGATGATAGTGGCGCACCCGCCGCAGGTCGCCGCGCACGTGCGGAAACTCGCGGATATCGGCGCCGGCCGCGAACTGCCCATCGGCGCCGCGCACGATCACGCAGCGCACGTCCGGGTCGGCGGCCAGCGCCTCGAAGCATTCGCGCAATTGCTGCCACATGCCCACCGTGATGGCGTTCAGGCGCCCCGGATGCGACAGCGTGACCCAGGCCAGCGCGCCTTCGCGCGCCAGCAGAACCTGGCCGGATGATGGCGATTCGTACATGCCGCCCTACCCGATGCGCGCCATGCCGCGGCTGACGCGCGGCTTGCCTTCGCCCAGCCGCACCAGGTTGTCGTCCAGGTCGTCGAGGTCGTACAGGTAATTGACCATCATGCCGCACGACTGGCTCAACCCCTTGGGCGAGATGTCGGCCGCCCAGTTCAGGCGTTCGATGCGCGCGCCGTTGCCCAGGTGAAAACGCGCCACGGGATCGAGCGGCTGGCCGTTCTTCATGGACATCAGGTAATGCGCCGCCAGCTTCATGCCGGCGCGCTGCACCACTTCGGAAGACTTGCCGGCCGCCGCCTTGGCCAGCCGGGCCACCCAGCGCGCGCCGTCGGGCGCGCCGGCGCGGGTGCGCGCCTTGTCGCGCACGATGGCCTCGACTTCCTGCGCGCTCAGGCGCGAGAGCCAATCGGCCAGGCCGGGGATGGGCGACAGCGTGGCGAACGAACGCAGCTTGGGCACTTCTTCAAGCAGGCTTTCGATGACGCGCTTGAGCAGGAAATTGCCGAAGCTGATGCCGCGCAGCCCCGGCTGCGTGTTCGAGATCGAATAGAAAATGGCCCAGCGCGCCTTGTCCAGGTCTTGCGGCGGCGCGCCCATGTCGAGCAGTGCCTGCACGTTGTCGGCCATCTGCGTCGCGAAAGCCACTTCGACGAAGATCAGCGGCACATCGGGCATCTGCGGATGGAAGTAGGCGTAGCAGCGGCGGTCGGAGGCCACCCGGTGGCGCAGGTCGTCCCACGAGCGGATCTCGTGCACGGCCTCGTAGATAATCAGCTTTTCCAGCAGCGACGCGGGCGAATCCCAGGTCAAGGGGCGCAATTCCAGCAAGCCCACGTCGAACCAGGCCGACAGCAGGGCTTCCAGGTCTTTGTCCAGGGCCTGCAGGCCCGCCACCTGCTTGCGCCAGCGCAGCATGTCGGCGCGCAGCGCCACCAGGAAGCGCAGTCCGTCGGGCAAGGCATTGAAGCGCTTGAACAGCTTCAGGCCCTGGTCGCCGCGCGGCTCGAACCCGGCGCTGACCTGGGCCAGGCCGGCCAGCAGTTCGCGGCGGCGCTTGCTGTCGGCCGCGGCGTAGGCCGCGCACCAGCCGCGCGCCAGCTTGTTGGCGGCCACGTCGGTCAGGCGCGCCTGGAACAAGGGCAGGATTTCGGCGTTGCCGGGCAGCCGGCCGCGATCCCACAAGCGGCCCAGGCGGGCCATCAGGCCGGCGTTTTCCTCGGTGGCCTCGCCGTCGGCCGCGGCATCGGTCTCAGGCGGCCGGGCGCCGCGCGCGTACGGACTAGAGTCTAGGGCGGTCATCGATGGGCTCCTGCGTAGGAAATGAAGAACAGTCGGCGGGCGTGCCGGCGGCCTGGCGGGCCAGTTGCCGCAGCGCATCCAGCTGGCGCAGCAGGTGCTTGCGCGCCAGGGCTTCGGCGGCGTCCGGGTCGCGCGCCTTGAGGGCCGCGAAAATCGCCAGGTGCTCGGCGCACGATTCGGCGATGCGGCCGGGCAGCGCCAGGCTCTTGTGGCGGAACAGGCTGAGCACCTTGCGCAGGTTGCCCACCATGTCGGACAGCCACCGGTTGTCGGCCAGCGCCTGCACGGCCTCGTGGATCAGGAAATTCGTGTCGTAGTAGGCATCGATGCGGCCCGCCGCGGCATGGCCGGCCAACTGCCGGTGCAAGGGCTCCAGTGCCGCCAGGTCGGCAGCGGAGGCTTTCAGGGCGGCCTCGTGGGCGCAGCGGCCTTCCAGCATGGCCATCAGGGGAAAGATGTCTTCCAGGTCTTGCAGCGACAGTTCGTTGACGAAGCAGCCGCGGCGCGGCTCGAGGCGCACCAGGCCTTCGGTGGCCAGGACTTTCAGCGCTTCGCGCAACGGCGTGCGCGAGATGCCCAACAGGCCGGTCAGGCGGGTTTCGTCGATCCATGCGCCGCCGGCCAGCGCCTGCGAGCGGATCATGGCGCGCAGGCGGTCGGCGACCTCGAGATACAGCGCTTGCCGGACGATCGGAGCAGTCATGGGCTTCGGGGCGCGTGCCGTAATTCATAATTATGGACGCGTTCATCATACCCGCGGCCCGGTCCGCGGCATAGCCCCGACTCCGTTCGGGGAAACCCGGTCCGGCCCCGCGCCGCTACGGGTCGATGGACTCGATCCGGCGCGCCAGCAGTTCCGCAACAAAGGCGCGTGCCGCGACACTGGCCCGGCGCGGCACGCGCGCGACCACGATCTGCGCGACCGGCGCCGGAGCGAGATCGACCAGGTGAAAGCGCAGCGACGCGGTCTTCGCCTTGACCATGGACCATGGCACCAGGGCCGCCCCCACGCCGGCCTCGACCAGGGTAAGAATCGATGGCAGCCGGCTTTACTGCACCACTTCCGGGCGGGACGGCAAGCGGCGCAGCAAGGCTTCGAACAGGCCGCGCAAATAGGGCGAACGCGCGCGGTCGTAGCCGATGAGGCGATGGCGAGCCAGTTGCGCGGGGGCCACCCGCCCTCCGGCATAAGCCTGTTCGCGGCGCGTCACGAAGCCGAAGGGTTCGGCATGCACCACGCTCATTTCGACGCTGGCGGGCGCCGCCACGGGCCGCATCAGGGCCACGTCCAGGGTGCCGCGCAGGAGTTCGGACGAAATCAGCACCGAATCCAATTCGCGCAGGTCCAGCGCGACCCTGGGATGGGCGCGCCTGAAGTCGTACAGCGCCTGCACCAGCGGCGAATGCGCCGCGCTCGGCGTAATGCCGATGCCCAGCTCGCCGCCCTCGCCACGCGCCAGGTCCCCGACGCTGGCCAGCATGTATTCCATATCGGCGCACAGCTTGCGCGCGTGTTCATACATCAGCGTGCCGGCCGGCGTGAGCCGCACGGAACGGGTGGTGCGCTCGAAGAGCGCCGTGCCGACGCGCTGCTCGAACTGCCGGATCCGCCGGCTCAGGGGCGGCTGCGAGGTGCACAGCCTTTCGGCCGCGCGGGCAAAACTGAGTTCTTCGGCCACGGCGCAAAAGGCGGTCAGCGTGGCGCCATCGAGCGACATTAATACCGGATTGATCATAATTTCTGGCTTATTTGGTATTGGACGTGCATCAATTCCAAACTTAGCATACCTGCCCATATTCAGCAGCCGGAGACCCGCTCCGGCAATAGGCAAAGGAACGACATGGCGGACGCCGACGACACCCTGGTGGCAACCGGAACCTTCCCGGCCCTGGAGCAACTGCAATCGGCCTCGCCGGGGCTCGCCCTGGAACAGGCCCGCCGCGCGATCCAGGCGCGCGAGCCGCGCGTGCGGGCGTGGGCCTATCTTCCGGCCGACGCGGCCGCCTGCCCGGCCGAGCCGCTCGAGGGCCCGCTGGCGGGCATTCCGTTCGGCGTGAAAGACGTGATCGATGTGGCCGGCATGCCGACCGGCTGCGGCTCCCCCGCCAGCGCGGCGACCGCCGCGCCGTTCAACGCCGCCGCGGTCGAACTGCTGCTGCGGGCCGGCGCCGTGCCCGTCGGCAAGACCGTTACCGCGGAATATGCGTTTCGCCATCCCGGCCCGACCCGCAATCCGGCCAACCTGGCGCATACGCCGGGCGGATCGTCGAGCGGCTCGGCGGCGGCCGTGGCCGCGGGCATGGTGCCGTTCGCCCTCAGTACGCAAACCGGCGGATCGATCATACGGCCCGCGGCCTATTGCGGGGTGCCGGGCTACAAGCCTTCGTTCGGGCTGTTGAGCCGCGACGGCCTGAAGCTCACGTCGGAATCGCTGGACGTCATCGGCTGGCACGGCGCCAGCGTCGACTGGGTGCTCGCCTGCGCCCGCGCGCTGCTGCCGGACACCGGCGCGCCACGCGACGCGACGCTCGCCGGCGCCAGGGTGGCGGTCATCGACTTCAGCGCGGAAGCCACGGCCAACGCCGACGTGCTTGCCGTGCTGCGGGACACCGCGGCCACGCTGGAGCGGTTGGGCGCGCAATGCGTCACCGTGGATGCCAAGCAGCCGCTCACCCTTCTGGCGCGCGCCCACGCCGTCATCATGAAGTACGAGTTTGCCCGCAACCTGGCGCCGGTCGTGCGCGCGCGGCGCCAGGCCCTGAGCGACTCGCTGCTCGAAAACGTCAGGCAGGGTTGGCAAGTGCCGCATGCCGAATACCTGGAAATGCGGGCCCTGCAACGTGAATTGCGCGCCTCGTGGCACGCCTTCACCGGCGGCGCCGATTTCATCCTGACCCCGTCCGCGGCCGACGACGCGCCGGCCGGCCACGCGTTCACCGGCGCGCCCGTCTTCAACAAATGCTGGTCGGTGCTGGGCTGGCCATGCCTGCACCTGCCGGTACGGCCGTCGCCGCGCGGCCTGCCGGTGGGCGTGCAACTGGTGGGGCAGTTCGAACAGGACTTCCCGCTACTCGCCTACGGGCGACAACTCGAACAACAACTTTCCATCGAAGGAGCCAAGCGTGAAAACTCTGCTGCATAAACTGGCCGCCACGGCCGTTGCCCTGGGCGCCGCCGCGGCGGCACCGCCGGCCATGGCCGCCCCCGATTACCCGAAGGCGCCCATTACCATCGTGACGCCCACCGCGGCGGGCGGCGGCACCGACATCGTGGCGCGCATCATCGCCGAAAAGATCTCGCCGCTGCTCGGCCAGCCCATCGTGGTCAGCAACAAACCGGGGGCCGGCGGCACCATCGGCAACCAGGCGATGCTGCGCGAAAAGAATGACGGCTACACCCTGTTCGTCACCGCGAACAGCAACCAGTTGATCGTGCCCTGGGTATTCAAGAACGCCGGCTTCGATCCCATTAAAGACTACGCGCCCGTGGCGGGCCTGGGCGTCGTGCCGTATGTACTGGCGGTGAACAAGGCCTTTCCGGCCCACACGCTGCCCGAGTTCATCGACCTGATCAAGAAACAGCCGGGCGAGATCTACTACGCGTCGGCCGGCGCCGGCACGCTCAACCACCTGATCCCGGAAATGCTGGCGAGCCGGGTCGGCACGAAAATGGAACACGTGCCCTACAAGGGCGTGGCGCCGGCCATGGCGGACGTGCTGGGGGGCCAGGTGCCGGTGCTGTTCGGCAGCCTGTCGTCGGTGCTCGAGAACATCAAGAGCAACAACCTGCGCGCGCTCGGCGTATCGAGCCCCGAGCGCCTGGACCTTCTGCCCGACGTGCCGGCCATTGCCGAGGAAGTCCCCGGCTTCAAGGCCGAAATGTGGGTGGCCCTGTATGCGCTGGCGGGCACGCCGCAGCCCGTGATCGAGCGGCTGCACAAGGCGGTCGAACAGGCCCTGGCCGACCCCGATACGCAGACGCGCTTCAAGCAGTTGGGCATGACCACCATGCCGGTGGGCCCGGACGAGCTCGCCGCCATCCAGAAAGAAGAATTCAAGATGTGGGGCGAGGTCGTCGAGGAATCGGGGGCGGCGGTCCGCTGAGCCGCGACGGGCCGCCTGAAGCGCGGGCGGCTCAGAAATGCAGCACGCCCGCCACGGCGTGGCGGGTCAAGGCCCGCGCCCAACGCCGGGCGGGCAGGCCGTAGCGGCCTTCGACCTGCTCGGCGCGGCCCAACAGCTGCGCCGGCGTAATAGCCAGCGGCGGGCCGCTGAACGCCAGCACGATCTGGTTGCCCGCGTCGATTTCGGGCAACAGCACGATGCGGTCGTCGAAGGCCTGCCGCAGATTCTCGATATTGCGGTCGAAACTTTCGTGGCGGCCGAACAAGTTCACGGACAGCACCCCGACTTCGCCCAGCACGCGCCGGCAGCCGCGATAGAAATCCACCGAGTCGCGCACCGGCCCGCGCGCCGACGCATCGTACAAGTCCACCATCAGCACCGGGCAGCGCCCCGCGTGGCGCGGGTCGGCCACCCAGGCCGCCGCATCGTCGTGCTCGACCGACAGGCGCGCCGCGGCCGGCAGGCGGAAGAACATCTGGCATACGGCCGTGACTTGCGGATTCCATTCGACCGCGACCACCGGGCCGCGAGTGTGTTTCAGGCAGAAGCGCGCCAGCGACCCCGCCCCCAGCCCGAGCAGGCCGATGGACTCGTCTTTGGGCGGCTCGAGGAACAGCAGCCAGGCCATCATCTGGGCGGTGTATTCCAGCACCAGGTCGGCGGGCGCCTTGATGCGCATGGCGCCCTGGATCCATTCGGTGCCGAAATGCAGATAGCGGATGCCGTCGGCTTCGGAAAGCGTGGGCTGGTCGGAAGAAGCGGAAAAGGGATGAGAAGACATCGCGCGATTGTAGCGAGCGCGGTACCCTGTCGCTTGCCACGACTTCCGACGACCCAGGAGCCCCGCATGAACGACCAGTTCTCGACGACGCAGGTGGTACGCAAGACCGTGATCCGCACGGCCGGCGGCCTGGTGGCGGCGCAGCACCGCCGCGCCGCCGAGGCCGGCGCCGAAGTGCTGGCCGCCGGCGGCGACGCGGTCGATGCCGCGGTCGCCGCGTCGTTCGCGGCGGGCGTGGTCGAACCCTGGATGAGCGGCCCCATGGGCGGCGGCGCCATGACCCTGTACCGGGCTCGCGAAGACCGCGCCCAGGTGGTGTATTTCGGCATGCGCTCGCCCGCGGGGCTGGATCCGGCGACGTATCCGCTGGCCGGCGGCGGCGCCGTGTCGTCCGACCTGTTTCCCTGGCCCGCCGTGCAAGACGACCGCAACGCGCGCGGCGCCACGGCCGTCGCCGTGCCGGGCACGGTGGCGGGCATGGAACTGGCGCATGCCACCTACGGCCGCCTGCCCTGGCGCGACCTGCTGCGGCCCGCGGTCGCGCTGGCGCGCGAGGGCCTGCTGGTCGACTGGTACACCACCCTGATGATCGCCGGCGCGGCGCGCTGGCTGGCC
>Ga0182738_1005925_pt1 | contig 12887 bp, 10 predicted proteins | sample eDN5th30CBELigMG_FD_128876 | JGI IMG/M metagenome (GOLD analysis project Ga0182738, IMG submission 128876) | Enriched Miracle-Growth compost microbial communities from Emeryville, California, USA - eDNA 5th pass 30_C BE-Lig MG (version 2)... ...
CTCAAGATCGAGGAATCGACCGCAAAGGATTCGCTCTTTGTTTCCGGTCGTGGCGAATTGCAGCTTGCGGTTCTGATCAAAAACATGCGCCGCGAGGGCTTCGAGCTTGGCGTTTCGCGTCCGCGCGTCGTCATGAAGGATGGCGAGAACGGCGAAAAGCTGGAGCCGGTGGAAGAAGTCGTCATCGACGTGGATGAAGAATATTCCGGCACGGTCGTGCAGAAGATGTCCGAGCGCAAGGCCGAAATGGTCGAACTGCGTCCTTCGGGCGGCAACCGCGTTCGCATGGTGTTCTACGCTCCGACCCGTGGCCTTATCGGCTATCAGTCGGAACTCCTGACCGATACGCGCGGCACGGCGATCATGAACCGCCTGTTCCACGATTATCAGCCTTACAAGGGTGAAATCTCGGGCCGTAACAATGGCGTTCTGATTTCCAACGATCAGGGCGAGGCTGTTGCTTACGCGCTGTTCAACCTTGAAGATCGCGGCCCGATGATTATCGACGCAGGCGTCAAGGTTTATCAGGGCATGCTGATCGGCATCCACAGCCGTGACAATGATCTTGAAGTGAATGTCTTGAAGGGCAAGAAGCTCACGAACGTTCGCGCCTCGGGCAAGGACGAAGCCGTGAAGCTGACGCCGCCGATCAAGATGACGCTGGAACGCGCCCTGTCGTGGATTCAGGACGACGAGCTGGTTGAAGTGACGCCGAAGTCGATCCGTCTTCGCAAGCTCTACCTCGACCCGAATGAGCGCAAGCGCTTTGAAAAGAGCGGCAAGTCCAGCGCTGCATAAGTTCGACAACATAAAAGAAAACGGCGCCTTCGGGCGCCGTTTTTGTTTGCACGTTTAACGTGAACTTCAGCTCTTTGGTCGATTATGAGATCAATTGGGGGCGCTGATGATATTCTCGCGTTGTGAGCGATTTGTTCTGACTGTCGTTGGTGCGTTGGGCGCAATCGACATTCTTCTGATTGCCGCGAAGGGCATTCGCGTAGACTGGACAGGCTACGGGATGATCGGGATGATCGGTCTCGGAACGATCATGCTTGGCCTGTTCTATCGTCTGGTCAGACATGATGCGCGCATTTCGGAAACGCTCATTCTGACGGCGGGCTTCGTATTGTTCACTCTGGTCGGTTCGGTATTCAACTATATGTTGCTGCCGATCCATTTCCCGCGAATTGACGATTTCTGGGTGAGTGTTGACCATCTGATGGGCTATCACTGGCCAAGTCTGGTCCTGTTCTTTTCCGAACGGCCCGGCTTTGCGAAGCTTCTGAAGATCGTTTATTTCACATCTCTGCCGCAACTGGTCATCGTGGTGCTTCTGCTCGGCTTTACCGGACAATCCCGCAAGCTCGCGCATTTTCTCATCACCGGAATGATTGGCGCGCTAGTCTGCATGGCGATATGGGCGTTTTTCCCGTCATTCGGAGCATCCGCCGTCTCGACACTGCCCGCGAACGTCGAGGCAAAGCTTGGTCTTCCCGTTGGCCCGACCTATGCCGCAGAACTTGTTCGTCTTTCGATACAAGGTGTCGACTATCTATCGCCAGCCAATGTGCTCGGCCTCATAGGCTTTCCATCATTCCATACCGTAATGGCGGTCATGTCGGTGTTCTTCACATGGCAGATCGTGTGGCTGCGTTTGCCCGTATTGGCCCTGAATATACTGATGGTGCCCGCTTTGCTTTTACACGGCGGACACCATTTGAGCGACTTCCTCGGCGGGCTGGCCGTATTCGCCGTCGCCTGCCTTGCTGCCGGTTATGTTGTCAACGTTCTCCGCGACGATAGGGCTGCATCAGCGCCTGCGGAACACGTGCACGCCGCGCCATGACGATCAGCGCCACAATCGACATGATATAAGGGATCATCAGGAAAAGCTGGTAAGGCACCACCTTCCCGTAAACCGTTTGCAGGCGAAGCTGAAACGCATCGAAAAGTGCGAACAGCAATGCGCCCAGCAATGCGCGGGCAGGCTTCCACGATGCGAAGACGACAAGCGCAATACAGACCCAGCCGCGTCCCTGCATCATGGTCGGGAAGAACGAATTGAAGGCGGAAAGCGTAAGGAACGCGCCGCCGACAGCCATGAGCGCGCTGCCGAACATGATTGTGAAAATGCGCACGCGGATCGGGTTGATGCCCTGCGCTTCGGCTGCATGTGGGTTTTCGCCAGTCATGCGGATCGCAAGGCCGAGCGGCGTGCGGAAAAGCACATAACCAAGCAGCAGTGCCAGAGGAATGGCGATCCACGTGAGCGCCGTTTGCGTGCCAAGCACCTGTCCGACGAACGGGATATCTGCAAGCCAGGACGGATTGACCGGCTGGAATGGTGTGATCGTCGGCGGAGTTGAAGAGAGCGGCACCAGAAGACGAAACAGGAAATAGCTAAGGCTCGATGCAAATAATGTGATGCCCAAGCCCACAACATGCTGCGACAGGCCGAGCGGCACGGTGAGGGCTGCATGAAGCAGGCCGAACACGGCGCCCGATGCTGCTGCCGCAAGCACGCCCATCCAGAGGTCTGCGCCATTATAAACCGTCAGCCAGCCAATCATCGCGCCGAAGGTCATGATGCCTTCAATGCCGAGATTAAGCACACCCGCCCGTTCGCAATAAAGTGCGCCGAGCGTGCCGAAGATCAGCGGCGTTGCAATACGCAGGACCGAGACCCAGAGGCCTGCGGAGAGCAGGATATCCATCAACTCGTTCATCGGGCGATCCTGTATTGTGTGAAGAACAGAGCAACCAGCATGGTCAGAAGCGACAGCGCCACAGTCACATCGGCAATGAAGCTTGGAATGCCGATAGCGCGGCTCATGCCGTCGGCGCCGACAAACATAGCGGCTGCAAAAAGCGCTGAGAAGATCGCGCCGATAGGATTCAAATTGGCCAACATGGCGACAATGATACCGGAATAGCCGAAGCCCGGTGAGAGGTCAGTTGTGACGTAACCCTTGACGCCCATGACCTGTATTGCGCCTGCAAGGCCCGCAAGACCACCGGAAATGCAGGCGACTTTCACCAGCGTCTTGCCAAGCGGAACGCCTGCAAAGCGCGCGGCTTGCGGATTGAGACCGGCAGCCTTGGTTTCAAGCCCGAAGACGGTGCGCTTCTGTACATAGGCAATGATGAGCGCCAGAGCGATTGCGATGACGATACCAACGTGCAGTCGCATGCCCGCCATGATTTTCGGCAGCACCGCCGCATCCGGCACAGGCTCGGATTGCGGCCAGCCAAAGGCGAGGGGGTCTTTCATCGGCCCTTCGATCATCATCGAGACGATGAGCACGGCAACAAAGTTCAAGAGTAGTGTCGTCACCACTTCATCGACACCGAAGCGCAGGCGAAGCCCGAGCGGAATAAGCAGGAAAATCATGCCCGCAATCGCACCGACCACGAGCAGCAGCGGAATGAGAATAGCGGCTGGAAGCTGCAACTGCGTGCCACAGGCGACGACCGCAAGAGCCCCCATATAGAACTGGCCTTCGGCGCCGATATTCCAGAGTTTTGAGCGAAAGGCGACGGCAGCCGCAAGGCCGGTCAGCATCAGGGGTGTTGCGCGGGTGAGTGTTTCGGTGATCGAAAGCTTGTTGCCGAAAGCGCCGATGGCGATCTGGCGGAAGGATTCCAAAACCGGCGCACCAGCGGCGGCGATCAGCAGACCGGCAAGCACGAATGCGGTCAGGACAGCGATAATAGGTGCGGTCGCCACCAGAGCCATGGGCCGTGTTTCGCGTCGTTCAATACGCATCAATTGAGCCCCTTCTTGGTATTTGTCTGCCACTCGCCAGCCATCATCAGGCCCAGCCTTTGTGCATCGGCTTCTTCCGCGTCGATGGGTGGGGAGAGGCGACCCTTGACAATCGCTTGAACACGATCCGCCAAGCCAATGATTTCATCCAGATCTTCCGAAATCAGCAGTACTGCGGCTCCCTTGGCGCGCGCTTCCAGAATGCGGGCATGGATGGCCGCAACGGCACCTTCATCAAGGCCGCGCGTCGGCTGCGCCGCAATCAGGATACGTGGAGCGGTTTCCAGATTACGACCCAGAATGAGCTTCTGCATGTTCCCGCCGGAAAGCAAGCGAATACGACTGTCCGGCGTGCCGCCGCGCACATCGAAATCCTTGATGATGCGGTCGGTAAATTCACGCGCAGCCGTCCGGTTGACCAGAAGACCATTGGAGAACTGCGGATCGCGCACGCGTTCCAGCACAGCATTTTCCCAAAGTGTCAGGTCACCGATTGCGCCTTCCGCATTGCGATCTTCCGGAATGCGGCCAACACCTTCCGCCACAAAGCGGCGGGGATCGAATTTGGTAACTGCCTGCCCGAACATGACAAGTGAGCCGCTCGCAGGCTGGCTGAGGCCGGAAACGAGACGCCCGAGTGCTGCCTGCCCATTGCCCGACACGCCAATGATGCCCAGCGTTTCGCCTGCGCGGAGGTGAAAGTCGAGATCGCTGAGGCGTGTCGCACCATCTTCCACGACCGTTACATTCTTTGCTTCCAGCAAGGTTTCGCCGGGCGTAGCTGCTGCACGCGAAGGGCGCGAAACGCGACGGCCAACCATCAGTTCGGCGAGTTCTTCCTTGGAAGTTTCGGAAGCCTTGCGCTCGGCGACAAGCTTTCCACCGCGCAGGACGACAACGCGGTCGGCTGCCGACATGACTTCATGCAGCTTGTGCGAGATGAAGATCAGCGACAGCCCCTGACGTGCCATTTCTTTCAGTGTCGCAAACAGGTTTTCGGCTTCCTGCGTGGTCAGAACGGCCGTCGGCTCGTCGAGGATCAGAATGTCGGCGTCGTTATAAAGCGCTTTCAGGATTTCGACGCGCTGTTGCTCGCCCACGGAGAGATCGCCAAGCCGTGCATCGGGATCAACCTGCAGGCCAAAGCGTCCGGCGATGTCGGCAATCTTGGTGCGCGCGGGTCCATGTGCCGATTTAAGTTTCCAGAGGCTTTCAGTGCCGGTGATGATATTTTCAAGCACTGTGAGGTTGGGCGCGAGCGTGAAATGCTGGTGCACCATGCCCACACCCGCATCGATGGCAGCGCGCGGCTTGCCTTGCGGGATTTCCTCGCCCTTGACGAAGACTCGGCCCTCATCCGGCACATAATGGCCGAACAGGATGTTCATCAGCGTGGTTTTGCCTGCACCATTCTCGCCAAGAAAAGCGAGGATTTCGCCGCGCTCAAGCTTCAGCGAAATATCGTCATTGGCGGTAAGCTGGCCAAATCGCTTGGTGATGTTTTGCAGTTCAAGAACGGTCGTGGTCATATGTTCAACCCCGCAACGGGAAATCTGTGCTGCCAGCGCTGATCCTCCTCCAAACGCTGGCCAAGGTTCAGAAGCAGCCGGTCAGCGCCCATTGGCGCCACGAGCTGCAAGGCGACCGGCATGCCGTTGGCGTCGGTTCCAAAGGGCAGCGAGAGCGCCGGGAAACCGGAAATATTCGCTAGCGCCGCATAAGGCGCGAAGGCATTCATCTTCTGCCAATGTGCATCGACATCGCCTTGATCCATGGGAAAGGAACCGAGCGGCATCGGCCCGCGCGCGAGCATAGGCGTAATCAGCACGTCGATGTCGCGGAAAATCTGCCAGAGCATATGTGCGGTGCTGACGGCTCCGTTCATGGCGCGGTAAAGTGCGGTGGCTTCCATGCGCCGCCCGCGCTCCGCAACCGCACGGGTAAGCGGTTCAAGCCTGTCTTCATCAAGCGCCAGAAAGTCAATTGCAGCCGCGAGATTGACGGAAATGATACGGTCGAAAGCGCGTGCGCTGGAAGCGATCAGCGGGCTGAATTCCGAAGCCGGAATTTCACGGATTGTATGACCTTGTGCATCCATGAAATGCGCTGCATCGGCCACAACCTGCAGGCGCTCCGATGTGATTGGATAGTTTGCAAGATCGCCGGTCACGATGCCCACACGAAGGCGCTCCGGCAAATCACCTGCCTGCATTGCCGGGTCGGGCAGAAAGCCTTCTGTTTTGCCTTCGACAAGCGGCAGAAGCGCTTTCGCATCACGGACGGAGCGACAGAGCGCAAATTCGCTCGCAATGCCTGCAAGATAATTGCCGAAATGCGGACCCGCTGGCATGGCGCCACGGCTTGGTTTCAGGCCGACAAGACCGCAGGTTGCGGCGGGTACACGGATGGAGCCGCCAGCGTCGGTGGCGTGCGCAATTGCGACTATCCCGGCTGCGACGGCTGCCGCCGCTCCGCCGGATGACCCGCCGGGTGAAAGCGTTTCATCGAAGGGATGGCGTGCAGGCGGGGCTCCCGCTGGCTCGCTCGCAAGCGCCAAGCCGAATTCTGGCACGGTGGAGGTGCCAAAAAAGTTGAGTCCGGCTGCGCGCAGCCTGCGACCGAGTTCGGAATCCATCTGCGCTGAGGCATTGAGGAATGCCTGTGAGCCGAGCCGGATCGGCAGACCGGCACAGGGGCCGCCCAGATCCTTGAACAGGGAGGGAACGCCCGCAAAAGCCGCCCTGGATGGCGCGGCATCGAATGCAATGGCACCGGCACGGCCCAGATCGCGATCGAGATATGCAATGGCGCCCAATGGGCGCCATTTTTCTGCTGCGTCGAGAGCGGCATCCATGGCCTGTTCGGCACTGAGGATTCCTTCCGCAATCGCCTGCGCGAGCGCGGTTGCATCCTGCTGGTTCATGTCGATTGCCACGATGTGCTTGCCCGTCCTGAGAGATTACTTCGGTTCGGCTGGGTTCGGCTTGTACTCGAACTTGCCTTCCTTCAGTTCCACACGACGGGCTTCCATCTTGGCTTCTGCTTCGGCAGGGGCAATGCCCTTGACGTAGATGATGTCGTTGCCGCCTTCCTTCATCAGGCTGAATGGCGTGTAATCCTTGCCGGTTGCCTGGCTGGCCTTCACGTCGGCGATAGCCGCATTGAGGATCGGGCGGAAATTCCAGATCGCATTGGCAAAGACCGTATCGGGATAGCGCGGCGTATAGTCGATCAGCGAGCCGATGGCCTTGATGCCGCGTTCCTTGGCGGCGTCTGCCGTGCCGATGCGCTCGCCGAACAGGATGTCCGCGCCAGAGTCGATCTGGGCAAGACCGGCTTCACGTGCTTTTGGCGGGTCGAAGAAGGTGCCGATGAACGACGCGATGAACTTCGCGTCAGGCCGGGTTTCCTTCACGCCGTCCTGAAAGGCATTGATGAGCATGTTGACTTCCGGGATCGGCACGGCACCGACCGAGCCGAAGGTGCCGGACTTGCTCATAGCGCCTGCCAGCATGCCTGCAAGATAGGCAGCCTCGAAGTTCCAGGTGCCGAAAACACCGAAATTGTCGCCCTGCGGCTTGCCCGAGGAGCCCATGACGAAAGCCGTCTTCGGATAATCGCCTGCCACCTGGCGCGCTTCGCGTTCGACGGCATAGGATTCGCCGACGATCAGCTTGATGCCCTGTTCGGCATATTCGCGCATGGCGCGGGGGTAGTCGCTCGCCGAAACGCCTTCGGAGAAGACATATTCGATGACGCCTTCGTCATTGGCCTGCTTCAGTGCATCGTGGAGACGCGAATTCCACGCGTTTTCGACTGGCGAGGCGTGAATGCCTGCTACTTTCAGCTTTTCATCGGCAGCGAAGACGCGGGTGGTGATTGCCGTTGCGCCCAGTGCTGCAGACATTGCGAGAATGTCGCGACGGGTAAAGTTCGGTGTTTTGATGATTTTTGTCATTTGGTCAGGGACCCCTCATGTGTGTTTTCGGCGCGTGGGTGCGCGCAGCCGGTTGCTTCGTTTTGACGTGCGGATTTCTTGAGCAACGATTTCCATCATTGCCCAAACCACCTTTAATTCAAGAAGATTCTAAAGCTGGCCGACTGGCGCGTAGTCTGCTCCGTCAACCGAAGACGGACGGCCTTCGAGGTTGAGGCGGCTTATGCGCTGCGGGGTTTCGGCGATGACCTTGCCGCGCTTCACGACTTTGAGGCGGTTTGCCTTGAGGCGCAGCGCTTCAATCGGGTCGCGTGCCTGCAGCACCACGAAGTCGGCATTGCAGCCTTTTGCAAGGCCATAGCCTTCGAGGCCCAGCGCCTTGGCGGAATTGACGGTGAGCGCGTCGAAAACCTGCTTCTTGCCTTCGATGGAGGTCATTTGTGCGACATGGATCGCCATGTGGCCGACTTCCAGCATGTCGCCGGAACCCATGGAATACCAAGGGTCCATCACGCAGTCATGGCCGAAGGCGACATTGATGCCAGCAGCCATCAGTTCCGGCACGCGGGTCATGCCGCGGCGCTTCGGATAGGTGTCCGCACGGCCCTGAAGCGTGATGTTGATGAGCGGGTTCGGAATGGCATTCATCTTTGCTTCCGCAATCAGCGGAATGAGCTTCGAGACGTAATAATTGTCCATGGAATGCATGGAGGTCAGATGCGAGCCGGAAACGCGACCCTGCAGGCCAAAACGCACGGTCTGCGCGGCCAGCGTTTCGACATGGCGCGACATCGGATCATCGCTTTCGTCGCAATGGATATCGACCGGCAGGCCGCGTTCGGCGGCGATACGGCAGAGTTCTTCCAGCGAGGCTGCGCCATCGGCCATGGTGCGCTCAAAATGCGGAATGCCGCCGACGACATCGAGCCCCATATCGAGCGAGCGGTTGACGAGATCAACCGCGCCCGGCGAACGATAGTAGCCGTCCTGCGGGAAGGCTACAAGCTGAAGGTCGATGTAAGGCTTCACCTTCTCACGCACTTCGATCATCGCTTCAGCGGTGAAGAGGCGCGGATCGCTGACATCGACATGGCTGCGGATTGCCAGCAGGCCCTGCGAAACGGCCAGATCGCAATAACGCAGCGCGCGCTCGACCATGGCCTCAACGGTCAGTATCGGCTTTAGTTCGCCCCACAGCGCGATACCTTCCAGTAGCGTGCCGGAACGATTGAGGCGCGGCAGGCCGAGCGACAGAGTCGCATCCATATGGAAATGCGGGTCGACGAAAGGTGGAGTTACGAGCCGGTCGGTCGCATCAATTTCCTGCGCCGCCTGATGTTCCTCCTTGGAGGGCACGATATCGGCAATCTTGCCGTCCTTGACCAAAATGTCCTGCTTCTCGCGACCGTCGGGGAGATTGGCGTTTCTCACGATCAAATCGAACATCGGCAAGACCTTTCATCTGGATATGCAAGAACAGAGCTCAAAAATATGGGCTCATTTTTCAATTGCCTTATACCCTATATCCAGTGGGCGCAATGCCAGGGGAAGCTGGAAGGGGTCGTCATCCTCAATGGAAAATGCTAGGCCCCGAAATCATCTTTGCAGGATTGCCATGTTCACGATTAGTCGCGTCGAAACCTATAGTCAGGAGATTAAGAAAAGTCGGTTTCTGGCCATTGCTGCGCCTGTGGCGAGCGAGCAGGCGGCGAAGGACTTTTTGAGCGAGCATTCCGACCTGTCGGCAAGCCATAATTGCTGGGCCTGGCGCATGGGGCAGAACTACCGTTTCAGCGACGATGGCGAGCCGAGTGGCACGGCAGGAAAGCCGATCCTGCAGGCAATCGACGGCCAGCAACTCGATAATATTGCAGTTGTGGTCACGCGCTGGTTTGGCGGCATTCTTCTGGGAAGCGGCGGCCTGATGCGCGCCTATGGCGGCACGGCTGCAACCTGTCTGCGACAGGCGGAGAAAACAGAAGTTATTCCGCTGGTCGGATTTCAGTTTGCCTGCGATTTTTCAGATCATGCGCTGCTGAAAGCCCGTCTGACAGCGGTGGAAAACCTTACCATAGCGCAAGAGAACTTCACCGGCACCGGCGTGGAGATCGCGGGCACCATGCCCATTGCCATGCGGGATGAACTATCCCGCCTCGTTACCGATCTGACGCGCGGCAAAACGATTATCGCATTTGATGACTAGATCATGCCGCTCGTATATTGCTGACGCTTGTTCTCATACATCAGCAGATCGGCGCGCTTGGCAACGGTTTCCAGCTTTTCGCCCGGCATGCTGGTTGCAGAGCCGATGGAAAGATTGAGCTTGAGCTGGGAATAATACTGGTTGTTGATTTCGACCAGCCGCTGAATGTCATCGACCATTGCCTCGGCGCCGCGCTCATCCACATAAGGCAGCACAACTGCGAATTCGTCGCCGCCGATGCGCGCCGCATGGCCCGGCTGCTTCACCGCTTCATTCAGCACTTCGCCGATGCGCCGCAGCAATCCATCGCCTGTCGCATGCCCCCATTGGTCATTGGCGGCCTTTAGGCCGTTGAGATCGATGATGATGACCGAAACGGGCGTATGGCCCTTCCGCTCAAGCCGGTTAAGCTCGTCGACATAATAGGCGCGATTGTGAAGCTTGGTCAGAACGTCGTGTTTGCCCAGATATTCCAGATAGGCTTCTGCCTTCTTGCGCGCAGTGATATCGGTCAGCGCGATCTGCACCAGAGACCAGTCCGTCTCATGTCCCGGCAGAACGGAGAATTGCAGAAGCACATGCCTTTCGGAGCCGTCGAGCGCGTAGTTCACTACTTCGCGGCGCTGGAACAGGACACCGTTCCACAGATCAATCAACTGTTCGCGGAACGATGATTCCATCTCGTCCTTGAAGATGTGCGGCAGGTTCTGCAGCAGCGTCTTCTTGTCGGATGCGAGGAAGAGGGCAGTTGTCTCGGTGTTGACTTCGAGAACCCGGATTTCGCTCATGCACTGACGTACGAATTCCGGATGCACGTCGGTAAATACCCGAAAATCAACGATGCCGCGCTGGCGCACATCGTCCATCAATTGCTTGATGCGGCTGAAATCCTCGACCCAGAGCGACACGGGCGAATGCTCGAAAAGGCCCTGCGCGTGCTGCTTGTGGCGGTCCTGTTCGCGGCGGGCGTCCTCGCGGGCGGTAACATCCTCGATGGAAAGCAGCACCCGCTCCCAGGTGTGCTCATAACCGGGAAGCACGACGCCCTTGAGCTGTATGTCGAGCCGCTTGCCGCCAAGCGAATAGTTGATGGTATCGCTTGAGAAGGCATTGCCGCCATTCCAGAGCTGGACCATCTCGTCGATATGCGGGTCCAGCATGTCGTCGCGAAACACGCGCTCGAGATTGGCGACCAGATGGCTGACGCTGTCCGCCTCGAAAAGCGAAAGCGTCTTGCGGTTGACCTTCAAAACCCGGATATGGCTGGTGCAGATGCGAAGCCGGGTCGTGTCTTCGTGCAGGAATGCCTTGAGATCGGTAACGCCAAGCGCGCGCCATTCTTCGAACTGCTTGCGCAGGCCGCTATAATCCTCAAGCCACAGGGAAATTGGCGCAAGGTCAAAAATATTGGCGCTGTCGCTCAAGGCAGACTCGATATTCATGGATTTCCCGCTCTACCATTGGCTTCCCGCATTTCCGAAACCGAGACGTTCGGAATATGCGCTCAAACCGGATTCTCTTTTCCCATCGGGAAAAGCCGCGATGGTTTATTGGGAGCGCGTTATATTACGAGCGGCTCAGATAAACTAGAGGTTTTATTGTTCTGCAACTTCGCTTTCTACGCAAAACACAAAGGGCGGCTCCCAAAGGTGCCGCCCCTGTTCATATATAGGTCGCTATCAATTCTCGATCGGCAGCCGATGGCGTACGAGCGTGGTCCAGTATGAGCAACCCCAGGAGATGACATCGTCGTTGAAGTCATATTTGGGGTGATGGAGATTGGCACTCGGGCCGTTGCCGATATTGATCATCGCGCCCGGCACTTCGTTCAGCATGAAGGCAAAGTCTTCACCGCCCAGCGTCGCCGGCATGTCGCGCGTCACACGGTCGGCGCCTGCAACTGCATCGGCAGCGATTGCCGCCAGTTCCGTTTCGCGCTCGTGATTGACGGTGACCGGATAGCTGCGCTGATAATCGAGCGTGGCCTTGGCGCCGAAAGCATCGGCAATGCCCTGCACGGCGCGGGTAAGCTTCTCCTCGATATGGTCACGCACTTCCTCGCGAAGCGTACGAACCGTGCCGGTCAGCCGGATTTTCTGCGGAATGACGTTGAACGCGTCGCCACCCTGAATGGTGGTGATCGAGATCACCGCGGAATCCAGCGGGTCGATGGTGCGTGCCGTCAGCGTCTGGATTGCCTGAATGAGCGCTGCGGTGACGGGAATGGGGTCTATGGTCTGGTGCGGCGAAGCGGCATGTCCGCCAACACCCTCAATGGTGATGTCCAGAACATCGACCGATCCCATGATCGGGCCGGAATTGATGGTGAAATGACCGACTGCGAGGTTTGGACGGTTGTGCATGCCGTAAACTTCGTTGACCGGCCAGCGCTTGAACAAACCGTCGTCGATCATCGCCTTGGCGCCAGCGCCACCTTCTTCGGCAGGCTGGAAGATCACGATGACTGTGCCGTCGAAAGCGCGGCTTTGCGCCAGCTCGCGGGCAGCGCCCAGAAGCATGGTCGTATGGCCATCATGGCCGCAGGCGTGCATCTTGCCCGGCACTTTTGACGACCATTCAGCGCCGGTTTCTTCGAGGATCGGCAGTGCGTCCATGTCGGCGCGCAGGCCGATGGCGCGACCCGAGCGGTTCGACTGGCCACGAATGACGCCGACGACGCCGGTGCGCCCGATACCAGTCACGACCTCATCGACGCCAGCGGCGCGCAGCGCTTCGGCAACTTTTTCCGAAGTCCGGTTCACATCGTAAAGCAGCTCGGGGTTTTCGTGCAGGTCACGACGGAACGCGACGAGTTCGTCAAGCTGGTTCGATGTCCAGTTTTCAACCGGCATGTCAGGCTCCTTTTGTGTTGTCTTCAGTCTTGTCGAGGCGGTAGCGGAAATCGCAGTGGCTTGCGCCCTTCATGATGGTCTGCGAGCGTTCCAGCTTCATTTCGGGATTGTAGCCGATGCAGAAATCGC
>Ga0182738_1005928_pt1 | contig 12882 bp, 4 predicted proteins | sample eDN5th30CBELigMG_FD_128876 | JGI IMG/M metagenome (GOLD analysis project Ga0182738, IMG submission 128876) | Enriched Miracle-Growth compost microbial communities from Emeryville, California, USA - eDNA 5th pass 30_C BE-Lig MG (version 2)... ...
TATTTCTAATCTTTCGAAGTATTCTATATACTCTGAATTGTCTTTTAGTTCCTATATATTAATAGGCATTCATATAATACGTTGTATGGATTGCCGAGTCTGAGGACTCAATTAATAAAATAAAATTTTTCTCATGATATTTTCATTTCATCCGAAATTTTTTCGATTTAAAATTTTGATATTGACTCGTCAAGCCACCTTTTCTCCAACTTTCAGATGTATAAACCTTTCTCAAAGCTAACGGTCAAGAAATGCAAAAATACAGTTGAAATTTTTCCTATAGTCAAAACCATTCACTTTTTTGTGACGATTTTCACAGCCCTGAAATTTTGTTTTCTTTTTTCTCTTCTCAATATTCTAGCTTGGAAGTTGGTTCTCTCCAAAAACTCCCTGAGGAAGAGGGATGAGGGTCAAAAATATTATAGTAAGTATTGGGGGAAATTGGGGTTAAACTAAAACTCTAACTAAAATTATTGATTTTGGTACCATTTAGACTTTTTAGTCGTTTATTATTTATATCAAAGAGATCTTTCTAAAAATCTGAGATTAAAAAATATTTTTAGATTCACTTTCACAGTCAAAATGATCCCTCATAATTTAGAAAGACCCATGTCGAATGAAGAACATGCTTTTTTCATTATTGATGAAAAGCAGGTCGCTTCAGATCTTAAAAATCTGAATAATAAGAGCACAGATCAAAGACTCGGATTCGCAATCGTTGGTCTTGGACAATTTGCAACAGGCGCAATGATGCCCAACTTTAAACATACCAATTATTGCAAGATCACCGCTCTTGTGAGCGGCCACCCTCACAAGGCAGCAAAATTAGCCAAACAATATGGCGTTGATCCTAAGAATATCTACAACTATGACAACTTTGACGACATCAAAGATAATAAAGACGTCAACATCGTCTACATTGTCCTTCCAAACGGCATGCACGCTGAGTACACCATCAAAGCTGCGAAGGCTGGAAAGCATGTGTTATGCGAGAAGCCTATGGCTAATTCCGTAGAAGAATGTCAATCGATGATTGATGCATGTAAAGAAGCGAATGTGAAGCTGATGATTGCTTATCGCTGTCATTATGAGCCGTTCAATCTTGATGCGATCGAAAGAATTCGCAAGGGAGAGCTTGGAAAAGTTCGGCAGATAATAGCCGATAGTGGATTTAATATTCAGCCAGACAAGTCTTCTGCAGCTAAATGGCGCATAAACAAGAAGTTGGCTGGAGGAGGTTCTTTGATGGATATTGGCATCTATTCTCTGAATGCAACGAGGTATCTGACAGGAGAAGAACCAATCCAGATTACTGCTTTTGAATCTTCAGACAAATCTGATCCTAGATTCACAGAAGTGGAAGATAGGATTCATTTTATTCTAAAATTTCCAAGTGGAGTCCTTGCAAGTGTGACAAGCAGCTATAGTATTCAAGGAGTACGTCATTATCGAGTCATTGGAGATGAAGGATGGCTAGATCTTGATCCTGCTACTGATTATAAGCATCATGTGTCAATTACTGCAAATAGCAAAGGAAGAACGCAAAATGCGATTGCAGAAGGAAATGAATTCGCTGCAGAGCTTGATCATATTGCTGAATGTGTGAGGGAGGACAAAACTCCGAAAACTCCAGGTGAAGAAGGACTAAAAGACGTTAGAATTATAATGGCTGCTTACCAGTCTGCTCTTGAAAAAAGGCCTATCCCTTTATAAAATCTGTGTAAAAAATAGATTGATTCAAAAGTCACGTGGTAAAAATTTGATATCGATCTTGAAATGCTGCTATTTTAAAGTTTTAAACAACAACCATAATTGGAAAGGATTTATTCCTTAAATTATTAAACCAGTAACAAATAACTAGTTTTTTTTAGTTTAGGAAAATATCCCATCATCAGGGTTCGGAATTGTCCGGGTTTTGAAAAATGTTTCCTGATTTTGTCCATCTTTCCAGATTTTCTGGATTTCCCAATTTTTATCTGAAAGATTTTGAAAAAGACTTTTTTCTCCCTTGGATTTTTGTATTTTTTATCAGAAAAACTTTTTTACATAAAAAGGAATGAACTAAAATTTTCCGAAAAAGCCAAAAAAAAAAGTTTTTTGGTTGAAATTTCTGAAAGCAAAACCTCCCATGTGGGGATTCGACCACAATCATGAAACTATCAGAAAAACCTCTTTATTCTTGAAAAATATCGATAAAAAATGCTTGGAGAATTTGTCAGAACTTCGCTGTAGATCTGTCCTGATTTCGCAGGGCCTCAAATTCCGAACACTACATCTTTCAGGTCATCGGCACAGCAACCGAACGGACCTTCCCAATATTTCTCTAGAATTCCAGACATTATCGGACATCTTTTCGAAAAATTCGACTTTACCCTTCAAAACATGACAAAGCTTATTTTATGGAGACGGTTCATAAGTTTCCAGTGCGTTTTATTGCAATTCAACAAATCTAAAAGATTGAACCATAAAAGTGTGCCATCCAAACAAAAGAACTATTCTGTAAAGAAATTTCTCAATTCAGATTCTCTTCTTGCTTAATATGTACTTATCCAGGTATCTCCATAATTGAGATCAAACAATTTAAAAAGACCCGGACTTATGTGCATCAATAAACCATAAATTTAAACTAAATTTCAATAATCCTTTATGCTTGTAAGCTTTGATGCTTCCTGTTTATATGGTTTGCTGCGCCAAGACAGGCTACCAAAAAATTTTATAACTTTTGTTTCATTTATTTCTCAAAAAAAGAGTCAGATCCAACGAATATGTTCAGTGTTGGGAAAATTGTCTATCTAAAAATTCCTTCGAAAAACTTTTTTCATTTTTTTCACAACAGGTTTCTTCTCTCACTCTTATGTACCCTCAGCAAGTTTAAATGATTCTCAAAATCAACTAACTGGTCTTTTTCTCAACCCACAAATTTGTAAAGATATCTTATAGTTGTGGAGAAAATCCTTGAAGAGAAAAATTGAGGAATCTGGCTGCAAAATTTTGCGGACACTTGGTCAGCAAAATGCATTATTTTTGGCCCCCTTTTCCCAACACAGATTTTATGTTTGAATGCAAAGCTCGAAAAGGTGGTTTTTTCCCGGCTCAAAAAATGTCTTTGATCATGGAAATTAAACTGAAAAAATAGTTGAATTCTTGGGATTTTCTAAAGGGTTTAATATTTAGAATTTCGGAGGAAAGAAAATGTCTTATTTTTTTTGTCGATTGCGCTTTTTTGAAACAGATTCTCTTGGAATTAAAAAGGACTCAAATCAAAATGCAGGGTTAAAATCTTCAAAGCCAGTTTAATTCCAATAAACGAAAATATAGGAGATTTATGAGTGAAAACAGAAAAAAAAAACTCGTCTCTTTAAAATTTTCAGAGATCGTCACAAATTGAAGCGAGCTAAAAATGAGAGTTAACAAAACTGGTTTTGGTTTACTTTGTCAAATGATACGCTTAAGAGCTTGTGATTATCATAAAAAAAGGATGAATTAATTATAAATTTGAGACTTTCGCTTATAAAGGGGTATTTTTTTCTTATTCCTTCTTGGTTCTACTTGTTCTCTGGTTGCTCTAGTTGAGAAGAAAGTCTTTTCTGTTTGAATTCAGAAGGTAAATGACTTTTTTCGTCCCCCGAAGGAGCCAACAGTCAAGGGATTTAATTCAATTTTTAATTAACTTGAAAAAAACTCCATTTTATCATCAAGGATGATGCAAGTCCTCGAAAGGCTAGATATCTTTGGGAAGCCAGTCCTTTTGAACTTTGGCAAAAGCTCAAAATCTAAGAGTAGAGTTGGAGCAATATTCACTCTTGGTTTCCTTGGGTTTGTAATCTGGGTTGTTTATTATTTTGGAAAAGAGATCATTCAAAAGAAAAATCCTTCGGTCACAACTTCTCAGTCTTATAAAGAGAACCCAGGCGAAATTCAATTTGGCACCAACGATACTTTTGTATTCAACTTTGGTATTCAGAATAAACAAACTGTCAAGCCATTTATGAACGCGAGCATTTTCACTTTCCAAGCTTCTCTGTACTATCAAAAAACAACACCTCAAGACGATGGCTCAAGTCTTGTGGAAAGCGAAAACATCCCTCTTGACCTTGAACCATGCACCAACTCATACTTTGGTGAGCTGGGAGAAGCGTTCAGTTATTATGAGCTTTCATGCATGTATTGCTTAAGTAAAGAACAGCCTAATTTGCAAAAGTACTTGAGTATTCCTGGAAAACCCGAGTCTCCAACGTTTCAGGCTCTCCAGATTATGGGGTTCTTGTGTGATTCAAGCACTTCCACTGTTCCTTGTGGATCTGATCAAGAAGTTAAAGATGCACTTGGATTTTTCCAACTTCAGTATAGTAATGTTGCAGTTAACCCAATGAACTATGACAAGCCAGTGACGAGATTTAGAGATTCGTATTTTACTTCGACGGCATCTGATTCGACAAAAGAAGTTGATTTGTGGATTAGTCCTTTGGAGGTGGCGACAGACGATGGGCGGCTCACGAATAGTTACTCAACAGAGAGTTATGTGCAGCCAAGCAAAGTAGCTGAGTACCTGAGTCAAAGATCAGATGGCGACCCATTTTTCTACTTTTTCCTTGAGGTGAATGGAATAACAACGGAATATACAAGATCCTACATAAAAGTTCAAGATATTGCAGCAAGAGTGAATGGAATCATCTCTTTTGCGTTGATTTTGTTGATTATTCTCGTAACCCCATATGTGAGGTTGAAGTTCTATGAAGAGTTGATACACGATTTATTTGATGTCAAAATTTTGAATGAGAAAATGATTAAGAAAAGGTCAAAAATAAAACAGCCGAGTTTGATCTTACAAAGCGAAAAACCTGTAGCAAAACAAAGGACAAATACAGCACCAATGTCAACTAAAAACGGGTTTTTGACAGGAGGAGAAGAAGATTCATCACCAAAAAAACAAGAACCGGTAAGATTCCAAATTTTGGAGGAGAAAAAGGAGGAGGATACAATTGCCTTTTCTGAAAATTTATTATCTCCGAGAGAGCAATCTGAGACAAAAGTTCAGCAACAACAACAAAATTTGCTAAAGATTCAGGAGGAAGATTGGAAGAAATCAGAAGATGCGAAGAAACAAGGATTTATTTTTTCTGTTGAAGAGCAAAATTTGCCTACTTTGGAACAAGAATCCCCTGGAGGAAAAAACGTGTTGAAAAAAAGTGCCTTTGGATCTCCAACACTTATCGAAACGAAACCTGATCGAACAAAACCAACTTTGAAAATATTAATGGATAATAATAATGATACTCAGGATGCATTTGAAGATATATTGTTAGAAATGGCAAAAAACCAGCAGGCCGAAGAAGAAAGTGAGAATAACAAGCCGATCATTATGCCATCTTCAACTGAAAGAGCTGGCTTTGTCGAAGAAGAAGGAGATCAGACGAAAAGAGATCAGCCAGATAGACCTGATAAACCTCCTCCGGAGGTTCGACTTCAAATAAGGAAGTCTCCAAGCTTATATTTGAAGAGTTCAGATCAAATTGATTTGACATTTTGGGAATATTTAAGATCTTTTGTCTCTCCAAATGAAGTTATCAAAGAAAAAATGGATATCTTAAATCAAGGTATTCGAAGGATCAATGAAAGGCTGGATATCTTCAACTTGTTGAAGAAGCTGAGAGAGAGAGTTGGATAAATTAAAAATCCTATTACTTGAAGATGATCAGTATATTTTGTTTGAAGGGCTGCCGAAGCCCGAAATTGTCAGAGAAACTTCTGGGTCTCGTACTTTGAAACACAACATAAAGAATGCGAAATTTATTCAAGAAAAAGTGAAGAATGATTTGATTCTGGCATCGTATCAAAATCTCAAATCGAAAAAAGAAGAAAATATCATCGATGCAAAATTACTGAGAATATTTAATGACATCTTTATTGAATAATAAGAAAAATCATACTATGAGAGTTCTCATCTGTCTAATTTTGATTTAGTTTTAAGTTTATTTTCTTGATTTCTTAAAATCCTGAATGATTACAGAAAAATTCTGACTGTCATATTTTCTGCTATGAACAACTGTTTTTGTGTTGCTCACTTTCTTTAGAACCGCCTCTCTAAGTTTTTATGAGAGTTAGAGATCTCATTCTAAAATTTTCAGTAAAATCTCTTGACTGATGAGGATTGTAAAACCAAATCGAGATTCTTTGCAATTTTTTGTAAAATCTGAAATAAAATGAGAAACTCAATTTTATTCGATTTGAAGGAGATGTTTAGAACTCAACTCTCTTTGAACTTGAATCCTTGAAAACTCAAGATTTTCTTTCAAGGTTTTCTGTATTCAAAATCAGCCAAAAAAATAATTTCGGCCCTTCTTGAGAACTTTCTCTGAGATTTTTCATTTTATTAAAATATTCAAAATTATGAGACTTGATTTTAAGAGTCTAATTGAATTTAAAGCAAATGAGAGGAATACATTTTGAAAGTTTTCTTTCCAGGTTCTGTGGTTAATCCTTCTGAAATTGAAGAAGGCCAAGATTATAGGATTCCTGAGTCCAAGGTTAATTTTTTAACCAAATGATTCTTTTAAAAATTCTCAAGAGTTTGGGTATTAGATAAGACAAGCAATAGGAGGCTCTAGATGATAAGAATGAGTTTACATGAAAAGAAGAAGTCTCAAAAAGTTCTCTACCAGAGATGACTTGTGCGATCGAAATCAACTCAAACCCAGAAAAGCTCCAAGGGTTCCAGGCAAGGGTGGAAATATTTCTATGAGAGAAGGATCAAATATTCCTTTTTTGACTTGACTCTTTCTGAATTTAAGCATGAACTTTGACTGAAACGAAAATCAAGGGTTGTTTGCTTTCCTTGGAAAATGAAAAGGTATTATTCCAGCGAATCCTTCGTCAGCATCTCAAAATATCGATATTTCCATCAAATAAAACTCAAATTGATATACAGGTAAAAGTTTTGCAGAGTCGAAATTTTCAAGGCGAATTTGACCCCCAGACACTTTCATATCGAGAGCTGGATTGAGATGAGGAGAACAAGTTATTTCTTCCATCATTTTAAAGGTGAAAGACCAGTGGAAATTTAGGCTTTTCGAGTTGAATATTTAACAATTCAATTATGGTGAGAGATCGAAACATTTTTGAGATCGCTGAGTTTGTCTGGTCACGAATTAAAAGAATTGAAATTAATGATAAATTAAAGTGAGTTCCAAACGATAATTAATAAAACTGATTTGAGTTTATTTTATCAGGTGCGTTTGAAAACTTTTGCAATTACCATCAACCTCTCAAGGAAAAAATTGTTAATGAATTAACAAGCAAAATAGTAAAGTAAGAGTTTAAAACCTTGAAAAGTTACGAGTTGACTGCTTTTTCAAGTTTTCCTTTCTTCCCTTGTAAAATTGTATGTTTACCTCATCTTCTCTGGGCTTAATCTGTTCTCAGATCCCGCTAATTGGGAAGAAGCTGATTTTATGTCAGGAAATGAGCGGACCATGCCCGTTTGAATTTAGGAAAAGGACTTTTCTGTTCAACCAGCCAAGAGATTTAATTCTTTTTTTTCATTTGGCTTTTAAAAAAAATTTCAGTTTATCACCCAAGAATATGTTGCAAGTTTTTGAAAGATTAGATATTTTTGGGAAGCCAGTTCTCTTCAACTTTGGCAAAAACTCGAAATCTAAGAGTAAAGTCGGGGCGATGTTCACGCTCGGCTTCCTTGGGTTTGTGATATGGGTTGTTTACTATTTTGGAAAAGAAATCATTCAAAAGAAAAACCCATCTGTTACAACCTCGCAGTCTTACCAAGAGAACCCAGGTGAAATCCAATTTGGTACCAACAATACCTTCGTGTTCAATTTCGGCATTCAAAATAAGCAAACCGTGAAACCATTTATGAACTCAAGCATTTTCACTTTTCAAGCATCTCTCTATTACCAAAAAACAACACCGCAAGATGACGGCTCGAGCGTGGTTGAAAGCGAAAGCATCCCTCTTGATCTTGAACCATGTACAAAAGCCTATTTTGGTGAGTTGGGAGAATCCTTCAGTTATTATGAGCTTTCATCAATGTATTGCTTAAGCAAAGAGCAGCCTAATTTGCAAAAGCACTTGAGTATTCTTGGAAAACCAGAGTCTCCAACTTTTCAGACCCTTCAGATCGCAGGATATCTCTGTGACTCCAGTACATCAACCATCCCATGCGGATCGAAGCAAGAAATGGACGACGCACTAGGATTTTTCCAACTTCAGTTTAGTAATACTGCAGTCAATCCAGTGAACTATGAGAAGCCTGTGACGAGGTTTAGAGATTCGTATTTTACATCGACAGCGACTGATTTCACAAAAGAAGTTGATTTGTGGATTAGTCCATTGGAGATGACGACAGATGACGGATGGTTAACTGAGAGTGACACAACGGAGAGTTATGTCCAGTTTAATAAAGTCAGTGAGTTTATAAGCCAAAAAGGAGATAGCGACCCGTTTTTCTACTTTTTCCTTCAGGCAGATGGGGTAACAAAACAATATACAAGATCATATATAAAGGTCCAAGATATCGCAGCTCGAGTGAATGGAATCATCTCTTTTGCTTTGGTTTTATTGATTATTCTGGTCACTCCATACGTGAGGCTGAAGTTTTATGAAGAGCTGATTCACGATTTATTTGATGTGAAAATATTGCAAGATCAGGCCGGGGTAAAAAGGTCAAAAACAAAAAAGCCAAGCTTGCTTAAACAAAATGAAAAATCACCAGAAGTAGCTCAACAACTGACAAAACAAAAGACACAAGCCATGAAAAATAGATTGTTGACCATAGAAGAAGAGATACCACACAAGAAACAACAACAACAACAACAAGTACAGTTGAAAATTATGGAAGAGAAAAAAGAAGAGGATACGTTTGCTTTTTCAGACAATTTGATGTCCTCTCCTAGAGGAGAATCTGAGACAAAAGTTCAACAACAACAAAACAGCTTGCTTAAGATTCGGCAACCAAAAGAAGAAGGCATGAAGAAGAAAGAATACCTTTCTGTTGAAGAACAGAGTTTACCAATTTCATCACTTGAGTCTCCAAGAGGAAAAAGTGCTTTGAAAAGAAGTACTTATGGCTCTCCAACTCTTTTAGAGATGAAGCCTGATTTAACCAAGCCTACATTCAAAACATTAATTGGCGATAATAATGATACACGTGACGCTTTTGAAGATCTATTAATGGAAATGGCGATAAATCAACAAGAAGAAGAAAACAATAAACAAATAATACCTTCGACTGAAAGAGCGAGTATGTTGAAAGTAGCCGAAGAAGGAGGCCAGACGGAAAGGGAAGCAATCCCTCAAGACCGACCTGACAACCCCCCTCAAAAAGAAGATGTGGATTTGAGGGTACAAATAAGGAAAAGTTCGAGTATATTTATTAAAAATACTGAGAAGATTGATCTGACATTTTGGGAGTATCTCAGATCATTTTTCTCTCAAAATGAAGCTATAAAAGAAAAGATGTATATTTTGAATGAAGGCACCAGAAGGATCAATGAAAGACTGGACATCTTTAACTTGCTGAAGAAGTTGAGAGAGTTGGATAAACTGAAGATATTGCTGCTTGAAGATGATCAGTATATTTTATTTGAAGGGTTGCCAAAGCCTGAGATTGTCAGAGAAAATAACGGATCCCGCACTTTGAAGCATAATATAAAGAATGCCAAGTTTATTCAGGAAAAAGTGAAGAAGGATTTAATTTTGGCATCGTATCAAAATGTAAAATTGAAAAAGGAAGGAAATATTATTGATAAAAAACTGTTGAGAATATTTGACGATATCATGATTGAATGATAGATAGAGTTTTTATATAATTGATAATGGTAATTTGTATATTTGATTTTTTGTTTCTCTGAGCTTTATTTTGATCTCCTTCATTTCATAAAAAACCTGTATTACCACGCCTAAGGTAGAATTATAAGGTTTTTTTGTTTGTTTTTGCAAAAACTATGTTTTGGTTTAAAACATCTCTTCACATTTTTTTTCAATTTCTAAACTGAGCCGAAATTTTGACGAAGAACTTTTCTATATTTTTCAAGTTTTTAGTCGATTTATAAATTGAACCACACTCTCGCAATTAAATTAGATTTCCATTCATTTTTCATCCTGAGAGTCCAATTTGGAAAGATGTCATAGTTATTTAATTTTCTTTCGACAACTCTCCAGTAGGGAAAACTCAGAAAGATTTAGACAATTGAAGAGCACTATTAATTTTCAACTTTTTTCGTACTGAAGAATTTGGGTCATTAAACCCCAGGCCAATTTCGCCTGAATTGGATTTTCCTGAAGGAAAAACAGTTAAACTCAGATTTAGAATACTATGTAATCTCTTTTGTATGGTAAAAAAAAGGAACGTCTTTCAGTGAACATACTTTTGCTGGGATTCTTTCTCTTTAGGTTTCTTATGAATTCACTGAAAAGCTTATGGTAATAAAATCACAAAAAAAATATCGAGTTTGAAGACCTTTACAGGTTTTTCATGTGAGTTTCTTGTCAAAGATAATCGAATGAGTGTAATTTTTTGGGTTCAAAGGAGAAAGAATCCCATCGAAATTTTTTTCAATTTTGAAAAGAGGTTTTAGTCTCTATTTCAATTTTTCATTCAACTTTTCGTTTTTAATCAAGTTGTAACAGAAGATTATTGATCTTAGGACTCAAAGTTGTTGAGGTTTGAAGGATCTTTTTTGTTCATCCCGAAGAAATTTGAAAGGTTTCTTTCATAGAGTTTTCATCCCTTATCAGTTTCTTTTCAATCTGGAAATCTTTTTAACAAGCTGAAAAATGCCTCTGCCTCTTTATTCGCTCTTTGAAATTGATTCTTATGAGAAATCATCCAAAAAAACCCCACTGAAATGAAATTTCAACCCAAAACAGTTTTTTTTCAAGGACTTGATGGACAAAATTATTCATTCAAAGAATTCATCTTAGTTAAAACCTGAATTAAACATCTTCCCAGCAAAGGTGTCCTCAAATCTTTTAAAAAGCGTTTAAATAGCCGAGCTGGTCTATTTTGGTTTCAAAACCTATGCAATCAATGCCTTGGTATGACAAAAGATTTTTTTTTTATGCTTTCTTTATTGGAAATTCATTTGGCCTTCATCAAAAAGGGAAGAAAAAGCTGGTTTTCTCCAAATTACGGATTCGAAGTTTCGATAAAATGATCGAGAAAGGCACAAATGAAAAGTAGAATCTTGAGGTGGAGATTCTGAGTGAAGCACCTCTCCAAATAAAAAGAAACTATGATCAAAGTTTTTTCGCTTTTTACAAAGAAGAAAAAATTTAGAGACAAGTTGTCTTGTTATTTCAATGCTACCCTTGCAAAACTAGGCTCTGGGCTTCCGCAACACAAAAGTTCAGTTTGAAAAATAATAACGGAATAATTTAATTATTTAATTGAAGATGAGTGACGTATCTTTCGAATCTGACAACTGGGAAAATGAGCCAAAGGATATTTGTGATGACGAAGATAGCTCCTTCGCCCCCAAAGAAGTTTTATTTCAGTACAAGGCAAGGTCATCCAAAATTAAACCCAAAAAGTCGGTTTAATGAATTCGAATTTTCCGAAGGATTTAATTGTTTGAAATTTTGAAACTTCAGCAATAGCTCAAATTCTCTGAATTCAACTGTCAAAATACCGGCTCTCTGAGAGGCCTAAAATCGATTGAAACTCAAAAAATGCTCCAGAATCTTCAAGGGGAAGAAAAAGTTCTCTTGGGGGCACCATTCAACACTTTGAAAATTGAACAAGAGTGAGATCAACTCTTTTATTTTTTGCTGTAATTGTTTTTGATTTCAGCAAGGCGCTTGCGATCATGAAATAGTAAGTATTTGCCGAAAGAAAAAAACTAAACTTGGGTTTTTCCCCTGAAAGGAAAAAGGATATAGTCTTTTTTCAGCAGATCTTTGATAAAGTTAATGGACAGGCAAGCAAGAGAAATTCCCATTAAATGATGCTATTATAAAAAGGAGGAAAAAATTTTCTTTCTAGATACTCAATTTTAAAGTGGGTTTCATTCGAAGAGATTTAACTGTCTAGAGGTAAGTTAAGGCAGATCATAAACCTTACCCTTTGGGAAATTTAAAAGATAGAGAAAAATGGAGAGCTTTTTGATGAGTTGTTTCTGAATGGGATAACTAGTGCCGAATAATTGTAAAATTTTAATATTTGTGGGTTTGTGTGGTGACAAATTTAATTGAGTTCAAAAGTCCAATTAATGAAACTTATTTGATTAGATTGAGTTGAAAGTCAGTCCAAAGATAGGGGGAACGCATTTGTGTGTCTCAAAGAGTCAAAGAAAAATACCTCTTCTCATTTGGAAAAAACTTTTGAAGGTTGGTTCAAGGGGTTTTTTTCTTGAGCAAATCGAAAATGCTAAATTTATTAAACCAAGTCAAAATGTGTTTAATTAATGAGCATTTTTGAGGAGTTTCAACTCAGTGAAAAAACTTCTGAGTTTATCAGTTTCCCAAGCTTTGTATCCTTGAAGCAGACAGCCCTTTCTGAATCCTGGCTAAACTCGTTTCTTTCGGACTCTAGTTTGGGTAAAAGCTAGTTTTTAAGGCAAGTAGTTCGTCCTCAATATACGTTGAGTTTTTTAAAAAACAACCACTATTATCACCAGGCAAAGGACTTTTATCTCGGGAACCAGTTAAAGATTTAATTCAAGTTTTAACTTATCTCTAAAAATCCAGTTTCTCACGGAAGATGATGCAAGTTTTTGAAAGACTTGATATTTTTGGGAAGCCAGTTCTCTTCAACTTTGGCAAAAACTCGAAATCCAAAAGTAAAGTCGGCGCGATGTTCACGCTCGGATTTCTTGGGTTTGTGATTTGGGTTGTTTACTACTTTGGAAAAGAGATTATTCAAAAGAA
>Ga0182738_1005929_pt1 | contig 12880 bp, 13 predicted proteins | sample eDN5th30CBELigMG_FD_128876 | JGI IMG/M metagenome (GOLD analysis project Ga0182738, IMG submission 128876) | Enriched Miracle-Growth compost microbial communities from Emeryville, California, USA - eDNA 5th pass 30_C BE-Lig MG (version 2)... ...
CGGAGCCGGTGACGCCCAGCAGTACCTGCGTCTTTTCCCCCGCGAGGGCGCCGTTCACCAGTTCCTCGATCGCGGTCGGCTGGTCGCCCGCCGGTTCGTAATCGCTGACGAGCTTGAACTTGCGGCCGCCGAGAGACTTCTCGGGCCGGGCGGGCTTGTGCGGTTTGAACGTGCCCGAGGTGTCGGGCTCCTGGAGTCCCCTGCGAATGACGAGCTCGGCCATGGGCAACATATGGCTGTTCCCATTGCGTTCCGCAACGGGCCGTGGCAGCGTCTCGCTGTCTGATACGGCCTTTGCGCCGCGCAAGGGCAACTGGGGAGACCAATCGATGCGCAGGATGACGTTCGCAACGCTGGCCGCGGCGCTGGCCCTGGCGGGATGCGGAAGCAGTGGCGCCGACAAGGACGGCGACGGCAAGATCACTGACCAGGAAGCTGCGGCGGAAACCGCGGCCAATCTCCCCGACCCGGGGCTCTACAAGATCTCGGTCGAAATCCAGGAACTGACCTATCCCGGAATGCCGGCCAACATGCTCGACGAAATGAAGAAGCAGATGTCGGCTTCCATGCAGACCGAGGAATGCCTGACCGAGGCTGACCGCGAAGATGCCGTCAAGCAGATGACGGAAATGAACGAGGACTGCGAGTACGAGCGTTACAACATGAGCGGGGGCAAGATCGACGCCGCGATGAGCTGCAAGATGCCCGACGGCGGCACGATGGCTTACACGATGACCGGCTCGCTCGGCCGGACGGGCGTGGACATGGTCATGGAAGGCGGCCAGCAGGGCGGCGATCCCGGCTCCGCGATGCAGATGAAGATGCACATGAAGTCCCAGCGCGTCGGGGACTGCAAGGGCTGAGGCGCTAACCCCGGGGAACCGGCCAGCCGCTCATCGTTAATCACCGGGAAGGGTCGGATGTTGCAGTTTAATGACTGCAACACTGGCCGCTGGTAAGATGTGAGCATGGAAACGACGTCCAACGCGAAGTCCGGAGAGCTGGCACAGCGCCTTGCCGCGCTGAGCGGTGCTGCGGCGCGTCGGGTCGAACTGCTGCGCCGGCCGCGTCCGCAGAACGCGCGTGGGCCGAAGGTCCGCCATTTCCTGGGCGAGTTCGGGCATATCGCGGAATCGTTCGCGCAGAAGTTCAGCGAGTTCGAAGTCGAGCCCGCCAGACATCCGCGTCAGGTCATGCTGCTTCCCGGGTTCGGCACCCATCCGCTCCGGATGCGCTACATGGCGCAGCAACTGGAGAAGGCCGGGCACACGGCCAAGCGCTGGGGCCTCGGCTTCAACTTCGGACCGACGCAGGAGAACTTCGAATTTCTCAGCAGGCGCCTGCTCGATATCCATAATCGCAGCGGAGAGAAGGTGGTGATGGTCGGCTGGAGCCTGGGCGGCGTGTTCGCGCGCGAACTGGCCAAGCTTCACCCGGACGCCGTCGGCAAGGTGATCACCATGGGGTCACCGTTCTCCGGTGACCGGCACGCCAACAACGTGTGGCGGATCTACGAGATGATCACCGGCCATTCGGTGGAGGAGCCGCCGGTCGTCACCCAGCTGGAAGTGAAGCCTCCGGTCGAAACCGTGGCCCTGTGGAGCCCGCGTGACGGGATCGTCCACCCCCGCGCAGCCTGCGGCAAGCCGGGCGAGCGGGACCGCGCGATTGCGCTGCGCTGCTCCCACCTCGGCTTTGCCGACTCCCATGAATGCATCCGCGCGGTGCTGCGGGAACTGGACGCCGACTAACCCCGTTGACGGCACAAATGCAGTAAAGCTGCCTCTTGGCAGGCGCTGACGCGTGTGCCATGCTGCACTGCAGCAAAAACTGGGGGATGATGAGCAGCCTGCCGCGCAAGTCGTTTGATGAGATGGGCGAGCCCGGCGGTGCCGTGCGCGAAGCCTACCGCGCTTATCATGAATGGCTCCAACAACAGGACGAGAAGTGGGTCCGGCGCAAGAGTGCCGAGGCCGAGCGCTTCTTCCGCCTCACCGGCATTACCTTCAACGTCTATGGCGCGGACGCAGCGGAAGAGCGGCTGATCCCGTTCGATATCGTTCCGCGCATCATCACAGGGGCGGAGTGGCGGCGCCTCTCGCGCGGGATCGAGCAGCGCGTGCGGGCCATCAACGCCTTCATGCACGACCTCTATCACCGGCAGGAGATCATTCGCTCTGGCCGCCTCCCCGAGCGCCTGTTCCGCAACAACGCGGCGTGGCTGCCGCAGATGGTCGGCTTCACGCCCCCAGGTAACGTCTACACGCACATCGTCGGCATCGACCTGGTGCGTACCGGGCCGGACGAGTTTTTCGTGCTGGAAGACAACGCCCGTACGCCCAGCGGCGTCTCGTACATGTTGCAGAACCGCGAGACGATGATGGCCATGTTTCCTGAGCTGTTCCAGCGGGTGCGGGTGCAGCCGGTCTCGGACTATCCTCGCCGCCTCGCCAAGAGCCTTGCTGCCTGCGCGCCCCCGTCTGCAGGCCGCAACCCGGTCGTCGCGGTGCTCACGCCCGGCATCTACAACAGCGCCTATTTCGAGCACGCCTTCCTCGCCGACCAGATGGGCGCCGAACTGGTCGAAAGCAGCGACCTCAGGGTGGTCGAGGGACGCGTGCAGATGCGCACGACCGCGGGCTACCAGCCGATCGACGTGCTCTATCGCCGGGTGGATGACGATTACCTCGACCCGCTTACCTTCAAGCCCGACAGCGTTCTCGGCGTCCCCGGCATCATGGATGTCTATCGCGCCGGCCGGATCACCATTGCCAATGCGCCGGGCACCGGCATCTCGGATGACAAGGCGATCTATTCGTTCATGCCGGAGATCGTCGAGTTCTACACCGGCGAGAGGCCAATTCTGAAGAACGTCGAGACCTGGCGCTGCGCCGACCCGGACAGTCTCAAGTACGTGCTCGACAACCTTTCGGAGCTGGTGGTCAAGGAAGTGCATGGCTCAGGCGGCTACGGCATGCTTGTCGGGCCTGCCGCGACGAAGCGGGAGCTGGCCGCGTTTCGCAAGAAGATCGAAGCGAGGCCGGACAACTATATCGCCCAGCCGACGCTAGCTCTCAGTACTTGTCCGGTGTTCACCAGCCGCGGTCTCGCGCCGCGTCACGTCGATCTTCGGCCCTTCGTGCTCGTGTCGCCGGAAGGGATCGACATCACCCCGGGTGGTCTCACCCGGGTCGCGCTCAAAAAAGGCAGCCTCGTGGTCAACTCCAGCCAGGGCGGGGGCACCAAGGACAGCTGGGTGCTGGCGGACTGATGCGGGGGCTGTGCAAATGCTAGGCCGGACCGCCAACGGCATCTTCTGGATGTTCCGCTACCTTGAACGGGCGGAAAACACGGCGCGCCTGCTCGACGCGGGCTTTCGCATGGCGCTGACGCGCGGCGCGGAAGAGGCGACCGAGGAGTGGAAGTCCGTCATCACCACGCTGGGCCAGCGCAGCCGTTACGACGCGCTGCATGGCGGCGAATACAGCCTCTACCAGGTGTGCAATTTCGTCCTGCGCGACAAGGACAACCCTGAAAACGTGATGGCCACGATCGAGGCCGCCCGTACGAACGCGCGGCTGTGCCGGTCCTCGATCACCGCGGAGGTGTGGGAGGCCGTCAACGAAGGCTACATGACGCTGACCGAGCTGCTCGCGCGCCCGGTGCGGGAAAGCAACCTCGGAGCTGTCCTGTCCGCCATCCGGCGCGAGGCGACGCTGGTGCGCGGTGCCACTTACGGCTCGATGCTGCGCAACGAGATCTACAACTTCGCGCGGGCAGCGACGTTTATCGAGCGGGCTGACAACACCGCGCGCATCCTCGACGTCAAATACTACCTGCTGCTGCCGAGCCTCGCCTACGTCGGCTCCAGTCTCGACACGGCGCAGTGGGATACCGTGCTGCGCTCGCTTTCCGCCGAGCGCGCCTATCGCTGGCTCAACCGGGGGCAGATGGACCCACGCGGCATTGCCCAGTTTCTCATTCTCGATGAGCGGTTCCCGCGCAGCCTGTCGTTCTGCTACATCGCCTTGCGCAATAACCTCGCGGACCTGGCGCGTTTCCATGGGCATGAAGGGCGGTCGCACGAACTGATGCGCGAGGCGGACCAGCGCCGGACATCCATGACGATCCAGGAGATCTTCGACCGCGGATTGCACCAGTTCGTGGTGGATTTCATTGCCTCCAACCGTGCGATCGCCGACGCGATTGCCGAAGACTACCGCTTCACAGGTTGATCGTGCGCCTCTCTATCCGCCACACCACGCACTACCGTTTCGCAGAGCCTGTCGCGCACGGGCTGCAACGGCTGCGGCTGACACCAAAGACCACTCAGGGGCAGCACATCATCGAATGGTCGATGCGATACAAGGGCGCGCGTGAGGAGCTCGCCTACGACGACCAGAACTTCAATCACGTGACTCTTATCTCGGTCGAGCCGGGGGCGACCGAAGTCGAAATCACCTGTGAAGGCATCGTCCAGACGGAAGACAACGCGGGGGTCCTCGGCCCTCACGCGGGGCATCTCCCCCTGTGGGCGTTTCTCGGCAGCACCCCGCTGACGGAGTCCGGTCCGGCAATCCGTTCGCTCATTTCCAAGGTGCCACGCGGTCCCAGCGGCATGGTGGAGACCCTGCACAACCTGTCCAACGTGATACGGGAGGAAGTGCCCTATCAGGTCGGCGTGACGGGCGTGGACACGACCGCGGAGCAGGCGTTCGCCAGCCGGGCGGGGGTCTGCCAGGATCATGCACACATCTTCATCGCCGCCGCCCGCGCGCTGGACGTGCCGGCGCGCTACGTCAGCGGCTACCTGATGATGACCGACCGCATCGAACAGGAAGCGACGCACGCGTGGGTGGAGGCATGGGTGCAGAACCTCGGCTGGGTCGGTTTCGATGTCTCGAACGGCATCAGCCCGGATCCGAAGTACGTGCGGGTCGCCACCGGTCGCGACTACAGGGACGCGGCGCCCGTGACCGGCATCAGCTATGGCGCGGCCGAGCAGGAGCTGCGCGTCGATCTCGCGATCGAGCAGCAAGTGGTGGAACAGTAACACCTTAACGGTTGCGCACGGCGCGGGAATCGGAACAGAGTCCCCGGCATGACTTACTGTGTGGGAATCATGCTCGACCGCGGGCTCGTCCTGATGAGCGATACGCGGACCAATTCGGGCGTCGACAACATCTCCGTGTTTCGCAAGATGTTCACCTGGTCGCAGCCGGGCGAGCGGATCATTACCGTGATGACGGCAGGCAACCTGGCGACCACCCAGGCTGTCATAAGCATGCTGGAGGAGCGGTCCAAGGCACCCGAGGACCGGCATAACTCGCTGCTCGAGGCGCCGACCATGTTCCAGGTCGCGGTGACAATCGGCAAGCTGCTGCGCGAGGTCGTGCGCGAGACGCAGCTCGAGAACGGACAGGAAGGCAAGAGCCGCTTCACCGCCTCGATCATCCTTGCCGGACAGATCAAGGGCATGGAGCCGCGCCTGTTCATGATCTACCCGGAAGGCAACTTCATAGAGGCGAGCTTCGATACACCGTTCTTCCAGATCGGCGAGACCAAGTACGGCCGCCCGATCCTCATCCGCGGCTACGATCGCCAGATGAGTTTCGAGGACGCGGTGAAGCTGCTGATGGTCAGCTTCGATTCAACACTGAAGGCCAACCTCTCGGTGGGTATGCCGCTCGACCTCATGGTCATCGAGCGGGACAACTTCGACCCCCTGCATGAACAGCGTATCGACCATACCGACGCATATTATCAGGCGATTTCATCGAGTTGGGGCGACGCGTTGCGTCAGGCTTTCTATGCCCTTCCGAACTATACCTTCGCCGATAAGTAGAAAGGCGTAGCCACCGGTTAGGCGGATTCGCTCTCCGCCCGAATACCCAAGGCCCTCCACTTCAGAGGGATGCCCGCCCCGGGCAAAAGCCGCATTCCGCGCCGACAGCTCGATTCTCGGGCCGTTGCGCCTTGCCGGCTGCCGGGCGCGGCAGCACGGGTACATGGCACAACGGCACAGGCTTCACATCGTAGACGGAGACAGCCGCAGGCGGGCGCAACTTGCCCGCATTGCCTACAACCTCGGCCACCACGCCGAAGTCTATGCGAACCTCGATGAACTCGCGGAAAGGCCACCGCAGGAAGGCATCCTGCTGGTCCACGATTCCCTCGACGGGGAAAGTCCGGGAGACGTTGCGGAAACGCTGGCCGCGCTGGAGCAAGTGGGGGTGTGGCTACCGGTGATCCTGGCGGACGAATGCCCGACCACGGACCAGGTCGTGGAGGGCATCAAGCAAGGGGCGCTGGACTTCATCGAACTGCCCTGCCGGCAGGAGCGGCTGGTAGTGGCGCTTTCCCGCGTCTCACAGGAGGCGGAAACGCAGGCCACGATGCAGCGGCGCATGCTCGTTGCGCGGGAGAGGATCGGGAAGCTGAGCCGCCGGGAGCGCGAGGTGCTCGACCGGCTGGCCGATGGCCACAGCAACAAGGAGATCGCCCGGCAGCTCGGTATCAGCCCACGGACGGTCGAAATCCATCGTGCGAACATGATGGCAAAGCTCGGCGCGAACCATGTCGCCGAAGCGGTGCGGATGCAGATCGAGGCGAGACTCGGGGTGGGAGGCTCCCCGCCGGAACAGGTGAAAGTCACCCTTGCCGGCGGATGTCCGCAAAAGCGGCTAGGCCTCCCGCGCCGAGGCCTGCCTCACTTGATCGGGCAGTCGGGCGACAGCCGGAAATCGAGGTAGTTGTCTGCCGCCTGCATCAGTTCATCGAGCTCGTTCTCGAAGAAGTGGTTGGCACGCGGGATTTCCTCGTGATGGATGGTGATGTGCTTCTGCGTGCGCAGCTTGTCGACCAGCTTCTGCACGGCGATCGGCTGCACCACGGTGTCCGCCGCGCCCTGGATGAAAATGCCCGAAGCTGGGCACGGGGCGAGGAACGAGAAATCGTACATGTTCGCCGGCGGGGCGATCGAGATGAAACCGCGAATCTCGGGACGGCGCATCAGCAGCTGCATGCCGATAAGCGCGCCGAAGCTGACGCCGGCGATCCACGTGGTTTGCGCCTCGGGGTGGATCGACTGCACCCAGTCGAGCGCCGCGGCCGCATCGGACAGTTCGCCGATGCCGTTGTCGAAGCTGCCTTGGCTGCGACCGACACCGCGGAAGTTGAACCGCAATGTCGCGAAGCCACGGTCTACGAAAGTCTTGTAGAGACGCTGCACGATCCGGTCGTTCATCGTGCCTCCACCCTGCGAATGCGGATGGAGGATCATCGCCACTGGCGCGCGCGGGCGCGGGGCGGGAGAGAAACGGCCTTCCAGGCGGCCTTCGGGACCGGGAAAGATTACTGACGGCATAGCTTGTCGAAACTTTCGAATGGAACGCTGCGCTTCCGCGGCGTCTGGCGCGCGGAAGTTGGCGGCTATATAGGTTCCCCTGCATTTTTCGCAAATCCCACGAATGACCCGAATTTATCTCGATCATGCGGCCACCACGCCGCTGCGGCCCGAAGCGGCTGACGCAATCCGGCGAGGGAGCGAGATATGGGCCAATCCATCGAGCCCCCATGCGGAAGGCCGGGCCGCGCGGGCGGCGCTGGAAGACGCACGTGCCCGGATCAAGGCGGCGCTGGAGTGGGACGGGGAAGTCATCCTGACATCCGGTGCATCGGAGGCCCTTGCCATCGGTCTTGGCCGGGGAAAGGCTGACCGGAAGCTGGTAAGCGCCGTGGAGCACGACGCGGTGTTCCGGGCTGCTCCGGACGCGGCGATCCTGCCGGTGTCGGATGGCGCGGTCGATCTCGCTCGCCTCGAAAGCGCGCTGGCGGCACCGGGCCGGGCGATTGTCGCGGTGCAGTCGATCAATTCCGAAACCGGGACGGTCCTGCTGCCCTACGACGATAACAACATCGTGACGCGGGTGCGTGAGGCGGGCGGCCTGTTCCTTGCTGATTGCTCGCAATCGGCGGGCCGGGTGTCGCTGCCGGATGCGGATATGGTCGTGGTTTCTGCGCACAAGCTCGGCGGACCGATCGGCATCGGGGCGCTGCTGGTGCGCGATTTTGCCATGCTTGAACCGACCGGAGGGCATGAGCGCGGCTATAGGGCTGGGACCGAGAACCTGCCGGGCGCGCTCGGCTTTGCTGCCGCGCTCGAAGCGGGCGGGACCGAAAGCTGGCCCACGTCCTATCCGGACCGCTACGAGTTCCGCGACGTGCTCGGAAGCAGCGGACAGGTGCTGTGCTGCGGCCAGCAATGTTCGCACATCGTCGCGGTCGCGCATGAGAAACTCAGCTCCGCAGCCTTGCTGATCCGGCTGGATGCGCTGGGGTTCGCCGTTTCGGCGGGCAGCGCCTGCTCCTCCGGCACGCTCAAGCGCAGCCGTGCGCTGGAAGCCTTCGGCATCGACGAGGATACTGCTTCCCGCGTTATCCGCGTCAGCATCGGCTGGAACACCACGCAGGCCGAACTCAGCGCGTTCTGCGAGGCGTGGCAGGAGCTGGCATGATCTATCTCGACTACCAGGCGACAACCCCGCTCGCCTCCGAGGCGCGGGAGGCGATGCTGCGCTGGCTGGGCGGGCCGGAGAGCGACGGGTTCGGCAATCCTCACTCGGCGCACAGGCTGGGGCGGCAGGCGGCCGCCGCGGTCGAGGTCGCTCGCGAGCAGGTGGCGTCGTTGTTCCCCCCAGGCGGACGGGTGATCTTCACTTCGGGCGCAACCGAGGCGCTCAACACCGCGCTGCGCGGCGCTATCGGCAACGTCCTGACATTTGCGACCGAACATGCAGCGGTGCTGGATTGCGGTGGCCCGGTCAGGGAGCAGGGCATCGGCTTCGAAGTGCTGCCGGTGCTGCCTGACGGCCGCGCCGACCTTAACACGCTGGAAGCCACGATCGGCCCCGACACGGGATTGGTCGCCGCGATGCTGGTCAACAACGAGATCGGGACGATCAACCCGCTGGCGGAGTTGTGCTCGATTGCTCACCGGCACGGCGCGTTGGTCCTCTGCGATGCGGTGCAAGGCTACGGCCGCATCGTGGTTCCCGAAGGCGCCGATTTCATCGCCATCTCCGGGCACAAGATTCATGGGCCGAAGGGCATCGGCGCGCTCTGGGTGCGGGACGGCATCGACCTTCCTCCGCTCATGCACGGCGGTGGGCAGGAGCAGGGCCTGCGTTCCGGCACCTTGAGCCCCGCGCTGTGCGCCGGGTTTGGTGCCGCTGCCGCGCTCGCGCACGACCGGATAGCCGAAGATGCCGCGCACGTTGAAAGGCTATGGGACCGTGCCCGTGAACTGTTCGTCGGCTGGATACTCAACGGTAGCGCCGAGCACCGCTGGTGGGGAAATCTCAACATTCGCCGAGAAGGCCTCGACGTGGGGCGGCTTATGAGCGAAGTGCGGGACGTGATGTTCTCAGCCGGCTCAGCCTGTGCCAGCGGCTCCGGCCGCCCCAGCCACGTCCTGCGTGCTATCGGCTTGTCCGATGCCGAGGCGAAATCCTCGATCCGCCTGGGTTTCGGCCGGTATACCACGATCGAGGATATCGAACGCGCCGCTGAATTGCTGAACGCAGGCGCGGAATTGCAGGGCGTATAATGGTCAAGGTCCGCTTCATCACCCGCGACGGTACCACGGTCGAGACCGAAGGCGCCGAGGGCATCTCGTTGCTCGAAGTGGGCCAGGCTGCCAGAATGCCGCTTGAAGGCACCTGCGAGGGGCAGATGGCCTGTTCGACCTGCCACGTGATCGTGGCCCGCGAGTGGTTCGACCGGCTAAAGCCCGCGAGCGAGGAGGAGGAGGACATGCTCGATCTCGCGGCGGGTGCTGTCCGGACCAGCCGCCTGTCGTGCCAGATCGTCCTGTCGCCTGAGCTCGAAGGGCTCGAAGTGTCAATTCCCGCCGAGAGCCACGACGCCCAGCGCTTCTAGGCTGGTTCGTCGGCCCTCTCGCCCTCCAGCGCTGCGATCAGCGCATCGCAGAACGCGGGGATATCGTCCGGCTTGCGGCTGGTGATCAGGTTGCCATCCGTGGCGACTTCCTCGTCTACGACGTTGGCCCCCGCGTTCTTGAGGTCCGAGCGGATCGAGGGCCAGCCGGTTACGGTCTTGCCGTCCACAAGACCCGCTTCCGCCAGCAGCCATGGTGCGTGACAGATTGCCGCGATCGTCTTGCCGTTCTCAGCGAAGGCCTTGACCAGCCCAACCGCCTTCTCGTCCATGCGCAGCTTGTCCGGGTTTATCACGCCGCCGGGCAACAGCAGCGCGTCGTAGTCGCCGACCGCCACTTCATCGAGGGCGAGGTCGACCGGCACCGTGTCGCCCCAGTCGCCTTCCTTCCATCCGGTGATCTCGCCTTCCTGCGGGCTGGTGACGACGGTTTCGAAGCCGGCTTCATCAAGCCGCTGGCGCGGTCCGGTCAGTTCGGATTGCTCGAAGCCGTTGGTGGCAAGGATCAGGACGCGTTTGGGCATTGGGGGCTCCATCGGTTGGATTCGCCGTGGAAATCGCCGTGAAATGCGCCGGTTCCGCCCTGTCCTGCCAGACGTGCCGGTGGTAGGCCCAATCGCATGGCCGACATTATCGAAGACGAAAAAGACGAGTTCGACGCGATCGTCGATGCCCCGTTCGACAGCGCCCTGTCCGAACGATACCTCGTATACGCACTCTCGACGATTACTGCGCGTTCGCTGCCCGACTTGCGCGACGGACTGAAGCCGGTTCACCGCCGGCTGCTGTGGGGCATGCGCGGGCTGAAGCTCGATCCGGCCAGCGCATTCAAGAAGTGCGCTCGCATCACCGGCGACGTGATGGGCAAGTACCACCCGCACGGCAACCTGGCGCTTTACGATGCGCTGGTGCGTCTCGCCCAGCCGTTCACGCTGCGGTACCCGCTGGTCGAGGGGCAGGGGAACTTCGGCAATATCGACGGCGATGGCGCCGCGGCCGAGCGCTATACCGAGGCACGGCTGACCCGCACCGCGATTGAGCTGATGGACGGCCTCGACCACGGCACGGTCAATTTCGTACCCACCTACAACAACGAGGAAGAGGAGCCGGAAGTCTTCCCCGGCCTGTTCCCGAACCTGCTCGCCAACGGCGCCAGCGGCATCGCCGTGGGCATGGCGACCAGCATCCCCAGCCACAATGCCGCCGAGGTGATCGACGCGGCGCTGGAGCTGATCGACAACCCGCATGTCGAGCATGCCCGGCTGATGGAGCTGTTCAAGGGGCCGGACTTCGCCACCGGCGGCCTCGTGGTGGACAGCGCCGAGGCGATCTCCGCCGCCTACGAGACGGGCCGAGGCAGCTTCCGCGTGCGCGGGCGGTTTCATGCGGCAGAGGCGGCGAACGAGGCGGATCGCGAGGCCGGCATCGAGCGTCTGGGCGGCGGCCAGTGGCAGCTGGTGCTGTCCGAAATCCCCTACGGCATCCCCAAGGGCAAGCTGATCGAGCAGGTCGCGCAGGCGATCGCCGACCGCAAGCTGCCGATCCTCGAGGACGTGCGTGACGAGAGCGACGAGAACGTCCGCATCGTTTTCGTGCCCAAGAGCCGCAACGTCGACCACGAGCTATTGAAGGAGAGCCTCTACAAGCTCACCGACCTCGAGACGCGCTTCTCGCTCAACCTCAACGTGCTGGATGCCAACCGCACGCCGATGGTCATGGGCCTGAAGGAACTGCTGGAGCACTGGCTGCTCCACCAGATCGAGATCCTCCAGCGGCGCAGCAAGCATCGGCTGGACCAGATAGCGGCGCGACTGGAGCTGGTCGAAGGCTACATCATCGCCTTCCTCAACCTCGACCGGGTGATCGAAATCATCCGCACCGAGGACGAGCCGAAGCCGGTGATGATGGCCGAGTTCGGGCTGACCGACCGGCAGGCCGAGGCGATCCTCAACATGCGCCTGCGTTCGTTGCGCAAGCTCGAGGAAATGCAGCTTCGCAAGGAACTGGACGACCTGCGCGCTGAGCAGGAGGAGCTGGAAAAGCTGCTCGAATCCCCGGCCCGCCAGCGCACCCGGCTGAAGAAGGACCTGCGCGCCCTGCGTGAGCACTATGCGCCGGAAACCGCTATCGGCCGCCGCCGCACGACGATCGCGGAGGCGGCGCCCAAGGTCGAATTCAGCATGGAAGCGATGATCGAGAAAGAGCCGGTAACGGTGATCCTCTCGGCCAAGGGCTGGATTCGCGCCGCGCGCGGCCATGTCGACCAGGAATGGAAATACAAGGAAGGCGACGGACCAGCCTTCGTCGTTCATGCGCAGACGACCGACAAGCTGCTGGTCGCGGCGGACGATGGCCGGTTCTACACCCTCGGCGCCGACAAGCTCCCCGGAGCGCGAGGCTTTGGTGAACCGATCCGCACGATGATCGACATTCCCGCCGAGGCGCACATCGTCGCCCTTCTGGTGCACAAGCCGGGCACGAAGCTGCTGCTCGCTGCAACGACCGGCAAGGGCTTCGTCGCGGTGACCGACGAACTGCTCGCCGAGACGCGCAAGGGCCGCCAGGTGGTCAACGTGAAGGGCGATGCGCGGCTGCTGGTGGTGCGCGAGATCGGCGAAGGCCACGATCACGTTGCCGTGATCGGCGAGAACCGCAAGCTGATGGTGTTCCACCTGCAGGAACTGCCGGAGATGGCGCGCGGGCAGGGCGTAACCTTGCAGCGCTATCGCGATGGCGGATTGAGCGACGCCACGACGTTTATCCTCGCCGAAGGGCTGAGCTGGGCGATGGGCGGCGAAAGCGGCCGCACCCGCACCGAAAACGAGATCGGCATGTGGAAGGTCGCCCGGGGCGCCGCGGGCCGTTTACCGCCGCAGGGCTTCCCCAAGGATAACAAGTTTTCTTAGAAAAATCCTCCCCCACC
>Ga0182738_1005930_pt1 | contig 12877 bp, 11 predicted proteins | sample eDN5th30CBELigMG_FD_128876 | JGI IMG/M metagenome (GOLD analysis project Ga0182738, IMG submission 128876) | Enriched Miracle-Growth compost microbial communities from Emeryville, California, USA - eDNA 5th pass 30_C BE-Lig MG (version 2)... ...
ATAGAAGGCGCCCGCTGCCGCGATCATCAGCACGCCCGCTCCGGCGGCGGCAAGGCGCATGAGAGCAGAGGAGGGGGCCTTGTGCGTGCTCTTTTCGGATGCCGACATGTTTCAGCCTAACCTTGCATGTTTCCGGCCGTCCGCACGGTCACGGCGGGGCGTTGCGGCAGCGGCCGCAGGAACAGCACCAGCGTGACCGCCAGGAATACGACATAGACAATGACTTCGCCGACCGTCGGCGAATCCTGATAGTTGAGGATGCCAGACAGGACGGTGCCGATCGGGCTCGACACCGGCAATATCTCGCTGAGGTCGTAGACGCGCGCCTGAAGGCCGTTCCAGAGCCCGGCCTCATGCAGGTTGCGCAGCGCGCTGGACAGGATGCCCGCGGCGACGATGAGGATGAAGATGCCGGTCCAGCGGAAGAAACGGCGCAGATTGATCCTCACGCCGCCCAGATAGATGGCATAGCCCAGCGCCACCGCCACCAGCACGCCGGCCAGCGCGCCGAGTGGCGCCTGCGGGCCGGTGCTCTGCTGGAAGATGGCCAGCAGGAAGAAAACCGATTCCAGACCCTCGCGTGCCACGGCGATGAAAACCATTCCGATCAGTGCCCACGTCGCGCCTGCGGGGGTGGCAAGCGCTGCGTCGATGGAGCCATGCAGCTCGGACTTGATGGACGCGGATGCCTTGCGCATCCAGAACACCATGGAGACAAGCACGAAAACGGCGACGATGCCGACGCCCGCTTCGAACAGTTCCTGCGCGCGCTGCGGAAATTCCGCGCTGATGAGCAAAAGTCCGGTGCCGGCGAAAAGCGACAGGGCGACGGCCAGGAAAATGCCGATCCACACCGCCGGCATCCATTCATAGCGCCCGGTCTGACGCAGATAGCTGGCGACGATGCTGGTAATAAGCGCTGCCTCGAGGCCTTCGCGCAGCATGATAAGGAATGGAGCCAGCATGGCCGCCTCGGGAGTTTGATTTCGCTTCCGGGAAAAGCTTCCGGATGCGGTCAGGATTTAACTCCATAAGGCCGGCTCCACAAGAACGATCTTTTGGAACGATTCCAAAGTAAATCGGTCACTTACGTGTGTGAACTGATACCGTTTTCCAAGTTGTCGGGTGTATCGGGGCGGTAGATTACTGTGCCAGGGCGACCGCATGTGCGGCGATGGCGAGGCAGGAGGTCAGGCCGGGGCTTTCGATGCCGAACAGGTTCACGAGGCCGGCAACGCCATGAGTTTCGCCGCCCTCTATGACGAAATCGGCATTGGGTTGGCCCGGCCCGGCGAGCTTGGGGCGAATGCCGCTATAGGCAGGCTGAAGGCCGCCATCGGCAAGGTCGGGCCAATATTTGCGGATTTCACCATAGAAATGGTCGGCGCGGCGCGGGTCCACGCGATAATCTATGGTGTCAACCCATTCGACATCGGGGCCGAAGCGCATGCCGCCATTGAGATCGAGAGTCAGGTGGACGCCGAGCCCGCCCGGTTCCGGAACCGGATAGATAAGGTGTGAGAACACCGGCCGGTGTGCAAGCGAGAAATAATTGCCGCGCGCATAATTGAGCGGTGGAATATGCCGGGGGTCGAGACCGTCAATGGAGCGCGCGAGACGATTTGCCCCGAGACCGGCGGCATTGAAGAGGCGCGTTGCCGCGATTTCCATCTCTTCTCCGGTTGTGGTGTCGCGCGCCTGGACCACGATGGCTTGCGCTTCGGCGCGCGCTGAGACGACGGATGTGTTCAGGGCAAGTGCTGCGCCGTTCTCCTCGGCTTCGCCAAGCAGCGAAAGCATCAGCCCGTGGCTGTCGATGATGCCGGTGGAAGGCGAGAGCAGGACGCTGGTGCAACTGAGTGCCGGCTCCATCTCGCGTGCCTTTTCACCGCTCAGCATTTCAAGGTCGGTGACGCCGCACGCCTTGGCCTTGCTGGCGATTTCGGCCAGCGTGGCCTGCTGGCCTTCCTGCGTCGCCACGATCAGCTTGCCGCAGCGGCGATGCGCGATGCCGCGTTCGCGCGCATAGGTATAGAGCTTGTCGCGGCCCTCAACGCACAGCTTCGCCTTGAGACTGCCGGCCGGATAATAAATGCCTGCGTGGATGACCTCGGAATTGCGCGAACTGGTTTCCGTGCCGATCGCGTCGGCGGCTTCGAGGATCAGCGTTTCCCAGCCGCGCCGTGCGGCTTCGCGGGCGATTGCCAGCCCCACGACGCCGGCGCCGGCAACGATGCAGTCGACCTTTTCCATGAGCTATTCCGCCGCTGCTTCAGGCTCGCGTTGTTCCATGCGCTCCAGAATGATCCTGCCCGCGTCGCCGATGTCCTGCGCAATGGCCTGTTCGGCGGCGTCGGGATCGCGCCGTGCGATTGCATCCAGCACCGCGTAGTGATGGTCGATCATGATGCGGCCGCCAGCCTGATAGGATTCGGCGATCAGAGGTCCCATCTGCAGCCAAAGGCGGTAGAGTATGCCGCGCAGTACCGGCATGCCGGCGATTTCGGCGAGCGCGAAATGAAAGGTCTGGTTGAGGTCGAGCGCCGCCAGCCAATCCTTGCCGGCGATTGCCGCCTCGTTGCGCGCGATAAGGTCGCGCAGGCGTGCGATTGCGGCAGGATCGGCTTTCAGCGCACTTTCGCGCGCCGCCAGTCCTTCAAGCTCCAGGCGAATTTGCCGGATTTCCTTGTAGCGCCGGATGGTGATCTTCGGCACGCGGACGTCGCGCGCGGATTTCTGCACCAGAGCCCCATCCTGGATCAGACGCAATATCGCATCGCGCACCGGCGTCACGCTCGTGCCGAGAGATTGCGCCAGATCGCGGATGGTCAGCCGCGCATCGGGCGCAAGTCGGCCCTTTATCAGGGCGTCGGCAATCCGCCCGTAAACGGTATTGCCGAGATTTTCGTGCTCCAGTGCCTCCAGGGCGAAGTTCGGGTCCATGCTCTATGCCGTTCGCGTGCGCACTGGCTTGACGCGCCAATGGCTAAAATACATGATGCATCAAACAGCAAAGCTTTTTGCCTCGCAAGCGTCATCCAGTCCCGAAACGTGGGAAGCCGGCACGCTCGTGTGGTGACGATGTGGATCAACAGGAAGCGATCATGGACACCCAGCCCAATTCCCCCGAAGCGCGCGACATTCGCTACAATCTCCACGCCTACACCAATGCGCGCCGGCATCAGGAAGCCGGGCCGCTCATTATTGAAAAGGGCGAAGGCATCTATGTCGAGGACAATAGCGGCAAGCGTTACATCGAGGCGATGGCCGGCCTGTGGAGCGTGGCTGTCGGCTTTTCCGAGCAGCGCCTTGTCGACGCGGCCACGAAGCAGATGTCGAAGCTGCCCTATTATCACAGCTTCACCCACAAATCGCACTCGCCGCTGATCGATCTGGCGGAGAAGCTGGTGCAGATGGCGCCCGTGCCGATGAGCAAGGCGTTCTTCACCAATTCCGGTTCCGAGGCCAATGACACGGCCATGAAGATGATCTGGTATCGTTCCAATGCGCTGGGCCAGCCGCAGCGCAAGAAGATCATCAGCCGCCAGCGCGGCTATCACGGCGTCACCATCGCCTCGGCCAGCCTGACCGGCCTGCCCAACAACCAGATTTCCTTCGACCTGCCGATCGCCAATGTGCTTCACACGGCAAGCCCGCATTACTGGCGCGAGGCGCGGTCGGGTGAAACGGAGGAGCAGTTCTCCACCCGGCTGGCGGAAGAGCTGGAGAAGCTGATCCTGGCCGAAGGCCCTGAAACCGTCGCCGCCTTCATCGGCGAGCCGGTCATGGGTGCCGGTGGCGTCGTCGTGCCGCCGGCCGGCTACTGGGAAAAGATCCAGGCAGTTCTGAAGAAGTACGACATCCTGCTGATCGCGGACGAAGTGATCTGCGGTTTCGGCCGCACCGGCGAGATGTTCGGCTCGCAGACCTATGGATTGCAGCCCGACATCATGGTGATGTCCAAGCAGCTTTCGTCGTCCTACCTGCCGATCTCGGCCTTGCTCATCAACGACAAGGTGTTCGAGCCGCTGGCGGACGAAAGCAACCGCATCGGTACTTTCGGCCATGGCTTCACCGCCGGTGGTCATCCGGTGGCGGCAGCGGTGGCGTTGGAAAACCTGCGCCTCATCGAAGAGCGCGACCTTGTCGGCAATGCGCGCGAGGTGGGTGCCTATATGCAGCAGCGTTTGCGCGAGCTTTCCTCGCACGAACTGGTTGGCGAAGTGCGCGGCATTGGTCTCATCGCCGCGATCGAGCTGGTGGCCGACAAGGCGACGAAGGCTCCGTGGGGACAGCCCGGCGCACTCGGTGCACTGACCAACGGTCTGCTGCAGCAGAACGGCGTGATCTCCCGCAATATGGGTGATGCACTTGCCTTCTGCCCGCCGCTCATCATCACCAGGGTACAGATCGATGAAATCATCTCGGCGCTGAAGGTCTCGCTCGACGAGGCGCTGAAGCAGGTCAGGGCCTGACACGAATCGCCGGAGCGCCCTACATGGCGCTCCGGTAATCCCTTTACGGCCAGGCGGCGAAGGTTTCGCGATCCTTCCTCGCCTCGCGTAGTCCGGCTCGGTAGCGGCGCGGCGACAGGCCGACCGCCTTGCCGAAGAAGCGCGTGAAATGCGCCGGGTCGCGAAAGCCCAGACCATAGGCGATCTGCGCGACCGGCAGCGAGGATTCGGCCAGCCGCGCCCGCGCCTCCTCCAGAAGCCGGGCATGGACCAGCGCCAGCGGGCTACGTCCGGTGGCCTTGACCACTGTGTCGTGCAGACGCCGCTCGGTCACGCCAAGCTCGTCGGCATAGCGACGGATCGTATACTGCTCGCGAAAGTGCACCTCCACCATCTGCATGAAACGCTGCAGGAGTTGCGGAGCTGGCCAGCCGTCTGCCTGGGCCAATGCCGGCTGCGGCGACAGCCGCTGGGCGATGACCAGCATGATCGTCACGCAGGCCGATAGCAACTCGACGCCGCTTTCCTTCGGGGCGCGCAATTCCCGGTGAATGGTTTCGGCCGTTGCGGCGAGCGTGGCAACCTGTCCGGCATCGCCCGGCCGTATTTCGCCCAGGATCAGGCGGTCGGCGGTGGCGCGCAGCACGGACGGCTGGCCACCCGAGATCGCCATGGAGACGAGGTTTTCCGAACAGGAAACGATGAAGCCGGCGCTTCCGGCATCCAGGACCACGGTCAGCGCTGCTCCCGGCGGCATCCACACCAGACAGGGGGCGATTGCGCGCAATTGGCCCTTGGAAAGCTGTACTGTGGCTTTGCCTTCCGTAAGCACCAATGCGTGGCTGTGCCCGCCATAGCGCGGTGCGTTGAGCCGCCATTCGGTAGTTGCCACGGTCGGCGTGGCACGGTCTGCCTGAGCCAGCAGCGGCAGAGGTGTGGTCTGGAACATGACGGAATGCCCAATTATCCGAAATGGGCAAGAAAATATCTGAAAGCGTCAATTCGGGCAACTTTACTCCTGCCGGGCAGGGGGTTAGCGTTCAGTCATGGAAGCGCGTGGAACAGGTCCGCGCGGGCTGAGAGGAACGGCCGAAGGCAGGCATGGCCTGCACGCTTCCGGGGTGGAGAGACTACCGAGAATTTGCAGTCACGCTTGCGTGCGCCCAGTCGCGCGCGGGTACCGTCGCATCATGTCTGCGGCGAAGCCAGGGAGGAAAGAATGAGGCAGATGTTGCGAAAGCATCTTGGTTCGATGATCTGTGCGGCATCGCTTGCAGCGTTCTCGCTGTCGGCGGCCTATGCGCAGGACACGGTTCGCATCGGCTACGCGGTGTCCAAGACCGGTGCCAATGCCGGCGGTGCGACCACCACCACCATCCCCAACTACGAACTGTGGGTGAAGGAGATCAACGATGCCGGCGGCCTGAAGGTTGGCGACAGGCAGATGAAGATCGAGGTTGTCGAATATGACGACCGCTCCAGCTCCGAAGAGGCGGTGCGCTCGGTGGAACGGCTTGCCACACAGGACAAGGTCGATTTCATCCTGACCCCGTGGGGTACAGCCAACAATCTGGCGGTTGGCCCGATCTTCGACAAATACGGCTATCCGCAGATCGCCGGCACGTCGGTCACCGACATGGCGCCGAAGCTTGCTGCCCGCTGGCCGAATTCCTACTGGCTTCTGGGCACCGGCGGCTCCTACGCCGAAGGGCTGGTCGACCTGCTGGTCAAGCTGCGCGAAGAAGGCAGGATCGGCGATAGCGTCGCGATGGCTTCCATCGCCGACGGTTTCGGTATCGAGCTGGCCAAAGCCGGTCGCACTGCATTGCAGGGACATGATTTCAAGCTGGTCTACGACAAGATCTATCCGCTCGGCACGCAGGACCTCGCTCCGATCGTCAACGAGGTGAAGGCGTTGAATCCGGATGTTTTCATCGCCTTCTCCTATCCGCCGGATACGCTGGGTCTCACCGATCAGGCGCGCGTGCTGAACTTCAACCCGAAGCTCTTCTATACCGGCGTGGCCACAGCCTTCCCTCTATATAAAGACAAGTTTGGCGCGGCTGCCGAAGGCGTGGTCAGCCTCGGCGGTATCGATCCCAACGACGAGAAGGTCAGAGCCTATATCGCCAGGCACAAGGAAGTCGTCGGCAAGGAGCCCGACCGTTGGGCGAGCTTCATGACCTATGCCGGACTGCAGGCGCTGCAGCAGGCAATCGAAAAGGCCGGGACGCTCGACAAGGAAAAAGTCAATGAGGTGCTGCGCACCGGAACCTTTGACACGGTGCTCGGCCAGATTTCCTTCGACAATAAAAGCCGGCAGGTGCCAAACATCTTCACCGTTGGCCAGTGGCAGGATGGCGAGTTCGTCGGCCTCGAGCCAGCCGATCATCCGGGGGCGGGCAAGCTTGTCTTCCCCAAGCCGGCCTGGCCCGCGCAGTAAGGCGGTGGACGGCGCGGTGGAGTTGACCATCGTCCCGCCGCGCCGGCATCGCCTCGGATCATAGAAAATGCTGACCAACGCAATTCTCTCCGGGCTGACCATGGGCGGCACATATGCGCTCGTCGCCATGGGCCTGACGTTGCAATATGGCGTCTCCCGGATCATGAACCTCGCCTATGGCGAGTTCGTCATCGCGGCCTGTTTTGCAGCACTTGTCCTGTTTGCATCCGCCGGCATTTCACCGTTGGTGGCGCTGCTTGTCGTGGCGCCTGCCGGCTTCCTGCTGTCCTGGGCGATCTACCGCCTGCTTCTGATGCCGCTGGTGCGGCGCGCGCCCTCGCGCGGGGCGCTGGAGGTGGACAGCATTCTGGCGACCTTCGGCATGCTGTTCATCGTGCAGGGCATCATGCTCGCGCTCTTCGGCGGCGATTATTCGAGCTACTCCTATTACAATACGCCGGTCGACCTGTTCGGCACGACGATTGCCGCCAACCGGCTGATCGTGCTGGCGGTCGCGCTTGCCGTAGCGCTGGCGGCCTGGTCCTTCCTCATGCATACCCGCAGCGGCACGGCCATGCGTGCCGTCGCCGTCGATCCGGTTGCGGCCGGGCTGGTGGCCATCGACGTGCGCCGGGTCGCGGCGGCCGCATTTGCGCTTGGCGGTGCGATCGCCGCAACCGGCGGCGTACTGATCTCCATGTTTCTCACGTTCAACGCCAATATCGGCGTGGTCTTCACCATGAAGGCGCTCATCATCGTCATCATGGGCGGTGTGGGCAATGTCGTCGGCGCGCTGGTGGCCGGGCTGATCCTCGGACTTGCTGAATCCTTCGTCGCCACCTTCGTCGATCCGGGCCTGACCATCGCAGTCACCTACGCAATCTTCCTGGCGGTACTGATCATGCGCCCACAGGGCCTGTTCGGAGCGCGTGCCCGATGACCGACCGACCCGTAATTGCAATCGGCCTGGGCGCGCTGGTGTTCGCTGCGCTGGCCTTCGTTCCCTACATGGTCGATGGTTATGGCATGTCGCTGGCCATCGCGATCGCCAACTACACGATCCTCGCCACCGCCTGGGCGCTGTTTTCAGGCCCCACGCGCTACATCTCGCTCGCCACCGTCGCTTTCTTCGGCGTCGGCGCCTACACGGTGGCGGTGCTGGGCGAGGTGCTGCCCTGGCCGGTCGTCATGCTGGTGGCCGCAATCAACGGCTGCCTGCTCGCGCTTCTGGTCGGCCTTTCCACGCTGCGGCTTGCGGGCATCTACTTCGTCATCTTCACCTTCGGCCTCACCGAACTCATCCGCCAGGTGGTGACATGGTACGAGGTCAAAGTTACCAGCACGGTCGGCCGCTATGTGTTCCTCGACATCGATCAGCAGGCCATCTACTGGCAGCTTCTCGGGGTTGCCGCATTGCTTTTCCTGTCGGGCTATCTCATCGGCCGCTCGCGGCTTGGCTTTGCGCTGCGCGTCATCGGTGGCGATGAGATGGTGGCGCGTCATGTCGGCATCGACACCACCCGCGCCAAGCTTCTGCTCTTCGTGCTCAGCGCACTTTTCATGACGCTTACCGGCGCGATCATGGCTCCGCGCTGGACCTATATCGATCCGGCTATCGCCTTCAATCCGCAGGTTTCGTTCCAGACCGTCATCATGGCGCTGCTGGGCGGTGTGCAGCGGCTGTGGGGGCCGCTGCTCGGGGTCATTCCGCTTACCTTGTTGTTCGATTGGCTGAACGCCCATTTCCCCAACCACTATCTGCTTATCCTGGGCATCGTCTTCATGCTCATCGTTTATCTGCTGCCGCAGGGCGTGGCGGGTGCGCTTGCCAGGCTGCGCGGCCTGCGTAGCAGGAAAGAGCGGGCATCGGCTGCGATGAAGGAGGCCCGTCAATGACGGCGCTGCTCGAAGTCTCGGGCCTCACCAAGCGCTTCGGTGGGCTGGTTGCAGTGCGCGAAGCCGCCTTCAGCGTCAACGAAGGCGAGGTCATGGGGCTGCTGGGGCCGAATGGTTCGGGCAAAACCACTACGATGAACCTCATCTCCGGTAGTCTGAAGCCGGACACCGGATCGGTACGGCTGGAAGGGCGCGACATCGCGGGGCGTCGCCCGCATGCGATCGCCCGCGGCGGCATTGCCCGAACTTTCCAGCTGGTACGCGTCATCGACGACATGAGCGTACGTGAAAACGTCATCTCCGGGCTTGCCTTCCGCGAGAACCCGCTTTGGGGTGTTTCCGCGAATGTCGAGGCCGAGAAGCTGCTTGCGCGTGTCGGCCTTGGTGGCAGGGGAGGGGTGTTCGCGGCCGAACTCACCTATGTCGACCAGAAGCGGCTGGAGCTTGCCCGCGCGCTGGCTCTGTCGCCGCGGCTCCTTCTGCTCGACGAATGGCTTGCGGGGCTCAACGCCACAGAACTCGATGGCGGCATCGAGCTGATCCGCTCGCTCGCCAACGAAGGCGTCACCATTCTGATGGTCGAGCATGTCATGTCGGCCATCCGGCGCCTGTGCAGCCGCTGCGTGGTCATGAATGCCGGTGCCGTCATCGCCGCAGGCGAGACCGCGGCCGTTATGGCCGAGCCCGCCGTGATCTCCGCCTATCTGGGAGACGAGGATGACTGAGACCGTTCTGTCTGTCGCCGGCCTTACCGTTTCCTACGGCAGCCATGTCGCTTTGCGCGGCATCGACATGGAAGCGCGCCGGGGCGAGATCGTCGCCATCCTCGGCTCCAACGGTGCGGGCAAGTCCAGCCTGCTCAAGGCCATTGCCGGGCTGGTGGGCAAGGGCACGGAGGCGCAGGTGGCGGTTGGCGGCAAAGACCTGTCGTTGCTCGATCCGCACGAGATCGTGGAGGCGGGGATTTCGCTGGTGCCGGAAGGGCGCGGGCTGTTCGGCGACCTGACCGTTGCGGAAAACCTGCGCCTTGGCGCCTTCGCCCGCCGCGCCCGCGCTGGCGAGCCTGAGCGTCTGGCCAAAGTTTTTTCCATGTTTCCGCGGCTGGGCGAACGGCACGTCCAGCTTTCCCGCACCATGAGCGGCGGCGAGCAGCAGATGCTGGCAATCGGCCGTGCGCTGATGGCCGCGCCCGATTTCGTGCTGCTGGACGAGCCTTCGCTCGGCCTTGCGCCCGTGGTCACGCAGCAGCTTTTCATGACGCTGCGGCGGATCGCCGACGAGGGAACGGGCATCGTGCTGGTGGAACAGAACACGCGCGCGAGTCTGAAAATCGCGGATCGTGCCTATCTGATGGAGAACGGCCACATCGTCGGCGGCGGCAGTGCCGCCGATCTGGGGGCCGACCCCGCGGTGCAACGCGCCTATCTCGGCCTTGCCGGCGATGGTGCCGCCGCGCGGCAAATGTGAAGAAAGGAAGAAAGAATGTTCAACGTCCAGCTGATGATCGACAATCAGTATCGCGACGCCAGCGACGGCCGCGTCTTCAACCGCGCCGATCCGATCAGCAAGGGCGAGGCAAGCCGTGCCGCTGCCGCTTCGCTGGCCGATGCGCGCGCAGCGGTGTCCGCCGCCGCCGCCGCTTTCCCGGCCTGGTCGAAGACCGGCCCCGGCGAACGCCGCAAATATCTCCTGAAGGCTGCCGAGATCATGGAAGCCCGCACGCCGGAATTCATCGCGCGCATGGCCGCCGAAACAGGCGCTACGCCCGGTTGGGCCGGTTTCAATGCCGCCCTTGCCGCAAACATGCTGCGTGAGGCAGGTGCCATGACCACACAGATCAGCGGCGAGATCATTCCTTCCGACGTTCCCGGCTCTTTTGCCATGGGCGTACGCCAGCCGGTCGGCGTGGTGCTTGCCATTGCGCCGTGGAACGCGCCCGTCATCCTGGGGGTGCGGTCCATTGCCATGCCGCTCGCCTGCGGCAACACCGTCGTGCTCAAAGCCTCCGAGCTATGCCCGGCCACGCACCAACTTATCGCAGATGTGCTGAAGGAGGCCGGTCTTCCGGCAGGCGTCGTGTCTTTCATCACCAATGCGCCGGATGATGCGCCCGAAATCGTCAATGAGCTGATCGCGCATCCTGCAGTGCGCCGGGTGAACTTCACCGGCTCCACCCGTGTCGGACGCATCATCGCCGAGACGGCGGCCCGCCATCTGAAGCCGGCGCTGCTGGAGCTTGGCGGTAAGGCGCCCTTCCTGGTGCTCGACGATGCCGACATCGATGCGGCCGTCGATGCCGCTGCCTTCGGCGCCTTCATGAATCAGGGCCAGATCTGCATGTCCACAGAACGCCTGATCGTGGACGAAAAGGTGGCCGAGGAATTCGTCGGCAAGCTTGCGGCCAAGGCAGGGTCGCTGAAGGCGGGCGATCCGAAAGCCGAAGGCACCATTCTGGGGTCGGTCGTCAATATAGAGGCGGTCAAGCGCATCAGTGAACTGGTCGAGGATGCCACGGCCAAGGGTGCGCGCGTGGTCGCCGGCGGCGAATCGCAGGAAACCGTGATGCAAGCTACCGTTCTCGACAACGTCACTTCGGCCATGCGCATCTATTCGGAAGAATCCTTCGGGCCGGTCGTGTCGGTCATTCGCGTGTCCGGCATCGACGAGGCGGTGCGTGTGGCCAATGACAGCGAATATGGCCTGTCCTCGGCCGTCTTCAGTCGCGATATCTCGCGCGCCATGGATGTGGCGGGCCGGATCGAGAGCGGCATCTGCCATATCAACGGCCCGACCGTGCATGACGAGGCCCAGATGCCCTTCGGCGGCGTGAAGGCTTCCGGCTATGGCCGCTTCGGCGGTAAGGCTGCAATTGCGGAGTTTACCGAACTGCGCTGGATCACGATCCAGAACGGGCCGCGGCACTATCCATTCTGACTCTGTCGCCTCATTCATAAGAGAGAAGGAGTGCGGTCCGTCCGCGCCCCTTTTTGTTTTCGCTACAGCCGTTCGGAGTTTGCCGCGGAACCTCTCGCAGCCTTCTGTGTTTGGAATCTTTGGCTTGGTGGTGGGATTGGTTGTGATTCTGCGTTTGGGTTTGGGTGTGTTTTGTCTAATATGTTGTAATTGTTTGATTTTTGATGTTTCCGGGGTTTTCGGCATGGAATCGTGTTGGTCGTGTTGGGGGGATTTGGTTGGGTGCCGGGGTGGTGTGGGGGTGGTTTGGGCTGTGTGATTTTGAGAAAGTTTTGCCAGCTTCCGCAGCGTCCTGTTGGTGTTGCGTGTTGTTGTCGCAAAAAATTCAAAAAAGGCGAAAAAGGTCGTTGACAGTTTGGGAGGGTGGGGCCTATATACGCCTCAACAACGAGGGCGGCGCGCCGCTGGCGACCAAGAAGTTCGCTTCTAAGTTCCCTTGTTGACGAAATCAAGCGAGCCGCGTGAGCGACCTCGATTGGCCTCTGGAGCTTCAGGTGAAAGCGGGCCGCGATACCGTGTCTTCGGTATCTGTTCTTTGACAACTGAATAAAGAAGAAAGAGAAACGTGGGCGGCAGAGTTCTGCTGGACCCGGAGCGGGATGAGAGTTCCGCAGTGATGGGTCGCAACGAGACTTTGGCGGTTCACGTTTCTGGTGAGAATAAGTACTACCGGGCTTTGATTGTCTTTCGGGATTGATTGAAGCCAGGTGTGAATGTTCTCGTCGATTCAAGCGTGACCTAGTTTCTGCTCCGCCTTCTGGCTGGAGCGGAACGAACAAGCCAAATCAAAGTCTTATTCAACATGAGAGTTTGATCCTGGCTCAGAACGAACGCTGGCGGCAGGCTTAACACATGCAAGTCGAGCGCCCCGCAAGGGGAGCGGCAGACGGGTGAGTAACGCGTGGGAATCTACCCAGCCCTACGGAATAACCCAGGGAAACTTGGACTAATACCGTATACGTCCGATAGGAGAAAGATTTATCGGGGTTGGATGAGCCCGCGTTGGATTAGCTAGTTGGTGGGGTAAAGGCCTACCAAGGCGACGATCCATAGCTGGTCTGAGAGGATGATCAGCCACACTGGGACTGAGACACGGCCCAGACTCCTACGG
>Ga0182738_1005931_pt1 | contig 12877 bp, 9 predicted proteins | sample eDN5th30CBELigMG_FD_128876 | JGI IMG/M metagenome (GOLD analysis project Ga0182738, IMG submission 128876) | Enriched Miracle-Growth compost microbial communities from Emeryville, California, USA - eDNA 5th pass 30_C BE-Lig MG (version 2)... ...
CGACTTGCATGCCTAATCCACGCTACCAACGTTCATTCTGAGCCAGGATCAAACCCTTCAATTGACTCCAACGAGACACCTGCCCGAAAGCAGACACCTCGCATGATTAACAATCAAATTGCCTGACCATGCCAACTCAAAACGAAACTTTCGCTTCGCTCGCGCAAACGCATTCTCTTGCAAAACTTTCACCAACCAGATTGCCAAATAGCGTCCCCCACTCCACTGACAACAAGTGTCCAGAAGAACAGGTTCCCCCCGCTGCGTGTGAGCGGGTTCGGAATCTTATCGGCTGTTTGTCTTTCGTCAACCGTCTCGGCGAAGAAAATTCAAATTGTTCAAATTGTTGAGCAATGAGAGCGTATTCACCCCGCATCGACCGTGTTCCGCGACGCGACGAGTTGCCTTTCATCAGTCGAAACTCGCTGCGGGCCCAGGCCAGAGCAACTTGCTCGAACTTCAGCTTCGATGAACTCATGCCGATGGGATGTGCAGCTGTTATGACGGGGCTGCATGGTCTCAATCCCCTGATGCCTGAAATTTTTCGAGCATTCAAAGCTGGTGAGTGGACCTGCTGTCATAAGGAGTCCCCTTGACCTGTTTCCGGCTTTTCCCCTGTAATACCGCTTATATGGGAATCACCCCTGATGACAGGTAAATTGCTTCAAAGACACCGTCGGATACTCCCAGTTGAACACTTTTGATCGTTATCTGCTGACGCGTTATCTGCATGTCGTCATGGTTTTTACCATCACGGTCATTGGACTGTTCACGATTGTCGATGGCTTTACCAATCTTGATGAATTTCAGGCGAAGGCCTCCGACGATGACAGCCCGTTCAGCCTGTATTTGCGGATCGGCATGTATTATCTGTACCAATCGGCCGGGATCATCAATACGTCTGGTCCAACGATTCTGGTCATTTCGTCAATGTGCGTGCTCGCACTGATGCTGAAGCAAGGTGAAATTCACCCTGTTCTGGCTGCGGGAATTCCCACTTATCGTGCCACATTTTCGCTGACGCTCGGGCTCTTGCTGGTGAATGTCCTGCTCATTCTCAATCAGGAGTTGATCCTGCCAAGAATTGCCCCCAATCTGCAGGGGCGCAAAGGAAATCTGGCAAACGACACCCTCCTGGTGGAAGAGCAGCATGACTTTGTCACAAAAATTTTCGTGAGTGGCGATGGCCTTGTCCCGGCTCAGCAACTCTTGAAAAAACCTGAATTCATTCTTCCCTATCCTCTTCTGGTCACTTCTTTTGCCACACTCAAGGCGGACCAGGGTTATTATCTGCCGCCCGAAGGGAACGAAAGTGGAGGATGGCTGCTGGAAAACATTTCTCCTCCGTTCGAACAACTGGCACTCACCGATGCCGGCAAACGGGTAATCATCCCTCAACCAGGTACTAACAACGTTTTTGTGCTGCTCGGATTAACATTTGACCAGCTCAACCGCTTCGCATCGAACACCAGTCTGATTGGGACCCCCATGCTGATCAGGCGATTACGGCAACCCACCGGCACATCGATCAGTCGTCGCCGGTTGCTGGTGAAGCTCCACGAACGATTGACACGCCCACTGTTGACGCTAATTGGGCTTTACCTGGTTATTCCGCTGATCATGCGTAAAGAAAAGATGAGCGTCATGCAGCAAGTCACCAATATTGCGACCTGTATGGCTGTGCTGGGAGTGGTTTTTGGCAGCACACTGGGACTCCAGATGCTGGGTGAATCCGGGCTCTTACGGCCCGATCACGCGATCTGGTGGCCGTTGATTGGCGCGGGTGGGCTGGCTGGCTGGCTCAGCGGGGTCGTGAGAACATAGGAGTTTCACGAGAAATCCGATGTACAGGTAAAATAATACGGTTTCTGGGGAAGAGTTCGCAGCAGTTCAAAACATCCGGGCAGGAACAGCTTGAAATGCAACCTTCAACTCTCTTAAGACAGAAGGTTTCAATGCGTCCGGTTTGTTCCGGTCACAACCCGAAGTCATTCACATGAGGCCAAAGCCCCTCGTATTCTGAGAAAATCCTGATCGTTTGCTGTCCGGTCCGGCCAGTGTATTCCGACCGCAACCGAAGCCATTCTCATTAAGACAATACCCCTCACGGCCTGAGAGCGTTGAGGATCCTCACACAGTATTTCCAAGTTTGATTGAATGGAGAAAAGGGTTCCGGGGGCAGCGGCCAGCAAAAAATCTGCACATCGTTGAGTTTTCTGACCCCTGATTCCCGACCCCTGGCCTCTCTCTTCAATCGCCCGTCAAACTTGGAAGTACTGTCGTCATGCATTGGTCAATCTGGATGTCACGGACATTCTGCGCTCAGTGACCGCCATTTCCGTTTTTGTACTGGAATTCCGGTGAAGCCACACTCTACACTTCGGTCTGAATTCGGACTGCCAGGTGTTTTTTCAACGGCAGCGTCGCCTCCAAAGAAAACGCCGACATCTGACCACTTAGAGGGTTCTATGAAAGTACTGTTGGCAAATCCGCGCGGATTTTGCGCCGGTGTCAACATGGCCATTGACTGCCTGGAAGAATGTATTCGAACCTTCGGACCAGAGATTTACGTTTACCACGAAATCGTCCACAACCGGTATGTTGTTGAACGGTTTTCTCAGGAAGGAGTCAAGTTCGTTAACACGCTGGAGGAGGTTCCACATGGCTCGATTTTGCTGTACAGCGCACACGGTGTTTCTCCCGCTATTCGCGAACAGGCACGTTCCCGGAACCTCAGATCCATCGATGCCACGTGTCCGCTGGTCACGAAAGTTCATATCGAGGCCATCAAATTTGCCAATGCGGGCTATCATATCGTTCTGATCGGTCACGAAGGCCATGACGAAGTCATCGGGACCATGGGGGAAGCTCCAGAAAGTATTACCCTGGTCGAGACGGCGGAAGAGGTGGACTTACTTCCGTTCACGTCAGCAGATAAAATTGCTTATCTCACGCAGACGACCCTGAGCGTCGAAGAAGCTGGGCTGGTGATCAAAAGACTGCTGGAGAAATATCCGCACATTGAAGCCCCTGCGAAAGAAGATATCTGCTATGCGACGACCAATCGCCAGCACGCTGTCCGTGAACTCATGAGTCAGGCGGACCTGTTACTGGTGCTGGGGAGTCAAAACAGTTCCAACAGCCGCCGCCTGATGGAAATTGGTCTGGCGGAAAACCGTCCAGCCTATCTGATTGACGGTCAGGATGAACTTCGCGAAGAATGGTTTGAAGGTGTCAGTTCAGTGCTGGTGACAGCCGGGGCCAGCGCTCCGGAAATCGTGGTCCAGGAGTGCCTGTCCTATCTGGAGAGCCGCTTTGGAGCAGTGGTTGAAGAAGTCACGACTCGTACCGAACACGTGACGTTTCCCCTCCCCAAAGAATTACGCGCGCTGCAGAAATAATCACCCACCATGAAACAGTCGCAGTCATCTCGCAATGGATGACCGTCCGGAAAGGTCAATTTGGGCTGCGATCGGCTCTTTTGCGTTCTGAACTTCGTCAGCCTGCATCGACGAATTCTGGGAATTCGCCTGCTTCGGCTTCCTTGTCAGAACACAAACCGCTCGATCTCGCCTGACAAAGCACCTTTCCGGACAGACTCTTATTGGTTTTTCTGCCCTCCCGACCTCTGGTTGTCGCTGCGATACAGACTTGAGAACACTGTCACTCTTGGGGACACTGTCATTCTTGGGGGCACTGTCATTGATGGCATGTGTGCTCGGCACGACTTCGCATCAATCTCACGCCGCAGAGAAGTGCCGCGAGCGCATCAGAAAAGACCGCCCCCGCATGGGAACGGTCTTCTGATGCAAACAAACCAAGGCCGGGGGATTTCTCACGCCCCGGTTATGAGCCTGAGTAGTGAGCCTGAATTGTTATGTTACTTCGGCGGATTTTCTCCGAGTGGCTCGCGACGTTCCGTAATGACCGGGCACTGAGGGGCCATTTCCGCGTTGAGTTCTTTATAAGGAGCCCATTCTTCCGGCAGATTATCCTCGTGGAAGATCGCGGCCACTGGACATTCTGGAACGCACGCTTCGCAGTCAATACATTCATCTGGATGAATGTAAAGAATGGCTTCCCCTTCGTAGAAACATTCGACGGGGCAGACCACCACGCAGTCGGTGTACTTGCAATTGAAACAGGGTTCAGCAACGACGTGTGTCATCTCATTTTTTCCTTTAATCGAATTCGAAGCGATGGCTCGACGAGATTCGCGAATGCTGACTCTCTTGATCGACCTGTAGGGCGGTCATAAATCAGACGTTTTATCGGTTCGAACGAATCAGGCGGGCCACTTCCAACCCGGGAATTCTGTTTTGTCATCGGACAGAATCACGGCAGGCCATTCCCTTTTTCAGCGCCGTCAACAAAAAACGTGTTCCAGTCCGTAGAAATCGGTTTTATGAGTGCATTCCCGAACTGTCAAGATGATCGCCCCTTCTCTCAATAATGGCGTTTGGAAGTTCGCAAATTGACATTGTGTCTCAGGTTGTTCCTTCTACTGGCAATCCGGCTTCCTTCCAGCCTCGCCAGCCACCGTCCATGGACACGACCTGTTCATACCCCATCTGCTGGATCGCATCGGCTGCCAGGGCGGATCGGTATCCTCCGCCGCAATACAGCACGATGGGAGTCTTCTGATCCGGAATTCTGGCTTCAATATCCCGTTCGATCACTCCTTTTCCCAGATGTCGTGCACCGGGAAGATGTCCCTTGGCAAATTCACTTTCTTCACGGACATCCACCAGCTCAAAATGTTCGCCGGCCTGTAACCGGGCTTGAACATCCTGAACAGTGCATTCCTGCACTCGTGAGCGTGCCAGATTGACAAGATCCAGAAATCGGGGAGCGTGTTGACCTGCCATGCGAATCACCTTTCTGAAGAGAGACGAACTGAAGACAAGAGCAATACACAGCGTCTCTTCACAGTTTCTCTGCTCTGTCACAAAACTCAAGCTTCATCACGAAATCCCCAGGAGGGATCTCACTCGACCGCAAGCTCTCTTTTCAATCGGGACTCTCTGAGCAATCCGCCCTCGGCAGCTTGCAAACACTTCATAGTCCAGCGGCGTCCCGCAATGCGAGACCACCAGTCCGATGCAGACCTGCTTGCAGTCGCCGCGTTAATCGCGTGAATAGAGCAAGTTGCTCTGGCCTGGACCCGCGCAGCGTGCGTTTCGACTGATGAAACGCAACTCGCCGCGTGGCGGAACGCGGCCCATGCGGGAGTCATGCGCTCCAGCCATGCTGAGCGAGCGGGTTCGCGTTGGCCTGCCCTTCAAAGAACGTGCTGGCGACATCGTCAAGGAGCAGGTCGTCTTCCAGATCGAAGAGTTCGCCGAGCCGGTTCTTGAGATGAATCTCCAGAGCCTCCTTGTGCGGCAGAAACTGATCCAGAGTGCGATACCGACGGTTGTCATCAATGTGCTGACCGGGAACTCCCAGCAGGTCCGGCAATGCAGTTTTGGAGTACCACTGCTCTGCGAGATACGGTTCGCTGGAGGGTTCCAGCAAACGGGCGATCAACCAGGATCAATGCACTCGGCGACCAGGGAATGGTGGCGCTTCCCGTCGGGAGAGTTTGCTCCAGAAACTCGTCGAGCTGCAGTCGACGAATCAGCTCCATCGCCAGCCAGGGACCGTCGAAGTGTCGCAGGTTCTCCACCCGGACGCCGCGGGCGTTAACTTCAACCCAGCGCGGTTCCACTTGATCCTCGCCAAAGAGAAGTTGCTGATAAGTTCGGTTCGCCAACGCGGAATGTGACTCTGCTTCACCGACAACATGAGCCGCTTCGCGAACTCCCAGCCGACCGGCCTGGTCGAGCTTGCCCAGCCACGACTCGCTGCCGGGGACCGCGCACAGTCCGGTACGATTCGATCAGCGCCCAGTAGGCGATATGTCGTCCGTGCTCCCGTTTTGTGTACCGGTGAATAAACATCGCAGCAGATGGTCTGAGCCCGCACAGCCCGCTTTTCGATTGATGAAAGACGACTCGCTGCAGCGACCGATTTATCTTTCGCTGTCATCTGCAGCGAAACGATAAATCGTTGGACGCTCTCTGTGAGTGTCCACTCGTAATCAAGGGCAATACATCAAGGGCAATGCGGAAGTCATGCGCTCGAGCTCGCAGGCCTCCTAAAGAGTGCTTATCGCGATCTGGACAGCAATTCCGCGATTTGAACTGCATTTGTGGCAGCCCCTTTGCGAAGATTGTCGCTGACACACCAGAATGACAGTCCGTTGGGATGTGAGATGTCTTTGCGGATTCGTCCCAGGTAAACCAGATCTGATCCGTCGCACTGATGCGGCATGGGATACTGGCTATTTTTCAGGTCGTCCACCACTTTGAGTCCGGGGAACGCGGAGAACAGTTCACGGGCCTCTTCGGGAGAAACGGGCCGTTCGGTCTCCACTGTAATGGTTTCGCTATGACAATTGGCGACCGGCACCCGGATACAGGTGGCATTCACCAGAATACTCTCATCTCCCAGGATTTTGCGGGTTTCGTGTACCATTTTGAGTTCTTCGCTGGTGTATCCATCCAGTTTTTCGCTGCCGATCTGTGGAATGCAATTGAACGCGATGGGATGCTGGAAAGTCGTGTACTGATAGGCTTTGCCTTCCAGATAAGACCGGCTGCCATCGATCAGATCGGCAGTCCCCTGAACGCCAGCTCCACTTGTCGCCTGATAGGTACTGACGATCACGCGTTTGACCCGGGCGGCATCATGCAGCGGCTTCAGCGCCATGACCAGTTGCGTTGTCGAACAGTTCGGGCTGGCAATGATTCCCCTGGCATTCAGAGCAGCATCCGGATTGACCTCGGGAATCACCAGGGCAACTCCCTCTTTCATCCGCCAGTAGCCAGATTCATCGATCACTTTACAACCCGCCTCGACTGCGGCGGGCAGGTATTCCGCTGCCACGTCGTCCGGAGTGGAGGCGATGACCAGATCTGACCCGGCGAAGCAGGTTTTTGTCAGTTCTTCAACCCGATGGTTCTCTCCCCGAAACGTCAGATCCGTTCCCGCAGACCGGGCAGAGGCGAGAAAGCGAAATCTTTTCGCCTGAAACTTGCGCTCTTCCAGCAACTGACGCATGATCCGCCCAACAGCCCCGGTGGCTCCAACGACGGCAACATTTTGAAACACAATGAACTCCAACGTAATTAAATGGGTGAAAAGCTGGCAGATTGGCCCGCATCTGGAACGGACCTCTTCCCGAACCGGAAATGCGTGGGCTCCGTATTGGTCAATTCCGTCGTGATGGCTGGTCGTGTTCAGCGAAACGATGGAATCGTGAAATTCTCTTCGCAGATGTAACGATCCCCCGCAGTCTGCTACGGAATTGATACGCACAAAGAAAAGCATTCTACAGCGATTCCGAAAGGAACTTCAATTCGCTGCTGGAGTTTGCCATTTTTCTCTTCTTCCGGGTGAGTCGACAGATTCTGCCGATGAGAATTCATTAGATTGAAGCGCATTCACCCCGCATCGACCGCATTCGGCCACGCAGCGAGTTGCGTTTCATCAGTTGAAACTCGCGCTGCACGAACCCGGGCCAGAGCAACTTGCTCCAAATCATCTCTGAATTGCCGTTCCTGCCGAAGATGAAATTTCAGGGGGCGGATCGGCTTGCGGCAAACAGATCGGAACATCTAGAATTCCTTTGGTTTATGCCGTCCAGGGAATCGTCGTTCTGTGGACACGCAAGTGCGGTATTGGTTCACGGATGACATGTCAGAGCCGCTGAAAAAACGAATCGTCCTCTTGGGAGCGACTGGATCAATTGGAACCAGTTGTCAGGACGTCGTCCGTGCGCATCTGGATTGTATGGAATTCTGGGCATTGACAGCTCATTCCCGTTGGAAAGAGCTGGCTGCTGCCTGTCATGAATTTCAACCGCGATATGCCGTGCTGACAGGGATTTCCCGTCAGGAAGTTCCGGGAAATGCGTTCCCTGCCAGCGTTCAAGTGTTGTTTGGTGAGGATTCCGTCTCCCGGGTCGTGGTGGATGCGGAGGTCGAGATCGTCGTATCGGCCATTGTGGGAGCGGCTGGTTTGCGAGGGACATGGGCTGCCGTCGATGCAGGCAAGGCGGTCGCACTGGCCAATAAGGAGACAATGGTCGTTGCGGGTCCACTGGTCACACGGCTGGCTGCGGAGTCGGGGGCGAAACTGATTCCGGTAGACAGCGAACATTCCGCGATCTTTCAGGCACTTCAATGCGGCGGTGACAAGGAAGTGAGACGCTTGATTCTGACGGCCAGCGGAGGCCCGTTCCGCACCTGGCCTGCCGAAAAACTGAAAACCGCGACAGTCAACGATGCGCTGGCTCATCCGACCTGGGACATGGGGCCCAAGATCACGATCGACTCAGCCACGATGATGAACAAGGCACTGGAGATTATTGAAGCCCGCTGGCTGTTTGGGGTACCGTCTCAGCAGATCGACGTTGTCGTTCATCCTCAATCCATCGTGCATTCGATGGTCGAGTTTGTCGATGGGTCGGTCCTGGCACAATTGTCCCCGCCGGACATGCGATTGCCGATTCAGTATGCACTGACCTGGCCGAAACGGATGCCGGGAGTCTCTCCCCGCATGGATTTGACACAGGCCAGCACGCTGGTCTTTGAACCACCAGACCGGGAACGATTTCCGGCACTGGATTTGGGATTTGAAGTGGCTCGTCAGGGAGGAACTTCGGGGGCAGTCTTAAATGCGGCGAATGAAGTCGCCGTTTCCCGATTCCTGCTTGGCGAATTGACCTTTTTAGAAATCACGCGACTTTGTCGCTCGGTCCTGGATGCACACGAATTCGAAGTGGAACCGACATTGAATGATGTCACCCGTCTCGATCAGTGGGCCCGCGAGGAGGCTCTCCGTTGGAAAACATGGTCTGGACAATCGCCCTCTACAGTACAACCGATCTGCTGAACATCCTGATCGTGGCGATCGGTTTGGGGATGGTGATTTTTTTTCACGAACTGGGGCACTTTCTCGTTGCCAAGTGGTGCGGCGTGTACGTGGAACGCTTCAGTATCGGTTTCGGTCAACCCATTTTCGCCCGCAAATATGGTGAAACCGAATATGTACTGGGATGGCTCCCCTTTGGCGGATACGTGAAAATGCTGGGCCAGGATGACATGGACCCGGCCCAGATGACCGACGAGCACGTTGCTGAAAATCCACGTGCCTATACCGCCAAAAACGTGCCCCAGCGCATGGCCATCATCTCAGCGGGAGTGATCATGAATATCATCACGGGAACATTGTTCTTCGTGATCGTATTCGGCTGGGGGATTATGAAGGTGGACCGCGTGGCGGGTTTCGTGCAGGTGGGAATGCCGGCCTGGAAACATGGCATGCGGTCCGGGGATGTCATTACGCGTATTAACGGAGGCAAGGTCGATGACTTTGACGATGTGACACGTCGGACTGCCCTGTCCCGCGGACCAATCACGGTTGCGGGACATCATGAAGATGGCAAGACATTCAGTCTGACAATGCAGCCGGAAAACTTCGGCATCCGGAAAATCATTGGAGTCGGTCCATCGCGCAGCCTGACGGTGGTCGACCAGATGGAGGGTTCGCCCATTGGTCCCGCCATGCCCGGTTCTGCCGCCGCCGAAGCAAAATTCAATTATGGCGATGAAATCCTCGCGGTCGACGGCGAGTCGGTGAAAGATGCCCAGCAGCTCTATGCCATCCTGAATGATCGCGCCAGCGAAACTGTGAATGTCGAAGTCGAACGAAAAGCTGCTGGTGGAAAATCGATCAAAACTGAAGTCAAACTTCCCCCACAACCATTCATCGGCTCTGGCCTGAAAATGGGAATGGGGAAAATTGAAGCGTTGCAGGACGGGTCTGTGGCCGCTGCAGCGGGCCTGTTGCCGGGAGATCGCATTGCCAAAGTCAACGATCTGGACGTGGAACGGGACATGGACCCCTTTCGTTTGACGGAGGTCTTTTCCCAGAATGCAGGGAAAGAAGTTTCCGTCACCGTTCGCCGGGATGGTCCAGGTGCGCCGGAAACGCTCACCTTCCAACTGGTGCCTGAAGACCGCGATCCCTGGTCGGAACCTCCCGTCGCCAAGGACAGCCCCATTTCAATCCCTTCCATTGGAGTGGCCTATCATCTGGTCCCCACTGTTTTTGAAGTCCGGGAAGGAAGTCCCGCCGCCAAGGCAGGCATCAAACCCAGAGACAGTGTGACCAAAATCGAACTCACAAAAATGCCTGGGGCTGCAAAGGATGTGCTCGACAATTATCCGCACACCTTCGTGATTGGGGAAAAGAACTGGGCTCACTCGTTCTGGATGATGCAGGAGTTTGGACGGAGTGGTCCGATCAAACTGACGATTAAGCCCGCAGCGGAAGCAGAACGTCTGGTGGAGCTGACTCCCACTCCCGTGGAAGGCTGGTATGTGCCCACTACGCGCGGCTTGATTCTCTCGATCCTGCAGACCCGTCGGCAGGCGAAAAATTTCCCGGAAGCAGTGGGCATGGGAATGCGCTATACCGCAAATTCCATGGAAGATATCTATCTGACGTTGCGGGGACTCTTCACTCGGGATATCTCTCCGAAAGGGCTCAGTGGTCCCATTGGGATTGCGAAACTGGCATACAGTTTTGCCAGTGTCGGCCTCGTCCATTTCCTGCTGTTCCTGGGAATCATCAGCATCAATCTGGCGGTGATCAATTTCCTGCCGATTCCCGTGCTGGACGGCGGACATATGGTTTTTCTGCTTTGGGAAGGGATCTTCCGTCGAAAACCGAGCGAACGAGTCGTCGCCACAGCCACTTATTTCGGGTTGGCCTTTGTGCTGGGCCTGTTTGTCTTTGTGATCTTTCTGGATTTATTCGTTTCAAAGATCTGAGTGCTTTGATGACGTTGAAAATCTGGATTGAAAACCGCGTAGAGTAAGATGCTCGGACCGGAGCGGGATTGCATTACTCCCGTATCGCAGCTTGTTGAAAAACATGAAATCTCGGCCGGACAGAAATGTCCGGCCCACTTTTTTCAATGATCCAGAAGCTTCCGGTGGTTTTCAACAGGCAACTCGCCGCGTTCGGCCACGCGGCGAGTTGCGTTTCACCGGTGGAAACGTGAGCTGCGCGGGCTCAGGCGAGAGCAACTTGCTCTCGCTTTATTTTGAAGGGACGGGTTGTTCCGAGGCAGTCTGGTCGAGACGCAGCTTCTCAGAGAGACGCTGTTTGAAATTCATGAAAGAGGCCCCCGTCCCGAATCCGGTCACCTGTCTGTCCTGATGCAATGTTTTACTGATCAGCATGCCACGCTCCAGGTCGATGATCACCGTTCCGCCGGGCTGCCGGCGTAACAGCTGCATTTCATCATCTGTCGATTCCAGAATGCTCAGCACCTTGGTTTCGACCTCAATAGTGGCCAGCGTCCCTTCCAGTTTCTTGAGCGTGTGTTCCCGTTGCATTTTCACGGTTCTGGTCAATTTGGAGTCCGGAATGGGAAGAATCACTTCAAAGTTTTCCTTCCAGGATTCCCCTTCGGCAAGTGGTTCTTCGGGAAGTCGAAGAAGCACGTCGAAGGCCACTTGCTGTGGGTTATTGGGAACCTGATTCCCTTTCACCAGGGGCACGAACGCCGAGACTTCTCCCCGGGTGGACATCTTGATTTGCAGATGCGGTTTGCCCACCAGGTTTTTCATGGCCTGAAAGACAGCCTGTTCCTGAGGTCCCGTATCGACCAGGCTGTCGTAATTGAACTTATCTCCGTTCTGATAAATTTCCAGTTGAACGGATTCAATCGTGAGTTGCAGAATCGCGGACCCATCGGGATTGACGGATATCACCTGATAATTTTTGACGGATTGCTGATGGGAATAAGGTTCATCGGTCTCGGTTCCCACCTGAATCTTGTAGTCGTCATTGAGTGTGACGTCATAACGCACAACCTGGCCGGGAGTGAACTTGTAACGCAATAAGGTTTTCCCGGAATCATCTGCGGACAGGTGTGATAAAAACGGGCCCAGGCACAATCCCATGGCTCCCAGGCAGGCGATCGTCATCACCCGCCTGCGGGAGTGGAAGCGAGTCCGAATGGATCTGGTCATGACGGGTATTCTTTCCTTAGAACAAGTTGCTCCCGCCCGGGCTCGCGGCGAGAGTGTCTGGACTGATTGTTTGCTGGAGCCCGCCTGGCATATCCGGTCGATACGGGATGTCGACAATCTAATCAGGGCCGGGATGACCGAAATTCCCATGAAGCGATAATTCCCATGAAGTATCGTTCCAGGACTTTTGTGCATCAACAAAAACGGTCCTGCGGAATATGGTGGAAACCTAACAAAACCCGGAGATTGAATCGAGATGATTCTGCCACCTGAGCGTATGCCTCCATTTGTCAGCATTCCGTCTTAGAGCGGGGAAATCCACAGAGTGGGGAACATTGTGCCTGTGGGGGCGGGCCGGTGCCCTGGCTGAGAATGTCATTTTGTGGGGTGCGACTGCTCTGCAAGCAGTGCGACCGCGGGGAGGGGCATGACAGAGGAAAACACACACGACGACGATCGGCACCGCTCCCAGTGGCTCCCAGTGCGGTGGCACGCACAAACCCGATAATACGGGCACCTGGCACTGTTCACAGAACAGTGCCACCCAAAATTAACACCCTTTCACCAGGACGCCCGACCTCTGCAAAGGCCATCGCCAGATCCTCACTCCCCCCGGAATTGTCAGCGATTCCCTGGGGGTGCAGGTCAGCTATTGAGGAGTTTGTAGGCTTTTCTGGACGTTCTGCGGACGAAGGGGGAGCCGGGGCGGCGTTCTAAATAGGTGTCCAGGCGACCATCATCAGAGAGGGCAGCGGAGCGGATTTGCAGGATGGCTTCGCCCCCTC
>Ga0182738_1005932_pt1 | contig 12871 bp, 11 predicted proteins | sample eDN5th30CBELigMG_FD_128876 | JGI IMG/M metagenome (GOLD analysis project Ga0182738, IMG submission 128876) | Enriched Miracle-Growth compost microbial communities from Emeryville, California, USA - eDNA 5th pass 30_C BE-Lig MG (version 2)... ...
ATCTCTTTTTACGTTTTCTTTGGGTCAAATGGTTATTTAGCAAGGTAATCAGTCTTGGACCCCAAGGGGCAGGTATGAGTATTCCCAAACAAACAAAAAAGACAATACGAGCTCCTGTATTGTCAGCATTGTTTGCCATAAAAACTATCACAACTAATAATCCAACGTAGAAGAAACTCGTAACGGCTCCAAGAGTGATTTTTTCGCATTTTTGTGCTTTTGTGAAATGTCTCATTTGAAGATTAAGCCAGATATTGAAAATCCAAAAAGGCCAAAGGAGAATTTTCCCAGGAAGATTAATTAAGAAAATAGCAAGAGCTTTGAAGAATCTCGCAATCTCAGTCCACCAGTATTTTGGTTCATTTTCCCGAAGAATTTGTAAAGGAGGAAGAGGATCCCATTTTCTGGGACATTTCAGCTGATGTTGATACTTGTATTCACGTCCACAAAGCCAACACCACTCGTAATCACAGATTGGACATGTAATATGAAGGCATCCTTCAACTCTGTTGATCACAGTCTTACACATGACGCAGAACTTGAGGTTGTTTTCTTTGGCATAGATTTCAAACTCTGGGTCCAGCACCTGTAAACAATTTTTTCCTTCATGGTAAAATTCTCCACAAACATTACAAATCAAGCTCCCACAAGAGCATTTCGTATACGGAGAATCTTGACTTGCCGTAAATTTCTTTGCGCAGCCTGGTTTCGGGCAGATCTGAGGCTTTGTTCCTCTGTTGTTTATCTTCTGAAGAAGAAGCGTCTGATATCTTTGGAATGCCTCTTCATCCAATATTTCCTTTATAATTTGCTCTTGTAGAATAATATTACAGCCGTCTTGTGGACATTTGATTTTCAAGACCTTAAAATTGTTGACTTGGGTCATCAAATACTCCTTTAGGCAGTTCTGGCAGAAGATGTGTTTGCAGTCAGCAAATCTGACTAAAACATTTTCAGCATCGTCGGAAAGGCAGATGGGACATTCGGACTGTGAAAAACCTTGGAGACTTTCGTTACTGCTGTTACGAGAGCCTTGTTCTTTGTTTGGAACGATAACTTGAACAGTTGTCATACCTTAGGAATTCGATTGAGATGTCTTTCTTGTATTATTTTAAGGCGTCACTGTAAATTTTTATTTCGCAATATTATCTGGACAGTCTCGTCTTTCATTGGATAATAACCCTTGCCAAATCAAAACATATTTAGGCAATTACTTCTGAAACTTTGCTGCAATTTGGGCTTGAAATGCGCTCCTTTCCCCGTTAGAACCCGAGAGGAAGGGTAAAATAGGAGAAGAGCGATCCTAATGGGCAGGTAAAAGGGTGAAATTGAAAGTATGGAAGCCTAATAGACAATGAAAAAGTTTAATAGTTAGTAAATTATTCAGGAAAGACGGAGGTGTTGGAGATGAGTGCGTCATGAAGAGGTTGTTTAAGTGATTAATCTAGAGCGGAAACTGGCTTTAACTACCAGTGGTTTTCATTCATTTTTTTTTTTTGTAAACCTTGAACAGTTTTGGGCAAATTTGCCTAAAATTTAAAGATCAAACAAACCATGAAAATTTTTTTAAATACTCTACCACGTGGTTAGTTGTCGGGAGATTTGTTGCGAGGCTTACAGGAGGAGAGGAGCGATAGTAAGAGTGGAAGAATTGGGGATGTTCAAGTAGAAGGTAATTTTAAAGGATTTAAAAAATCTAATTTTTCTGATTAATAATAAAGTTTTTCACCCAAAAGCGATTTTGATTTCCTATAAAAAAAATTATTACGAAGAATAAATGGAGGAATTCGAAGAAAGAGATATGGGGCTGAAGTGTGGCCAAGGAGATCAAGAATAAAAAGAAATTTCTTTTTTTCATTTCTCTAATTTTGATTCAATGAAAGAAAGGAAAGGAGTTTCATTTTTGATTAATTTTGACTTGATTTCTTTTTTGTCCCCAAAAAAATCTCTGTTGAATTTTTTGATTATGTCGGTTTTTATCAAAAATTGATGCTTTGTGGAAATGACGAAAAGTGAGCGAGCAGGTTAGGTTTCTTTATAATATCCAAAAAATAATTTTGAAGATGAATATATTGAAAGGAATCATTGAAAAGTCTTTTATGGAGATATATCCAGCCAAAAATCACTAAGGAAAAAAATAGTTGCAAAAACTTGGAAGAAAATCTAGATGAGATTCCGTCTATGAAGGGAGAGTTCAAAATAAATTTTGATGAGCTGTGTGATTTTATGTTCATAAAACTAGACAGGGTCCAAAATTGATGCAGGTTTTTTTGAAGATTTTCAGTTTTTTGATGCATTGAGAAATTTTCAAGAATTTTTTTCATGACGCATTTTGTTTTTCTCTTTTGCTGAAAGAAAAAATTGATGAAATTTTTTTTTGAACTTTTCAAATTTCACAAAGCAAAAAAAAAGAGAAAGGAGTCATATGAAAAGGGTTTAAAATTGATCAAATCAAAAGTTGCAGAAAGAGCTTCCTTCCAAAGGCTTTTCCAAACTTGCCATGAAGAAGATCCAAAATTTTGTGAATTCAACAATCTCACTTGAAAAAAGAAAGTCCAATAAATCATCAAGACTTTTTCTATCATTGTTCAAAACAACTCTCTTTCCATAAAAAAATGCTCAGGGAATCAATTCAAGTTTTTCAAACAACATTATTTGCATAAAAGCAAACAAATATAATAGTAGATAAATATAAACATTATCTTTATTTAGAGTATTTAACAACGATAGTATCAAAGACACACAAATACTTATTCAGAAAAATCTGAGCTTTGTTATATAATGTAATTAAGGACATAATTATAAAGGTTGTCATTCATTTTAGTTGTAAACGAATCCGAGTGGAACACCATAACAAACCAAAGCTGAACCGTTTAAATATTTCATTTTAGATTGATTTCTTGCTTGTTGGAGAAGTTCTAAGAAATCAGAAACAGAGTTTGGTGTGGTTGCGGCTTCCAAAATAAATTCTGTCATTGTATCCATATCTTTATCTGTCACATCCCACAAATTTCCAACCAAAAAGGGGCTACAAAACCTTAAGAACTTTGATAAAAGAATCCACTTACCAGTTACTCAAGAGATATTCAATACTAATTCCAGCAAGTTCTGCTTCACCTTTTGAAATGTAATTCTTGACTTTGACCTGTTTAGCTGAACTACAGCCAATCAACAAAACTGCGCTCTTCACTTTCATAATCTCTTTCAATTCATTCTCGTTGAAATATTTCTCTCCTGCTCCGTGTCCAATGTACCTAGAGGAATTGATTTCAATAAAGGAATATCTGTTTAAAAATTACAAATAACATTCGTTTTGGGTTAAGGCTTGCTTTAAAAATTGCTTGCTAGGCTCTTGTCCTATGATTCCATTCCATGTTTCTTTCCTTGAGAAAATTTTATTTCTTTGAAATCTCAACAAAGTTACTTTTGCAAAAACTCTTGGAATCTCTCTTGAGTTGCCTTCAAATCTTTTGATGGGTTCAAAACATATGACGTGTCTTTCAAATTCACATAGCTCTGTTCATGTTGGCTTCAAAAGGTTAATGGGAAATCTCAAAGAATTGTCGGGTTACATGCTTCGAATATATTCTAAGGATGGAATTCTCAAAAAGCTTTGACTTTGAGTTAAGAACAAAGGCATGCATTCAAAAGGCAAGAACTGGAAATGCTCGTCAAGCAAAAGTACCACTGGATTCCTTTTGAGATTTTTCCCTTCAAAATGATTGACAAGATTTGCTCTATAGTCCATCACGATGGCTTTAAATTCTGTTTGTTGAGTTTGGGATAATAGTTTGAAGCAAATATTGGCGTTTTCATTTATTTCTTCAAAGGCGGCTTTGAATTGGCCTTCGGTGTGTTTTTCCAAAACTGATAAAACCGAAAATCCCTTGAGGACTTGGATGTAGCTTGAAACGTCTCTTTTCACTTCTTTGAGCAATGTTGAATATAGGCCTGTGCCGAGGTTGCTTTCAATGTATTTAAGAAGCATCGCTTGCAATGTTTTGTAATTGTCTTCGATCAATACGTTCAAATTCTCATCAACAAAATCTCCCAGCATAACGCCCTAACATGGGATTAGAAATAATTTGAAAATTAATTACCTTGTATAAACTGATGGTATCTTCTAAGGCTTTGAGTAAACTTTCCATTCTTTTATCAAGAGTAAATCTAATGAAATTATTCTTTGGCAAAACACCCAAAATTACCTTTCTTTCCACCATTGTGAAGCATTTAGGTTGGCTTTTTCGTTTTCACTTTTTTGAGCTTTGCTGGTTTCGTCCAAGTCATTTTCAATATTGGCGACAATTTTGCTAAAATCAAGGAGCAAGTCATTCAAAAAGTTGGTTTTGTAGGAGTCATTAATGATAAAACAAACATTCTTTTTGGGGTCTTTGAATACTTTAGCAATAAAAAGCATCTTTTGTTTCTTTTTCTTGATAAACTTGAGGATCAAAATTGGAGAGTCGCCTAAAAATTTCGAGATGTTTTGAGTTAAATTTGTTGATTTCACAGAGTATTCTTCAAAGTCTCTTTCGACGACATCCTTTACATTTGAAAGGAATTTAATATCAGAACTATCTGTATTTTCAGGGTTTATTTTCAAAGTCTTGAGGCTCTTTCGAATATACTTGAGATCATCCCTTTCAGTTTTTTTATCTCCTCCTCCTCCTCCTCCTCCTCCTTTGTTGGACTTGAAGACTTTGCGAATATTTTTGATCTGATGCTTATAGGTAAACACAACATCGCTGCATGTAATCCAGAAATCAATCTCTTGGTTAAAGGAATCTCCGAAATTTTGGACATTTTGCTCTCCCAAAATTCCAAAAGTCTGTTCACCACATGCACATTGCAGTTGACTCACTTTGGAAAGCTCTTTCAGGAAAGTAAAGTCTTTGCTTTCAAATATTGCTGCAAGATATTTTCGCATCATTGCATAAAGAGTTTGCTTCAAGACGAGGGCTTGCTTGGTGAGTGGAGAATGGAGCAATGAAGTCTTGTAGATAATATGTCGAACGATCTGAGAACAGTTGGAAAGCCAAATAAACCCTTCAAATGTGTACCCCTTTTCAGCAGACAAAATATTGGCTCGATCGTCAATCGACTTCATCAAATAGCTCCAAAACTCAAAGGGTTTTGCCTTGGACTGCAGATGATTGGATTTAAACCAATCTTTGGAGAGCATTCTTGTCTCTGAAGATTTTCCTGGCTTGGCAAACTCTTCAAAAACCTCACAAACGTGAGATGGGACTTTGGTTTTTTGCTTGGAAGATTTGTTTGAAGGATTTTCATTCTCTTTCTCATTATGAGCTGAGTGTGCCATTATTGTACTTTTCATATACTGAGTCAGTGTGTCAACCCATGCGCTATCAACCCAGGCAGCCTTGGAGAGATCACTGCGCATTGTATCAAATAATTTTTCATTCCAGGAGAAAGTTTTCTTTTGATTTGGAAGCACTTTGAGGTTGTACCCGATTGGACAAGCCAGCGTGTTGATAATGTCAATCACCTTGTTGATCTCAGCAATGCGATCTTCTTTCTGTAAGGAAGAGGAAGCATCATTCTCCTGTTTCTTGATATTTTCTCGGGTCATAATTTTGATGTAGGGCAATGCTTGAGTTGTTTTGAGAGTGTAATTCTTCAAGATATCACCATAGTACTCAGAGTAGCATAGCAATCCGATATTGTAGGAGATTTTTGATAATTTCTTCATGGTTCTGGCCATCATGTTGAGCACACTTAATTTGGAGAAGTTCAGAGCAAAGTTCTTTGGGAAAAGCATATTGAGAATATTTGCCACAGTGTTCAAGTTCTCTGATGACGATTGGCAAAGGTCTTTGGTGAATTGAGTGGCTTCATTGAGGTATTTGAGATCGAGCAAACATAAACGATCAAAACGATCAGGCTTGGTATCCATTTGTTTGGACAAGATCTGGTCAATTCCTTGGCTCTGGGTATAATTGAAGCCGTAGTTGATGAGGTGATCAAGACATTTTCTGACCTCTTGGATTGAATATGCTGGATGCCCACTTAAGTAAAGGAGTTGTCCAGAATACAATAAGAGATTTGCTTTGAGAATCATCAGTGCAGAGGATTTGAGCTTCTCAATTTTGGGGTCTTTATCAAGTTTCTGTAAGAACTGCTTAAAGTTTTCAAATGCTCCGAGCTGATTTGTTCTGATTTGATACTCATAAATCAAGCTGTCTAGGTGTAATGTCAGGCCCTAATGTGAGTGAGTGAGGAAGCGATTTTATTTTAGTCAATTACCTTGAGTTCAATGAAAAAGGATTGATATTGTGCATCTTGATCAATGAATCGCAAAGCTTTTTCCACTGCATCTTTTTGGTAAGAATCTTCCCAGTTTTTGAAACATTTTTCGCTATCTTCAAAATTTGACTTCTTTTGGTAAACAATCGCAAGTTTGATCTGCATGATTGCGAACAGAAGTTGAATCCTTGTATTAAACACTGCTCTTGTCTTCTTGTCAAATCCTAGATGATGTGAGGGGGATAATTTTACCATAAAAAGATACCTTTTGAGAATTGATTTCCAAGACAGATCCAATAAACAATAGCAATTTTCAAGAGGTTTTCAGTTTCATCTAACAAATAGAGGTAGTCTGCAATCTCAATAAAAGAGCTGAGGAACCTAAGAAAATGTTTGTTAAGAGGACTTTTCCCCCATCCAATAACTACTTTTGAATTTTTAGAGCGTCTGAGACTTTCATATCCTGCAGGACCTTTGTGATAGCTGCGCGAGGTTCAGATCTTTTTCCGAGCCAGGTGGTCATATAGTCTCGGAAGCTTTTGTTTGGACTTGCTTCGAGGTTTAACACGCTGTAGAAGGCCCCAAGAGAGCTTCTAAAGTCGTGGAGGATCACTGATGTCCTTTTTGCGAGATTTTCAATTTTTAAATTCTCTTCATTTTCTTGGAGTCCAGTATAGATATGCAGATAAACCATCTTTCTGGACAAATCTGCATGAATTAAATGATACTTAAATTGCTTTTTAGGTGAGGTCGGAGTAACCTCTTCAAGCTTCTTCGAGATTCCGTCTTTTAATATCTTGAGCAACATTTCTTCTTGTTTCAAATGGGTCTGATTCCTTGAAAAGTTAAATTGCTTCGCAAATCGCCAAAGAGCTTGGTCAAGAGCCTTTGTTTCCATATCTCTACCTCCTCCTTGCATTTCTGATTTCTTTGCGATCAAGATGTACAGCACTTCGAGCCATAAGATTTGATACTTGATGACCTTCAAATTGTCTTGGTAACTTGCCGCATTTCTAATGATTTCTTGCAATTCGTGCTCGATCAAGTAAAACAGACTGCAGATTTCGTGGCCAGTGACGCTTTCATCAGCAAAGAGAGAAAGCAAAACTCGAATTCTGGCTTTAAGCAAAAATTTCTTGGCAGTATAATTCCACTCAAAAGAGGCAAGTTGTTTGAGAACAGGGTTCTGGGTGACCATGGTGCCCTCCACTTCCATCTCAGTAGACGCGAGCTCAGGTATGAACGAGCCCACTCGAACGATTGCAACTTCGGTGAAACTCAACATTTCAAAAAGCTTGTGCATATTGTCCTTTTGTTCCAAGTTGAGTGTTTCAGGCGATTTTACCATGTTTTGGAGTGCGTTAAAGAGAGACTTGTAAAGTTTGAATAAGCACTGAATTGCAGCAGAGGAGCCAGTGGCTGAAGAGTTCTTGAGGGTTTTACAAAGAGAGTTTGCAATCCCGCCAACTAATCTAACGTCAAAGATTTCAAAGAGAGACAAGTCGTGAATCGTCAGAATAAGATCTTCAGCCAAGGAGATATTTTCTTGAGATCCGCTTGTGTTTGAGAGAATTTCCAAGGCTTTAGCCAAGCTAAAAAGATTAATTTTAGGGCAAAAATAACAAAAAAGTACTAGTGGACTGAAGACTGGATATCTTTGAGCAAATTGGAGTCAGTAGCAAGGTTTTCTTTGTGAAAGAAGATGGCTCCTAGAAACTCTTGCAGAGCCTTCTTGAAAGCTGGGAAGCTGACTAATGTTGGATCAAATTTTCGAGTCAAAAGAAGGTATAGGAGATTGTAAAATTTGTTGTTGATTGAAACTGAGACAAATCTGTTGGGGTTACTGTTTTCTTTGGTCGCAAGGATCTTATAGACTCGTGGCTGTATTTCAAAAAGATCTGAAATTGTATTTAAGCCTGAAGTCTCTTGGAGTTTCTTGATTATTTGAGGAACGATCATAGCGTCATCAGCAGCAAATTGCCCTTCCAGAATGGAGAGAATAAACTTCTTGTTCAAGATTTCAGTTAAAATTGACATTTTCATCTTTTCAAGAAGGTTATAAATATTTGTCAACCTTGAAATCATGTATTCGACTTGAGGATCCTGGTCTCTAGGAGGCTCTTGAAGGACCTTCAATCGTAAAAGGATCTGGAGACCTTTCATACAGAACACGATTTCTTGTGTTGTAAAAAGGAGGTTCATCTTCTCTTGGCTCGCAGAGGAGGGCTTCAAGAGCTTACCCAAGACAAAGCTGATGACGGATGGGAGATATTGAGCTTTGTTCATGTTTTGGGTCCAGAACTCCACACTGCACAAAAATTCTTCAGGAATAATATTCGATTCTTCTTGGTTAATCAGGAATGATATCATCTCGAAGAACTCTTTTGATTCACATGTCTAGAAGATGAGTTATTTTCAATTATCAAAATGATAGATAGGTACTTCTTCAAAATATGTTAAAAGCCTGGAATAAAAGAATAGAATATTTTTTGATTGAAAAGATTTCTTGCCATGTCTTGAAAGCGCCCTTGTGATGCTCTTCTGAAAACTCACAATCAAATTTGGACTCGCTCCTTGAGTCATTTTTCTGAGAGTGTCAATCAAGTAATTTCCCACATCGTTTAAATCAAAAGCTTGTATTTCAATCACATGAAGAAAACTCTCAATACGGAGTCTCCAAATCACTTGAGAGTCAACCAAACCTCTCTCAAGAGCCATTGTAGAAAATTTGTACATCAGCTTGAAGTAATCTTTGAAAAACATGTTGAATAAATCTGCGACACTTTTAGCATCATCTTGGTATAATCTCCAGAGCAATTGGTAGCAGGTTAACAACAGCTCCCATTCATTCTATATATTGATTGGTAAGAGATCTCAGTCAGTTTCAATAAATGTTTACTATGTTTGCAAAAGAAAATGTCTTGTCAGAATTTAGGAGGCTTGAGACCCTTAAAACAACCGAGCTTAGCAAAATTCTTAAGCTCTCAGGTCCAAAGCTGTTGGGATTCGATAAAAGGAGGTTTATTGTTTGAGTAAGTCTTGACAGGAAATCTCGGGAGAGTTTGAGGTCTTGCTTCTCAGCGTCAAGTTGGAGGTTTCTTTTGATCACTCTGAGTTCGAACTTTACAGGTTGGTCTTTGGAGAGGGTCTGGGGATAGAAGGTCTCGAGAAATACTTTTGAAAGCCATAAAAGTTCTGGTGTCTATAGGGATTTTAGTAAACAAACAACAAAGGTCTCCTTACGTTTTTCAAAATGCTGAGTTTTTGTATAAGATTCATCCACAATTTTAATGTCAAGGTATCATCATGTCCGTGAATAAGAGTCGTCCAAACGATAATGAATTGCCTTATCAGAAGTGCTACAAGTCCTGCTCTTGAGGATTCTGTGAGACGCTGGAGGAAATCAGAGGTCAAGATAGCTTTCTCAAAGAGCTTGTAACATTCTACAAGGAATTGGTAGTATTTCCGAGCGTTGGTTCTAGAGAAATGAGGGAAAGAAATAGATCTTTGATTTACTTTTCATCAGTATAAATGTTTTGATCAAGATTATTTGCGAGGTCTTGAAAGAGTTTTAGCGAAGAAGCAAGAAGGATTTCTGGGGTTCCTTCCATAGATTTGAGGGTTTTTAGCTGTCCTTGGAGATCTGACATTGGAGGGAGCTAAAGACAAAATCAATCAAAGATCGGGAAAAATTATTTTTAAATTCAAATAAATCGGACTTTGTATAAGGAAAAGTTTAATGAAGATTAAAACTGGCTACTTTTTGTCACAGTTTTTCATTAATCAGTGAGATGTGTGAATTGATAATACGCACGCATAAAAAATTTTGGAAGTGTTTTTTGAGGTTCGAAAAAAAAAATATTAAAAATAGTTAATGAAGGACATCATGAGGGAAATTTACTATTTCAGTGATTCACCTGTGTTTTTGATTTTAACTGCTTGGTTGAACTACAACCAATAAGGAATGTTGTCATACTGTCTCAATTAAAGAAATTCTCATTCTAAACTTTTGACGCTGAGATTTTTTTCATTTTTTTTAAAACAATTTTTCTCAAGTTTCTGTAAAAAAATTTTTTGCCCCAAACATTTTTTTAATTCTGGTTCTTGTTTTAAAATGACGAGTTTCCATATTTTAACAATAACACTTGACTTTGGCAGATTTTCGTTTCTTAGAACTGGCATAATATTTTTTAATTGTTTGAGTACTTATTGAAAGAGATTGTGAGGGTGGTTCGAAGATTATTTTTATTGAAAAAGCTTGAGACTCGAATTTTCTGTATGACTTCTTAAAAAGCGGAAAAATAAGACGATTCTAAGATTATCTATGTCTAAATAAAGATTTGCGTCGGAAAAAAATTTTGTCGACAAAATTATAATTAAAAATTTTCCTTGCTTTAATATCCTTTCAATCAAATTCAAGTTTTTCCTACTTTTTCCTGATTGTCCGATTTACTTCCTTTCTGGCCAAGAAAAATGTTTTCTTTAGACTTCAAGAAGAAAGAAATGTGAAAGAGAATAAATTTATGAAGAGAATAGTTTAGAGGAAAGATTCCTGAACCTTCCGATTTTTTCAGATCTTGATCAGAGAATATATCCAAGAAAGTCTTTCATCTCAGGGGCACTAATCACTTAGAATGACCCAAAATCTTTGAATTTTGTATTCGCTTGGAAATCATCATTCTAATAGAACAAAAGAACTTGAAATTTTCTTTTGGAATGTGAAAGACCAGCACTTTTATTGAGGCTGACGTGTTTAGGATTGAGATCTGAATTTATTTTCTACGAAAGAAATACGAGAGGTGAGATGGTTTTGCCCTCAATGTATTCATGGATGATTTGATTCACAGACTCTTTCGACATTTTCCTTTTATTTTTCTAGGTTTGAAGGTATTACTTTCCCTTTTTTTAGAGATTTTATTCAAGAAATTCGCAAATAGAAGAAGCGGTATCCAAGAGGTCAGAACACAATGCATCTTTTCTTGTAATATTAAAAAAATCAAGATACAAAATATTCCATTTTCAGCTTTCAAAAGCTTTAAAATATTAACACTATTCTTTGAACGGATTTTATGCAAGTGCGAGAGACTAAAAATCTGACAATAAAGAAGGAGAGTGAGAGAGATGAGAGAATTTGAGATTTATGGAGAAAAACTTAAATTAAAATTTTATTTAATCCAAGGCAAATGATGAATGGACCTTTTTCAACAAAACACGCTCATTTGATAAAATCTTTTGTTTATAACTTTTCATTCCATGAATCTTTTTATAAAATTTCTGCTGGGATTTTTTTTTCGAATTAAAATCTTTCACATTGGCGCTGATCCCTATTTATTTTTTCTATTATCTTGCCAATTAATTAAAAAGCTCTCCTTCCTTTCTCCCCACATCTTTGTGCATAGACTATCTGTAGAAGGAGTTTTCTTGGAGATTCTGGCCCTTATGAATCCAATTCCTCCGTTTTGAGGGAAATGATGGCCTATTATATATCAATTGCAATTTTTTTAATCTAGAAATATGAGTCATACTAAAGCACTTGAAAAACTTTCATAAGACATCGAGTTCATTCTTTTGCCTTGTTCTTTAAAATATCGGACTCAATTCTGTGAAAGAGAATTTTGGAGATTTCTGATTGGATTAAGCAATTATATACTTGCTAAAAAGATAGGATATTCTTTTTGTTAATTGCTTGGGCGATCGATCATTCTTTCGTATGAAATTCTTAGAGTAAAACTCGATTGAAGGAAAGAGATAAGAAATTTATTGATAGATTTCAATGAACTAACCTTTTCTTTCTAAAAGAACTTCCTCCAATAATCCTTAGAATTAAGTTTATCTTTCTATTCTATCTCCTTTTCCAGGCTTCATTAACAATACAAATCTCCCCAAAGTGACATGAAGATAAATGATATACACAATTTATACATTTTTCTGCATAAAAACCTTTTTTGGCATCTTTTCAATAATAAATGAGGCATATGAACCTCACTTGAAGTTATCTTATCACATGGAACCTATCAGGCCAGCAAAAAGGCAACCTATGACCAGGCCATGGATTTTCAGGATCGGATATTATTCTCTCAAAATACGTGATTTTGATATAAACAGGATTAAATTTTCCGTGAAAATTATTGTATTTTTTAGGATGCGGATTTGCTGTCAAAACAACAGAAGAGAGCTTATCAGCCCAATCCGATCTCAAGACCAAAGCAAGAAAACCAAAAAAGTTCTCAGTGAAATCGTATCAAACATCATTCGAGCATCATGACGCAAGAAGATTGTTAATAATAATTAAATAATTTTCAGGATGAGTGATGATTCATATTTGTTTTTAATGGATTTTTTTAATTTCTGTATTTTATTTCCATAAAATAATACGTGGCAACCCGTTCAATAATTCACCTATTTAAGCCTCGCTTAAAAAAATTTTTATTAAAAGTAAATTAAACAAAAACACACACACAATATTTATTTAACTCATGAGTGAAGAATCCGTCAATGCTGTTGTTATCGATAATGGTTCCGGTATGTGCAAGGCTGGTGTTGCTGGTGAAGACGCCCCCAAGGTCTGCTTCCCCTCCATCGTCGGAAGACCCAAGGGAACTGGTCC
>Ga0182738_1005937_pt1 | contig 12857 bp, 11 predicted proteins | sample eDN5th30CBELigMG_FD_128876 | JGI IMG/M metagenome (GOLD analysis project Ga0182738, IMG submission 128876) | Enriched Miracle-Growth compost microbial communities from Emeryville, California, USA - eDNA 5th pass 30_C BE-Lig MG (version 2)... ...
CATGTTTTGCTCGATGAAACATGCTGGGTGCTTGGTCGTGGAGTAGGCACCCTTTCATCAGCAAAAGAGAGGAGAGGTCAACGTGACGAACGTTGCCTGGCGATACCGCCCCGTTTGGGCCTGGACGGCGTTGCTGGTTGCGCTGCCGGCCCTGGGCATGAGCCAAGAGTCGCAGCCGTTGCAAACGGATCGGCCCGACTTCACCGAGGCCAGCAGCACCGTGGGCCGTGGGCGTGTTCAGCTCGAGGCCGGCTACACGTTCGGCTACGACGATGCCGGCGGTAACGTCAGCCGCGTGCATAACTTTCCTGAAACGCTGCTGCGCGTCGGGCTGACCGACACGGTCGAGTTTCGCATTGCCTGGAGCTATCTGGTTGAAGAAGTCACCAGCGCTCCCAGTGAGGATGGTGCGATTGACCTATACCTGGGCACCAAACTGTTCTTGATGGAGCAGGACGGTTGGATACCCGAGTCAGCACTGATTCTGCAGATGACGGTACCCACCGGTGCCGAGATCTTCTGCGATGACGAAGTGCTTTATGGCTTCAACCTGCTTTACGGTTGGGACCTGCCCAGTGGTTGGTCGCTGGGGGCTTCTACCGGCGTGAACAGCGGCACCGAGGATCTGGTCGTCACCGGCTTGGTGCCGTCGCTCAACCGCGATGGTCACGCGGTGGCTCACCAATCAGTGGCGGTCGGCATCCCACTGACGGAGCGGCTGGGCAGCTTCGTCGAATACTTTGGCCTGTACACACTGGGGCGCGACAGCAACTTCCCGGAGAACTACTTCGACGGCGGCTTTACCTACCTGGTGACCGACGATTTTCAGCTCGATTGGCGAATCGGCATCGGCCTCAACGACCAGGCCCAAGACTTCTTTACAGGTGTCGGGTTTGCCTTGCGATTATGAGCGCGCCGGCCTGGCCGCGGCCTGCAACTGCGCCCCTTGTATCTGAGCCTCGGCGCGCGAAGATAACAGGAGTTACCCTCTGTTCTTTCCCACGAGGCTGCGTTTGCGATGACCCCAGCCGAAGCGATTCTGGCATCGATCCAGGTCGGACTGCCGCGCACGTTGGGCCAGGTCGACGCGGCCGATCCCATGGACCGCCGCTGGAAGACCGGCTTTTACAAAGAGCCCGTTCCCGGCCCGGTTTACCTGGGGCTGACCAACCTGGACGGCGACGGGCAGGGCGACACGGTGCATCACGGCGGCCCTGAGAAAGCGATCCTGGCTTACTCGGGCGACCACTATGCGGCTTGGCGGCAAGAGTTGAATCTACCCGATCTACCGCCCGGCGCCTTTGGCGAGAACTTCACCGTCAATGGCCTGACGGAAGCCGATGTCTGCATCGGCGATACCTGGCAGGTTGGGCCGGATGTGTTGGTGCAAGTATCGCAACCGCGGCAGCCCTGCTGGAAGTTGGCGCGGCGGTGGCGGATCAAGAACCTGGCTTTGCAAGTGCAGCAGACGGGGCGGACGGGCTGGTATCTGCGCGTTCTGCAACCAGGCACTGTTGCCGCCGGTATGACGCTGGCACTGCGCGAGCGGCCGTTCCCCGAGTGGTCGGTCGCCCGGGCTAACCAGGTGATGCACAACAAGCGCGAAGACTTCGACCTGGCTGCCGAGTTGGCGTCGGTTCCACTGCTGGCTGCTAATTGGCAACACACGTTGCAGCGCCGCGTGGAAGAGAAGCGGCCCGGCGATACGACCGCGCGGCTAGTGGGCGAGAACGGCTAAGCCAAGACGGCCCACGCGCTAGCTCAATGCTTTTCCAGGTACTCTTTCAGCGCCACGGCGCTGTTATGTTCCTGGTCTTTAGCTGCATAGACAAAGGTCACGGTGCCTTCGGCGATATGTTGCTTGAGCTGGTCCAGCGCCTCGCTGTTTTTCTTTAGTTCCGCCCAGTAGCGTTTGCGGAACTCGGGCCACTTATCCACGTCGTGGTTGTACCACTGCCGCAGTTCGGTGCTGGGGGCGATCTCTTTGAGCCACAGGTCGATGGCCGCCTGCTCCTTCTTCACCCCGCGCGGCCAAAGCCGCTCGACCAGGATCCGCATTCCGTCGTCGGGCGACGGGTCTTCATAAGCGCGCTTGAGGTGGATCATGGCATCACCGCCGCAGCGGTGGGCGCTGCGGTCACTGTTCTGCGAGGCCGCGAAGATTTACAAATACCCGCGGATCGGCATCCGACCAATGATGGTCCGGCTCAACCATTACGGTAAACTCAACCGTGCCGTCGGCAAAGTGATACTGCCATTTTTGCTGCTTGTCGTCGACCTGCACCACCTCGTGCGGCTCGGTCACGATCCCGTGGAGCGTCGAGAGCCGCATGGGCGCGGGCGTCATCCGCGACTGCGAGCGGCGGCATTCGTTGAACAGCCGCGTCAGCAGTTCATCCTTGCTTTCGATGTCACCTCCGCAGCCTGCAACGGTTAGCAGTACCAGTGGCAACACTGCCCCGATGATTCGCTGGCTAAAGGTTGTCCTTATCACAGCCCAGCTCCCCTACGTCTTCTCCGATCGAACTTGTTGCGACAGAAACGGCCGGCCCGACCCGTTTCCCAGGCGAACTGCCCACGGCGGCTTGTGGCTCGCCGCTTCCAGCCTGTGCCGCGGTTCATGGTGCGCCGCGTTCGGCGAGGAACTTCTTCTGGTACCGTACAAAGCCCGCCACCTTGCGGCGATACTCTTTACAAAGCTCGGGATGGCGGTCGGCCAGGTTCCGCTTTTCGTTGGGATCCTTCTTCAGGTCGAACAGTTCCTGCTTTCCACTATTGATGTAGAAGTGATACTTGTAGTTCCCATCGCGGAGGCCAAAAACCGGCCGGCGGAACAGCGAGAAGAAATACAAGTGTGCGTCTTCGCGATCGTGCAGCAGGCTGCGGCCCTGCCATTCCTCGGGCGTTTCCTGGCCCAGCAACTGCGCGATGGTATAAGGCAGGTCGATGCTCTGGCAAGGCTGCTTAACCCGCCGGGGCAACTGCTCCAGCGAGGGATGGATCATAATCAGCGGCACGCGCACCGCCGGGTTGTACACGCTGTAGCCGTGCAACCACTGGTTGTGCTGGCCGAAGAATTCGCCGTGATCGCCCAGGATCACCACCAGCGTTGATTCATCCAGGTCGCGCCGCTTCAATTCTTCCAGCAGTTCGACGATTTTGCGGTCGGCGTTGCGGATCGCATTCAGATAGCGGTTATGCATCCGCGTGGCTTCTTCGTCGTGATGTTCCGGACCCAGCGGCAGCGGGTTGGGACCGCCGACGTACGGGTGATGCGTCTCAATGGTGAACGCCATCAAGAAGAACGGGCGGTCGTCTTCCTCGATCCAGTCCAGCGCCGCCGAGTACATGGCCGCATCAGTCACGCCCCAGGAATTGACGAACGGGCCGGGCAGCGTTTCAGCATCGATCAGTTTGGTATCGGGCCGCCGGCCGAAGTAATCGTCGCGGTGCTTCCAACTCCAGTAACCGGCGTGCAGGTAGCAACTACGGTAGCCGGCGCGGTCCGTCAGCCACTCGCTCAGCAGCGGCACCTGGAAATTCGGGTTATCGCGCACGATCAGTTGCTAATCGGGACGCGGGTAAACGCCCGTGGTGATCGAGACCAGGCTTTTGCAGCTATAAGGGCACTGCACGTGGAAGTTGTCGAACACGATACCGTTGCCGTTCTCGGCCAGGTACCGTTCCAGCTCGGGCGTGGTGTCGTACTTGGAGCCATAGAGTCCCAGGTACTCGGCCGAGACCGATTCCATCACGATCATCAGCACGTTCTTGGGCGGCGTGACGTTGGGTGGCAATGCCGGTGCCACGTCGACGGCGCGGCGGGCTGAAATGACGTCGCTCTCGTCGGCGTCTTCCATCGCCAAGAGCGAAGGCAGCGAGTCATCGACGACCAGCTCGCGGACCCACGAATACAGGAACGTGGCATGTGGGTTAGCCGAGATCCGCCGCTCCCAGCGGTCTTCCTCGGTCCACGAGTAATGCACATAGGCTTTGCACACGCCGCCGTAGAGCAGCACCAGCGCGGTGGCCAACAGGATCGGCTTGGCATTAACGGAGCCTGCGCGGCGGACCCAGCGCAGTTCGTTGCCGACAAAGAAGCCCAGCAGCAGCACGATTGGCACCAGGATCAGGCCGCGGACGACGTCGGCGTTGACATACGACCAGAGCGACGAGGTCATCACGTCGACGTGGCCGATGAAGGCCAGCAGGCGATACGTGATCATCTCGGAAGTAACCTGGAATACCCGATGGCTGGCCACGGCATACACGCCAGCCAGCAGGTAGACGGCCAGCAGGCTCACGCGCCACAAGACGGCCGACCAGCGATGCGCCACGGCAAAGCGGGTGAGCAACCAGCAGACCAGGCCCAGGCCGAAGACAAAGCAGGCGTCGGCCGAGTACACAATCGCCAGGCGCAGCAGCCAGCGGACGAACTCGCCAACGGTTTCCACCGGGAACGGCAGCAATGCAATTTTGACGAACAGACAAATGACGGCCAGGCCAAGCGTCAGCGCGAGAACGGTGCCGCGATCGTGCGTCAGCCGGGCTGCCTGCGCGCGGCTGGCATCGCTTGGCGCTTGCCCTGTTGGCAAGCTGGCCCCCCTTGCGACGTCCATGTCGATTCTCCTGTCCTCTGATCGGTGAGGAGTGCGGTGGCTTCCTTCAAAATGCGGACGTTAGCCGCAATGGCGAGTCGTCGTCAACGTCGGTTTGTGCTGCCAGCGCTGTAATCGGTGGGGGAACCGACCGGCCGGCGGCCTGCTAGCACCGGGTTCATCCTTGCGGCGCGCACCGCGTCAGATCGCCCTAGGTGGTGCTGAGACGATCGTTTACAATGCCGGCCGCAATGGTTGGAAGGCAGATGCTGCGCGCTGCTGGCGCCCACCTTGCGAGTTTTGCACCTCTTGGATCCTCAAGGAGCGGCAAGGATGCCCAACCTTGGCAGGCATAGATGCGGCCCGGCCCGCCATCTTTGGACGCAGGTGACCACCGCTGCGGCAGCGGCGGCGGTTTCTGGCATACCTGGCGGCCACCGCAAGATGCTGGCCGCGGTGCGGCTGATGCTGTGCCTGGCGTTGGCGTATAGCGCGGTCACAAGTAAGGCGACCGCTGAACCGCTGGTTAGCCGAGCCATGGCGCAGGACGCCACGCTGTGGGCGATCGATTTTGTCGATCAGCAGCACGGTTGGGCCGTCGGCGACCGCGGCACGATCTGGCACACGGCCGACGGCGGTAACACCTGGGCTCCCCAGCGTTCGCCCGTGGCGTGCCAACTGACCGGCCTCGATTTCCTCGATGCCCGGCACGGTTGGGCCGTCGGCGGGGTTTTTGACCCTTATACGCAGACTTCGCGCGGCGTCGTGCTTTTTACCAACAACGGCGGCCAGACCTGGACCGAGATCGAACAGGCCGTGCTGCCCGCCTTGCGCTCGATCAAAATGATCGACGGCGTACGCGGCTTTGCCTGGGGACAGCCCTCGGGCTTGTACCCCTCGGCCGTGTTCTCGACCGACGACAGTGGCCGGACCTGGATTCCGCTGAACTCGGCTGCCGTCCAAAGCTGGGAAGCGGCCGATTTTGTCGATGCCTTCGACGGTGCCGTGGCTGGGCAGCGGGCCACGATGGCCGCGGTGCGACGCCGGGCACTGGAGCCTGCCCAATTTCCGTCGGTCGGCATGCGGCACGTCAAATCGCTCAAGTTGCAGACCGCCGGGCGAGGTTGGCTGGTCGGCAATGGAGGCCTGGTCCTGGCCACCGCCGATCGCGGCCGCACCTGGCAGCTTCCGCCGTCGCCGCTTCCGCCGGCAGCCTATCAGCAGTTTGATTTTGAGAGCGTGGCTACCGTGGGACCGCACTGCTGGATTGCCGGCAGCCCTGGCTCCCGCATCCTGTACACGCCCGACGGTGGCCGGTCCTGGCAGTGGCTCGACACGGGCCAGAGCCTGCCGATTTACGACTTGCGGTTCATCGACGCCCAGCACGGTTTTGCCTGCGGGGCACTGGGAACCATCCTGGCCACCGACGATGGCGGCCGTACCTGGCGGCGGCAACGTGCGGGCGGCACGCGCCTGGCCGTGTTGGCATTGCTGGGCGACCAGCGGGGCATCGGCTGGGAACTGTTCGCCCAAGCCGCGGCCGGAGAAGGCTACCTGAGCCACGTGCATGTGATTGGCAGCCCAGCCGAGGCCGATACGGCGGCCGCGCAGCTTCCGCGTCGGTTGCACCAAGCCAGCCTGGCAGTCGGAGCCTGCGGGGCGAGCATGGCCTGGCAGTTCCCGCTGCCGAACGACAAGCTCACCACCGGCCCGGAACAACTGGTCCAAGCCTGGGACCGTCTGCACCAGCGGCAGGGGCTCACACGGCTGGAAGAACACCTGGTGCGGCAGATTCGCCTGTGGCGGCCCGAGGTCATCGTCACCCACGCCGCCACGCCGGCTGGCACCGATCCGCTGGATCATCTCATGAGCCAGGTGGTGGTGCGGGCGGCCGATCTCGCGGCCAACCCCGAACAGTTCCCCCAACAGATTGAAGGGGCCGGGCTTAAGCCGCACGAAGTCAAGAAGGTGATCGGCGCTCTGCCGCCGGGACAAGCGGGCGATTTCACCGTTGCTACCTCGCAGATTGTGCCGCGCCTGGCTCAGTCGCTGGCCACCATGGGCGAGCAGGCCCGGGCGTTGTTGAACGAGACGTCGGTCGAGTTGCCCAACTCGTGGGGCTTCCGTCTCTCGCATAGCCAACTGCCCACGGATATGGCTCGCCGCGACCTGATGGCCGGCGTGGTGCTGCTGCCCGGCAGCGATGCCCGGCGGCCCTTGGACGAAGCGGCCGGCAATACCGACCGCCTCCGCCACGTGCAGCAGTACCAGAACGTGCGCAACATCATCCGCCGCGCGGAAGCCAACCCGCAACAACGAGCAGGGCTGCTTTCCGGCTGGAGCCAACTAACCGCCGATCTCTCGCAGCAGGCCAAGGGCCAACTGCTCTTTACGCTGGCGCAGCAGCATCGGGCGGCAGGCCGCTGGGCTGAAGCGGCCGAGGTCTACACCGTTCTAGTCCGCAGCCATGCCAACCACGCGACCGTGCCTGCGGCCCTGGCGTGGCTGACGCATTACCATTGCAGCCAGGAGGTGGCTCACTGGTTGGCCGGGGAATCTGCGAACTCAGGCATCCAAACGGCCGGCGGCCAGATGATCCTGGGGCCAGGCGCGCAGCAGGCCGTTGCCGAGGGCGAAGGGCAACTGGTTGTCGAGAAGCACGAAGGGCAAGTCGTTCTCGGCCAGGGACAAGGACAAATCACCATCGAACACGGCCAGGGAACCGTACTGCCCGGCCAGACTGCAAACGCGGAGCCGGTGCAGGTCGTTCGCGCCTCCGCCGAATCGCCGATCAACCCGGCGGCCGGCAGCGACCCGCGGCTTGTCCAACGGGCCGAACTGGCGAACCTGCTGGAGCGGCGTTACCCCACGCTGTACGCTGAGCCGACCCTGCGGTTACCGCTGGTGGCGGCGCTCGCCCGAGACGGTAAGGCCGAAGCGGCCCAGCATTATTACCAGTTGCTGTTGAACACCCGCCCCCGCGATTCGTGGTGGCGATGCGCTGCCGCCGAACGGTGGTTGACCGAGCAGGCTGGCTTGGCGCCGGCGGCAGGAGCCCAGCGGCAGCCTCCCAAGTCGGTTGTGCCGTGTGCTGCGGCCGCGACCAAACCATACCTCGATGGCAAGCTCGACGACGAAGTGTGGCTGGCTGCCCGGCCAATTGAGTTAGCCAGCCCCGCCCGCGACGATGGCGAATGGGGGGCGGTCGCTTACGTGGCCTATGATGACGAGTTCTTGTACCTGGCCGCCACCTGTCGCAAAGCGCCCGGCGTGGATTATGCCGACACGGCCGCGCCTCGCCCTCGTGATGGCGATCTCAGCCGGCAGGACCGCGTAGAGTTCTTCATCGACATCGATCGCGACGCGGCCACCTATTACCACCTGGCCATCGATCACCGAGGTTGGCCGAATGATGCCTGCTGGGGCAACGCGGCGTGGAACCCGTCATGGTACATCGCCGTGGATAAGAACGAGGCCAGTTGGACCGTTGAAGCGGCCATCCCGCTCAAAGAACTGACGCCGCAAAAGCCGGATGCCGGTGCCGCCTGGTCGCTGGGCGTGCAGCGGATCGTGCCGGGCGTGGGCTTCCAAAGCTGGACCCAATCGGCCGGGCCAAACCCGCGGCCCGAAGGGTTTGGACTGCTGCTGTGGCAGTAACGCCGGGGCAAGTGGCGGTGTAATACCGCGGCGCTTGCCGTTATGCCAGCAGGTCGAGCATGTTGCCTTTGCCGATCTCGTGACTCAGGCGGGCGGCCGATTCCAGCAATTGGTTCACGGCGTCGCCTTGCACCTGGATGGCGTCCAGTTGCTTGCGCATCAGCGAGGCAGAAATCTGGCTGGAAATCGCCGATTGCTGCGCGGCGATCACCTGGTTGATGGCCGGGTCCGACATGTCACATCGTAGCGGTTATGCCGCTGGCGGGGTTGGTAGCGGGTGCTGATTATGAGAGTCCAGCGCCGGCAATGACCAAAGGCGACCAGCGGGAGCCTGGATTCGTTGGCATTTCGGTCGGAGCGGCGGGCGCTGCGAGCGCAACCATAAAAAAATGTGGTGGCTTGCCAATGTAGGTTATCCATCGGCATCGCGCCCCAGAGAACTTGCCAGCGATTACCAGCGGTCCGGTTAGTACGGTCGCAATCGGGGGTTACAAAGGGTTGCGACCGCTACCTTATTGCCGCCGGGCCAAGATCCAGCGGATCAGCCACGGATAGTTACGGTTGCTCCAGGTGATGAACCAGGCCGGAAAGCTGGCGAAAATTTCTTTCTTGTTTTTGCGAATCGCCTTAATGATTCGCCCGGCCACCGTGGCCGCCGACGGTGGCTTGCGCTGCCGCCAGGGCGTGTCGCCTTTGGTTTCGATCATCACGTCGAAGATTTCCGTGGCCGTGGTGGCAGGGCTGACCACCAGCACATCGACCCCGCCGTCGTAAGCCTGCTCGGCCCGAAAGGCATCGCTGAACCCACGCAGCGCGAACTTGCTCGCGCTGTACTCCGAGAGTTTGGGCAGCCCCACGTGGCCCAGTGTGGACGCCACGTTGACAACCATCGGCTTTCGGCCTTCCTTCAACATCGGCAGCGCTTCGCGGATGAACTCCAGCGGGGCGAAGAAGTTGACTTCAAACAGCCGCCGCAGTCGCGCGGGATCGGCCGTTGCAAATGGCCCCATTGCCCCGATGCCGGCGTTGTTGATCAACAGGTCGAGCCCGCCAAACTCGGCCTTGGCTTTCTCCAGGGCGGCGGCTCGGATGGCCGGATCGGTTACATCGCCCGCCACGTAATGGAACGTGCCCGGCATCGACGCGCAGGCTTGAGCCAGCGCCTCTAGCCGGTCGATCCGCCGGGCAATGCCGACCACATGCGCACCTTGCTGCACAAGCTGGAGCACCAGTTCGCGACCAATGCCGCTGGAAACGCCCGTGATGATTGCTCGAATGCCGGGGATACTGCGTTTGGCCATAGTTTGCCGGGCGGGAACAAGGGCAGGAACCATCAACCGATCACAGCGACCTATCGTAGCCGCAGGCCCGCCCACCGCCCAGGCTGCGATTACAGGGCGGCAAAGTTGGCCAGGATGCGCAGGCCCTGGGCTTGGCTCTTTTCAGGATGAAACTGCGTGGCAAAGAGGTTGTCGCGCCAGATCGACGACGTAAACGGCACACCGTACTCAGTGCTCGTGGCGATTACCGCGTCGTCGTCCGGCACCACGTAATACGAGTGGACGAAGTACACGTGGTCGCCGTCACTGAGGCCCTCGAGGATCGGGCTGGGCTTGCGCACCTGAAGCTGGTTCCAGCCCATGTGCGGCACCTTCAGATCGTTGGTCTCAAACCGCACCACCTTGCCTGGCACGATGCCCAGGCCTTGGTGTTCGCCGTCTTCGTAGCTGACATCAAACAACAGTTGCAGTCCAAGGCAGATGCCCAAGAACGGCCTGCCCTGCTGGACCGCACGCCGCAGCGGTTCGACCAGTTGGCGGCGATGCAACTCGGCGATGGCGTCGGCGAACGCACCCACCCCCGGCAGCACGATCTTCGTGGCGGCGTCGAGTTGCTCCGGATCGTTGGTGATCTTGGCCTCATGGCCCACCTTAGCAAACGCCTTTTCCACGCTGCGGAGGTTGCCCATCCCGTAGTCGACAATCGCAATCATCCGATGTTCTCTTTGCGGACCTATGAGTAGGGTCCGCGGGGCGGACCAATTGAAGTTCTGACGGATGCCGTAGGGTCCATTGTGCGGACCACGTAGGTAGCTTGCACACCTGTAGGGTCCGCTGTGCGGACCGGCAATCTATAGCCTGCACGGCTTACAGAACCGTGGCACGCAAATGCGCGGTGGCAGGCAAATGAACGACACGGCAAGCCGGTGGATCGTTCACGTTCCAGCCCATTATCGAACGGCGGGCGAAAACCGTCCAGTTGCACCGGTCGCGGTGGGGGGGCCTAACCGCGGCGACATGGCTCCCGGCTGACCCCTCAGGCCAGACGTGCTAAGATAGCGGCCGTTCTTGCCCGGTAGCGGCCCGCCCGTTTTACCCCTCCATTACGCTGTGCCGAAGCCATGTTGACGGTCGAAGAAGCCCTGGCCCTGGTCGTTCAGCACACTCGCCCCTTGGCCCCCCAGGTATCGGCCCTGGCCCGCTGCTTGGGGCGGCGGTTGGCTGAGCCGATCGTGAGCGATGTTGATTCGCCGCCTTACGACAAAAGCCTGATGGACGGCTACGCGGTCCGCAGCAGCGACCTGACCACCGGTACGGCCGAGTTGCGCGTGGTCGAGGAAGTGACCGCCGGCGACGTGCCACGCCGCGCCCTGATGGCCGGCGATGCCACCCGTATCATGACCGGGGCCCCGCTGCCTGAGGGGGCCGACGCCGTGGTGATGATCGAGGAAAGCGAACTGCTGGGCGGCGACCCGCCCCGCGTCCGCTTAAGCTGCTCGGCCCCGGTGCGGCCTGAGCAGAACATCATCCGTGCCGGCGTTTGCATGCGGCGGGGCGAAGAAGTGCTCAGCCCTGGCCATCTGCTGCGGCCCGGCGACGTGGGCCTGCTGGCCGAGGTCGGCCGCGACCGCGTGCAGGTTTACCCTCGGTCGCAGGTGGCGGTGCTTTCGACCGGCAACGAACTGGTGCCCGCGGGAACCAAGCCCGGCCCCGGCCAAATCCGCAATAGCAATGGCCCCATGCTGCTGGCGATGGCCGAGTCCGCCGGAGCCGAAACGCGCGACCTGGGCATCGCCCGCGACGATCCCGAAGAACTTTACCGCCGCATCTCGCAGGGGCTGGAAGGCGACGCCCTGGTGCTTTCTGGTGGCGTATCCGCAGGCAAATTGGACCTGATCCCGCAAACGCTCGAGCGGTGCGGCGTGCAGGGCATCTTCCATAAGGTGCTGCTGCGGCCCGGCAAACCGCTCTGGTTCGGCGTGCATCCCGAGCGGGGCACGCTGGTGTTCGGCCTGCCCGGCAACCCGGTCAGCAGCTTTGTTTGTTTTCACCTGTTCGTGCGGTTGGCGCTGCAAAGGCTGGCCGGTTCCACGGCGACCGCGCCATCATTGCGACAGGCTACGCTGGTGCAAGCCTTCCAGCAGAAGGGTGACCGGCCGACCTGGCATCCGGCGGCCCTGGCCGAAGAGGGCGACCAACTCACCGCCCGGGCGGTCCGCTGGCAAGGTTCGGCCGACCTGCGGGCGTTGGCCACCGCACAAGGGCTGATCCATTTCCCTGCCGGCACGCGCGCTTACGAGGCAGGCGAAGCGGTCCAGGTGCTGCCGTTTGCGTAGAGCGCAACCGCCGCTCTGTGGCTTCTATCAAAACAGCGTATAAAAAAGCCGCGCTAGCTTGTTGGCTAGCGCGGCTTTTTATGTTGCGCACCGTTTTATGATGTGCGTTTTATCAATACGGCCTATGCTTTGGCGGGTTCCGTATTGTCGTCGTTCTTATAGAAGTACCGCCGCACCAGTTCCTGCGATGGCTTGGGCGTGAGCAGGCTTACCACCACCACGGTAAGGAACGAGGCCGCCAGCCCTATCACTACAGGATCGAATCCCAACAGCGTGATGGGCCGCGAGAACTTGCCATAGGTGATATAGCCGATGATGTACATGGACAGGTGCGAGCCAAAGCCGGCCAGCATGCCCGCCGTGGCGCCCTGCCGCGTGGTGCGCGGCCAGTAGATGGCAAAGAACACCGGGCCGAGGAAGCAAGCCGCCAGGCCGCTGCCGCAGTACACGATGATGTCCTGCAAGAACTCCGGCGGGCTGATCGCCCCCACGGCGGCCCCGGTACCTACCAACAGCGTGGCCAGGTAGCTCAGCCGCTTGATGGTTTTCTCGGAAGCCTCGGGGTTGATGTTCCGCTGGTACACGTCACGCACCAGGGCCGACGACGTCAGCAGCAGGAAGCTGTCGACCGTCGACATCACCGCGGCAAACGGGGCCGCCAGCAGAATGCCGGCCAGCCAGCCTTGACCAATCTGGTGCGTCAGGAACATCGCCGTTTCCGGCATGATGGCGTCGGCGCTGCCTTCCATGCCCGGCAACAACACCCGGGCACAGCAGAAGATCACCACCAGCGGGAAGTAAATCAGGCTGTAATAGATCGCCACGGTGAAGATCGACCGCCGCAGCGTCATGGAGTTCTTGAAAGCCATCAGGCGAACCATGGCGGCCGGTTGGCCCGCACCAGAGATCGCCCACATGAAGAAGAACGAGATCGCCAGGCTCAGCGGCAAGAAGCCCAGCACCGAGGTATCGTGCGGGCCGGGGCC
>Ga0182738_1005939_pt1 | contig 12853 bp, 9 predicted proteins | sample eDN5th30CBELigMG_FD_128876 | JGI IMG/M metagenome (GOLD analysis project Ga0182738, IMG submission 128876) | Enriched Miracle-Growth compost microbial communities from Emeryville, California, USA - eDNA 5th pass 30_C BE-Lig MG (version 2)... ...
ACATTAATATTTTTTAGGGAAAGATGAAGATCAAGGGTAACATGAAGAAGGCCACTTTGTTCACTCCCGAATTGTTCCCTGCTCCTACTCCCGAAAACATTGCCAAGTACCTTAAGCCCAAGCTTTAAACAAAAATTCAAGACAAGTGTTATTGCATATAGTATCTCGATCTACATAAATGAATAAATAAAAAGTATAGAAACATACATAAGTTTATTTGCTGCTTATTTAACTTAATAATATAAAATTATTCATTTGATCAGAGAACCTCCTTATGCTTAAAGGCTTAAAACTCAAATCAAAGTTACCTGAAAAAAATACCACTGATTCCTCTACTCAACCTCTTCCTCCTACTCGTATCGAGGAAGAATCTTCTGGAAACAGGGAAAGTACGTGATTTACCTTTGAAATATCCTCAAGATCTATTTTTCAGAAAGATGGTTAAAAACTTCTGGCGACCTTCCTCCTCAAAAGAAAATCATCCTTGAGGAACAAACCACCACAGAAGATGATCTTATCCAAGCATGTGAGAATATCTGGAAAAATTTCCTTCAAGGTTTGAAATGACCCAATTGACTGAGATAATCTAAATATTTACGAAGGAGAAACAAATCAAACAGAAAAACTCCTCTCTGAATTGAAAAGAAAGCAGAAAAAGTTTTATGATAGTTTCAAACCAGCCCCTTCAGTTGTTAACCAACATATCCTCGAAGAAGAAGACCCTGAAGCAGAAATTTTTGCTTCAATCGAAAGTATTATTCTTTCTTTTTTCGGGAAAACACCAAAATGACGTGGAATTATTTGAATAGCTCAAAGGATCAATCTTTGAGAATCCTTTCTTCAAACTCAAAATTTTTTTTTAATCCTTTTTTGAGAAAATGATTCCTCATAATATCTGTAGAGACAGCATTGAGAAACTTCGATCCCAAAAAATCAGCTTACATTGTCACAGATATTATGTCAGAGCATGTTAAGGTATTTTACCATATTCAAAATTCTGTATTAAGACTCCTCAAGTCAAAAGGAAAAAGCAATGTTGATGATATCTACAATATGTATAAGAAGAAGGCAGCTGGAAAGAATGTTGAAAGTTTGTATGATGAAGAATATGATACCAAAGAATTTGAAGAGAAAGATGAGAATAAGAGAAAATCTAAAAAAGAAAAGAAAATCGAAGAAAAAGCTAAACAGAAGGAGAAAAATCAAGCTAATAGAATCCAAAGAATCCTTGGGGATTGCCGTTTCTGTCTTGCTAATAACAGAATTATGGAAGAACAAATTCTTTCTTTTAGTTCAAACATTCTTTTAGTTATCCCAGAAAATAGTAAATTTTTGAAATATTGAAATCATGCTCATCCTCCATAGAACAATACAAAAAAGATCATTTTTACCTCTTGCCTGTTGAGCATATTGTTTCTCAAGTTGAAATGGAAGAAGATGTAAGACCTTTTGTGAATATTCTCCTCAAAACTGTCCATAGCATTATGATGAGTTGAAGAATTACATGAAGTGTTTAACTTCAATGTACGACAAAATGGATTATGGAGTTGTTTTTATTGAAACATACATCAATATTGAAAAATCTCCTCATTCAATCGTTGAAGTCATTGCCATGCCAAGAAAAATTCATGATGAGATCCCTATGTACTTTAAAAAGGCCCTGAATGAACTTGAAAGCGAATGGGCCACTCATAAAAAAATCATCGAGATCAAAAAAGAAAAAGGTGGAATCCGCAAACAAATTCCCAAAAGTAAGGATTCTTTAGCTCACTTACCCTAAATATTTCTCATAGATTTCCCCTATTTTTATATTGATTTTGATACAACATATGGATATGCTCATGTGATCGAAAAGACAAAAGAATACAATCGAAATTTCGCACATGTATCGAATCTCATTTGCTCCCTTAACCATAATCTCTTCATAGGAAATTCTTGGATCATTATTGAAGGTTGATAAATCAATGACTATGTTCCCCAAAAAGTTCATTTGAAAATTTCTTTCTTTCTTAGCATTTTTTTTTTAGATATTCAAGAGATGAATTGTTAGAAGTGAAAGACGAATTCTTAGATAAATGGGCCGATTTTGATTGGACTAAGATGATGTAATTCGGATATTATTATTAAAATACGCATGTACTCTTTGCTTTTGCTTCATTTGTATATACTACCAGAGAATTCCTAACCAAAACCTTTTAACCAATATATTATTTTTTTTAATTAATTTTTTAAAATCATGTTTCTCTCAACCAACAACTCAAAAATGGAAGCCACTTGGTGCTCAAAAAAATTTTCCAAAGAAATCCCTTGAGGCTTAAAACTCTGACTTAAACCTTGATTTGTTCGTTAATGCTAAAATTATTAATTAAAGTACAAAAAAAACCTTCTTGATTAATTGTCTAAAAAGGGATCCCTTCTTGAGAATCCCTTATTATCATATCATCTCTTCATATGCTTCTCGAGATTAATAATGGCTTTTGATTTTTTTGATTTCCCCAAAGCGCCAGGTTAGATTAAGACAATTACCACAAAAATTAGACTAATTTTAGAAACAAATATCCTGCGAATTATGTACGAATTTTTGCATTTTATATGACGTAGTTTTAAAATCTCATCTATTAGACAGGTTCTATTAAATCATTTGTCATTTATCCTGACATGAAAATTGGAATTGAAAATAGTCAAAGTTTTGCCCTCGACATGGCCAAGTAAGTTTTATCAAACAACTTCAGGTTTGTTACTATCGATTCCGTTGTAAAAAAAAATATTTCATTATTGAGAGTGTTTGTTTTCATAAAAAACCCTTGAATGAATTACTTGTTGGTTTTAATCAAAAATATAAACCCTAATAATTTTCTTTAAAGGAACTATTCGCCAAAAAACTCGTCCAAAATGCCTTCTGAAAGTGTTAAAGTTATTGTTAGAGTCCGTCCCATGAATGGAAGGGAGAAAGACAAAAACTGTACCAACATTGTTCAAGCTGATCCTGCTAATTTCCAAGTTTGTCTCACTAATCCAGCTGAACCTGACACTCAAAAAGCTTTTGGCTTCGATGCAGTCTTTCCAATGGATAGTCAGCAACAAACTGTCTACGAAGAGGCTGCTTTTCAGTTGGTGGAGTCTGTTTTAGAAGGTTATAATGGTACTATCTTTGCATATGGACAAACTGGTTGCGGAAAAACCCATACTATGATGGGCGTCCCAACTGATGAAAGCCTCAAGGGTGTCATTCCTAGAGCCTTTGACCACATTTTTGGCAACATCAAATCCAGCTCTCACAAGAATTTCTTGATCAGATGCTCTTTTATTGAAATCTATAATGAAGAAATCCATGACTTAATCGGAGAAGATGTCCGTGTCAAATTAGACCTCAAAGAATCAAGTGATAAAGGGATCTTTATTAAGAATCTGTCAATGCATATCGTCAAATCAGTCGCTGAAATCGAAAAACTCATGACTCTTGGGTTTAAAAATAGAAGTGTCGGTGAAACTGCAATGAATAAAGATTCTTCTAGATCTCACTCTCTCTTTACCATATACGTCGAAACCTCTGAAGTTGATCCCAAAGGCAACCCCAGAATTACCCTCGGTAAACTCAATCTCGTCGATTTGGCGGGCTCAGAAAGACAGAGCAAAACTGGCGCTACAGGTGACCGCCTAAAAGAAGCTAATAAGATTAATCTGTCACTTTCTGCTCTCGGTAACGTCATTTCAGCTCTTGTTGATGGAAAAAGCTCCCATATCCCATACAGAGATTCAAAATTAACAAGACTTTTACAAGATTCTCTCGGTGGTAATACTAAGACTGTCATGATTGCCAATGTCTCGCCTGCAAGTGATAACTATGATGAAACCCTCGGTACTCTCAGATATGCCAGCAGAGCCAAGAATATTAAAAATCAGCCCAAGGTTAACCAAGATCCTAAGGATGCTTTATTGAAAGAATATGCTGAAGAAATTCTCAGGTTAAAAGCTATGTTGGAAGGAGGCAATGCTGGAGGAGCTGGTACAAGTCCTGGTGGAAAGAATGGTGGTAGTAGTAGTAGTAGTAATCATCATCATAAGGATCAGGGAGGAAATAAGAGAAAGAGCGTTAATGAAACCGATGATGAAAGTAGTACAAACCTTAAATTGAAGAAAAGCGATACGAATAACCTGAAGAATAATTATGAAAATCAGTTGAAACAAAAAGAGGATGAAATCATGGATGAAAGAAAAAAGAGAGAAGAACTTGAAAATAAAATGAAAGCTATGCAACAACAACTTGTTGTCGGAGGAGCCGCAGGAAACAATGGAAAGGAAAGCAAGAAGGATATTGAAGAAAAGAAAAAGTATCAAGAAATGCTCCAAAAACTCAAAGATCAAAATTCCAAGCACGAAGAACTGCTCAAAGAAAAAGCCCAAAAAGAAGAAGAAGCTCTTCTAGCTGAAAAGAAATACTCCAACCTTCAAGAAGAAGTTGATGAGCAAAGAAAAATTATCAAGAGGCTCCGTAAAAAGTACAAGGAAGCTGTTGGTGAAGTCAAGGATCTTGCCAGAGAACATGAATTGAATAAAGAAGATTTATTGGACACTATCCGTCTTCTCGAGAGAGACATTAAAATTAATAATGCAATCATGGCTTATCTTCTAAGTCCTGAAGAATTGGAAAAAATCAGAGCTAAAGCTAGATGGCATGATGATAGAAATGAATTTGTAGTCCCACCTTTCATCCTTAGAGCTAAAAAGGTCAATTTCCCCAAACTTGGTCGCAATCAAGGTAACTCTTCTTCCATTTGAATAATTCTAACAATCTAATAGCAATGGACATGGTCCATGAAGAGTGGGAGAATCGTGAGATTGAATTTACAGGAGGACATCATTTTGGTGGAGGAAACTTCCAAAACAGAGATGATGAATATCCTGCTGATAACGATTGGGAAGAAGAGCAAGATTATGTTGATGCAGGCAGTTATTCTCCCACAAAGGCAAATACTTATACTAAAGATAGATATAGTGGTTCCCCTAACCCAAATCTCTATGGTAAAATTATTATGAAACTTTATCCTCAATATCTCTCAAGGAAAAGGTGATTTCCATGCTCGTACCGATTCTGGAGCCAATATGATGTATGATATGAAAATGGCTCAAAATATGGCCAAAAATAATTCCAGAGATATTTTTGACGCCAGAAGCTTTAGAGATAATCCTCGTGGAAACGGTGCTTTCAGCAACCCTCCTCCTCAAAAGAAAAACATCAACAAGAATGTTCAACTTGATCCTATCAATCAAAATCATCTTTCTAATAAATTTGGTGAAACGCCTGAAAAACCTATCAAAGCCTTGGTCCCTTTAAATAATGGAAATCTTCCTCCAATGAAAGGAAAAGGTAATTTTATTACTTGGAATAATTCAAAATATTTACCCCCATTTCTTAGCCCAACTACAACCATTAAATCATATTTCAGGAAATAATCAAAAGACAATGAAGCTAAGCTTTAAAGCTACACTATTAATAAATCCTGATGGAAGCAACGCTGAACTACACAACATGACTTCTCATGTCAAAGGATATTAATTAACCCGAGCTGCAATTTTTTTTAGCATCCCTAGCATCTGTAAGAATAGAATCATATATATCTTCTTAAAAAGTATTTTCTAAAGTTAAATTGGTATTTTTTAATTCACTAAGCTTTCATCATGCAAGCTGATTTTTTCTTAATCAAAGAAATCAACCCTTGCTGTGTTGGCAATTTATGGATTCATGTGTAAAATCTATATATAACTTTTTTTCTCTCTAATCCATAGTAAATCACTTACTCTAATTCATTTGACTCTAAAATTTTCTTCTCATTTTGACTTGACTTGATTTTAACGAATGAATGAATGAATGTTTTGAATATGTAAAATTATAAAAACTTATCCAATTTAGATTTTTTTTATTTTATTGACTTACTTACATACATATGACATATGAACGATGAACTTAAGCTAAATAATAAAGATTTCTCTCCTTTTTTTCTTCGCAAATTAACCGAAGGGTATCCAAAATTTACAATAATTCAAGAGCTTAGAACTTTCTGAACATTGAGTAAGGATCTCTCTTTTCTCTATCTTCCTTCTCTTCTTGAGCCTTGAGGTACAAGATGTAGGTTCCCATAATGATCAAAATAACGACGGTTGTAAACACAATCAACAAAGTGTCTGAAGTAGGATTAACGTAAACATCAAGAACCCAACTAATTAAAAGTTAAAACAATATCTAGATTTGTCTCTTACGCTGTGCTGACAACAGGATTGACGATCAATTGAGAGTTGGGGATAATAGGGGTCCAAGTACTTTGTTGGAGACCAGTAGCATCTTTTTTAGCACTGATACCCACAGCAAAGTTTTCGATATAGTTATTAGTCCTTCCAAGACCAATAAAACTGTAAGGCAAGTCAAGAGGTGTATATCCTGACTGAGGCAATTGATGTCCTTTAGCGAGTCTGGTATCACCGAGAACATCAGTGACAGCACATTCCATTGAAAGACCATAGTAGATGTTGCCTAATTTTGGAGTAATATCATCTTCATCTCCAACATTATATCCACTCAAACCTTTTTACATTAAGTTTCTTCTCAAAATCAAATGTCCTTACCAAGAGTCTTCAGGATGAAGTTTTCAGTTTCAACAAAGTTGAAAATACCAATAGGAATAGTTGCAGGATCAGTACTGCTTTGAGTAATAATCCACATTCCCAAACGTCTATTTTCCAATTAGAAATTAATTACTTCCCAATACATTACCCAAATTCATCAAAATCGAAGAATGAAGCATAGAGAGCAGGGAGGACTGTAATAGAAGCATCACCAGCGCTTGTCAAAGCATCATCATCAAGAATAGTATAATAGCTATCATCTGAAGAACTTCTGCTTTTAGCATCAAAGGTGATACCACCCTCTTGATTAATCACCAAAGCAACTTGACCATGGTGGCCAGAGCCACTGGCAGGATCATACAAGACCATCAATAAATCTGCGTAGCCATCGATATTGATATCACCAATTCTAATACGACTTGGTCTATGTGTTGAGTCTAAGGTGAACATTCTTGTAGTAGCAGAGTATCCTTCGGTGAAAGAAACAACTTGACTATATCCCTAAATCACTTTTAAAAAAATTTTGGATTCTCAAATTTACAGAAATGGACTCCAAACTGTTGAAAGCGGCAGAATTTGTGAAAGGGCTTCTCATTTGGGTATCTTGAAGTGTGCAGGGCTTTGAACTATCGCCAGGGAAAGAGTTATACAAAACAACAAGGCTCATGCTTTGAGCTGAATCTGCAGGAACAACAGCCCAAACAAGATCAAGTCTTCCATCACCATCTTTTTAGGTTATTTAAATTCTTTAAAGTGATAGAATTACTGATATCGCCGATTGAGACAGGAGAGATGGGTGAGGTAATTTGTTCAACGTCAACAAGACAGAATTTGCCGTCATCAGGGTTCATAAGCCAAATTTCAAAGATCAAGTTGCCACTTCCATCCTTTGAGGTGATCAAAAGATCAGCAGCGCAATCGCCGTTGAAATCGACAAAAGAGTTGGAATGAGGAGCGTAGATGGTATAACTTGAAACGTCATTATATGATTGACAAGCTGAAGCATCTGAAACATAATCAGAAAATGACTTTCTATTTATAGAATAAGAATTTGAAATTTTTCTTGTCTTATTTACTCGACAATCTTTAACTCAGTTGTATCAATTGAATGAACCTTTCTAACTCCATCTTCCACATACATCACGTCAAGCCTATTATGATAAGATTATTCATTTAACACTCAGATTCTTTACAGTTTATCATTGTCAATATCAAAAACGAAAGGATGAACAGATGATCCTGAAATACTCTTTTGTAAGTTAGGTTCATTGCTTGAAGCACCTATTCACAGACATTATTCAAAATTCCTCATTTGTCATGAACTACCAAAATAGGGAGAATCATCGGTACGGAAAAAGTATTCCAAATTTGTGGTGATGGGAGTTTGAGAAGTTTGAGTGACGATGAGCAAATCCAACTTTCCATCATAATTGAAATCTCCTGGAATGACTGCAGCAACAGTATTTGATGGGGTGATGGTAGCCAATTGGGAGAAAGAATAGGAATCTACATAAACTGGTCAGCATCTATACACTTTAATGCGGAAATTACCATGAGAGTAGAGCCAAATTGTCAATGTACGTAAACTATCATCCAAAGTGACAATATCAGTGCTTGGGGTCAAGTTAGCCATAAATCTATTGGAAAACACTACTATTTGTTATTATCGAAATCTCCGTAAGCAATAACTTGGGCGCCATTCAACAAATTGTTCAATCCAAGACCTCCGATTTCATAAATACCTAGAAATATTAAAATGAGGGGATAGGGAGAAAAATGAACCAGAGGTGGGCTTCACAGTAAAGGGAGGACCTTGGAATTTGGAAAGTGCATACAGATCACAGCTACCAAGCGTGAAAAGGAGACCGAGAAGGAGGACAACAACTAATTTCATAAAAGTGGATAAATTTTTATTGATATTCTAATCTTAATTTGAATTATCTTAAAATATTTCAAGAACTGGCTTTTTCTGAGCAGGACTATTTTCATCAACCAAACAACCATGAAAACAACCTATTTTTGGCAATCAAAATAGTCCTCTTCCGATTTTTAACAGTTACTTGTCAGATATGAGTTATTTCATCGGTATATTTATTTTTAATTTCAATAACTAGACACCTAGATACAACACTGTCTATGCAAAGATCGACATTTTTGGGCTTTCAAATCAATCCAAAGAAATGAGTGATTTAACGATTTCAGATTCAAAAACTTTGTCATACTGTAATATTCAATTATTTTTTTAAGAATAGAAAAAGGTTGCAATTTATTTGTCAAAGGTTTTTTTTATTTGATGTATGAATTTTTCATAAAAAAGTGAGAGAAATTTTTCTTTTTCTCAGGATCCTTATTTCTTATAATCGCTTATAGAAAATATACATTTTATCGGAATTTTTTAATTAACCAAACACATTAATCATTCTGTCTCTACCACTGTTATCTTCTTCCTATGAAAAATTTTAGACTTTGTTTCATTAAAGAATCCAAAGATTACCTTTTCTTTAGCATGCAAGTAGATAATGATAGCTCCCAAAATAATCAGAATTACCAAAGTAGTCAACACAATCAAAATTGTTTCTGATGTTGGATTCACGTAAACATCAAGAGTCCAGCTAGATTATGAAATTAGAACAACAATCGGCAAACCCAAGTCTTACTCTTTATCAACGAGAGGGTTAACGATCAATTGAGAGTTTGGAATAATAGGAGTCCACAATCTTTGTTGAATATCCTTTAGTAAATTTAGAAAAACTTCTCGAGGCAAGAAAAAAAAATTACTGAAGAAGAATATTTGGTGCTTATTCCCATCACAAAGTTTTCAACGTAGTTGTTGGTTCTGCCAAGTCCAATGAAGATATAAGGTAAATCTAAAGGACTGTAAGCCAATTGGGGCATCTGACTTCCTATTTTTATCATTAGATGATTTTTCCCTTTTCAACCATTACCTTTGGCTAATTTGGCGTTACCGTCGATGTCAGTGACTTTACATTCAACAGAAGCACCATGATAAACACCTCCCAAACTTGTTGAAATATCATCAGAACTTTCCTTCTTGTATCCATTCAACCCAAGAGTTTTGAGGATAAAGTTTTCAGAGCTGACAAAATTGAAAACACCAACAGGAACAGTAGCGGCAGTTGTGGTATCTTGAGCAATAATCCACAATCCCAATTTTCTACAAAGCCTTAGACAACATCCTCAAAACAATTTCAATTACCCAACTTCATCAAAATCAAAGAAAGAAGCGTACAAAGCAGGAATTGAACTCAGAGAAACCTCGGATTTCTTTGAAATAGTATCCTCACCCAAAATTGTGAAATAAGCTTGATTGTCAGAATCCAAGGAGCTTGTGTCAAAGTTGAATGAGCCTTCTTGATTAATAGCCAATAAAATGGAACCGTATTTTCCACCAGAGCTTGGAGAATCAACGACCATCAACAAGTCAGAATATCCATCAATATTGATATCGCCGATTCTGATTCTGCTGGGTCTGTTGGCAGAATCAGGGCTGTATAATCTGGTTGAGGTAGAGAATTGCTTAGCAAATGATACAACCTTATTTTGTCCCTAATAAGAGGTCATAAGTTTTAAGTTTATTCATCCCACTTACAGAAACGGAATCAGCATTGTTGTAAGCGCCAGAAGCAAAAGGACTGACCATTTTAGTATTTTGGAGAGTGCAAGGGCTGGTGGCATCATAAGCAAAGTTATTATACACAATATTCAAACTCATGGCCTGAGTGGTAGCGGTAGGCAGAACAGCAAACACCAAATCCAATCTTCCGTCATTATCTTTTAACAATAATTATTAGCTACAAATTTCACAATTCAAATACTCATATCACCGATGGAGACCATAGAGATAGGGTTGGTGATTTTTGTGACATCAACTAAGCAGAATTTGGAATCGGAGGTTCTGAGCCAGATTTCGAAATAAGTATTGCCGCTAGAGTCTTGAGAAGTGATGAACAAGTCAGCTCCGCAATCTCCATTGAAATCAACAAAGGAATTTGAATGAGGGTTGGTGAAGCTATAACTTGATACTTGAGGGTAAGCCAAGCAGCCTGAGGCACTTGAAACATAGTCAGAAAATGTCTTGCTAAAAATCAAGTTAATTCTCTCTTATTTTGAATTCTTTATTACTCAAACAATTTTCCGTTTTCAAGGGATTGAACTTTTCTTGATCCACTGTCCATATACATCACATCCAATCTTCTATCGCCATCCAAGTCAAAAACAAAGGGTTGGATCGTGCCGGTTAAAGCAGCAGGTTGGTTGGCATTTGCCACTAATTCATTATTTCCTCATTTCTTGTCGACAAAAACTTACCAAAGTAGGGGCTAGAGTTCGATTGGATATAGTACAAGAGCTGAGTGGTGTCTCCTGCTGAATTTTGTGTGACAAGAAGCAAATCAAGTTTCCCGTCATAATCAAAGTCTCCCGGAATAACGCCAACAACTTTATAGTTTGGCTTGATTGTTGCGTATTCAGAAAAGGAGAATGAATCTAGAATTTAATCTGTGAATATCTTGCCTCGAAATTCAAAAATACCATGAGAGTAAAGCCAAACTGTTAATGTAAAAGTATCATCCGCTAACATGACAATATCAGTGCTATTAACTCCTTAGAACCCACTCAGAAATTAGTTTACTATTTGTCATTATTAAAATCTCCATAAGCCATCACTTGGCCGCCATTTGTCAAGCCATCTAATCCAAGACCACCAATCTCATAGACACCTTTCCATTTTTAAACTTTTTAAATTGAGATAAGGATTACCAGAAGCAGGCTTGACACTGAAAGGAGGGCCTTCGAATTTAGAGATAGAGTATAACTCAGATCTCGCAAGGGTGAAGGAGAGACCAATAAGCACTAAAACAGCAAACTTCATCAAATTAATAAATTTTATAGTTATTTTCCGAATCGATTAATTTCTGCTTTTAAGCATGCATCCTTATCCTTTATTCCCTGATCTCAATCTTATACAAGATTCGATTCATCCAACGTCCTTACTCTATATATGAATTTTTGTTGTCTTTGTTCTTCATACATTTTTAATGGAGATTTTGACAAAGGAAAATTCTTTTCTTCTTTTTTTAAAAACTGAGTCCGAAAAATTCTTTCAGAGTTTTTTTTTTTTGTCCAAAAGATGAGATGAAAGATTCAAATTCATTGAATAACACTCTGAGATGAGTTAATACGAATCAAATCGGAAAATATTTGAACTAACGTCCAAAACCTTAAACTATATTATTTTAAGTGCAATTTTGGTCAAGATTTTCGTTAACTAAAACCTTAATTAAGTATTTTTAATACAAATCAATTTAAGCTGGTTTTACTTTGTCATGATACAGTAATTTATCGATTTACCTTGAAAATTTGATGAGATTTGATTTCATGAGATAAAGATTTTTCCTGCTATTAATAGAAGTTCAATTTTCCTTGTTCAGGTAGTGGTAAAGATAGTCTCCTGAATTAAAAAGAGAACTCTTTCACTCTTTAGAGTTGGTTGATTTTAGCTTTGATGTCAAAAGTATCTTTTTCCTTCAAGAAATTCTCATTCTTAGAAGTTTTCAACAAATTCAATAAGTCAATAGAGTTCATAAAGCAAAGTTAAGCTTTTGTCATTTGTTTCGAAAATATTTTTTACTGAAAAAGATAAGAGAATGTATAGATTTTTCCATGAATTTAAACAGATATTCGTTTTTTCTGGTTTCTGATTTCTCAAACTGTTTCTGATTCTTCTCGATTAAGTTTTTTTTTGAACGATCATCGAACTCCAAAAATATTGCAATTAGCTGAATTTGTTAGAGTAACAGAGACTGGTACTTTGGGTTGAATTACCAATCAAGGCCAGTGAGACTCCCAAAGAATTTGAGCCTTGAGCCAAAACAAAGTTAAAATGGATCAGGTAATCTCTGCTTGAACTCGTCGTTGTCGTGATTTTTTTATTGGATAGAGGGCTCCATTGTTTTAGAATGCCCATCACAACAAATTGACGCTTCAAACAGTTTTGGATCCAAAGAGTAAATTCACAATTTCCAAGTGATTTGCTACTGAAGTGCTGCCATACAAGTCTGTATAATTTGTGTTTGAACCAAAGGTTTGCGGAACCAAGTTGAGAGACATTGTCCATGAGTCATAGACTTGTTTGGGATTGAGATAGTCGTTTGTTTTAAATTGTTTGTCCAAATCAAATCCTTGAGCGTGGATTCGTTATTCTGAACAGTGC
>Ga0182738_1005940_pt1 | contig 12852 bp, 4 predicted proteins | sample eDN5th30CBELigMG_FD_128876 | JGI IMG/M metagenome (GOLD analysis project Ga0182738, IMG submission 128876) | Enriched Miracle-Growth compost microbial communities from Emeryville, California, USA - eDNA 5th pass 30_C BE-Lig MG (version 2)... ...
CGAGCAACGACTATCCCGCGGACTGTGCCGCAAACCAAGACCATCGAACGGGGGGCGTGGCCCCCGCCCCCCTTTTCATGGGGCCGGGTGTCCCAAAATGGGGACATGACGATTCGTTCGGACGGTTTTTCGAGGGATGGCCAACCGCCGTCCCGGGGAATTGGGTTCGTTCGGACGGTTTTTCGAGGGATGGGGGCCGGGTTTTCCCTTCTCCCGCGAGGGGAGAAGGGATGTTCGCCCTTCTTTTCGGAGAGCCCAAATCCCGCGCCGAAGAGTATTGGATCCCCGGGATCGGCGAATCTCGGCCGCCGGGAAGAGAGCGGGGGTTGCGAATTGCCGAGGTCGCGGAGAACCACCGCGCGCAACATCCGGCCGAGCCCGCCAAATTGGGTTCGTTCGGTCTCGCCCGCGGCTCTCGAAAAATCAGGGGTTCCAGCGCAACTTGTTTATTCAAGGGAGTTTATCAAATAGATCTCGTGTCGGGAGATTGGGTTCGTTCGGTCATTTTTCGCGAGAGTCGCCATCACTCGTCCCTGACGATCGCGGAAGCGGCGACCCGCGGGGCCGCTCCAGGGGACGTTTGGGAAAAGCTCCGCGCGCAACATCCCCCTATTTAGTATTGCCACATAAATCGGGATTTCGAACAAGAAAATCGCGAGACGAGGCCTGGTCTATTTTGCGCGGCCCTCGTCGTCGGCTTAACCGCCATGAGCGGTCCAGCAAAAGGACTCGCCCGCGTGGCTCGACGCCAAATCCGATTGGAGCGTCCGGGCCGGCTTGTCAACCCCGCGAGCCGCGGGTTAGCCTGTTTGGTGGGGACCCATCGTCGCCGGGAGGCGCGGGCGGGCCGGGGAGAAGATCATGGCGATCGACGATCAGCGGCCGAGTGAAGAGGACCAGTTGGCCGATTTCCTGAAGCGGATTCAGGACGGCGACGAGGGCGCCGCGCGCGAGCTTCTTCAGCGCTATGAGGCCGAGGTCCGCCTGGTGGTCCGGCGTCGGCTCCCCCGGCTCTTGCGGTCGCGGTTTGACTCGCTCGATTTCCTTCAAAGCGTTTGGGGCAGCTTCTTCCGCCGGATGCGCGACGCCCCCACCGAGTTCGAGGATTCCCGGCATCTTGTCGCCTTTTTGGCTCGGGCCGCGAAGAATAAGGTAATTGACGAGTACCGCCGCGCGGCCAGCCAAAAAAACGACATGCGCCGGGAGGAGCCGCTTTGGAGCGACGGCCGCCAGCCCAGAGAGGTGGCCTCGCCGATCGATTCCCCAAGCGAGGTGGCCGAGGCCCACGAGGTCTTCGATCGCCTCCACGCCCTTTTGCCCCGGGAGCGGAAGAACATCCTGGAGCTGAAGGCGCGGGGGCTGTCCAGCAAGGACATCGCCGACCGCCTGGGGATCAGCGAGCGAACCGTTCAGCGCGTCATTGAAGAGCTAAGGCGGCGCATGGAATCGGAGTGGGGACCCGAGGAATGAGTTCGGCCGCTTGGGGGCGAACCTGGGAGGACGCCTCGACGCCCTCCGCGGCGCGCCTCGCGCGACGATTCGAGGAGGCCTGGCGCGATTCCGAGGCATCGGGCTCGCGCTCGGACCCGCGCGCCTTCCTCGCGGGCTGGACCGAGACCGCCGGCTTCCCCGGGGCTCGGCTGGCCATCCTGCGAACCGACATGTCGCTTCGCTGGGAATCCGGTCAGAAAACCGCGGCCGATTGGTACGCCCGGCAATTCCCCGAGCTTGGCGAAGACACCATCGTCGCCTTGATCTACGAAGAGTTCTGCCTGCTCGAAGAGGCCGGCGAAGCTCCCGCGACATCCGACTTTTTGTCCCGCTACCCCGAGTTCGCCGGACCCCTGGAGCGGGTCTTCGGCATTCACGAACTCGTCGGCGCGGGATCGACCGCGGCGATGCCGTCGAGTTCGGTGTCCGTGGACATGGAGGGCGTCGGCTCGGCGGGCCGGGCCGCATTCCCCGGGGCAGGAGAGGCCGTCGCCGGTTTCGAGCTGGTCGAGGAGCTGGGGCGGGGCTCGTTCGCCCGCGTCTTCCTGGCCCGCGAAACCCAACTGGCCGACCGGCTGGTCGCCTTGAAGCTGAGCCTTCGGGGGTCGAAGGAGCCGCGGACGCTCGCCCGGCTCCAGCACACGCACATTGTTCCGGTGTATTCGCACCACGTCGATCCCGACAGCGGCTTCCACGTGCTCTGCATGCCCTATTTTGGTCGGGTGACCCTGGCCCGGGTCCTGACCGAGATCGAGCGGGCCGACGCCGGGGAGGGCCTCGCCGGCCGGTCGTTGGTCGAGGCGCTCGACCGGCTGGAGCCCTCCGACGGCCTCTCGTCGGGACCGTCCAGCGGCCGGGCCGCGCTGGCGAGCCGCTCGTTTCCCAGCGCCGTCGCCTGGTGGGGGGCGAGACTCGCCGAAGCGCTGGGGCACGCCCATGATCGAGGGATTCTCCACCGCGACGTCAAGCCGTCGAACGTGCTGATCACCTCCGACGGCACGCCCATGCTGTTGGACTTCAATCTGGCCCACGAGTCGATCGGAGCGGATGGGCCGGATGGCGACAGGGCGAGCCTCGGCGGCACCATCGACTACATGGCGCCGGAGCACCTGGAGGCTCTGGCCGGGGCGAACACCGACCACATCGACGCCCGCTCCGACCTGTTCTCAATGGGCGTTTTGCTTTTCGAGACGGCCCTGGGCGGCAAGCCGTTCGAACCCCCTCGCAAGAGCGGTTCGATGGTTGAGTCTCTGCTCCGAGCCGCCGACGACCGCAAGGGCGAGCCGGGCCTGCTTTTTTCCGAGGACGCCGACATCCCCGCGCCCCTGCGGGCCGTCATCGAACGCTGCCTGGCGCCCGACCCGGCCGAGCGATACCAGTCGGCCTACGAGCTGGCCGACGACCTTCAGGCCGTCGCCGACGATCTCCCCCTTCCGCACGCGCGCGAGCCCTTCGTCAGCCGAGCCGTCCGTCGGCTGCGCCGGGAACGTCTGCGGCTGGCGACCGCCGCGCTGGTCTTGTTTTCCTTCGCCGCGGTGGCGCTCGCGGTTTTGAGCCTCAGCATCGAGCGGGCCGCCCGATACGAGCAGGGCAGGGAACTGTTCGACCAGGGCAATCAGCACTTGAGCAACGGCGACTACGATGCCGCGATCGTCCAGTTCGAGGCCGCCTCGCAGCTCGCCAGGCGATCGGAGGAGGGGGTCTGGCGGCAGATCTTCCGCTGGCGAAGCCTTCGAGACATCGCCGACAAGCTCAACGCTCTGGAGCGGCGCAACAACCTCGAACAGCTTGACGAGGAGGCCAGCCGGAAGTCGCTTCTGGCCAAGAGGCACGCCGAGACCCACAGCAACGTCGCGGCTCTTCACGCCGCTTCGGATGGTCTGCGAATGCGGCTGATCGGCCTGGGCGACGACCTGCCCGGAGCCGTCCACGAGCTTCAAGAGCGGCTCAAACCATTTTACGTGCTCAGCTCGCGAGAGGACTGGACGACGCTCGACTACCTTTGGAGCCAGCTCGACAAGCCCAGCCGGGGCCGCCTGCGGCGCGAGGTCAACGAGTTGCTCTTTCTCTGGATGGTTGGCGTTGAGTCGTCGCTTCGCCCCCCCGGCCCAAGCGGCGCGACCGATGACGAGGCCGCCGCGATTCGCCGGGCGCTTGAGGTCTGCGACCGGGCGATCCGCTTCGCGAAGCCAAGCGCCCCCTGGGTGGCGCTCCGGGATCGTTTCGAGGCGAGGCTGGGCGCCCGTGGAGAAGCGGGGGCCGGTCGGCCGGTCGCCATGGAGCCGAGCGTCGAGGACGAGCGGTCCGCGCTGGCCTGCTTCGAGTGGGGTCTGCTCAACTCAAGCCGGAATCGGCGAGCCCAGGCCATCGAGTGGCTTCAGCGGGCGGTTCGGATCGACCGTTCGAACTATTGGTATCATTTTTACCTCGGCTTCCTGGAGGATCAGGAAGGCTTGCCCGACGACGCGCTCGATCAGTACGGCATCGCCGCGGCCTTGAAGCCCGAATCGCCCTGGGTGCTGTTCAGCCGGGCGAGGCTCTACCGCATGAAGGGGCGATGGTCCTGGGCGATCGAGGATCTTGATCAGGCGCTCGCGCTGATGGGGGACCGTCCCGAGGCGCTTCGGGTTCGCCTGGAGTTGGGCTACGTCCATCAGGCCCTCGGAGATTTCGCCAGCGCCCGCGAGCATTACGAGGCGACCCTGGCGGCCGATCCGTCGGGCGATCTTGGCCGCGCGGCCCGGCTCAACCTCGCCAATCTCGACGCCGAATCCGGGTTCGTCGACCGCGCCCAGGCGAGTTACGCCGAGTTGCTCAAGGACGACCCGAACGACGCGGCGGCGCTTTACAGCAAGGCGCTTTTGGAGTTGCGGCTGGGCCGGCCGGTATCGGCCGTCGCCGGGCTCGACGTCCTGATCCGGGAGGAGGGACGGACGCTCAGCCGGAGCGACCTGCTCGCAACCCGGGCCGTGGCGCGGCTGATGCTTGGCCGCGAGCGCGACGCGGCGGCCGACGCTCAGGAGGCGGCCCGGCTCAACCCAAAGCCCTCGCGCGACAGGCTCGTCTCGCGAACCCTGCTGGCCGCGGGGATGTTCGATCAGCTCCAACTCGATCGACCCGAGGAGGCGGCGCTTTTCCCGCTGGGAGGCGACTCGCTCCGAGCCGACCTAATCGCCGCCGAGGAGGGCGTCGCGCGCTGGGCGGCGACTCGCCCCGACGACGCCTACCGCATGGGCCTGACTCGGGCCATTATCCTCTCGATGCTGGGCCGGCACGACGAGGCCCTGGAAACGGCCCGCGGCGAGTTGACGGCGACGAACCAAAACTCGCCCCGCGCCCATCTAATCGCCGCCCGCGTCGCCCACGCTGCGGGAAATCGCCACGAAGCGCTCGCGGAGATCGAGCAAGGGTTGAAGCGCCAGCCCGATTCGCCGGGCCTGCTGGAGCTTCGGGGCCGGCTCCGAATCGAGGAGGGGGACCCGGCCGCCGCCCTGGCGGACCTGGACCTGGCGGTCGCGCGCTCGGGAGGAGCGTTCGCCCACGCCGCCAAGGCCCAGGCGCTCCGCGCCCTGGGACGAGTTGAGGAGGCCGCCCGCGAATGGACGCGCTGCCTGAATCGCGATCCCGAACTGGGCTTCGCCCACCTCGGCCGGGCCCGATGCTACCTCGATATGGAGCAGCCCCTCTGGGACCTGGCGCTGGCGGACCTGGAACACGCCGCGACCTGGTCGGGCGATGATCCGAGAGTCGAGCTGGGCATCCTCGCGGCCTACGGCCGATGCCTCCGCGAGCGTCCCGACCGCGCGGCCCGATGGCTGGCTCTGGCCGGTCGCTCGGCGGTCCACGCCTACCAAAAGGCGATCAGCCTCGCCGCGCCGTCGCCCGCCCGGTAATGGATCGGGTTCGATCGCGGCCCCTACAACGGGCATGTTTGCCATCGCAACGGCGCGATAATCTCGCCGAGCCGTTGCCCGCTCAGAACACGGGGCGGGTTCGGCCGCCGCGGAAGAGCCAGCGACGACGGATGGCGGGGCGCTTGGCGCGGGCGAGCTTCTTGCGGGCCAGGGCGATCAGGTCGGGGTAGAGCGGGCCGGTCGCCAGACCCAGGCCGACGATGAGGCCGGCGGCTCGCGTGGCGAGCCCGGCGCGGGCGGCCTCCAACTCGCCGGCGATTTGATCGGCCATGGGCGGAGGCCCGGGGATCTCCGCCGTCAGCGCTTCCTCGACGGATCGACTTTGGAGGTGCGCGGCCAGCGCGCCGGCCTCGGCGAGCGGGCGGACGCGGCTTGTCTGGGAGACGAGAACCGGCATCCCCCCCGGACCCGGGATCGCCGCCGTCGGCGCCTCGGGCGCTTCGTCGCCTTCCATCGCCCGATCGCCAATGGCGGCGCCCCCCTCGAAGGCCGAGGCGTCGCGGTGTTTCAGACTCGCCAGCAATCCGGAGTCGAGTTCCGCCCCCATGCGATCGATGGCCTCGTCAACCGCGTGGTTCTCGCGATCGATCAATTGGGTGGGCTCGTCGGTCGATGTCGCCAAGGTCGGCCCCAGGGGCGCGGCGCCTCGCGAGACGAGCGGCCCCAGGTAAGCCGACGGCGAGCCGTTGGCGATGGCGACGGCGATCGGCGAATCGGGATCGGCGATGGACCGCGCGCTGCTCTGCGTTGACGCCCCGGCGCTCCACCCCCGCCCAAATTGAGTCAGGCCGTCGAGAACGATGCTCGGCGACTGGAGCGAGCCCCATCCCCCTGTCACGTTGATCGGGGGGGAGGGAGGCGTTCCGAGGGGAGCCGCCGGAGGCGGGGATATGGGCGACGTCTCCTCGGGAGGCGCCGCGGGCTTGGGGTCGTTCCGCTGAATGTTGAGCGAGAAACCGGCCGGCTCGGGGAAAGGCGTCGGCGGTTCGCCCTCGAAGCCGCCTCCGCCCGAACCCGCGCCTCCTCCGGGCGAGGCCGGGGACGGAGCGCCGCCGAGGGCGAGATGGATCACCAACTCCGAGCCCTCGGGCGCGTTCGGAAGCATGACCAACAGTTGTTGTCCGCCGCCTTCACCGACGCCGTCCATCGGGGCCGTCGTGATCCGCGCGATGACCAGTCCGGTGGGATCGACAAGAAATAGCTTGTCGATCACGGGCGAGATTTCGGAGCCGTCGCGCGCGGGGCGGAGGGTCAACGTGAGCGAGCCGGTCTCGGGACCAACGGGAACCTTGTAGGCGGCCTGGGCGCGCGGGTCGTTCAGCGAGCCCTCGACGGTATGGTCCGGCGTCCAGGGGATCGCCGGAAGCCCGTCCAGCCCATAAAAAAAGAGCTCCCCGACGGATTCCCCGTAGTCGGGCGACCACAAGGGGTCGGGAACGTCGGCGGCGCCCGATCCGTTCTCTGGATCGATCAGAACTCCGGAGCCATCTTCGTCGAACCGCGACTCAGATCCGCCCGGCTCGTCTTTGGGAGCGATGAAAGCTTGCCATCCGCCCGCGGCGCGGCCGAGGTCCCATAGCGGCCCTTGCGGCGGCCCCGGGAGCCAGACGACGGTGGATGGCGCCGTCGATGGGGCCTCGGCGCTCATTGAAGTCACGACCGCCGAGGCCGAGCCGACGCCCAGGCCGTTCAGCTCGAAAGTTGGGATCGCCTCGCGACTTAGGAGCATTCGAGCTTCGAGCGCTTCGATTCCTCGAAAGCGAGGTCCGCTCGGAACTCTGGTGGCGCGACGATTCCCCGCTCGGCGTCCAGCCGGTCGTAATCTGCGCCAATATCCTTGCGTGTTTGTCGCCACCATCAGTCTCCGACCGCTGGTTGTCTCGCGAGGCTGGAGCGTCATCGCCATGCGGAACGGCCAAGTCTCTTCGAAATAAACCTTCGAAAGGCCTCCGACCTCATTGAATCACGTCGAGAACGGCCGACGTTTGCCGACGCGCGCCGGGGAATTTTTTTTCGCCGCCCGCGCCGGCGCTTGGGTCGCCGCGCGGCGCGGCGACCCAAGCGAAACAAAGGGAGGACGACCCGGGCGGATCGCCCTCCCCTTCTCAAACGCGGCTGGGCCGGATTGCTTAGGCTTGCGCTTCCGCGGTTCGGCGCTTCCGCCGCGCCGCGTAAAGACCGCCGAGACCCAGGCTGACCACGATGGTGGCGAGGCTCGCCGGTTCGGGCACCGCGGCGGTTTCCAGGTTGTTCCAGTGAATGTCGTAGCTTAAGCCGTTATTATAACCTTGCAGGATGACGCTGCCGATGCCCACGGTGCCGGGATCGCTGGCAACGGTGCCGATCACGGTTCCGTCCAGGGTGTAAGTGAACTGGCCTCCCGCAAGACTGTACCCCAGGGTGTGCCAAGTGTTGGAACTTACCAGCGTCAAATCGGACCAAGAGCCGGTCCCGTTGGAATCCCAGGTGCGGACGGCGAAATCGCCAGCCGCGCCCACGACTTCGAGGATCGGGTAGTCGGAGACGGCCGAGCTCGCGTCGAGCCCGACGCCCCAGAAGCCGGCGAGACGCACCGGGGCGTCCGCAGTTCCGCTGGTGCTCCAGTTCGAGTCGACGTAGACATCGATTTGGGCCGCGTAGGTTTCCGGCGCGAGCCCGTACGCCCGCCCCTGAGTGTTGTAGAACGCTCTCGCGGGGTCCGATTCATAGTCCCCGGCGCTGATGGATTGCTTGAGGGTGTTGGTCGTGCCGTCGGGCGCGATTTCCTGGCTCGAAAAGCCGGCGGGCGCCTTTCGGTCGATGGACCACGCGCCCGCCGTCTTAGTGTTGCTGAGCACGATCGGGCTGTCGAAGGAAACTTGGTCGGCCCGAGAAGGAGCCGCGGCGATGGCGGCGACCATGAGGACGAGGCTTGATCGGTGGATGTACGAAAGTTTCACGACAATGAGGCTCCCGTTGATGAACGGACATGGAACAACCCGTGTTCTCCGAGTCGTGGAAGAGCGGCAAAGGCCTTCCAATCGCCTTCGTTGGCGGTTGACCCGCAGGTGCCATGCGGCCGTGGACGAACGCCGACCAGGCCGGTCTTCGGCAGTCCGTGAAAATAAGAGCGCTTCCCGGGGCCTGCAAGAACTTTTGCAACCTAACGTCAAATTTGCCGCGGTGAAGCCAGGAAAGTTGATTTGAGGCAACACGGTGGGACGGATCGTACAGACGGCAAGTCGCGGTTCGTTCGCGCGGGTTGAATGCAAGACGCTTATCATTGCCTTTGGTCCAATCGCCTGGACATGCGACGGTTCGCCTTGGCCGGTTGCTTTCGCAACCTCGGTCGCGTGGTCAACCGTTCGCGCTTCTTATGTTCTTTATCCACGAGAGGCGTCGGGAACCGCTCGCGCGGCCGCCGCGTCAAGGCAGCGGCGTCGAGGCGCCAAACCGCGCGGCGGGAAAAATCCAGACTAAGGTAAAGCCTCGTTCGTCGTGGAATACTGGGTGATGGCGAAAGATGGTCGAGCCGATCGCTCGGCGAGAATTGATTGCCCTTGGTGCCTTGCGCGCATGCTCGGGTTTTGCGCCCCTGGGAGTACTAGTCTCATGACGCCTTTCGCTGATCGCGGCTTTCAGGTTCTGGCGGCCTTCTTGGTCGGCCTCCTTTGGGGCGCGTCGGCAAGGGCGGATGAGCCGGCGCCGAAGGGGGCCGCGAAGCCCTCGGCGCGGGGCGCGCTTGCGGCGGCCGCGCCGAGGGTGCCCGACGAGGTGGCCGCGGCCATGCGGGAGGGGCGGTTTGACGAGGCGATCAAGGCCCTGGATGGGCTTCGCAACGAGGCCGGCGACGACGAACGACGCGCGTATCTGGATTTCCTCTCCGCGGTCGCCAATCGGCGGGCCGGGCGTCGAGACGCCGCTCGCGACCGGTTGCGGGCGACCCTCGAAGCGTACCCTAAGAGCGTGTGGGCCGCGAAAATTCGATACGAGCTGGCGGCGCTCGAACTCGCCGCGGGCGATCCCGCGCGGGCCGAGGAGCTGGCCCGGGTCGACGCGACGGCGCTCCTGGCCGACGATCGAAAGGACCGACTGGCCGGCGTCTACGAGTCGTTCGCCCACCAGTTGCTAAACCCCGACGACCCGGTTACGCCCGCCGATCCCCTGGGCGCCTGGGACTTGCTCGCCCAGGCCCGGACCCTGGCCAAGGGGTCGACCGTTCGAGCCAGCCTCTTGTTCGCGATGGGCAAGGTTAGCCGGACGCTCAATCAAAACGCCCGCGCGATCGCCGAGTTTCAAGAGTACGTCCGCGATTACCCCGAGGGCGCCGACCGGCTCGCGGTTCGGTTCGCCTTGGGGGACGCCCAGCGGGCCGAGGGCCTGCTCGGCCCCGCCCGGCTTACCTGGACCGACCTGGCCCGCGGCATCGAACGGATGAAGCCCGACGAAACCAATCCCGCCGATCGGGAGCTTCGGGCCCGGGCGCTCGCCGAGATCCCCTCGACCCACGGAATCCCCAACCCGCCCAACGACGCCGAGTTGAATCAGGGCGTCGCGGCCCTGAAGCGGTTCCTCGCCGCGTATCCGAACGACCCCCGAGCCGTTCGCGCGGCCTACAACCTCGGCGCGTCGTGCCTGGCCCGGGGAAAGAGCGACCAGGCGCTTGAGGCCTTCGATCGGTTCCTCAAACGCGAAGGGTTCGCGGCCGAGACCGACGAGGCCCGCAACGAGCTGGCCGAGCTTTCCATGACCGCGACCTACCAGCGAGGGGAGATCTTGCTGGGGCAGCGGAAGTTCGACGAGGCCATCGCCGCCTGGAAAAGTTACCTCGCCTCGTTCCCCAACGGCCCCCAAAGCGCCGACGCCCAGCGGGCGATTCTCAACGCCCAACTCTTGATCGCCGCTGATCACGACCAGAACCAGCGGTACGCCAAGGCCCGCGCGGTCTGGACCGAATTCGCGGCCCAAAACCCGCTCGACCCGCGCGTGCCCGAAGTCCTCTTCGAGATCGGCCAAAGCCACCTGAAGGAAAAGCGGTTCGACCTGGCCGCGGCCGCCTGGGCGACCCTCGCGGGCAAGTTTCCGGATTCCGAGCCGACGGGCCGGGCCCAGTTCTCAATCGGGGTGTACCTGGAGAACACCAAGGGCGACCTCGCCGGGGCGATCGAACGATACAAGCAGATCACCGTCGAGCCCTGGCGGTCCAACGCGCTTCAGCGGATCGCCGTGATGGAGTCGAAGACGCTGACCGTTATCACCCCGCGCGCGTTCCGGAGCGGCGAAACCCCGTTTTTGAAGATCACCAGCCGCAACCTTGAGCAGTTGACCTTCACCGCGCACAAGCTCAACGCCGAGTCCTATTTCCGGAAGAAGCGAGAGATCGGCGGGGTGGAGTCGCTCGACATCGGCCTCGTGGCGCCCGACGCCGAGTGGACGGCCGACGTTCCCGGCTTCGCCCGGTTCAAGCCAGTGGAATTCAACTATGAGTTAAAGAACCTGGACCTTCCCGGCGTCTACGTGGTCAAGGTCACGGACCAAAAGACGCTCCAGGCCACGTCGCTGGTCATCGCCAGCGACATCGACGCCATCGTCAAAACCTCGCGCGATCAAGTGTTGGTCTTTGCTCAGGACGCGAAGACGGGAAAGGGGAGGCCGGGCGCCCGGGTTCTCTTCGCCGACGGGGACCGGGTTATCTTCGAGGGCCAAACCGGCGACGACGGCGTCTTACTCCACGATTGGTCGCCCCCTCGCGACGGCGGAAGCCCGCTCAGCTACCTGTTGGTTGACGGCCCCCACGTCGCGGGCTCGGGCCTGGCCGTCTCCGAGGGAATCGTCCAGGGCCTGACCCCCCGGGCCTACATCCACACCGATCGCCCGGCCTACCGTCCCGGCCAGAAGGTTTCGATTCGGGGCATCGTTCGCGAAGTCCAAAACGGCCAGTACGCCAACAACCCCGGCGCGTCGTACCGCTTCGAGGTGATCGACGCCAAAGGGCGGCGGATCATCGCCCGCGATGTGGTTTTGTCCGACTTCGGCGCGTTTCACGAGTCGTTGAATCTTGATTCGTCGGCCCCCGTCGGCCCGTACCGGGTTCGCGTCTTCCAGCCGGGCAAAAGCGATTTCAACGGCGAGTTCCTCGTCGAGTCGTATCAGCTTGAGCCGATCGACCTGAAGTTCGACCTCAAGAAAACCGTCTTCTACCGGGGCGAGACGATCGAGGCCGACATCGAAGCCCGATACCAGTACGGCGCCCCCGTCGCCCATCGCCCGCTGAGCGTGACGCTGCCGGACGGTCGAACCGTAAGCGGCGAAACCGACGCCTCGGGCAAGTTCCACGTCTCGTTCCCCACCAACGACTTCGCCGAGGAGCAGACCCTTCGGTTCGTCGCCGCGCTTCCCCAAGACAACGTCCAGGCCGCCGCTTCGGTTTCGCTGGCCGTCCGAGGGTTCACGATCACCGCCAAGACGAGCCGAAACGTCTACCTCAGCGGAGAGACCTTCGCCGTCGAGGTTCGGACGGCCGACGCCCTGGGCGAACCCGTCGCCGAGTCGCTCTCGGCCTCTCTGATCAAGCTGATCGGCGGGCCCGCGGGGATGATCGAGCGGGAGGTCGAGCAAAAGCCCTTGAAGACCGACGCGAACGGCAAGGGCGAAGTCCAATTCCGAGCCGACGACCCGAAGGGGGGGAGCCACCTGGTTCGAATCTCGGGAACCGACCGCTTCGGCAACCCGATCATCAGCGACCTGCCCCTCAAGATCTCGGGCGAGGACGACCAGACCAGGCTTCGAATCCTGGCCGATCGGACCCGGTACAAGGTTGGCGAGGAGGCCCGCGTGAACCTTCACAGCCGAGGCGCGGCCGGCGCGGCGCTTTTGACGTGGGAGGCCGACCGCGTCCTCTCGTACAAGATCGTTCCCCTGGCCGACGGCGACAACCCGGTTGTCTGGCCCGTCGAGGGGAGCCAGTTCCCCAACTTCACCCTCTCCGCCGCCCGGATGCGGGACGACAAGCTCGACTCGGCCAGGCTCACCTTGAACATCGAGCGCGACCTTCGGGTGACGCTCGCCCCGGTCAAGCCGGCCGTCGGGCCGGGCGATTCGATCGAGCTCGACGTGACGACTGTCGACCAACTCGGCCGGCCCGTCTCGGCCGAGGTCTCCATCGCCATGATTGATCAGTCGCTGCTCCGCCTCTTCGGCGACAAGCAAACCCCCATCGGCGCGTTCTTCTACAACCAAACCCGCTCGGGCGCGTTCGCGACAAGCTCCACCAACACCTTTAAATATGAGCCGGCCACGGTTCCCGTCGTCCAGGCGGTCGTGCAAGAGGCCGAGCGCCGGCGGGTCATTTCGGCCGACGACTTTGGGCCGGCGGAGCAAGGCCAGGCCAACGCCCCCGCGGCGACTCCACCAGCGGGAGGAGCCGGCATGGGCGGCATGATGGGGAGGGGCACCCCGGGGAGCGGCG
>Ga0182738_1005941_pt1 | contig 12852 bp, 5 predicted proteins | sample eDN5th30CBELigMG_FD_128876 | JGI IMG/M metagenome (GOLD analysis project Ga0182738, IMG submission 128876) | Enriched Miracle-Growth compost microbial communities from Emeryville, California, USA - eDNA 5th pass 30_C BE-Lig MG (version 2)... ...
CGACTAGGTCAAATTCTTGTAGGTTTGGCCAATCCCCTTCGAAGGAAGTGAGAAGGGCCTGTAACCGCACTTCCATATTCAGAACTAACCTTCGAAGAGACCGAAAAATACTCGAGAGTTGATGGAATGCAAAGGACGATTCGGATCTTGAGAACGAACCCACTCTTATTCGATCTAACGCCAAGGATTTGAGTGGGGGAACTTTCGCAAAGGAACTGAAAATGTTGCAGGAACCCTGACAGAAGCCCTGAAGGGCGAGATGTTCCAGATTCCCTGCATCCACCACTGGAAATCCATGGCCTTCTTGGTGGCCTTCCCACTCTACGACGTGAATCTGAAGCTCGCGAATACCAGTTGTTAACGGGGCCAATCTTAACCACGAGTGTGTATGGAGAGCTCTCATAACTGCAATGTCCAGAGTTTGCAGTGACTTTACAGAGAAACAAGTTTTGAAAAGGCTATAAAGATCCGCCGTATCATCTGTGGATATTATCAACTTCAAAAGTCCTCGACTTGGGCTTATTCCTGAGAGATCTAGGGTGCTGGTGGGGAGGAGAAAACCTCTGAGTGCTAGGTGTTCAAGGACTGGGAAACCACCTTTTTCCACAATAATATCGTAGAAATCTTCTATTGAATTTTCTGGGGAACTCAGACGAAGATCTAGGACCCTGAGGTTGGGAAGCTGGGTTAATTGAGTTAGGAAAAGATCTTCATTCCGTTCGGAGAAAACACCATCGACGAGGAACGTCTCGAGCCTGATTAGAGTACAAAGATTTTGAGTAATCCAAGTGGAAGATTCGTAGTCAAAGGGGTTTGGCTTCAGATACAGTGAACGTAATTTCCTCATACGTCTCAACATAGCCACTTTGGGGAGGCCGCATTTTTGTCTACCAGTAGTTACAAGGAAAGGGAATGGACAAGTTCCCTTCCTCCTTACTTCGGACTTCGTGGCGAACTCAACAGTTGTGGCTTCGAGGTTTGGAAGAAATCTTTGTTTTTGGTGAAATGCCAGGGGTTGGTTGGTGTTGAAAATGTTATTACACGTTATAGTTCTTAAGAAACGATTCCGATAGGAGCAAACCTTTTTGAGAGGTGGGTATTGAGGGATCTGTAGCAAGTGTAGGTATGACAAAGCGGGCAGTTGTTTTTCCCAGAAAGTTCCAATTGTATTGAAGAACCCGTCTAAACTGAGCTTCCGAAGGATTTTCTTCTGCCTGAGGAGAGTCCTATGGACGCGTTTGAGGTCTATCCAATTAGTTTCAGCAACAACCAGAGATTTTATCCGTGTCTGTTTTACACCGAGTTTTAGAAACGCCTTACGAGAATGAAGCTCCACGTTGATAGGGGGAATTGGCCGGAGAGACTTCCCCAAAGGAAGAGGATTAAGATCCAGGGTCCGTTGTTCGATAACCGAATGAATCATCTCAATTGCAGCTTTTTTTTGTTTGTTATCTTTATTAGTTTTTGTCCTGCGGACTCTTGATCCCTTCAGAATTTTTTGAGGAACCAATTTTTTCTTATCTTTGATTGAAAGCGTTAATTCATTTTCAAATATTAATTCAGACTGGAGAATAATATATAATTTTGCATTACCGAGGTATGCGAGATAGCTTTTCATGGCTTTTAATAATCTGATAAAAATTGTGTGAAATTTTAGTATAAATCCTCATACTTAGCTGTAAACAGGCTTGATGAATTATAATAATTTATAATGTTTCAACATGTCATAAAATTTATGGAAAGAATTAGAATAATAGTGGCAGATAATTATTTATGAAAAATACGCTGTAAAATATTTAGAATTTATTTTCATGAATAAAATTCTTTTGAACTATGCATGAAATAATAACTACAACTCGAATTTCTTGATATAAAAAATTTACAGAAAATTATTTATTTAATCCTCTTTCTTCTCCTTTCCAAGTTCCTTCATATACTCTTGGCTTTTCTCTAATATATTCCTCTCCCTTACACTATTGGCAAATTTTTCGACTTTTTCAAATTCTTCTAGGGCTTCATTTCTTTTATCTAATCCCATCAATATCTCTCCTCTTGTAAAATAATACATTGCACATTCTGGAGCCATCTCTATTGCTTTACTCAGCCAATCGATCGCCTTTTCTGGCTCTCCCGCAAGATTGCTATACAAACCTAGCTTATGATAGGGCCCAGAATCATTTGGATTTTCTGAGATAACATTATTACAACATTTTCTCGCTTCTTCAAAGCTTCCACTGGCCGCATAAATATCTCCAAGATTCATTTGAGCCGAGACATTCCTGGGATTTATCGAGATAGTCTTTGTGTAATATTCAGTCGCCTTTTTGAAATTTCCTTCTATTTTAGCAAGAAGTCCAAGATTAAAATTTCCCATTTCATTCTCTGGATCTAACTCTATCACTTTAACATAATTCTCTTTGGCAGTTTCATAATCCTGGATCGTATAATATAAATTGCCAAGCGCAGTGTAACAATCTGTATACTTGTCATTCAATTCAATAGCTTTATTATATTGAGAAATCGCCTGATCGAATTGCCCTACTGATTTATACACCTTTCCGATATTGAAATAGATTGTTGGGTCTGCTGAGTCAATCTCAAGAGCAGTCTGATAATGATCCATAGCTTTTTGGTATTCCCTGATATCTTTATAAGCATTTCCGAGATTAATATGTGCAGATTTATCGTGAGGTTCTAGCTGTATTGCGGTATTATAATTAGAAATGGCTGACTGATAATCACCTACCTCGGTAAGACTGTCAGCGAGTAAAAGATACCCCAGACTTTGTTGAGGATCAATGTTGATTATCATCTGATAACATTTGATAGCTTGTGGGAAATTTCATTGTTCTTGAGCAATTTTTCCAAGGCCAAGATAAGCTGGGATATAATCTGGTTTGATTTTTACTGTGGCGAGATATTCGCCTATGGCGTTTTGAAAGTCACCTTTTTGATGTAAAGCCTGTGCAAACTTGAAATGAGCATTATAAAGATAAGGATCAAGTTGGATGCAGGTCACGTAATGTTTAGCAGCGAGATCAAAATTTCCTTGCTGGATATAAACATTTGCAATTCCATAATGAAGATTCGCAGCGTTAGGATTGATTTCTAGGCCTTGGGAATAATACTCGATGGCTTGAGGAAGGTCATCAAGGTTGTAAAAAGATTGTCCAAGGTAAAAATAGGCATTGACTTCCTTTGGATTTACTGTAAGGACTTTTTTGAAATGTTCAATGGCTTGGGAATAGTCCTGCTGATCGGAAGACATCATTCCAAGGTAGAAATAAGCTTGCGAATGGTTTGGATTGAGTTGAAGAGCGGTGTTGAGATGTTGAGAGGCTTCTATTGTCAGATTTTTGTCAAGATAGGCGAGTCCTAAAAGGGAAAAAGCTCTTGGAATGTTTGGATTGAGGTCTATGGTCTGTTGACAGGAAGCAATGGTTTTATCTAGATCGCCTTGGTTAAAGTAAAGTTCAGCAAGTGAGAGGTGGGTATAGGCATATTTTGGGTTGATTTGGAGTGATTTTTGATAGGACTCTAATGCTTTGGTTTGGTTATTTTGAGAAGCATAGCAGAGACCCAAAGTATAATATGCAATATAATCATCGATAAGGGTGTTGCAATGCTCTATTCCTTCCGAGATTTTATCTCCTTGTGGGTCCAGGAGAATAGACAGACGATAATAAGCAAGTTGATGTTGAAGATCAGGTGAGGTCGCCAAGTAATTTCCCTCAGTGTTGTTAATCTCTTTAGGTAAATGGTGGTTTATAAGAATCTTTGAAGCTTTATTGTAGACCTCAAGAGCTTCTTCGTGCTTGCTTTGAGCTTTCAGGGTAAATCCTAGGCCAATCTGAGCATTAAGATGGGTTGGGTTAATTTCAATGGCTTGAATAAATACTGTTTCGGCTTGAGTGAGATCTGAGAGACTCCAGAAAGTCATTCCGATGTAAGATAGGATATCTGGGTTTTCTGGAGAGAGTTCATGAGCAGAATTATAGAGTTTGAGTGCTGAATCAAAGATTTGAAGATGATAGAGAGCGTTAGCAAGGGATATATACGCTTGAAGAGAGGGAGAGCTGTCTTTGATGGTAAAAGGAGAGATTTGATTGGAAAGGATTTGTTGAATTTCAGATGAAAGATTCAGGGAAGAGATGATGGGGTAAGTCATTGTTCTTAGATGATTGTGATGGTTGAAAGATATTAATTAATGAGAAATTATATTATGAATTCAGAGGGTGTTTAAACCAATAATAAAGGATTATAAGTATATGGATTTATTGACTATTAGAGAAGCCGAAATATTTAAGGACTTTATGGAAATTCTTCAAAGCAATATCAGTGATTTGTCTGCAGTCTTCGAGCTTTAGATCTAAAGACGTTAATGAAGAGAGATTTTTAATCCCTTGAGAACACAAGTTATTCAGCCCTTCATCTGTAATGCCATGAACGGTAGAAAAATCAAGGCTCAAAGACTTGAGTTCTTTTAGATTTTTGAGACCCTGAGAACATAATGCATTTAATCCTTTATCTGTAATCATGATACAGCCTTGGAAGCTCAGATTTAAAGAGGCTAGAGAAGTGAAATTTCTGATTGTTTGACTGAGAGCCTCTAATGTTTCATCTGAGATTGCAAAACACCATGTGAGATCGATAGTTAAAGATGTAAGCAAAGTGCAGTGCTTGATCCCTTGAGAGCATAAATCAATGAGACTCTGATTTGCAATAGAAGAAGACTGTGGGAAATGAAGTGTGAGAGATCTGAGGGTTTTGGAATGCTTATTTAATTTATCAGTCACATGTTTGATTGTGGGGTATGGATTTGTATTTACTTGGATATCTAGGCTCTCCTTTTCTGGGTTCGAAGGCAGAGAAGCTTGTAATTTCCTTGTAAAAATCACATGTCTTGCTATCTGGTTATCTTCACTATGGATTTGTTGATAAGACTGAAGGAAAGCTTGAATATTTTGCTGCCCTTTTGTCGTGATTTTATCGCACCATATTAAGTGAAGATTCAGAGATGTGAGTTTTTTAAGAGGTTTGATCCCTTGCGAGCATAAATTATTCAACCCTTCATCCGTTATTCGCTTACACCCAGAGAAATTGAGATACAACGATTGAAGAGCGACCAAACATTTAATTCCTTGGGTATGTAAACTAGTGAGCCCTTTATCCGTGATTTGTGGGCAGTCTGAAAAATTGAGGGTAAGGGATGTGAGTTTTATGAGGTATTTGATTCCTTGGAAACAGAGAGTGCTTAATACTTCATCTGTTATGTTGAAAATTGCAGAAAAGCTGAGATTTAATGAGGTGAGTTTGGTCAGGTGTTTGATTCCTTGTGAACAAAAATTATGAATGGATGTATTGTTAATGTATGGGCATCCAGAGAATTCAAGGCTTAAAGATGTGAGGGAAGTAAATTGGTTCATTGCTTGAGCGAGACAAAGCTGATTTTGAGAAGAAAGAGTTTTGTCATAAATTTCAAGTTGGGTTAAGTGGGTCTTTGCCAAATGCTGGAAAACGGTGCTATAATGTGTTTTATCCAATGAAGATGAAGAAATAAAGATCAATTTCTTCAACTTGGGGATTTTTCTCAGCGTCTCGATCAAAGTACCTAGAGCCTTTTCGTTAAATTTACAAAGGCAAAACTCGACTTCTTCAATGATTTGATTTCCTTTAAGGTGAGCGATAGCCTCCACGAGTTCGTTTCCTTCTAGGCATACAATTTTGATCGCTGAATCTTGAATCATTTCTGATTGCATAGCTCCATGCATTATCTGTCCCTGATGCACAAGTTTCTCAACATCAGTCATCAGTCGAAGATAAATTTCTGCTCCTTTCTTTGAATTTATAGAAACCACTTTTAGAAGCTCAAAAACGCTTCCTGGGGCAAGGACAATTTCGTCTTCATTTGGGATTGCTGAAAATGATTTAATATCGATCCATGTGGCGCTCTTCATGTCTGCACCACTGAGTGGAACTTCAATAATAAACATGACAGGAACCCGTGTTGCATCAATATTCACGGACATAAAGCTCTCTGAAACCCGGCGATTTGTGGAGGTGGATGTCATACCATTCCAACAGAAATTTTTTATGGACTTTGGATCATATTGGCTCAGCGCATTCTGATCAAACTGTGCCCCTCGATATAAAATCATCTTGCCCTGTGATAAATTTTTGTTTTTAGAAAGCAATTCTAAATGGAAGAACGCTTTACATAAGCAATATGCATAAGGCAGAAGACTATCAAGCTGGATCCAGTCCTCATTTCGAAGATAACGATTCAGGTTTGGGTATAAGAAACCTTCCATCGTATATGCTTTGAGAATGTGGGCATAAAATTGCTTGACACTTGTTAATTGTTCTTGAAATAAAAGTAAAAGTTGCATTTGATATTTTTCATGTTTGCTAAGCTGTTTTTGATCAAGGATTTTGGGCAATTTTTTCGATTCCTCTCGAAGGCAGGAGAGTATAAAAGGCAGAATATTATTATTGAGCTGATCTAGATTTTTTGAGGCTTCAATGTCATTCAGCATGGCTACAAACTTTTTGATCTCAGGATTTCGATTCTCAAAAAACCTAAGATAATCTGATAGATTTCCAAATACATTGTTAAATGTCTTTGGTGTTTCTGCCCCAAAGAAGCGTTTTCCTCTTGTATTCTCCTCCTCCTTAGTCTTTTTCTCTTGGTTGAAATATTCCGTATTTCTTCTTACAGGCCTTTGTTTAAATAAGTCATTTTTCTTTTTCTGAAGCATATTTTGAAGAGAGACGATATAATCCCCAAGATCGACATCTTTTTCCTTGTTAGAAAACGCCTTTTCAAGGAGATAGTTATCAAGTGGTTTATATGGCTCCCATTTTGCTTCTTCAAGAGAAAATGGGTCTATGTTGGATTTCCATTCCCATTGTGCTGCTGTTGTTGCGGTTTTAGAGTCAACAGAGCTAGGAATTGGACTTGAATTTGAGTTTGATTGTCCCATGGATTTTGAAGATAAAAGTTAAAAGTTTTTAAAATAATTATTAATTTTTGTTGTCATTTGAGTTTTCAAGAGAATTCATTTTTTTAGCGGATTGAACCTAATCAGAAAAATTATCGTCTTCTTCTGACTTAATTTTATTTAAAATTGAGTGAAATCGGACCTTTAATTTTCTGATATTATATCTGCATGAAAAATATTCAGTATCCCCTTCTTGACTATCTCACTCCAGTCTGATGAAATAGTTAACTACATGGATTATCGCTTATGATAATTAAACAATATCCCCCCAAGATTCTCATATCACAAGAGCATATTTCAATCAGACTAAATGAATTACTGCCTAATTCCTTCCAGATAAGGTAATTTCTTGGAAAAAAATCTTTATATGCTTTATCAAATCATATTTATCGACATTCTCAAAATTTCGCTTTGTCTTTTTCAGAAATACTGTAGACTGACTTCTTTTCTATCTTCTTCCTGATATTTTTTTTTAAAAGAAAAAAACCCTAAACATTGAGGCTCAATCTCGCCATGCGCTTTCCCAACCTTTCCCAGAGAAGCAAATGAAACTTAAACTCTCCATTACGCTCATTACTGACCTGCCAAGCAACACATATCTTGGATTTATTCATATTCTCCTTTCATTCTCTAATAACCTTCGACATAAATCCTCTTCTTCTCTTTTCATCTTCTTAAATACATAAAAGGCATATCTGAGCTAATCTTTGCCTCTCTCATGTGCAGTCTTAATTTTTGTTGTCACAATCTTCAAGAGAATCGCACAGATTTCCCATTGACCTTTGGTAGGAGTTCTTGTGTTGTCCAATATTGGCCAAGGCCTTTGAGAATAAAGATGAGATGTTGATGAGAGTCTTAACTCTTTTGGTGATTATCATTCAGAAAGAAAGAATGTTGTTTTTTCCTCTGAAACATCCTTTATATCTTTGGAATAGAGAGTGGCCAACAAAATTTTCAAGACAACCCTTTTTCTATTTAGAGCCTTTTTCTCGCTCCAAAAATGGATTCAAATTCATCTACATTCTATGCTTTTATGGATTAATATTAAGTGGAAAAACAAGAATTTCAATTCTTCAATTATGGGTATATAAATTTCAAGATATCTAGATTTGTTGAAGGTTTTAAAGAAATTCAACCCTATAGTCTTGAAGAAAACAAGAAATTGCTTAAGATTAGTATATTTTAGGGAGCTTTTTTGAAGCTATCCTGTCTTGGGAAAAAATCTGTTGATGAGTGACTTCATTTTAAGCATTAATTTTTGCTTGAGTCAAGACCGGTTGGTTTGGTGAAGGGCATGAATTAAATGATTAATAACACCAGGGTTCGAATCTCACTCCTGTCAAAATAATATTCATTCAAAATAAAAAATTAAATACAGGTAGTTAATATGGACAATCTTTTGTCTGAATATTCTCAAACTAAGGTCTTTATCTATGGAGAAGTGTAGAAGTCAAGAGGTGGGGAATTGAGGAAATATGCGGTCCATAAAAACTTTAGACGATACCTTCAAACCCTTTCGGAGTCATTTCGGAGTCACATCTATGGATTTTGTGAGGTGATGTGAGCAGAGTTTTAATTTGAAATAAAATCTTTAAATTTTCTGGAGATAGTGATCGAACGATAAAAAAGACATATATTTTTTAGCTAGGTATTTCTCAAAGGCTATAAATCAGATCCCTTGACATCCCCATACCATTTGGCTCTTTGTAGAAATTTAATTCTTTGGGAGGGGTCAAGGAATTCTGATAAGGCTAGATAAGAAATAAAAGACTTTGAGAAAAAATACTTTGAGCATTTCTATTTCGAAGGATCGAGGGTGAGAACGTTTTGAATGGTCAAATGACGAAGATTAAAAACGGAGAGATCGTAAATGAGTATTGGAAAAACTACTTCGATTGATAGGTACTCAAGACTTGAGAGTGGCATGGGATGGGCACTCATTACCTCGTGGAAGTCAATACTTCCATTTTCCTTATCGTCGAATAAGATTTGGAGTGATTGGAGTCTGGAAAGTGAACAAAGGTGGTACAGAAGGATCCGCCGATTCTCGCGTGACATGTGAATACGCAGCTTCATCTCCTTGAGGGAAGTCAGAGCTCTCATTGTGCTAATAGCGTGTTCATCTGAGCTTGGATCCCAAGAAACGATATCAAGGTTCAGCCACCGAAGATAAGGAAGACGATTAATCTTCATGGCCAAAGATCTTGAATTGGGGCGTTCTCCATATAAAGCACTACTCTGGAGTTCCCGCAGCGACTTTTGCTTTGTGGTGAATGGCATCAATTCCTGTCCTTCCAAGGATACACTTCTCAGAGATCGATTCCGGGAAAAGTCGATGCTTGGAGTCCAGGGTCGTGAGAAGAGTCCAAGACCGTCCCAGTCAAAGTTCTCCTTCAATAGATAAAACTGGACTTTTTTGAGGTTCGGCAGCAAAGGAAGAAATCGCATGATCCAGTTCCCAACCTTTTGTTCTGACACGTGGATGACCAGGTCATGGAGAGTTGACTTATTGAGCAGGATGAGCTTTAGAGCCGTTGCTGAAATACTTGGCCACACGACAACTTCCAAAGTCTTAAGTTTTCTGTTTTTTACTAGATGCACGTTTTTTTGTTCGGTGCTGAATACCCTTGACCTTGGGATTGGGAGTGGTTTTAAAAGTTTGTTTCCGACCTGGGGAACAAGATTGCCCTCGAAATCTTGTAGTAGTGAGGGGAGGTTTGTGCTTTTCATCAAAAGATCTTTGGTTTATTAGGGTCAAAGCCGGGAACCGCTTTCTCTGTTTTGTTTATATATTCCTCTTCATCAGGGGGAAGGCCAGCACAAAAAGGGCCGCTAATCCAAAAGACAAATTTCAATAAAGCTCGTGAAAATTTCGACATAAGTTCAAGATACAATGAGAGAGAGAGAGAGAGAGAGAGAGAGAGAGAGAGAGATCTTTCCGCAAGGATATAGAATATGATTGACTTTATGAACATATAAGTGGATGAACACAAACAAGGGGATGGTAGTGAAAGAAGGAAGAGATGGTCACCCGTGTAAGCAAAAGATTACTGGAGTTTACGTTTTTTGGAAGTAAAGTAAAGCCTGCTCATCCCAATAGAATTTTCCAACATGTCCTGCAGTTGTTGAAATCTGTAGATGAAGAACTCGGGACCGGTAGATTTGGAAAGGACGTACTTATTTATGGGAGACAGGGAACTCTTCCGGAGAAAGGCTATGTACTCTGTAGTGTTCTCCTTGGAGACAAACTCAAGAGCAATTTTTATGTAAAGTAACCCGAAACGAGGTTCCTCTGATATATACTCATAGATCTTCTTCCAAGTTTTCGCTCGAAGGCCTCTCAGCCAAAGCAAGAATTTCTCTTTCTCTTGTGAAGACAAGCCAGGTGTGCAGTGGATAAAAATACGATGCGCTTTATGGAGAGGATCCCTGCATATCTTTTTAATATAGGATGTAAGGGCGCCTTGGTGTGAACTGTAAAAATTATGTTTGGAGTGGAAACTCCTCAGGTCATCATCACAAACCCCTAATGACGATCTGTAATCTTCGAGCAAACGATCCCGGCTCGTCATCCCGTTGATCTTGTCCTGCATCTCTACTATCACATCATGAACCAGTTCATCTCCAAAAGCAGATGTGAGGAAGAGACTATCTCGAGCGCTGAGGAGAGACCCGCTTGAAAGAGCGCCGGGGGTGGTCGCTTTGCCAATTTCGTTCGAGAATGTGTTTGAACACACTGGGTCTCCAGTCTAAGACTGAGACATCTTGAAGAAAAGCTTGTTTTTACTCAAAAAGTGGTTCAGAATGTGGATGAAGATGGGAATAATTTGAAACATTCTCGAGAGGCTGAGAAAGAATGTGCTAATACACAACAATCTTTTTCTCTTATGACCAAGAAAGTACAAACTATTCTTTGCGAAGTCCCACTTTAACTAGTCCCTTCAACAGCTATCCACCTTCAAGCAATACCTGCAAAATGTTTGAACAAAAAGATCAAACTGCTTGAAGATCTGTCAGTTGATAGACCAAAAGGGTCAACTTTATACGGCTAATCTTGAAGTGAGGAAATCTCAAGGATGAATTTGATATATATTTCACTTCTCTTTTAATATTCTTATCTTATCTCACTTTCTTGTTTAATTCTCGAAAACTTTGGTGAAGTGTATTTTTAATTACACAAATCCCATTTATGCTAAAGGAAATTAAAATATAAAAGGTCTTAGCATGACTGACACCCATAACCAATCGTTTAAATTATATGTACTAATGTATTCTAATTTCCTCAACTAAAGCTGTATAAACATGAATTTTGTAAATCACACTGAATCTTGAGTGTTTTGAATAAAGAATCTTTCATTCAAAAAGTTCTTTTCATTTAGTCTGTTGATGCAAAAACCAAAAGAAAAAAATCCAAGAATCTTTTAATTAATTCGAAATAATTTTGTCAAAAAGACATTTCCAAAATTACCCCAGTGCAAAAATATGGGGAAACAAAAAATAAGGTAAAGACCCTACATAGCCTAACCAAGACGGACTATGATGCTACGTAGGAGTTATATCAGGACCTAAGTAACCTAACTAGAGTTATCCTAGCGGGTCACATTAGTACGAGCTAAGAAGAGCTAAAGACCTGGGGCAAATTAAAAAAAAAAAATTAATTGAAAAGAGATTTTTACCCCAGTGAGACCCCCCCTTTATTTCTCTTAGAGTTTGATAAATTTATTTTTAGGATTACTCTTTTTGTTGGCAGAAAATTTATCGAGAGAATTTGGTTCCTACTGATTATGAAATGCTCCGAAGATATGGTATGGGAGAGTAAGATGGACAACAGAAATTAATAATTATCAAACCATCTTGAACAAGAATTATCACCTTAAAAAGGGGACGCGTTGGAAAAAAAAGACTTACTAATAGTTTGTGGCTCACTAATCTCTGAGTCGAATAAAATTAAGTTGTCCTGGGAAGGAACAAATCTTGTATTATCGAAGTATATTGGATTCAAAAATGCAGAAGTTCATCTTTATATTATTTATAATTCTATAAAATATGTTTTATATTTTGTCATAAATGCCTAACATTCAGCACTGTAAGAGGATATTTCCTTATTTAGGAATGAATCTTGATAAATTGTATAATCGCCAACACCCTTATAGACTTGAGCTATTCCATTGTAGGAAGGATGAGGATACGCATTGACCCTACAGCCATCACAATGGCCTACTAAACGAAGCCAAGATACATTATCGTTCAAATCATTACGCTTTCCATTGTTATAGAGATCTTCCTTGAAGCTTTGACCAGAGCTAAGACTAAACTCGAAGCTATCCTGTTGATCTTGAGAAGATTTCTCACCAAAGATAAATTTGCACTGAGAAGTGGGGAGTACACAAGATGCCTGCAGAGAAGATGCTCCTGCGAGAAAAGTATCGCCATAGCCTGTTCTTGGGGCAGTTAACCCATTTAAAGATGGCTCAGAGTAAAACATCTTTCTTTTACCTTGGGGGTATGCGTGCTCAAACACTTCAACACTGCAAGTATCACATCCCCCACCATAGAAGTAAAGCCCCGCAACATTGTCATTTAGATCGCCACTGAATGCCCCGAGCCCCAAGGTTCCTGTAGACTTATCAAGGTATGTTACCACATTATCTCTATCGTACTGAGTCTGATGGGCACCAAGGGCGTTGATAATGTTGAGCCCACAAACCCCAGGTTGCTTTTTCTGGTGCCTTCCCCATGCAAGGATTTTAGCGGATTCGCTTTTATAAGGCTTAAAGAATGTGTAAGTACTGGCGAAACCTGGCCATTGATTAGACTTTGTATTCTTAGGAAGCATAACATACTGATCCCA
>Ga0182738_1005942_pt1 | contig 12847 bp, 11 predicted proteins | sample eDN5th30CBELigMG_FD_128876 | JGI IMG/M metagenome (GOLD analysis project Ga0182738, IMG submission 128876) | Enriched Miracle-Growth compost microbial communities from Emeryville, California, USA - eDNA 5th pass 30_C BE-Lig MG (version 2)... ...
CCTTCATCTTGCGGGCGGCAGCGCGTGCCGTAATAAAGGATCCGATTACGTTCACGTCCAGAATGCGCCGAAAAACTGCTACGTCCGTGTCCAGACACGGGATCTCAGCCGCGATACCTGCCGAATTCACCACGCCGGCTATGGGCCCAAACTCGGTTTCGCAGGCATCGATGATGCGTTCGACACCGGGTTCATCCGTGACGTCAACGGTATCCAACCGTAATTGAGATGGATCATGTCCGTTCAGCGTCTTGCGGGCGTCTTCGATGCGTTCTGCTTGCACATCTAACGCCAGGACACGCCACCCTTCGTCCAATAGGCCTTGGGCCAGCGCCAGGCCTATTCCCGACGCACCGCCTGTCACAACCACCACGCCTTTGCGGCGTTCTGCTTCCCTGCTCATTTGAGATGTCTCCTTTCTTTGCGGATCACTGCGGTAAAGCGCGGCCTAATCCAGTGACAGTGTTTTCTCCACGATCCATTCTTCCAGCACTGCCTCGACAGTCATGCATGCAGGATTGCGCCCGCTGGTAAAGCGGCCCGCGTGAAACTGGCCGCCTAGGTCCATGACGACCCCGGACACTTGGGCGACTGGGTTGCCCGCCGCGTCGCAGCGAATCTCCCCGTTCATGTTCATGATTTCGATGGCCGGCCCGTCCAGTTCGAGTGTGTCGCGTGTGCCGCGTAGCAGGCTGCAGTGAGCCAGACTGCCTACGCTGCCGCGTACGATGGCACGATGCAATCCCGATTCGATGAACGTCTTTTCCAGGCTTTGTATGAGGTCTTCGTTGGGATGGATACGTATATAAAAAATGCGTCCTGTGTATCCTTGTTCCACGACAGTCATATCAAGGCCTCGCGATAGCTGGGTTGGAATACGAGTGTGCCGATTTCCGGGTCCATGCCGATAACCAGGTTCATGTAATCCATCGTATGCAAGTAGGCCACACCATCTTCGGCCAGTATGCAATGCTCGGTCAGAAAATGACCGCCAACGAGCCGGCCCGAGCCGGTCACGGTTACCCCATGGCAATGAATGGCGAATTTGCCTTGATCCGTCGTGCCGACGGTGGCTCCCGCACTGACAAGCGTGGCGGGTTCATCGAAATCGAGTGGCGTCGTGTAATGCGCGACTTGCTCGACCTCGTCGCTGGTGGCAATGAGGAAGTAGCGCAAATGGCTGAAAATCGCGCATTCAATGTTTAATGCAGCGACCCGCGCGCCTGTGACCGACATGGCGCTGACCACACTATCGTACAAGCTCGCGCCGCGACGCAGGGTGATTCGGTAGGTTTTCTGATTCTTGCCAACCATGACATCACGCCTGGTGGGCGCGACTGGGCCGGGATGTTTCAGCAACTGGACTGTAGGTGGGGTAATCATCCTTTCGCCTTATGGTTGAGAGAGAGCGCCTTGGTTCAAAAGCTCTTGATAGACGAGTTTTTTCGTCACCTTGCCGTAGCCCGATTTGGGCAGCTCCGACCAGATCACAAATTGCCTGGGATGCTTGTAACGGGCAATGTTGGCATCCAGCCACGCTTGGAACGCCTGAGGATCCCATTGCACGCCATCTTTGAGCACGCCCACCATGACGCCGACTTCACCCCATTTCGGGTCTGGCACGCCCAGTACGCAAACCTCCTTGATCAGGCCGGCGGCGAGAATTTTCTCCTCGATCTCGCGCGGATAAATATTCGATCCACCCGAGATATACATATCGGATTCGCGGCCGGTGATGTACAGATATCCCTGCGCATCCTGATAGCCGATATCGCCGGTACGAAACCAGCCATCGCGAAACGATTTACGATTAGCATCCGGGTTGTTGTAATAGCCCGCAAACACGGCGGGACCGCATACGCATATCTCGCCGGGTTGATCAGGTGGCAAGCGATTACCTTCGGCATCCTGGATACTGACCTCCATGCCTGTGCGTGCATAACCGCACGATCCGATGCGCGGCATCGCCGCATCATCGGCCGAGTGGTCGCAAGGGGGCAAGACTGTGATGTTGCCTGTGACCTCGCCCAGGCCAAAATACTGCACCAGTACCGGGCCGAGCTTCTTCAGCGCCTGTTTTTGATCTGCTCGATACATCGGGGCGCCTGCATAGATGATGTAGCGCAGCGTATCGTGTTGGTAGCGGTCTACGCTGTCGTGTTCGATCATCAATTTCAAGATGGTCGGGACCGTAAAGAAATTGGTCACACGATGGCGTTCAATCGTGGCCCAGGCGGCTTCTGGCGAAAAGCGTGCATCGGTAGAAAACAGCGTACATGCTCCCCGTACCAGTTGTGTCAAGAAATGGATACCTGCGCCGTGCGACAGCGGTGCCACCACCAGACTACGATCATGATGCGTCGTACCTGGCATCAGATCGCACAAGTGATTCGTCAGCACAAAAGCCATCTGCCCATGTGTGAGAACGGCGGCTTTGGGCTTACCCGTCGTGCCCGAGGTGAAGAAGAACCAGCACGGATCATCGTAATCGACACGCGTGGCCGGTTGTGCGTCGTGCGTATCTAGACGGTTGTCAATGAGTGCTTCGACTCCGAAAGCGTCATTTTTAACGCCAGGATCACGGGGTGCCGGTCCAACGCTTGTAATTAGCTTCAACCCATCAAGGTCTTCTGCAATGCGAGCATGTTCCGGAAAACCCGTGTGGCAAATAAAGGCGGATACGCCGGCACTGCGGGCCAGATAGTCCACGTCGTCTGGCGTGATGCGGAAATTCGTCGGCACCCATACCCCGCCAATGCGAAACGTGGCCAGCATGACTTCGATCAGCTCGCGACAATTGGGAGAATGCGTCAGGATGCGGTCGCCTTTGTTCAGACCTGCTGCGCGAAACGCATCGGCCAGGGCTGCGACACGTCGTTCCAGCTCCGACCAGGTTGTCGTTTGATTATCAATGATGAGTGCCGGCGCATCGGGCAGGCGTGCCGCGACCTGCGTGAGAAACGTCGATAGATTCATGACACGGCGCGACACGGGTGCGAGTCCGCCGGCAGACATATTCTGGGGCACTCCTGTCATTTGATGCGCTCCAGAATGCTGACATAGTTCGCAACAGCAGCTCCGCCCATATTGAATACGCCTGCCAATCGCGCGTCAGGTATCTGCATGTCGCCCGCGTTATTCGTCAGTTGCAGGCATGCCATGACATGCATGGAGACGCCAGTGGCGCCGATGGGATGCCCTTTTGATTTCAGGCCTCCAGACGGATTGATGGGCAGTCTGCCGTCTTTTTGTGTGATCCCTTCGCGAACTACTTTATAACCTTCTCCACGCGCGGCTAGGCCCATGGCCTCGTATTCGAGCAGCTCAGCGATCGTAAAGCAGTCATGCGTCTCGACCAGGCTCAGATCGTCCAGTGTTACGCCCGCTTGTTGCAGCGCCTGCCGCCATGCGCGCGTAGCGCCCTCGAATGCCAGGGGGTCGCGGCGGCTGAGTGGCATGATGTCATTGACATGCTGCCGCGCTCGAAAGCCGACTGCGCGGGGAAATTGGGTAGCCAACGATTCATCGACCAACACAATGGCCGCCGCGCCGTCTGACACCAATGAGCAATCCGTACGGCGCAGGGGAGGGGCCACATAGGGATTTTTGTCAGAGACCTCGTCGCAGAATGCGACGCCCAGATCTTTGCGTATCTGTGCATAAGGGTTTGACACGCCATTATGGTGATTCTTTGCCGCGATCATGGCCAGCTCATGACTGCGATCGCCGTAGCGTGAGAAATACGCACTCGCGATTTTTCCGAATACGCCTGCAAAGCCTCCCTGAATGTCGGCTTCTTCTTTACGGTAACTGGCGTTGAGTAGCAAGTCGCCGATTTCGGGTGTCGAACGCGACGTCATTTTCTCCGCCCCGACAACCAGGGCAATGCGTCCTCTTCCTGATTCAATGAAATCCATCGCGGTATATAGCGCAGCCGATCCCGTTGCGCAGGCGTTTTCCAGTCGCGTCGCGGGCACGTAGGCCAAGTCGGGATCAGCCAACGCTACCAGCGCGCCCTGAAAATCCTGCTTCTGAAAGCCATTGTTCATGACCCCGACGTAGATGCCGTCGACATCCTTGCCGGTAATACCAGCGTGTTCGAGTGCCGCGCCCGATACGCGGGCCATCAGGCTTTCCGTATCGGGGTCTGCGAGTTTTCCAAAAGGGATGTGCGACCATCCTGCGATGACTGCCTTGGTCATTTGTCTCGTCCTTGTGATGGGGGTGAATGGCGTGATGAATGATTGTTGTTGTCTAGATCTGAGCAGCAAATGCGCGCGGCAGACCTTGTTCCCGCAAGTGTTTTTCCAGCATGTCGGCCTCTTTCCTCAGCAGGCCATACAGTTGCGCCTCTCGTTCTGGTGACATCCTGCTCTCGACAGTCGCGATGCTATAGGCACCGATGACATGTCCATCCGGATCGCGCACGGCAACGCCGATACCCCAAGAGCCTTTGAGCACCAGTCCAGGGTTGACGGCATAGCCTTTTTTACGCGTTTCGCGTACGAGATCTTCTAATGCTTCTCGCGAAAAGTGCGTATATATCAGGCTGATATCGTCCATGTTCTGATCGACGCAGTACTGCACCTGCTCATCATCCAGTGCAGCAAGCATCGCCAACGAGCCACCCCCTACACCTAGCGGGTGGCGATCGCCGGCCTGCAACACATGAGACTTAAGCGGATAGTTGCCTTCTTCGCGGATGAGACACAATCCGTGTGTCCCTTGACGCACGGAAAAAAATGCTGCGTCTCCACTTTCCTCAGCCAACCGCCGCACGGGTTGATTGACGACGTTATGCAGCCCAAAGCGAGGAGAAGCAACCAGCCCCAGTGCATAGCATTCGGCGCCCAGGCAATAGCGGCGAGTCTGTTCGTCTTGTTGGACCAGGCCCTCGGATATCAATGCGGCGGTCAGCCGATGTACCGTGGATTTATTCAAGCCCGTTTGCTGACAGATAACTGATAGCCCCGTCCCGCCAGTTCGGCCACGGGCGATGCTGCGCAGCACACTGACAGCGCGATGTATTGCTTGCGCGCCGGATGAACGTGCCTCCTGCACAGGCACATTGATTCGTTCCATAATATGAATCGAGAAAGGGTTGGTCCGTGCTGATTATTATGTGCGAAATACGGGCCTACAACGTAATCTAAGCAGCCATACTTATGGAATGCCCTAATAACGTTGGGTTCATAATATGGAACTTGCCGACAATTGCGTTATCGCGCTGCGTACAATTGGACGGCATCAAACAAAGAGATTAATACATAAACTAGGAGACAATCCATGGCTATTTCCCGTCGTTCGTTCATGCTGTCCACCGTCGGCGCAGCCGGCGCCGCAATGATCGGGGTTCCCGTTCAGTCGGCATTCGCGGCCAAGACGTTCCGCTACAAGTACGCCAACAACTTGCCGCCCTCGCATCCGATGAATGTGCGGGCAAAGGAAATGGCCAAGAAAATCCAGGAAGAAACCGACGGTGCGTTCAAGCTGCAAGTATTTCCCAGTAGCCAGTTAGGCTCCGACACTGAGACTCTGAATCAGCTGCGTTCGGGGGCCGTCGAGTTTTTCACATTGTCCGGTTTGATCCTGTCCACATTGGTGCCGCCCGCCGCGATCAGCGGTGTTGGTTTTGCGTTTCCCGACTACGACACGGTTTGGAAAGCGATGGATGGCAAACTCGGCGCCTATATTCGCGGCCAGATTGAAAGCCATGATCTCGTGGTCATGGAAAAAATCTGGGACAACGGTTTCCGTGAGGTCACCACCAGCACCAAGCCGATCGCCTCGCCTGAAGACTTCAAAGATCTGAAAATCCGCGTACCGGTGAGCCCGCTATGGACGTCGATGTTCAAGGCACTGCAATCCGCGCCCGCCAGCATCAACTTCAACGAGGTTTATTCTGCGTTGCAGACCCGTGTGGTCGATGCACAAGAAAACCCGCTGGCCATCATTCAGACCGCCAAGTTGTTTGAGGTGCAGAAATACTGCTCTTTGACCAACCACATGTGGGATGGCTTCTGGTTCCTGGGCAACAAAGCGGCGTGGGAACGCCTGCCGAAAGACATTCAGACTGTCGTGGCCAAGCACATCAACGAAGCTGGTATGAATGAACGTGCCGACGTGTATGCCCTGAATGATGAGCTGCAGAAAAAATTGACCTCCGAAGGCATGACGTTCAACACACCGGACTCGGGACCGATCCGCGCGCAGCTCAAGAAAGCCGGGTTTTATGCCGAGTGGAAGAAGAACTTTGGCGACGAAGCGTGGGCTATCCTGGAAGGATCTGTCGGTTCGTTGGCATAAGGGAGCGTCATGTTCAATCAAGCAACCGTCCCAGAGGGCGAGGTGCGGCATGATGCCGGGCAACGCTTCGGATGGATCAAAAAGGTGGACGTTTTTCTCGGCCGCCTGATCGAGATCCCCGTTGCGTTGCTGGTGCTGGCCGAGGTCGTCATTCTATTTTCGGGTATCTGTGCGCGCTATGTTTTCAATACGCCACTGATATGGTCTGACGAACTCGCTTCATTGCTCTTTCTGTGGCTGGCAATGCTTGGCGCTGCCGTGGCTTTCCGACGGGGTGAACACATGCGCATGACGGCCTTCGTCAATCGCGCTTCGGGGTCAACACAGGCCTTTCTGCAGGTGTTGGCCATTTCCGTATCACTGGTGTTTGTGTTGATGGTGCTTGGCCCCAGTTTTGAGGCTACAGCAGAGCAAGCCGTGATTACAACGCCTGCGATGGGGATCAGTATGGCATGGCGCACGGCGGCCTTGCCTACAGGGCTCGTGTTCATGACCATCTTTGCCGTGCTACGCCTGATCGAGGTTTCGAATTGGCGCTTGGTCGGCAAGACGCTTTTAGTGGTCATCGTGATCGGGTTGGCTCTGTATGCCTTATCGCCCTGGTTCGAAGATCTGGGTAATTACAACCTGCTGATTTTCTTTGTCGGCTTGGTCGCCCTCGGTGTTTTCGCGGGCGTGCCCATTGCGTTTACGTTCGGCATTGCCACGTATGCCTATCTGACTCTCAGCACGTACGTACCGGTATCCGTTTTGGTCGGCCGTATGGACGAAGGCATGTCGCATTTGATCTTGTTGGCCGTGCCGTTGTTTGTGTTCTTGGGCCTGCTGATCGACATGACTGGCATGGCGCACAAGATGGTGTCCTTTCTGGCGAATCTCCTCGGTCATGTTCGTGGCGGTTTATCGTACGTCTTGATTGGGGCCATGTACCTGGTCTCAGGGATATCTGGCGCGAAAGCCGCCGACATGGCTGCTATTGCTCCCGTTTTGTTTCCGGAGATGAAGGCGCGCGGCACCGACGAGGGCGAGTTGATCGCGCTGTTGTCCGCCACGGGGGCACAGACCGAGACAGTGCCTCCCAGTCTTGTGTTGATCACCATTGGGTCGGTCACGAGTGTGTCGATTACGTCGCTGTTTATCGGTGGCCTGGTGCCCAGCGCGGTACTCGGCGTGATGCTCTGCCTGGTGGTGTGGTGGCGCAATCGTGGCGTGGACCTGGGTGGGGTTGCCCGCCAGTCGCGGGGCGAAATCGTCAAGAGCCTCGTTGTGGCATTGCCTGCGCTGGCATTGCCATTCGTTATCCGCGCGGCGGTGGTCGAAGGAGTCGCCACGGCCACTGAGGTCTCGACCATTGGCATTGTCTATTCCTGCGTTATCGGCATTTGTGTATATCGCCAGTTTGACGTCAAGCGGCTCTATCCGATCTTGATCGACACGGCCGTTCTGTCGGGCGCCATTTTGCTCATCATTGGCACGGCAACCGGAATGGCATGGGCATTGACGCAGTCCGGTTTTTCGGCCGATCTGGCTGAAATGATGGGTGCTTTGCCTGGTGGTGCTTTCACGTTTCTCTGCGTGTCGATTGTGACCTTCATCGTGCTGGGTAGCGTGCTGGAGGGCATACCTGCCATTGTGTTGTTGGGGCCATTGCTGTTCCCCATTGCCGAGGAATTGGGTATCAACGATGTGCACTATGCGATGGTGGCGATCCTGGCGATGGGTATCGGCCTGTTTGCCCCGCCTTTTGGCGTGGGTTACTACGCTGCTTGCGCTATCGGACGTGTTGCACCCGACAAAGGCATCAAGCCCATCATTGGCTATCTCTGCTCGATCTTCATCGGTTTGCTGTTGGTCGCCGCGATTCCCTGGCTGTCTACGGGATTTTTGGATAAGTAAGGCGCTATTAACGCCAAGGCCCGCGAGCTATCTCGCGCAGGCCTTGGCGTCCGTGCGCTGCTACTTTGATCTGAATATCGATGTTTTTCGAGGCAATCAATGAATAATGGACAATTTTCCGGGCGCGTTGCGCTGGTCCTGGGGGCAGGCTCATGTGGCGAGGGATGGGGAAATGGTAAAGCCTGCGCAGTGGCATACGCACGCGAGGGCGCATATGTCATTGCCGTTGATCTGAACGCTGATGCCGCACGTGAAACCGTGGACATTATCGTGAGCGAAGGCGGGAAGGGCGAGGCGCACGTCTGCGATGTCACAAAGGCCGAGCAGATCCGGGATCTGGTCGAGCGTATCCGTGACAGCCATGGTCGCATCGATATCCTGCACAACAATGTTGGCATGGCCATGATGGGGAGCGTCACTGAGTTGTCCGAGGCTCAGTGGGACAAAGCGATGGACGTGAACCTCAAGAGCGCGTTTCTCGCCTGCAAATATGTGCTGCCCCTGATGCAAGCCCAGGGACGAGGCGTCATCATCAATATTTCCAGTCTCGCCGCGATCCGTTATACCGGATACCCTTATGACGTGTACTACGCGTCCAAAGGTGGGTTGAACCAGTTCACTGTTGGTCTCGCACTGCAGTATGCAAAGCAAGGTATCCGGGTTAATGCCGTCATGCCCGGGTATATCGACACGCCACTGATCTACAAAGACATCTCCAGCCAGTATGCCAACCCTCAGGATATGGTAGAGGCGCGTAATGCCCGTTGCCCCATGGGGCGCATGGGGTCTGCCTGGGATATCGCCAATACGGCAGTATTTTTGGCATCCGATGCGGCGGCCTATATCACGGGAGTGTGTTTGCCTGTTGACGGCGGCGTGCATATGACATGCTCTTGATGCCGAAAGACCTGCCCTGATGGTGGTGAGGCAGGTCGGACTTGCTGGTGAAAAGTTCTACCGCAACTATCCGAGTGTCGAGCACAATCTGGCTTTTTATACTGGTCTCTTCTTTTCATCAAAAGGGAATTTCCTTGATCGGCGACAGGAGACGGCGCTTGACGACAAGACATGTAACCTTTGACTGGGGCAGCATAGAGCGCAAGCTCGATGCTCAGGGCAACGCCGTGATTCCAGGCCTCTTATCCGCGAAACAATGCGAGACGCTTGCCGAGCTATATGCTCGAGAGAATGTTTTTCGTACGCGCATCGTGATGGCACGCCATGGCTTTGGCCGCGGCGAATACAAATATTTTTCCTATCCGTTGCCTCCATTGATAGACCAGTTGCGTCACACCCTATATTGTGGGCTGGTGTCAATCGCCAATCGTTGGAATCAGCAGTTGGGTATCGACACGCAGTATCCCAGTGAATTGGATGCGTTTCTGAAACGTTGTCATCAAGCCGGCCAAACCCGCCCGACTCCCTTGATGCTGCAGTATGGCCAGGACGACTACAACTGCTTGCATCGAGATCTCTACGGTGAGCATGTCTTTCCGTTGCAGGTCACGATCCTGCTGTCGGAACCTGATAGGGACTTTACCGGCGGAGAGTTCGTCATGACTGAACTATCGGCCAGGAGCCAACGCGTGGAAGTCATTTCCTTGCGTCAAGGGGATGCTGTGGTTTTTGCGGTCAACCAACGGCCAGTAATGGGAAGGCGATCTTTTCGCAAGGCAGCTATGCGCCACGGGGTCAGCCGTATAGGTCGTGGCGAAAGATACACCGTGGGTCTGATATTCCATGATGCACGGTGACGGTTAAGGCCGTGTGGCTGCCGCGATAATGCGCAACGAATCCAACAGCAGCTGTACCGCATTGGAGGTTCGATCCTGCCGCCAATACATATTTAAAGAGCTCTTCGTTTGCAGGGTGACAGGCAGCGCCCGTAACACGCGCGTTTTTCCGGGCAGTTCTATTGCGCGTTCCGCGACAACGGCAATCATGTCGCTGTCGGATACTAGCGCGATCGTCGCGAGCAGGGAGTTCGATTGCACGGCGTCGCGAGGTAGAGCCAAGCCGACCGCAGCCAATGAGTTTTCCAACACGTCACGAGCAGGAATGTCTCTTGTCCAGACGACCCATCGATGCGAGAGCAGATCAGGTACTGAAATACGGCGGCGTTGTATGAGTTTATGTTTTGGCCGGACGGCAAAACGCAGACGGTCTTCGTAGAGTTGTTCCGAGCAGATAGCCGTGTCGTGGTACTTGGTGGAAAAACGGCCGACAGCAATATCAATATCTCCCTGGATCAACTGCTGATACAACACATCCATCGGGGCTTCACGAATTTCTATCGACGCATGTGGCATCGTGTTGAGCGCCTCGCGCACGGCCTGAGGAACGACGCTGGCGATGGTCGCACCTGTCGCCCCAATGACGGCGCGCCCCGCACTGCCAGAGCGTAGCGCTGCCATTTCATCTCGGGCTCGATCCAGCTCGCCCTCTATGCGGCTCGCAAAGGCGTTCAGAGCTTCGCCATAGACCGTTGGCCGCAGGCCGCGAGCATGCCGCTCGAACAAAGGAAGGCCGATATCAGCCTCGAACTCTTTGAGCCACTTAGAGAGTGCCGGCTGAGAAATATGCAGTTGTTCCGCCGAATGGCTGATGTTGCGAGTTTGCGCCAAGGTCAACAGTACCTGCAAATGCCGCAGGCGTACTCGATGGGTCCAATCCATGGAAATCTCAGCTATGTCATACAGGTTATAGATTAGACCAAATAATCATTAGATTGTTTATGTCTTTGCGTCAATACTCTGCTTTTCATAGGGGATTCCCAGACCAATAAGGAGACAGAGATGAGACTTCGGGTAGTCGCCGTCACGATGATGATGTGTCTGTGTACGCTGTCAACGCATGCCGGAAATGCTGATCCGCATGCCAACTATCCCAATAAACCCATCACCCTGATTGTTGGTTACTCCCCGGGAGGATCCAACGATGTTATCGCTCGGCTTTTGGCCAGAGAGATGCAAAAAAGCATGGGACAGACAGTCGTTGTGGAGAATCGTCCGAGTACTGGGGCAATTGTGGGCGCAATCGCCACCGCAAATGCTAAACCAGATGGATATACGCTCATGATTGCGGCCAGTGGGCCAATCGTGATTAATCCTGCCGTCTATAAGAAGCTGCCTTATTCCCCGCGACAGGATTTTGATCCGATTTCGTTGGTCGCGACTTTCCCGCTGTTGCTGTCGGTTAAGGGCGATTCGTCATTCCAGAATGTGAGTGAACTGGTCGCTTATACAAAAAAGAACCCGGACCGTTCCAACTACAGCTCCAGCTCATCGGCATTTCAATTGGCCACAGAGCTGCTGAAAGAGCGTACAGGTTTGGTTGCTCAACACATTCCTTACAAGGGAAGCAATGACTCCGCGATGGCAGTTGCTTCGGGGGAGGTCTCCTTCAGCTTGCTGGACCCCGGTCCAGCCGCCGGCGCCATTCGCGGAGGGTTGATACGAGGCCTTGCCGTGACCTCGGCAGAGCGTATGCCCGTCTATCCGGATATCCCCACATTGAAGGAGCAAGGGGTGGATATGCAGGTCGGATTCTGGATCGGATTATTTGCGCCAGCAGGTACGCCATCGGCCATTGTCAAGCGTCTAGAGCAGGAAACAGCTAAAGCGATCACAAATGCGGACATGAAAAAGGAAATGACGCAAATGGGCTTGATTCCTACCGCCAGCAGTCCAGAACAATTTGCACAACAAATTGGACAAGAAATCGACATGTGGTCGACGCTGGCCAAGCAAAATAACATCAGTGTGGAGTAATGGATGCGTAGTTCTTCTACCGCTGGTGCGCAATACCGTGCACCCCAGTTATTTATTGGTGGACGATGGCAAACAGGCGGTGCGGCCACGCGTACCAATGTCGTCAACCCTGCTACCAATGAGGTACTGGATCAAGTCCACCATGCTTCGGCAGCCGATCTGGATGCGGCCTTGACGGCCGTGGACGCCGGATTTGCCACGTGGCGGGCAATACCTGCGATGGCCCGGCAGCAGATTATCCTGGCGGGTGTTGCGCTCATGCGGGCCAGGAGCGAAGACATCGCCCGTTGTTTGACGCTGGAGCAGGGCAAGCCGATTGCGCAAGCCAGAGGTGAAGTAGAAGTCGCCGCTGCGATGGTGCAATGGTACGCCGAGCAAGCCAGGCGGATCTATGGCCGTATCGTCCCAGCGCCTGTGGCAGGAACAGATTATGAGGTGCGCAAAGAACCCATTGGCCCTTGTCTATTGTTGTCTCCATGGAATGTGCCGGTCATTCTCGCGGCGCGCAAGATCGGCGGTGCATTGGCCAGCGGGTGTTCGTGCATCGTAAAACCGCCAGAGGAGACTCCCGGCGCGGTGGCAAAGTTGGTGCAGTGCTTTGTCGATGGAGGCGTCCCTCCCGGCGTCATCAATATGGTGCTGGGTGTACCGAGAGCGGTCTCAGAACATCTGATTGCGTCGGATGTGATCAGGAAGGTTTCTTTCACCGGCTCTGTTGCCGTGGGCAGAGAGCTTGCTCATTTGGCATCGGCTGGGCTCAAACGTGTCACGCTGGAGTTGGGCGGACATTCGCCAGTGATTGTCTACGATGACGTAGACATCGAGTCATGTGTCGCGCAACTGGTGCAAGCCAAGTTCCGCAATGCCGGCCAGAC
>Ga0182738_1005945_pt1 | contig 12845 bp, 12 predicted proteins | sample eDN5th30CBELigMG_FD_128876 | JGI IMG/M metagenome (GOLD analysis project Ga0182738, IMG submission 128876) | Enriched Miracle-Growth compost microbial communities from Emeryville, California, USA - eDNA 5th pass 30_C BE-Lig MG (version 2)... ...
GGCCGACAAGGTCGAGGGCAACCTGCTGGCCGCCCACCAGGAAATCCAGAAGCTCGCCCTGCTGCACCCGGAAGGGCCGATCGCCGCCGCCGACGTGGAGCGCGCCGTGCTGGACGTGGCGCGCTACGACGTGTTCGGCCTGCGCGACGCCATGCTGGCCGGCGACCCGGCGCGCGTGGTGCGCATGATCGCCGGCCTGCGCGCCGAGGGCGAGGCGCTGCCCCTGGTGCTGTGGGCGGTGGGCGAGGAAATCCGCCTGCTGGCGCGCCTGGCCGCGGTGCGCGCGGCCGGCCAGGACATGGGCGGGGCGATGCGCCGGCTGCGCGTGTTCGGCCCGCACGAGCGCCTGGCCCGCCAGGCCCTGGACCGCGTCTCGCCGGCCGCCTGGCCGGCGGCCGTGCAGCACGCGCACGACGTGGACCGCCTGATCAAGGGCCTGTCCGCCCCCGGCCGCCTGGCCGACCCCTGGGAAGAAATGACCCGCCTGGCGCTGCGCGTGGCGGCGGCCGGCGCGCGCGGCTGAACGGGCGCGCCGTAATACACTAACGCCTTCCCGGCGCGCGCCGCGCGGCGCGCGCACACCGACACCGCAGCATCCATGACCACCGCCTCGATCGAACAGTCCATGCAGGAACTGGGCCGGCACGCCCGCGCCGCCGCCCGCGAAATGATGCGCGCCAACGGCGCCGCCAAGGACCGCGCGCTACGCGCCATGGCCGCCAGCCTGCAGGCGCGCCGCGACGAGCTGCGCGCCGCCAACGAGAAAGACCTGGCGGCCGCGCGCGCGGCCGGCGTCGCCGCCCCGCTGGTGGACCGCCTGACCCTGTCGGACAAGGCGCTCGGCCTGATGGCCGCCGGCCTGGAGCAGATCGCCGCCATGCCCGACCCGGTCGGCAGCATTTCCGCCAGCAGCGTGCGGCCCAACGGCATGCGCGTGGCGCAGATGCGCGTGCCCCTGGGGGTGATCGGCATCATCTACGAGTCGCGCCCCAACGTCACCATCGACGCCGCGGCGCTCTGCCTGAAGTCCGGCAACGCCGCCATCCTGCGCGGCGGCAGCGAGGCCCTGCATTCCAACCTGGCCCTGGGCCGCGTCGTGCAGGACGGCCTGGCCGAGGCCGGGCTGCCGGCGCGCGCCGTGCAGGTGGTGGACACGCCCGACCGCGCCGCCGTGGGCGCGCTGGCCACCATGACCGAATACGTGGACGTCATCGTGCCGCGCGGCGGCAAGAGCCTGATCGCCCGCCTGGCCGCCGAGGCGCGCGTGCCGCTCATCAAGCACCTGGACGGCAACTGCCACGTCTACATCGACGCGGCCGCCGACCCGGACAAGGCCCTGCGCATCGCCTTCAACGCCAAGACCTACCGCTACAGCGTGTGCGGCGCCATGGAGACCCTGCTGGTGCACCGCGACGCGGCCGAGCGCATCCTGCCGCCCGTGGCGCGCGCGCTGATCGACCACGGCGTCACCCTGCACGGCTGCGAGCGCACCCGGCAACTCGTGCCCCAGGCCGTGCCCGCCACCGACGAGGACTGGGCCACCGAATACAGCGGCCCGGACCTGGCCGTGCGCATCGTCGACAGCCTGGACGAGGCCATGGACCACATCGCCCGCTGGAGCTCGGGCCACACCGAATCCATCGTCACGGAAAACCTCGGCGCGGCGGCCCGCTTCCAGCGCGAGGTCGATTCCAGCTCGGTCTACGTCAACCTGCCCACCTGCTTCGCCGACGGCTACGAATACGGCCTGGGCGCGGAGATCGGCATCTCCACCAATCGCCTGCACGCGCGCGGCCCGGTCGGCCTGGAAGGCCTGACCATCCAGAAATGGGTGCTGCAGGGCGACGGCCAGACGCGCGGCTGACGCCGGCCCGCCCGGGCGAGCCTCCCCCGGGCCCGCCTATCCGGCCGCCTGACCGGGCCGCGCCATCGGCCGGCCCCGCGCCGCGGCCTACAATGCGGCTTTGCCTACGGACACCCACGCCATGCTCTGGGTCAAGACCCTGCACATCGTCTTCATCGCCGCCTGGTTCGCCGGGCTCTTCTACCTGCCCCGCATCTACGTCAACCTGGCGCAGCAGTCCGAGCCGGCCGTGCAGGCCTGTCTGATCGGCATGGCCCGCCGGCTGTACCGCTTCGCCACCCTGCTGGCGGTGCCGGCAGTGCTGTTCGGGTTGTGGCTGTACGCCGGCTACGGCATAGGCATGGGCCCGGGCAACGGCTGGATGCACGCCAAGCTCGCGCTGGTGCTGCTGGTGATCGGCTATCACCACGGCTGCGGCGTGCTGCTGCGCAAGTTCGAGCAGGGCCGCAACACGCGCAGCCACACCTTCTACCGCTGGTTCAACGAGCTGCCGGTGCTGCTGCTGCTGGCGATCGTGGCGCTGGTCGTGGTCAAGCCCTTCTGATACGCATGGCCGACGACAAGCCCTCCTCCCCCGGCACGCTCAAGCTGCGCCGCCCCGCCCAGGCCGGGCAAGGCGGCCAGGCGCGGCAGGCCGAGAACGCCGGCCCGGCCGGCGAGCCCGCCCGCAAGCGCTCCGGCGCCCGCGCGCGCCAGGTCGCCCAGATGGAGCGCGCGCGCGAGCAATCGCAGCGCGCCCGGCCGCAGGAGCCCGCCGGGCGCGGCGGCGACGAGCCCGGCATCGGCATGGACAGCCGCGAACGCCAGCCCCGCGAGCGCCCCGCCCGCGCCCCACGCGGCGCGCGGCGCAACGCGGCGCCGGCCGAGACCTTCACCGTCTTCGCCCCCTGCCCGCAAGGCCTGGAGCAGGCGCTCGCCATCGAGCTGCAGGCCCTGGGCTTCGACGACGCCCAGCCGGGCCGCGCGGGCGCGCGCTTCACCGCCGACTGGTCCGGCGTGCTGCGCGCCAACCTGTATTCCCGGCTGGCCACGCGCGTGCTGGTGCAGGTCGCCCAGGCCCCGGTCGCCCGCGAGGACGACATCCTGGAGCTGGCCCGCGACACGCCCTGGGAGCGCTGGTTCGGCCCCGAGCAGCGGCTGCGCGTGGACACCTCGGCCGTCAAGAGCCCCATGAAGAGCCTGCAGTACTGCAACCTGCGCGCCAAGGACGGCATCTGCGACCGCCTGCGCGAGCTCGAAGGCGCGCGGCCGGACATCGACACCGTGCGCCCGGACGCGCGGGTGCACCTCTTCCTGTCGGCCGACACGGCCACGCTCTACCTGGATACCTCGGGCGAATCGCTGTTCAAGCGCGGCTGGCGCCTGGACAAGGGCCAGGCGCCGCTGCGCGAGAACCTGGCCGCCGGCCTGCTGGCCCTGGCCGGCTGGGACCCGGCCGCCCCCTTGCTGGACCCCTTCTGCGGCAGCGGCACCCTGCTGATCGAGGCCGCCTGGATCGCCCTGGGCGTGCCGCCGGGCATCGCCCGCCCCTTCGGCTTCGAGCGCCTGCGCGACCACGACGCCCGGCGCTGGCGCGACCTGAAGGACGATGCGCGCGCCCGCATCCTGCCCAGCCTGGACACCCCGCTGATGGGCGTGGACACCGACCCGGCCGCCATCGACGCGGCGCGGCAGAACGCCGAGCGCGCCCTGCTCGCCCCCGGCGCGCTGCGCCTGGAAGTGGGCGACGCCCGGGAGGTGCGCCCGCCGGCGCCGGCGGGCTGGATCGTCACCAACCCGCCCTACGGCGACCGCATGGCCGCGGACGACCCTGCGCTGTGGCGCGACTGGGCGGCCAACCTCAAGCGCCACTTCGCCGGCTGGCAGGTCGCGGTGATCTCCAGCGACCACAAGCTGCCCCAGGCCATGCGGCTGCAGCCACGGCGGCGCACACCGGTCTACAATGGGGCACTGGATTGCAGGTTGTTTCAATTTGAACTGGTGGAAACAAGCTATCGGCACTGAAAAAGGGCATACTCACGTTGTCGCGCCGCAACATGGTGCGAAGGCCGGGCACCATGCTATTGCAAATCCCAGGGTTTTCCCTATAATAGGGTTAACCCTGATGGAAAGACGACAGATGGAGCCCGACATGACCACCCGCAACGAAGAATTCCGCCTGACCGATGAACTGGAACGCCGCCTCATGCTCCAGGCCATCGAAGAACAGTTCCGCCCCCGTCCCGGGCGCGCGCTGCGCAACTTCCTGACCAGCCTGGCCGCCAGCGTGCGCGCCACGGCAGGCCTGATGTCCGTAGCCCGCCGTCAAGGTTCGGAAACCCAGCTGATGTAAGCTGGCGCGGCGCGCTGTAGAGTAGTAGGTAGTACCGGTTCCCCTTGGGGGCTGCTTACAGCCCCTTTTCACCCCGCCCATGTGGCGGGGTTTTTTTTGACGCCGGGCCGCCCCAAGGCAAAAAAGCCCCCTTGGGGGGCAGCAAGCCGAAGGCGCAGCGTGGGGGTTCTTTTTGCCGCTCGGGGCTCCTCAGTCCCACGCCGGGGCCAGGCCCTCCGGACTGACTTCGCGGCCGTTGCGCTCCAGCGCGGCGATCTGCGCCATGTCCTCGCCGTCCAGGCGCAGTTGCCGGGCCAGCAGGTTGCTCGCCAGGTTCTCGCGCCTGGTCGAGGACGGGATGACCGCATAGCCCAGCTGCAGCGCCCAGGCCAGGGCGACCTGCGCCGGCGTGGCATTGTGCTTGCCGGCGATCCGGCCGATCACCGGGTCCTTCAGCACCTTGCCGTAGGCCAGCGTCATGTACGAGGTCACCGCGATGCCCTGCTCCTGCAGGAAGGCGGCCAGCTTGCGGTTCTGCAGATAGGGGCTCAGCTCGATCTGGTTGGTCGCGATCGCGCCCTTGCCGACCGCGGCGATGGCCTGCCGCGTCAGCTCGATGTTGAAGTTGGAGACGCCGATCCGGCGGGTCAGGCCCAGCGCCTTCGCCTCGGCCAGCGCGGCCATGTACTCGGGCAGATCGACGCCGTTGCCGGGCGCCGGCCAGTGGATCAGGGTCAGGTCCACGTAGTCGGTGCGCAGCCTGGCCAGGCTCTCGCGCAGGCTGGGCACCAGCTTGTCGCGGGCATAGTTGTCGGTCCAGATCTTGGTGGTGACGGAGAGGTCGGCGCGCGGCACGCCGCTCTCGGCCAGGGCCTGGCCGACCTCGGCCTCGTTGCCGTAGATCTGCGCGGTGTCGACCGCGCGGTAGCCGAGGTCGAGCGCATTGCGCACCGAGTCGATGACGGTCTGGCCGGTCAGGCGGAAGGTGCCGACGCCGAAGGAAGGAATGTCGCCCATGGAATGCTCCTTGTGAAATCGTGAATGAAAGACGAAGCGAGTCTGGAATGGATGACGCCAGTGTCCTGCGTTTGTCTTTGCCGAAAAAGCCGTTTATAAGCAGAAGACTATTGACCTGGGATCAATTATGAAGATCACTCTCGACGAGCTGCAGGTGTTCATTGGGGTGGTCGATACGGGTTCGATCACCGCGGCTGCCGAGCAGCTCGGGCAGACAGTCTCCGGCGTCAGCCGGGCCCTGGGCCGGCTGGAGCGCAAGCTGCGCACGACGCTGCTGCGGCGGACCACCCGCCGGCTGGAGCTGACCGAGGAAGGCCGGGCCTTCCTGCAGCATGCCCGCGCCATCCTCGCGTCGGTGGACGAGGCCGAGGAGCAGATGGCCGCCCGCCTGGAGCTGCCGGCCGGGCGCCTGCGCGTGGATGCGGCCACGCCCTTCATGCTTCACGTCATCGCGCCGCTGGTGGACGGCTTCCGCGAGCGCTATCCGCAGGTCGAGCTGGAGCTCACCAGCAACGAGGGCATCATCGACCTGATCGAGAAACGCACCGACGTGGCGTTTCGCATCGGCGCGCTGAAGGATTCGACGCTGCACGCCCGGCCGATCGGCAGCAGCCGGATCCGGGTGCTGGCCAGCCCGGACTACCTGCAGCGCCACGGCGCGCCGTCCAGGGTGGAGCAGCTCGCACACCATGTCCTGCTGGGCTTCAACCAGCCCGAGACCCTGAACGAATGGCCGCTGCGCGACGGCGGCGGAAACCCGGTGCACATCCGGCCGACCATCGCCTCGTCCAGCGGCGAAACGCTGCGGCACCTGGCGCTGGCGGGAGCGGGCATCGTCTGCCTGTCGGACTTCATGACCCGGCAGGACCGCCAGGCCGGCCGGCTGGTCCAGCTCTTCGCCCGGCAGACCCTGGACGTGCGGCAGTCCGTCAATGCGGTCTACTACCGCAACACGGCGCTGTCCTCGCGCATCACCTGCTTCGTCGACCACATCGTCGAGCGGCTGGGCAGGCGCGCGTTCGAGGAATGAACGGGGAGGAGCATGGCGCCCCCGGCCGGCTCAGGGCGCGGCGCGGGGGCATTCACGGCCGTGGAGCCTACCGCGCGTCGGGCTCGATGTGCGTGGCCAGCGTGACGCCCAGCCGGCGGGCGGCGTTTTCCATCAGGTCGGCGGCGGCGTGGGCGCGCGCCACGCTCCAGTCGCCAGGCACGCGCAGGGTCAGGAAAGCAAAGCTCATCGTGCCGGCCCGGCGGGTGCGCAGGCCGATGTAGCGGCTGCCTTCCACCAGCTCGGCGTCGAGCGCGGCGCGCAGCCGCGCCAGGTCGTCCGGGCCCAGGGCGTGGTCCATCAGGCCGTCGATCGAGCGACGCAGCAGCAGCCAGCCCTCGCGCAGGATGTTCAGGGCGACGGCGATGGCGATCGCCGGATCCAGCCAGGACTGGCCGCTGACCACGGCCAGCGCCACGCCGACGATCACGCCGGCGGTGGTCAGGACGTCCGTGGCGAGGTGGCGGGCGTCGGCCTCGGCGGCAATGGATCGGTGCGCGCGGGCGGTGCGCAGCAGGATGCGCGCGACGGCGAAGTTGGCCAGGCTGGCCGTGGCGGCCAGCAGCGTGCTCCAGCCCAGCGCCTCCACCGGCCGCGGGTTGGCCAGGCGCTCGGCGGCGGAGGCCAGGATGGCCAGCGAAGCCAGGAAGATCATCCCGCCCTCGAACGCCGCCGAGAAATATTCGGCCTTGCCGTGGCCGTAGGGGTGGCCGTCGTCGGCCGGCTGGCTGGCATAGTGCACCATGGCCAGGGCGAAGGCGGCGCCGGCGACGTTGACCAGGGATTCGACCGCGTCGGAGAAGTACGCCACCGAGCCGGCCAGCCAGGCGGCCAGGCCCTTGAGGACACAGGTGGCGAGGGCGACCGCCACCGAAAGCTGCAGGGCCTGCTTGGGCGTGAGTACCGGCATGGACGCTAGGCGGGAAACGGTGCGCGACATCTTAGCCGCACGGCCGCCCCACCGCCATCCCATGCCCGCCATCCCATGCCCGTCATCCCACGCCAGGGATGCCGTGCCAGGGATGCCGCGCCGAAGCGGGCCTGCGGCGAATCCAGGATAATACGGCCCCACCATGGATGCCGCCTCGCCCCCTTCCCCCCTCGCCCCGCCCAGCCGCCTGCGCCGCTTCGCCTGCATGATGTACGAAGGCGTGCTGCTGTTCGGCGTGGTCTTCCTGGCGGGCTACCTGTTCGACACCCTGACGCAGAGCCGCCACGCACTGAGCCTGCGCCACGCCCGCCAGGCCTTCCTGTTCCTGGCCATCGGCCTGTATTTCGTGCTGTGCTGGCGCAAGAACGGCCAGACCCTGCCCATGAAGACCTGGCACATCCGCCTGGTGGACGCCGCCACCGGCCGGGTGCCCGGCGCCGGCCGGCTGGTGGCCCGCTACCTGCTGGCCTGGCCCCTGCCGCTGGCCGGGGCGGCCGCGGTCTGGGCGCTGTCGGCGGCCACGGGATGGCAGTCGTCCGACATGCTGATCGTCTTCGCGCCCTTCGTGAACTTCGCCTGGACGTGGTTCGACAGCAACAGTCTCTTCCTGCACGACCGCCTGCTCGGCACCCGGCTGGTGTCCGTGCCGCGCGCCGCCCCACGCTGACCGCCAGGGGCGTGCCCCCAGGGAAAACAGGCGCCGCCGAGGCTGCCGCCCCATAAAGGGCCGGATCGTCACAACACCGTCATCCCCCGGTCATCCACGCGTCACCGCGCGGTGATTCCATAGCGGGCATGCAAGCTCGCGCGGAAACCATCGTGAACGACATCCGGCCCACGCACTGGCGCACCCTGTGGATATCGGACATCCACCTGGGCACTGCAGGCTGCAAAGCCGAATTCCTGCTCGACTTCCTGGAATACAACGAGGCCGAGACCCTGTACCTGGTGGGCGACATCATCGACGGCTGGCAGCTGCGCCGCCGCTGGCACTGGCCCCAGGCCCACAACGACGTGGTCCAGCGCATCCTGCGCAAGGCCCGGGCCGGCACCCGGGTGGTCTTCGTGCCCGGCAACCACGACGAATTCGCCCGCCAGTTCGTCGGCCACGCCTTCGGCGACATCGAGATCCTGGAAGAGGACGTGCACGTCACCGCCGACGGCCGCCGCCTGCTGGTGCTGCACGGCGACCAGTTCGACGGCCTGATCGAGCACAGCAAGTGGCTGGCCCACCTGGGCGACACCCTCTACACCCTGGCGTTGTGGCTGAACAACCACTTCAACCGCCTGCGCCACCGCCTTGGCCTGCACTACTGGTCGCTGTCCCAGTACCTGAAGCACAAGGTCAAGAACGCCGTGGCCTTCATCACCGACTTCGAGCACGCCCTGGCCGGCGAGGCCCGGCGCCGGCGCCTGGACGGGGTGGTGTGCGGCCACATCCACAAGCCCGAGATCCGCGAGGTCGAGGGCGTGCTGTACTGCAACGACGGCGACTGGGTGGAAAGCCTCTCCGCCCTGGCCGAGGACCACGAAGGCCAGCTCCAGATCCTGGACTGGAGCGCTGCCCTGGCCGCCCGCCCGGCCGCCGGCCGCGGCCGCGGGCCGCGCACCCTGGCGCTGCCCGCCCTGCCCTCGGCCCTGCGCCGCCAGGGCAAGCATCCGTAAAAACCCTGATAAGGCCCCCGATAAGTGCAGGGGATGTTGCAGTAAGCGCCCGCGTCGGTCATGCTTGCGACTTGGCAAAGCCGTCGGCGCAGGGACGACCGGTCGCGCTCACGCTTGCGCCGCCCCGCCCCCGGAAAGCAGAACCCAGCGTTCAAAGACCAAGGGCCATGAACGACCAATACCAGGGGCTATACCACTCGTATCACTGGCTGGTACCGACACAGTTCAACATCGCCGACGCGTGCTGCCACCGTTGGGCAGCCAGTTCGCCGGACGCCCGGCGCATCGCAATCTATTCCGAGGATGAGACGGGCAACCGCGAAGTCTGGACCTACGGCCGCCTGGGCGAAACCGCCAACCAGCTGGCCAACGGCCTGGTGCGCATGGGCGTGGGCCGGGGCGACCGGGTCGCCGTCGTGCTCGGCCAGCGCCCGGAAACGGCGGTCGCCCACATGGCCGTCTACAGCGTCGGCGCCGTGGTCCTGCCCCTGTCCACCCAGTTCGGCCCTGACGCCCTGGAGCAGCGCCTGCGCGACGCCGAGGCGCGCGTGGCCATCGTCGACGCCAGCTCCAGCAGCAACGTGCTGGCCGCGCTGGAGCGCTGCCCGGCCCTGCGCCAGATCATAGGCATAGGCTTCACCGACGAGCGCGTGCTGCCCTGGCGCAGCCTGCTGGCGCGCCAGCCCGCCGACTTCCGCCCCGTGCCCACCCGGGCCGAGGACCCGGCGCTGCTGCTCTACACCTCGGGCACCACGGGCACGCCCAAGGGCGCGCTGCTGCCGCACGCCGCGCTGATCGGCAACCTGCCGGGCTTCGTGGCTTCGCAGGACTGGTTCCCGCGCCCGGGCGACGTGTTCTGGTCGCCGGCCGACTGGGCCTGGACGGGCGGCCTGATGGACGCGCTGCTGCCCACCCTGTACTTCGGCCATCCCATCGTCGGCTCGCGCGGGCGCTTCTCGCCCGAGCACGCCTTCGAGCTGATGGAGCGCTACCAGGTCACCAACGCCTTCCTGTTCCCGACCGCGCTCAAGATGATGATGAAGGCGGTGCCCGAGCCGCGCCAGCGCTACCGCCTGGCGCTGCGCAGCATCATGGCCGCCGGCGAGAACGTGGGCGAGACGGTGTTCCGCTGGTGCCAGCAGGCCCTGGAGATCACCCCCAACGAGATGTTCGGCCAGACCGAGATGAACTACCTGGTCGGCAACAGCCAGGCCCGCTGGCCGGCCCGCCCGGGCAGCATGGGCCGGCCCTACCCGGGCCACCGCGTGGCCGTCATCGACGAGGCCGGCCGCCCCCTGCCGCCGGGCAAGACCGGCGAGATCGCGCTCAACCGCTACGACGTCCACGGCTACGCCGACCCGGTGCTGTTCCTGGGCTACTGGCGCAACGAGGACGCCACGCGCGAGAAGTTCTCCGGCGACTGGTGCCGCACCGGCGACCTGGCCCGCGCCGACGAGGACGGCTACCTGTGGTACGCGGGCCGGGTGGACGACGTGTTCAAGTCGTCCGGCTACCGCATCGGGCCGGGCGAGATCGAGAACTGCCTGCTGGAGCACCCGGCCGTGGCCAACGCGGCCATCGTGCCCAAGCCGGACGCCGAGCGCGGCGCGCTGGTCAAGGCCTACGTGGTGCCCACCCCGGAATGGGCCGGCCACGACCGCGCGGCGCTGACCGAATCGCTGCAGGCGCACGTGCGCGCGCGCCTGGCGCCCTACCAGTGCCCCCGGGAAATCGAATACGTGGACAGCCTGCCCATGACCGTCACGGGTAAAATCCAGCGCCGCGTGCTGCGCCAGCTGGAACAGGGGCGCGCCGGCGCACCCGCGGACGCCCCGCGCAACGGCAAGGCAGGAGACAGCAAGGCATGCCCATCTACCAGCTCGACGACCTGATCCCCGAGATCGACCCCGACGCCTACATCTTCGATTCGGCCGACGTCATCGGCAACGTGCGCATCGGCGCCGGCGCCAGCGTCTGGCCGCACGCCAGCATACGGGGCGACAACGCGGCGATCGCCATCGGCGCCGAGACCAACATCCAGGAAGGCAGCGTGCTGCACGTGGACGAGGGCATCCCCATGGCCATCGCCGAGCGCGTCACCGTGGGCCACCAGGCCATGCTGCACGGCTGTACCGTGGAGACCGGCTCGCTCATCGGCATGCAGGCCATCGTGCTCAACCGCGCCCGCATCGGCCGCAACTGCCTGATCGGCGCCGGCGCCATCGTGCCCGAAGGGCGCGAGATCCCCGACAACAGCCTGGTGATAGGCGTGGGCAAGGTCGTGCGCGAGCTCGGCGCCGAGGAAATCGCCAACATGCACCGCGGCATCCGCGACTACGTCGAGCGCGCCCGCATGTACCGCCGCCGGCTCAAGCGCATCGGCTGAAGGGCAGCCCGGGCGTCGGCATCGCCCATCCCGGCCGCGCGGCGCGCGGCCGGGATGGGCGGTCCGCGCCATGCGCGCGCCGCGCCGGATTGCTAAGATGCGGCCATGACCGACACCCTCCAGAAATACCTGTTCGAAGACCGCAGCGTCCGCGCGCAAACCGTCAAGCTGCGGCAGACCTGGCAGGACGCCCAGGCCCATCACCAATACCCCCCGGCCGTCTCGCGGCTGCTCGGCGAGCTGCTCGCCGCCGCCACCCTGCTGGCGGCCAACCTCAAGTTCGACGGCGCCCTGGTGCTGCAGCTGCAGGGCGACGGCCCGGTCGCCCTGATCGTGGTGGAATGCCGCGCCGGGCTTCAGGTGCGCGCCACCGTCAAGCTGCGGGAGGGGCAGGACATCCCCGGCGAGGCCGGCCTGCAAAGCCTGCTCAACCCGGGCCGCGGCGGGCGCTTCATCGTCGTGCTCGACCCGCAGGCGCGCGGCGCCGGCCAGCAGCCCTACCAGGGCGTGGTGCCGCTCGAAGGCGAAAGCGTGGCCGAGGTCCTGGAACACTACATGCGCGCGTCCGAGCAGCTGGACACGCGCATCTGGCTGCAGGCCGACGCCCAGCGCGCGGCCGGGCTGCTGCTGCAGCGCCTGCCGCGCCAGGGCGGCACGCCCGCGCCCGCGGACGAAGCGGCCGAGACCTGGAACCGCGCCTGCCACCTGGCCGACACCCTCAAGCCCGGCGAGCTGCTGTCCACCGACGGCGCCACGCTGGTGCGCCGCCTGTACTGGCAGGAAACCCTGCGCGCCTTCGACCCCCAGCCGGTGAGCTGGCACTGCCCCTGCTCGCGCGAGAAGGTCGGCGACATGCTGCGCATGCTGGGCGTGGCGGAGGTCGAATCCATCCTGAGCGAACGCGGCGAGGTGGATGTCACCTGCGAGTTCTGCGGCAAGCCCTACCAGTTCGACGCGGTGGACTGCGCGGGCCTGTTCGCCGGCGCGGCGCCGCCGCCGGACAAGCCGACGCTGCATTGAGCACGCGACCCCGCGTGTAAACCCCATGGTGGAAATACTGGCGTAGAAGCCACGCTGTCGCGGCGCGGGGCGGACGGGCAAACTGGCTGCCCGTCCGGAACCTCGCCGCCATGCCCCGCCCTTCGACGCCCGCGCGCCAGCGCGGCGCGGCCATGCTGGAATTCGCCGCGGCGGCCCTGCCCCTGCTGTTCGCGGGCGCGGCCGCCGTCGAGGCCGCGCGCTGGTTCGCCGCGCGCCAGGTGGCCGCCCTGGCGCTGCACGAGGCCGCGCGCGCCGCGGCGGCCGGCCACGGCGAGCCGGGCGTCCTGCGGCAGGCCTTCGAGCAGGCCCTGCAGCCGCTCTTCGTCCCGCCCGGCGCCCACGGCACGGCGCGCGCCCGCATGCAGGCGGCCGCGGCGCGGCTGCGCTCGCGCGCCGGGCTCGCCCCCTGGCGCATCGAGCTGCTCGGCCCGCCGGCCGCCGCGCACGCCGACTTCGCCCGGCCCGGCCTGGGCCCGGGCGGCGCCCCCGCCATCGGCAACGACTACCTGGCCGAGCAACACCGCGCCGCCCTGGCGCGCGGCTGGCCGGGCGGCCGCGGCCCCGCCTCGGGGCTGACCATAC
>Ga0182738_1005946_pt1 | contig 12844 bp, 11 predicted proteins | sample eDN5th30CBELigMG_FD_128876 | JGI IMG/M metagenome (GOLD analysis project Ga0182738, IMG submission 128876) | Enriched Miracle-Growth compost microbial communities from Emeryville, California, USA - eDNA 5th pass 30_C BE-Lig MG (version 2)... ...
ACCGCCAGCAGGTCGTGGATCTGGTGGATCCGGGCCTGGCGGGCCTGTTGGTCAGTGATGTCTTCACCACCCGGAACATCTTGCGGTGCAGATAGTTCCGCCAGCTCCGCCAGCAGTCGATCCTTGGTCTGCTGGGTCATCCAGACACCGTGCGTATCAGTCATCGACAGTTCTCCTTTACAACAGCATTTGATTCGAAAATTCACCGACCCGAGTGGGTCAGCGCAAGGGATCGAGGTCACGCAGCACGGCGGACTGTTTGCCGGTGGTGATCTGCTCGGCCAACAATCGGCCCGTTACCGGACCGTGCGTCATGCCCCACATGCCGTGCCCACCGGCGACGTAGACGGTGCGCGGGCACACCTCCCCCACCAGGGGCCGCCCGTCGGGGCTGACCGGGCGTGGACCCACCCACACGTCGGTGCGCTCATCCCAGCGGACACCGTCGAGCAGGGGGCGGGTGGCGGCGACGATGGCTTCGACGCGGGCCGGGACGATCGGGGCGTCGGGATCGCCGAACTCCATGGTGCCGGCGATCCGAAGCCGGGCATTCAACGGCGTGCAGGCCACTCGGGCATCGGGCAGGTAGATCGGCCCGGTGACCGGCCCATCAACCGGCACCGAGAAGGAGTAGCCGCGCCCGGCCCGCACCGGCACCCGGATCCAGCGCGCTGCCAGCCGGGACAGCCAGGCGCCACTGGCGATCACCGCCGCATCGGCCGTCAAAGTCGCGCCGTCGCTGCTGGTCACGGCCACGCCGTCCCCGTGAGGCGACACGTCGGCGACGTCGAGAACGTGCAGGACAGCGCCGCGCTGCACCACCGTGCGACCCAGCGCGGTCACGAACCGGCCCGGGTCAAGGAAGCGCTGGCCGTCGATCTGCACCCCGGCGGCGACCGCCGCGGAGGCCAGCGGCACCCGCTCGGCCAGTGCGGCGCCGGTCAGCTCGGTGCCGAACACCGGCTGGCCGGCCTCGGAGAACCGGCGCAGCTCGTCGAGCAATCGCTCCGCGTCAGCCGAGGTGCGGAAGATCGCGGTGATCGGGGCATCGGTGACCGGGGCGTCCACCCCGTTGGCGAGCAGAACGTCATAGGCCTCAATGCATTCCGCACTTAGAGGCGCGTTGGCCCGCACCGCGCGGCGCCAGGCCGCGGGACGACTGTTCGCCGCGAAGCGCGCCAAGAACGCCCACAGTGCCGGGCCGGCGTTGAGTGGCACCTGCAGCGGGGCGGTCCGGCTCAGCAGAGACCGCAGCCCGAAGCGCAGGTTGGCCGGCTCGTTGAGCGGAATCGCCAGTGCCGGGGAGATCCAGCCGGCGTTGCCCCACGAGGACCCGGCCGCCACTCCGACACGGTCGACCACGGTGACCTCGACACCGCGCTCCTGCAGAAACCAGGCAGTGGACAAGCCAACGACGCCGGCACCCACCACGATCACCGATCGTGGTGCGCCGTCGATTCGGTTGGCCGCGCCCATCACTCCATGATGCGACTGCCCTCAGAGACCTGGTTTAACCGAATCGCACAACAGCGGCGTCAGTGTTTGTCGAGTTCCGACATGTCACCCGTCGCGAGCTCGATCATCGCCGCGAATCGGGTCCGCGGATCCTCCAGCCCCAGTGCCGTCACCTCGGCCATCTTGCGCAGCCGGTAGCGGACGGTGTTCTCGTGCACGCCCAGCTGCTCGGCAGCCCGGGCCAGGTCGCCTTGCGCGTCGAGCCAGGCCCGCAGCGTCGACACATAGGGGGTGTTGTGGGCCGCGTCGTGGTGACGTAGCTCTGCGACCGGCCCGCGGGTCGGCACCCGTCCGGCCCGCGCAGCGGTGTGCAGCCGGCGCAGCACGATCTCGTCCCAGGACTCGTCGTAGGCCGGCGGAAGGCTCTCGGGTGCGCCGGCTTCGTGCAGCGCGAGGCATTCCTCGGCCTCGCGGCCCGCGGCGGCCAGCTCGGTGACCGTGGCAACCGCACTGATCCCGGCCCACACGCTCGCGTGCGGCGGCAGGGCACCGGCCAGGCCGCGCACCCACTGCCGGGCCGCCGCGGCATCCTCAGCGGGCAGCAGGGTGTAGACGGTGTTGGCGGCCAGTGCACTGCGGCCTGGACGCGACCAGCCGAATCCGGTGGTGACGGCTTCGAAAGCCAACAGCAGCCCGGCATGGGGTTGCGTAGCGATGCGGGTGTGCACGGCGATCACCCGCAACGGAGCCTGCGGCAGGCCCAGTCTGGCCACCAGGGCGAGGGCATCGTCCGGCTCGGTCTGCTCATCCAAAAGCCTGGTCACCCAGTCGGATTCGACTTGTCGCTCCAAGTCGGCACTAGCCCGCGACCGCAGCACATGCAATGCCACCGTGCGGGCGCCATCAGCCAATGCGGTCAGCCGCTCACCGCTCAACGGGTTTGGGCAGGCCACCCATACCGCACCCAGTGTTTCGCGGCCGGCACGCACCGCCACCACCATCCGGCCGGTCAAGCCGTACCCGGGATCGGCAGCGACGAACAGCGGCTCGTCGTGGATATCCAAATGCGCTAGGACGCCACGGGTTTCGAACAGTGCCCGAAGCGGCTCGGACTCCTGCCGGTTCAGGATCGTCACCGAACGCGCCGGATCGGCATGCCGCTGGCCACGCGAGTACGCCAGCACCCTGCCCAGCTGATCCTCGATGGTGACCGCACCGCCCACCGCTTCGGCGAGACTGTCGGCCACAGCGAAAAGATCCGTTGGCCCACGACCCGATTCGGTCTCGCGGCCTTCGAGCACCAGTCCGTAGACCACCGCGGCCAGCTCGCTCCAGGACACCGCTGCGTCCACCACGAGCACGGCAAGCGATTCACCCTCGCCGGCGAAGGAGGTCTTGTCTTCGACGTCGCGCACCAACACAGCGACGGCCTTGGCGGCCACCGCCCAGCGCACCGCCTCCTTTACCGAACGGGCGCCGACCGCCAGCAGGACGTCGCCGACAACGACGCGCTCACCGGTCACCTCGTGCATCACGACACTGCTCAGCCGTGTCGTCCTCGGAATGGAGCAGAACCTCAGCCGAACCCCGTAGCTGCCCACCACGTTGACCAGCCGGTCCAGTGTCACCATCAACCGAGCCTAGCCACGTCGCATCGGCCATCCCGCCGATCGGGTCGCTGTCCCTGGTCTCCGGAGCCCACAGCCAGGTGAGCGCCGCCACCAGCAGCACTCCACCGCTGATCGCAAAACCCCACTCGAAAGACATCCGCTCGGCGATCTGGCCGACCGCAAGCGAACCCACGATCGACCCGAAGTCGGCCATCATCTGATAGGTCGCCACCGCGGTGCCCGCCCGGGCTTGGTTGCCGACCAGGTCGGAGATCACGGCCTGCTGCGGCGACCCGTAGATCCCCGAGGCCACCCCGGTCAGGTACGCCACCACCAAGAACACCGCCAGCGATGCGCTCGCGCCCAGCAAGACCGTCGTAACGCCAGATGCTGCCAGGCCGGCGATCAGGAGCCCCTTGCGGCCGATCCGGTCGGAGAGCTGGCCGCTGGGCAACACCGCGCAGACATTGCCGATCCCGACCATCGCCAGCGTCAAGCCGGCGAACGAGGGTCCGCGGTCCAGGACTTCGGTGACGAACAGCGGCACCAACGCAACCCGCAGACCGAAGACCGACCATCCGGTGGCGAAGTTCGACAGCAGCGCCGAGCGGTAGGCACGATTCCCCAGCGCTGTACGCACCGACACGGTGGGTCCGGTCGACTCGGCCGCTTCGGCCAAATGCGAGTGGCGCAGGCTGACGAAGACGCCGGTGGCAGTCACGATCAGCACCGAACCGTAGAACAAGAACGGCGCGCTGAGGCCGAAACCCGCTGTCAGACTGCCCAATACCGGTCCGCCCACAGTGCCCAGCAGGAAGGCGGTGGCGAACAGCCCGGCAACGCGGCCGCGTGCGTCCTCCGGGCTGATCCGGATCATCAGTCCCACCGCGGCGATGAAGAACATCGTCGATCCAACGCCGCCGAGGGCACGGAAGAACAGCAGCTGCCCGTAGGACTGCACGAAGGCGCAGGCAGTGGTGGACACCGAGACGATCAAGAGGCCGGCCACGTAGACCCAGCGCTCCCCCAGCCGTTGAACCAGCAGGCCGCTCACCGGCGCGAACAGCAATCGCGTCAGCGCGAAGGCGGTGATGAGGAACGTCGTCGCGGAGATGCTCACCCCGAAATGGCGCGCGTAGACCGGCAGTACCGGTGACACCAACCCGTAGCCGAGCGCGATCAAGACGTTGGCGACGAGCAGTACCCAGATCTCCCGCTGCAGCCGCGGTTTAGCGGCCGGGGAGTCGTTGGTCACCCGATAACTTTAGACAGCCTCGGTAATCTCTGAATCGGGAGGCTTGACCATGAACCACACTGTCGATGCGGGCCCCGATCACTCGTCGCCGCGGCCGGTGCTGCTGCAGCTGTGGGAACAGTGGACCGCGTTCAAACCGTTCGCCATAGCCGGCGCCACTGCGATCGTCGGCGGTGGCGTTGTAGCCGCCGCCATCGCGGCCCCCGCGCCCACCCGCCACGGAGTCTGGGCGGTGGCCTATCTGGTCCTGGTACTCGGGGCCGGCCAACTGGCGGTCGGGTCCGGCCAAGCGCTGCTGCCGGCCACCTCGCCGTCGCCGCGTGAGGCAACGCTGGGTGCCGCGGCGTTCAATCTCTCCGGCGCCGCCATCGTGATCGGCGTCGTCACCGACCACGTCGCGGTGTTCTACGCGGGTTCTGCGCTGCTGTTCGCCGTGCTGGCCTGGTGGCTCTACCGGGTTCGGCGCAGTACACGGCGGGGTTGGGCCCTGCTCACCTACCGGCTTTTCCTGGCGGCATTGGTAGTGAGCATTCCGATCGGGATGGCGATCACCACCGCGGGCCGCAGCTAGTTCACCCTCGGGCCAGCAGCTTGGCCAACACCGCCGCCTGACTTCCGTCCACGTCCCGGCTCGCTGTCACCAACGTGACGGTCTTCTTGCCCCGAGCCAGCGCGCGCAGGCCGGCGAACCCCGCAGCGCCCTTCTCGGTCTGCAGTTCGTCTTCGTAACGACTGACGAACTCGTCGAAACGCTCGGGCTGATGGTTGTACCAACGACGCAGTTCACTCGACGGCGCGGCGTCTTTGTACCAGTGCCCCACCCGGGGATCGTCCTTGCGGAAGCCGCGCGGCCACACCCGATCGACGAGGATCCGCTCGCCGTCTTCAGCACGGGGTTCGTCATAGACACGGGCGACCCGGAACGTGGTTTTGGGACTCATACCCCAGGCTATCGCCGGTCCGCGGCACATGTCAGCCTCCATTCACCCGCCAGCGACGCCTCAGGAGTTAGCTTAGGCAATGCTATCTTGGCATTATTTACAGTTTCGTTCGTAGAAATTGGTGTGTGGCGTGAGCGGTGGTTGGATCGCATCTCCTCCGGAGGTGCATTCCGCGTTGCTGAGCAGCGGGCCCGGCCCCGGTGCCCTGCTGGCCTCCGCCGGAGCCTGGTCGGCGCTGAGCACCGAATACTCTGCCGCGGCCACAGAATTGATCAGTGTGCTGGGCGCCGTCGGATCAGCCGCCTGGCACGGCCCGAGCGCCGCCAGCTACACCGCGGCACACTTGCCCTACCTGCACTGGCTGACGCGCGCCAGCATCGACAGCGCCCGCACCGGCGGCCAACACGAAGTCGCCGCCGCCGCCTACAGCACCGCCCTGGGCGCCATGCCGACCCTGGCAGAGCTGGCGCTCAACCACACCATTCACGACGTGCTGACCGCCACGAACTTCTTTGGCATCAACACCATCCCGATCTCGCTCAATGAGGCCGACTACGCCCGGATGTGGGTGCAGGCGGCTACCGTCATGGCTACCTACGAGGCGCTGTCCGGCGCTTCCCTGGCATCACTGCCCCGCGCGGACCCCGCGCCGCCGATCCTGGCCGCCGACAACGGAACCGATGGCGATGACGATGAGCCGACGGATCCGAGCGAGGAAGCCAACCGCTGGTTCTGGTTTATCTTCTGGAACATCGTGTTCTGGTCGACGTTCCTGTTCATCGTGACGATTCCGATTCGGATACCGATCGTGCTGCCGCTGCTGATCAACGCCATCAGCGACTTCATCGCATCGATGCAGGTACCACCGGAGCCGGTCATCGAACAGCCCGCGCCACAGCCCGTCCCGATACGGCACCCGATCGTGGCCCGACCGGCGCACGAACCGGTCGCCGTTGCCGTCGGTGTGGGAGGCGGTATCGCCGGTTCGGCGGGGACCTCCGCCGGCCCAGCCGGGGCGACGACCACCGGACCGGCATTACCGGCGGGCGGCGCCGAAGCGTTGGCCTATCTGGTGACTGGGGGCCACGCCGAAGGCTTCGGGCCCACCCTGACCGGCCGCGACCAGTCCCGCGCTCCGGCCGCCGACATTTCCGCGGCGGTCTCGGCTCGCGCGCCGGCAGCTCGCGCACCGCTGCGGTCTCGCCGGCGGCGCCGTGACCAGATGAAGGAATATGCCAACGCCACCATGACGCTGGATGCCGCCGACGACGACGAAACACCTGACAAGACAACGACACCCACCTGCTCGGAATCCGGCGCGGGAGCACTCGGATTCACCGGGACAGCGCAGCGAAGCGTCGCGGAAGCAGCAGGACTAGCTCGGCTGCGCGGCAACGTATTCGGCGCCGGCCCGGCGGTACCGCTGTTGCCCGAGACCTGGGATCACGACTCGGACGAGCGGTCGCCCTCCTAATTGCTCGGCCGCGAACCGAACCGGCGCCGGCCTCGCGCCGCGAAGGCACGCATGGCCCCCAGCGCCACCGCCATCCGGCGCTTCGACGACGGATACCACAGCAGTTCGGACTTCTGGGTGGGCAGCCGCGGCGACGTAATAGCCTGCTGCCGACAGTATTTGATGATTCCGGAAGCGCCCCCGGCGCGGTAGCCGATGCCGGACTCTTTCCATCCTCCCATCGGCAGCCCCGGACAGAAGACATTGACCAAAGCGTCGTTGACGTTCACCGCGCCCACTTCCAGCCGGCGCGCCAGCCGCTCGCCGCGGCGCTTATCGCCGGTCCAGACCGTGGCCGACAACCCGTACGGCGAGTCGTTGGCCAGCCGGATGGCCTCGCTCTCGTCGGCGACCTTGATGACCGGCAGGGTCGGCCCGAAGGTCTCTTCGGTCATGCACGTCATGGACGGGTTCACGTCGGCGATCACGGTCGGGGCGAAGTAGGTCCCCACGCCCGTCGCCTTACCGCCTGCGACCACCCGGGCACCGGCGGCCGTCGCCTCATCGACGTGGCGCGCCACAATGTCGCGTTGCGCCGCGGTCGCCATGGCACCGGTGTCACCGTCCTGGCCCTGCTGCACCTCACCGACGCGGGCAGCCAGCCTCGCGACGAATTCGTCGTAGACCGGCGCTTCGACGTAGACCCGCTCCACCGACACACAGACCTGTCCGGAGTTGAACATTCCGCCCCAGGCGATGCCGTTGGCGGCGCGGTCGAGGTCGGCGTCGGCCAGCACGATCGCCGGGTCCTTGCCGCCGAGCTCCAGACCGTAGGGAATCAGCCGCTGCGCGCAGGCCACCGCGACCTTGCGCCCGGTGGCCGTCGACCCGGTGAACTGCAGGAAGTCGGCGTGCTCGATCAGCGCCTGGCCGGTGTCTCCGTAGCCGGTGGTCAGGCCGAGCACTGGCGGTGCACCGATCTCGGCCCAACCGCGCACGAACTCGACCGCCGACAGCGGCGTCACTTCGGAGGGCTTGAGCAGCACAGCCGCGCCGGCCGCCAAAGCCGGCGGCACGTCGAGGCCGGGCATCGCGAACGGGAAGTTCCACGGCGTGATGATCCCGACCAGCGGGTAGGGACGGTAGGCGGTGGTGAACCGCTTGACGCGATAGAGCGGGCTGTGCGCCTTGGGGTGCCGGTCGGCGAGAAACTCCTTGGCGTTCTTGGCCCAGTAGCCGATGGCGTCTGCCGTGGCGACCGCCTCCAGGCTGGCATCGACGTGCGACTTTCCGGTCTCGGAGATCAACACCTCGGTGATGTGATCGGCGTGGTCCAGAATCCAGTCCTGCCACGCCAACAGCCACCGCTTGCGGCCGCTCGGCCCGAGCGCCTCCCATTCCGGTTGGGCTGAAATGAGTTGGGTTGCCTTGGCGGCCACCGTCTGGGGGGCGTCGACCGGCACAGTGCCCGACACGGCCCCGGTCGCGGGGTTGTGCACGGTGATCGTCGACTCCGCCCTGGATTGCACTGCGGTCATGTTGCGCTCCCGATCTAGAACCTGCGGGGAGGCTGTGACCTCGCCGTATGTGATCGTCAGTTGCCGCGCAGGAGTTGTCAAGGGTCCGGAACCTCGTTCAAAGCAAGGGAAACCCCTGTAGCCGGTCTGCCCTGATCCGCCCTACCGTCCACACAGGCGAATCGCTACGCATGCATTGGAGAGACCGATGGCCGATCAGACGGCGACACTTTCTCATCGTTGGGTTACCGGCTTGGCCGGGACGGCGCTCAGGGCGGTCGTGGTCGGAGCCGCCGCGGGCGTCGTGTTCGGCTTAGCGCCTGTTGCCTCCGCCGATCCAGAGCCCTCCACCCAGCAGGAGCCGGCCGACAATCAGCAGGAACAGCAGGACGAACAGCAGCAACAGGGGTTCTCACCGCCGCGGCCCGACAGCCCCAACAACAATCCGTCGAACAACCCCACCAACAATGACGCCTCCAAAAAGGGTGACCTGGCGGACAAGAACTGCTGGATGTACAGCACCGGCCCCGAATGGTTCGCACCCGGCGCCATGCCTAGGCCGGGACTTCCCGGGGAGAAGGTCTGGCCGTGCTATTACGTCGCGGGCCTCGCGCCGCACTAGACCTGCACCGTCCTGCACCATCCAGGGCTATTGGGCGAGGTATCCCCCGTCGACGGGCAATACGACGCCGGTGATGAAGGAGGCATCGTCGGAAGCGAGGAAGACGATGGCACTGGCAACTTCGGCCGGTTCGCCGATACGGCCCATCGGGTGCATGCGTTCGACCGCCGCCAAATACGCTGAGCCACCTGGCTCCTCCGGGAACCGCTTGACCCGCTCGGTGCGAATCGTCCCGGGGGCAACGGCGTTCACTCTGATTCCCCGGTCGGCCCACTCGACCGCCAAGTGCTTGGTCAAACCGCTAGCGATGAACTTAGCGGGCCCATAGGCCGCCTGCCGCTTCTGCCCTGCCAGTCCGGAGATCGACGAGAGGCACACGATCGCACCGCCGCCGGTTGGCAGCATTGCCTCGATTGCGAATTTGCACGTGAGGAACATGCCGCGGCCATCGATGGCCATTACGTTGTCCCAGTCGGTGGCGGTCACCTCTTGCACATCGCCGAGCGGGATGATGCCGGCGTTGGCGACCAGCACATCGAGCCGTCCGAAGCGGTCGACCGCCGCGCGGATCATTCGTTCCGCGTCATTCTGGACCGAGACGTCGCCGACGACGGTCTCAACCTGCGCCCCGGCGTGCCGCAGTTCCTCGGCGAGCGCCAGCAGCGGCTCGCCTTGAATGTCAGTCACGACCAGACGCGCTCCTTCGCGTGCGAAGAGCACGGCGGTGGCCCGACCGATGCCAAAGGCTGCCCCGGTGATCACAGCCGACTTTCCCAGGAGGCGTCCTCGTCCGTCGGTTGCGCCGCCCGTCATCTCGGTCAAATCTGCCCCTACTTCCTTGCGCCGAGCTTTAGCTTTTCAACGCGATAGATGGCCACTCGATTTCGCGTGAGCGCATGGCGATGCGCAGCTCTGGGAAACATCGTGATCGAGGCCTCGCCACAGGCCGGGACGCGAACAGGATAAGTCCGAGCGGATCATCTCCCGGCGCAACCGCCACCGTGAGGGCGTAGGCGACATCCAGGTTCCTCGGTTGAGTTGGGCTGAAACGGGGGCGGGCCAGGACTTTTCGTCCTGGCCCGTCCCGCTTCTTCAGTTGTGGAGCTAACTGTCATATTCACGATGTCTTCCGTGTCACGTGTATGCCGTCGAATCCATACCGGTCTAGCGAGTGTCTTCCTCGACCGCCGTTCTAGCTGGACAGGCCAGCCGCTGACTCAAGTGCCTTCACAGCGACTTTCGTACCAATGTCCAGTCCCACCTCCAGAGCCTTACTGCCCGCCGTCTTTAGAAACTTGACAAGCGAGCGCTCGTCTTTGCGCTCAGCTGCTTCGATCGCACTCTGTATGCCAGCGACCGATTCGTAATCCGCACCAGTAGACGCGGTTTCAAGAAGTCTTGCTTTGATGCTAGCCAGCTCGGATACCAACGCCGGGTCGGCAATATCGACGGACAGCCGCTGTTGAGTGATAGTTGAATCGTAAAAACCAGCGTTAGACCCTTGAGCTACAACCTCTGTATCGCGATTCTGAAACACGTTTCCCAAGACGACTGTTCCGATAGTCGGCTTGGCCTCGGAGGACAAACGCTCAACGAGTTGGCTCAGCGCAGCCTTAACGCTCTCGTCCACCGAGCTATCCGAAGCCACTTGACCGAACGCCTGACGGGCGAGCTCTAGATCGCCGCGCCTCTCTTCCATCAGTTCATCGCGTTGCTGAATGAGCAATTCATTGTGTTCGACAATCGCTTCCCTGATGGGATCTTGGAACGCATCGCTCGATTCGTCGGCTTGGCCTATTCGTCGCATTAACATCGAATCGGTCAAGATCCGCCGCGCCGTCTCTTCCGATAAATCGGCGAATGATGCCAAGTAGCCAGCTACCCGCTGAGCGGTATCGGCGAAAGATTCAGTCTCCGCTCCTCGAAATTCGGCGGCAGAGAATAGTTTAGCAAACGCAGCATCGTCGAATCGAGAGCTAGTTCCAACAAATGGTCGCAACGCCTGCAAAAGAGCATCCGGCAATACGACAATCGGCTTTGATGAATAGTCCTTGCCTAAAACTTGTCGGTCGAAGCGCCAGAACCATAAATCGCTGGATAGGACGAACGAGCCGCTGAATAGGGTACCTCGTCGGTTTGTTGGTATCTGATGGTTTCTTGCAACCATCCAGAGCCGCGCATCGTGATCCAACTTCTCATAATGAGTTTTGCGCCTACGCGGACTCTTTTGCAGAAATTCCTTATATTGGTCTGCAATCGTAGCCCGAAGCTCCATTCTTTCTGAACCTTCTACAATGTCAGGCTCACGATAGATCTGGAGGCCGAGCTCCCCAAGCAGCGCAATTGGGGACGCAAAACGGGCGGAGAATGCCCTCGGGGACGTCGGTTGCTCTGCATTCAACTGATGAAAGCGCATCTCGATGCCCGTTAGCTTGAATGTTTGCCAGGGCAGAGACACGACGGCGCGGCTTACTTGCTGCGTCCAGGTTCGGCTCGTCAATCTTTCTATCGCAGCATCAAGTGTCCGAGTCAGTTCATCGACAGTCTTCGAATGACAATAAAGCTTGAACGGTAACTCGTTTCTTTTGATGACATCGAAGAGATCGATGGCAGCCGCGGCGAGGGGTGTGTCGTGTGTACCGAGTAGCGAAAATAGGATATTTGTATCGACGAATATTTTGAGATCTGGAAGCTTCGACTTTAGTTCTTGGCGCGTCTCCTCGTCAATCGCCAGCGCCATAAGATTGAAGGTACTATCGGCCAGCTGAACAATGTATTCTACGGTTTCCGGGTCAGGCATTGTAAAGAATTCGGATACAGCGTGAATGAAGTCAGAACGCGCCGGTTCATCGATAGCGTCGCGTTGAAGAATATCTACCAATTGTTTGAGGTTGCCCTCGTCGGCTGTTGATGGTTCATCCACATGTTTGCATAGTAGGTCAATGGCTTCGGAACCGTGGATACGAAATACGCACGCCGCGTACTCAAGTAAGACTCGCCAAGCTTTGGGCTCCAGCTCAGGTGTGATTAGACTGCCGACAGATTCGCGCCAATGGCGTTCTACCCGCTGCTCAAGGTTCGCGGCATCTTCGAGGCGCGATTCAACCACTCGCCGCGCAGACTCGCTCAATTGATATTGATTACGGTAAGAGTCGCGGATCAATTGATGACCAGTTATGAGTCGGTCCAGCGATTGATTGATGTCGTGGAGCCCAAGATCCATCGAAAATGTCTTCTGGACTGCCTCGAACCAATCATCTGCGCTGCGCCATGGCCCATCGTAGTAATACATAAGCACTTGTATGAGCCAATCCAAAGTGCCCTCAAGCCGGGAACTTTCGGCGATGGCCGCGACTTGACACACACGTCGAAACGCAACCTCAGGTGTCTGCGCCATGCCGTTGCTCCCCTCGTCTCGCGCATCGTACAAAGCAACCGGATGCCTCCGCCGCAGATTTCCAATGCTGCAGCGCCCGACCTACCCACGACCCGGTTCAGGCAGGGCCACGGAAAGGTCGGCGCGATGGCGGCTGCGACGGGAGTGACCTATGGCGTTCTTCATCCCGGAGATCACGACGGCATGGCTGTGGACCCACGCCGAGCCCTGGCGGGCACCCATCAAGCTCGGCGGTGTCGGGACGATGCATCAGCTCGCGCGGACCGCGGAACCAGGAACACGGCCAGCTGCTGCCCTGGGAGAAGCTGCTGCGGATGTGACGTCGGAAGCCCGGTCGGGCATGTTCCAGCCGGGGTTCGGAATCCAGAAGTCTTCAATAGCGTGACGAATTCAGAACGGTTGAGCGCCACCTCGTTCGTCGGTCAGCCCATCTCGACAGATGCCTGATTGTGAGACTGCGACGGCGTTGGGCGATAGCGTCCCGGGGAGTGGTGGACTTCGGATCTGGCGTGGTTCACGCGTTGTGATCAACGAGTCGTGTTGAACGCTAGGCGATTTGGTGTTGTTTGGCAAGTGCTTCCGCAGCGTGTTTCT
>Ga0182738_1005947_pt1 | contig 12843 bp, 12 predicted proteins | sample eDN5th30CBELigMG_FD_128876 | JGI IMG/M metagenome (GOLD analysis project Ga0182738, IMG submission 128876) | Enriched Miracle-Growth compost microbial communities from Emeryville, California, USA - eDNA 5th pass 30_C BE-Lig MG (version 2)... ...
GAGTTCCCCGACGGCAAGAAGATCACGCTGCTGGCCAAGGGCCGGCTGGTGAATCTGGGCTGTGCCACCGGCCATCCGAGCTTCGTGATGTCGGCCAGCTTCACCAACCAGACGCTGGCCCAGATCGAGCTCTTCGCCCATGGCGAGAAGTACAAGAACGACGTCTACACGCTGCCCAAGCATCTGGACGAGAAGGTGGCCGCGCTGCATCTCGCCAAGGTCGGCGCCAAGCTGACCAAGATGTCCCAGCGGCAGGCGGATTATATCGACGTTCCGGTCAATGGGCCGTTCAAGCCCGACCATTACCGCTACTGAGACCATGGGGGAGGTTGTGACCAGCGCAGACGATCAGGCCGGTGGCAGTCTTCCCCAGTCGTCCCGCCGCACGGCGCTCTCTCAGTTCCTGAAGAGCTGCCGCGCGCGGGTGATGCCGGGCGACGTGGGCCTGCCCGAACCCGACCGCCGGCGCACGCCGGGCCTGCGGCGCGAGGATGTGGCGGCGCTCTCGGGCGTCAGCGTCACCTGGTACACCTGGCTGGAGCAGGGGCGGGACATGGGGGTTTCCACCGACGTGCTGGAGCGCGTCTCGGCCACCCTGCGTCTCTCGGAAGATGAGCGCGAATATCTCTTCGAGCTGGTGCAGAACCGGCCACCACCCCTTTCTCCCAACGCGCCGGAGACGGTGACTCCGGCCATCGAACGGCTTCTGGATGCGCTCCGCCTGCCGGCCTATGTCACCACCATGCGCTGGGACGTGCTGGCCTGGAACGCCATGTGTTCGCGGGTGCTGCGCGATTATGGCGAGCTGCCGGTGGGCCAGCGCAACCTCCTGAAAATCCTGTTCTCCGGCGGCGATTATCCCATCGGCTCGGATGATTATCATGCCATGGCCCGCCGTCTGGTGGCCAAGCTGCGCGTCGATTACAGCCAGTTCCCGGGCGATGCCGGCATCGAGGCGCTGGTCACCGAGCTGGCGGCCGCATACCCCACCTTCCGCGAACTCTGGGGCTCGGTGGAGGTGAGCGGGCGCTCCGAGGGCCAGAGCGTGGTGCATCACCCCGAAGTAGGCGACATCTCGCTGGAGCATACTTCCTTCATGCCGGAAGGCCGCCCCACTCTCCGCCTCGTTATGTTCGCCCCAGGCGATCAGGACAGCGCCGAGAAACTGGCCCGGCTGGCGGATAGCCTATAACGCTGGGTCCGCCTCGAAGACCTCGCCGAACGTCGCTTTCAGCGCCGCGTCCAGGTCGGCCATGGTGACCGGCAGGCCGAGGTCCACCAGCGAGGTCACGCCGTGCTCGCGGATGCCGCAGGGCACGATGCCGGTAAAGTGGCCGAGGTCCGGCTCCACATTCACCGCCAGGCCGTGCAGGGTGATGCCGTGGCGCACGCGCACGCCGATGGCGCCGATCTTGTCTTCCTTCGAGCCACGCCGCACCCAGATGCCGACCCGGCCGTCCCGCGTCTCGCCTTTCACGTTGAATTGCGCCAGGGCGGCGATGACCCAGGCTTCCATGCCGGCGACGAAACGGCGCACCGTCATGCCCCGGGCCTTGAGATTGAGCATCACATAAACCACCCTTTGGCCGGGACCGTGATAGGTGTACTGCCCGCCGCGCTGGGACTGGTGGACCGGAAAACGCGCCTCCAGCAGGTCGCTCTCGCGGGCCGTGGTGCCGGCGGTATAAAGGGGCGGGTGCTCCAGAAACCATAAAAGCTCCGGCGCCCGGCCGGCCAGGATGGCGGCGGCGCGCTCTTCCATGGCGGCCACCGCTTCATCATAGCCGGTGAGGCCGTCGCTGATGCGCCATTCGATGGGGGGCGGGGTGTCCATACGCTGCTTCTAACCCGCTGTCGCCGCTTGCGCAATCTCCCCGCCATCGTTAACGTTAAGGAGGGAACAAAAAGAGGGTATATAATGAATTTTATGAGTACATTTGGAACTTCGGCCAGATAACCGCCTCGCAGAGGCGGTGCCGCCATCGTGGTCGACCTGAAAGGTGATGGGTTCGATGAAAGCAAATCTTCCAGTTATTAAGGGAATGATAACCACGTTGGCGGCACTCTCCTGATGTGCAAGGAGAGCGCCGCGTGAAAGCCATTGAAGATGTCAGCGTTGAGATATCCGTCGTGCTGGGCACGTCGGAGATGCCGATTTCCCAGCTCCTGAAGATGGGCCGTGGCGCCGTCATCGACCTGGTGGCGCGCGAGGATGAGAATGTGCTGATCTACGCCAACAACCAGCTCGTGGCGCGGGGCGAAATCGTCATCTCCGGCGACAAGATCGCCGTTTCCATCACCCACACCTACAAGAATTACGTTTCCTGAGCCAGCCGCCGGCGGATCCATACCATCGGGATGAAAAGGGCGCAGCCCGCGGCGATGCCAAGGGGGAAGAGGAGCGTGGTCGCCGAATAGCGTTCCAGCGCGATGGCCGCGAGGATGCTGCGCACCATCATGATGGCGAAGAAGGTAAGCTGTTCCTCATGCGGGCGAAAATAGGCCTTGCGCACCGTCGGCCCGAAGCCAAGCAGGTCCACCAGGGTGAGGATGATGACCGCCCACAGGGCGTCGGACGTGACGGCCCAAACCGGCAGGGCGCTCATGGCAGCGGCGAGGAACAGCCAGTCCACGGCGGTGATGGAGCGGTCGCCGCGGTTGCGATAGGCCAGCAGCGCCACATAGAGGGTGACCAGCCCGGAAATGCCGGTGGGCCAGGCGCCGATGCCCCCGCCATCGCTCAATTGCGCCGCGCAGGCGATGAGGGTGGTGGACCCCCAGATGATCCAGGAAAAGGCATGCGGCTTCGTCCGTCCCCGCCGGATGGCCCGGATATAGGGCAGATACGCCATGAAGGTGAGGGCTATGGCGACGGCGCTGAGCAGGTCCTTCAGCATGGGGTGCGGAGACTGTCGGGGCAGGAGAGGCGGCGACCCCTTATAGCCCGGGCGTCGCCGTATCCGATACCGTCAACGGTTGATGCCGCTCACTTCTCCCAGCCGGTGGGGATGTTGTAGGGGGCGGTGAAGCCCATGGCCTCGATCTCGTGGATCTTGCCGCCCCATATCTTGTAGATGTGCATGGCCGGCAGGTCGAAGGGCTCATAATCCATCTCGCGTTCCTCCTGGCCCGGCACGCCGAGCAGGGGGAAGGATTTCTGCGTGAAGGCATGGTGGAAATGGGAGAAGCCGATGGCCAGCCCGGTCACCGGATCGGCGGTCAGCACACGGCGGTTGTCGATTTTTGTGATGTAGGTCCACATCAGCGTATCCACCTGCGCCTCGCAGCCCAGCGCGCCGAGATAGCCGAAACCGTCCGTGCCCTCGTCCGTCGGAACGGGATTGCGCGCCGTCTGGATGCCGTTTTCGCGGCGCACGCAATCGTCGGTGAAGGGCGCCAGGGAACCGTTGTTCTCGTCCAGCGCGTCGTAATAGGAGAGGGCGATGCTGACCAGCCGGCTGCGGGAATCCCGGTAGGCTTCCGGCACTTCCTGCGAGAAGGCGGCGCGCGGCTTCTCCAGGTTGGCCATCACGCCCTCGCGCAGGTTGCGGGCCACCATGTGTTCGGCTTCCACGATCCGGCCCTTGTCGTCCAGCTTCAGGCGCAGGCCGATGAGGGCGGGCTTGCCGTCCTCCTCGATCATGAACATGCCGCCCACCTGCTGGCTCACCTCGTCGGGCACGTAGATTTTGAAGGTGTCGGGGCCCTTGGTGGTGGCCTTCCACAGACCTTCCCCCGGCTCGATGCGCTTGGCGTTCTCCACGGTCACGATGGATTTGGCCAGCGGCGCGTCCGCCGGCTTGTGGGCCGCCATGGCGGCGATGTAATCGTCCATCACGTCGGTGAGGCAGGTGCGGTCGCAATCCTTGGCCAGGGCCGGGACGGCCAGCCCCATGGCGACTGTGAAAACCGTGGCGGCCGCCGCTTTCGTCAGGCTGTTCATGGTGTGTCCCCCCGTGTGCGCGAGCCGCTTTCGGCTCTCCCCTTTGCAGGACACTTTACAGGAATGTCGGTTGCAGCGTAAAGGGCTGCGGCCCCTCAGGATACGGCGGCCTTGTCGTGCAGGATATCGGCAAAGGTGCCGATATCGCCCGGGCGGCCGATGAGATAGCCCTGCACCTCGGTGCACAACTCCCGGCGCAGCAGGTCGAGCTGGGCCTCGTTCTCCACGCCCTCGGCGACCACCGGCAGGCTGAGCGCGTGGCTGAGGCCGATCACCGCCCGCACGATGGCGCGCGCCTCCTCATTGCCCTCCAGCTCGGCGACGAAGCTGCGGTCGATCTTGATCTTGTCGAAGGGGAAGGACTGCAGATAGCTGAGTGACGAATAGCCGGTGCCGAAATCGTCCATGGCGATGCGCACGCCCAGCGCCTTGATGCGGGTGAGCACGGCGACGGCCCGGTCCTTGTCGGCCAGCAGCACGCCCTCGGTGATCTCCAGCTCCAGGCGCTCCGGCGCCAGGCCGGTTTCCGTCAGGATGTCCACCACCTCCTGATAGAGGTCGCCATGCTGGAACTGGACGGGGGAGAGGTTGACGGCGATGCCCAGCGGCCGCTCCCAGCCCGCCGCGTCCGAACAGGCCTTGTGCAGCACCCAGCGGCCCAGCGGCACGATGAAGCCGCAATCCTCGGCGATCTCGATGAAGGCATCGGGCGCCAGCTTGCCGCGCCTGGGGTGGCGCCAGCGCACCAGCGCCTCGAAGCCCACGATCTCGTTGGTGGAGGCCATGGCCTGAGGCTGGTATTCCAGATACATCTCGCCGTTCTTCAGGCTGTTGCGCAGGTCACGCTCGGTCTCGCGGCGGCGGCGCATGGCTTCGTCCATGCCGGTCTCGAAGAAGCGGTGGGTGTTGCGGCCCTCGGCCTTGGCGCGGTAGAGCGCCATGTCGGCATTGCGCAGCAGCACGGTGGAGGCCGTGCCGTCATCGGGGAAGACGGAGATGCCGATGCTCACCCCGACCGGCGTTTCATGGCCGTCCAGGTCCACCGGCGGTGAGAGGACGGTATGGATGCGGGTGGCGAGCTGGGTGGCACCTTCCGGCTGCGAGATTCCCACCTGGATGATGGCGAACTCGTCGCCGCTGAGGCGGGCCACCACGTCGGTCTCGCGGATGGCGGCGGACAGCCGGTCCGCCACCTGGCGCAGCAGCAGGTCGCCGGCGGCATGGCCCAGCGTGTCGTTCACATCCTTGAAACGGTCGAGGTCGAGACACATCACGGCCAGCTTCTCGCCCCGCCGGGCGGCGCCCGCCAGCTCCTGCTGGAAGCGGGTCTTGAAGAGCGAACGGTTGGGCAGCTCGGTCAGCGCGTCGTGATGCGCCAGGAACTCGATGCGGGCCTGCGAGCGCTTCTGTTCGGTGAGGTCGCGCATGGCGAAAATCTGCCGGTCGTCCTTGCCGGCCTCCATGCGTTTGGCGAACAGCTCCACGGGGATGCGGCTGCCGTCCTTGGTCATCAGCGCCGCCTCGAAAGGTGCGCCGCCGTCCTGCTGCACCCGCAGGGCATGGTCGTAATCGTTCTGGAAGACGAAATCGCGGAAGGGCCGGCCGGCGATTTCCGCCGCCGTCAGGCCGGTGATGCGCGAAAAGGCGGAGTTGCCATATTCGATGATGCCGTCCGAGCAGATGACGATGCCCTCGGTGCCGGCTTCCGCCAGGGCACTCAGCCGGTCGGCCTCATCAAGGCTGCGGCGCGCCAGATGCTGGTCCACCAGCGCGGTGGCGAGACACAGGATGGTGATGGTGAGCGTGGCGACGGCCACACCCACGGCCAGCCAGCCGTCGGAGAGGAGGCCGGTGCCGGTCGGCAGTCCCGCATTGGCCACCACGGTGATGCGGGCCGAGGCGATGCCGGTGAAATGCATGCTGCAGATGGCCAGCGTGAGCAGCCCGGTGGCCAGAGCGAGGCCGGGAGAGCCGGCCAGGCGCCGGCGGACGGCGAAAGCGGCGGCGCCGAGCCCGATACCGAGCAGCACCGATGCCGTGACCAGCACCGGATCATAGGTGATGTAACCCGGCACGCGCAGGGCGGCCATGCCGGTATAATGCATGCAGGCGATGCCGAGACCGACCGCGGCGCCGCCCAGCGTCGCCCCCGTGCGGTTGGGCCAGTAGACGCTGGCGGCGATGCCGGCCCCGGTGATCAGGATGGCGATCAGGACCGAGGCCAGGGTGAGGCCCCAGGCATAGCCCGTGGGCAGTTCCGGCCGGAAAGCCAGCATGGCGACGAAATGGGTGGACCAGATGCCGAAGCCGGTGGTCACCGCCGCGGCCACAAGCCAGGCATTGCGGGCGCGCTCGCTCAACGCCTGCCGGGCACGGGCGATGACGTTGAACGCCGTCAGTGCCGCCAGCAGGCAGATGACGCCGGCCAGCAGGACAAGGCGCGGGTCGTGTTGCTGAGTGAGGCAGGTATAAACGGTCAGCATACGGGGCTCGAACTCGGTTGGTCGATCCCGATGCTAGGGCGAGAAATATAAGAATCCTTTAATGCCTAGGGGACATGAGGATCAGCTCTTGTCGCCCGGATTGGGCACCCGCGGGCGCATCACCGTGCCGTCCTCCTTCGTCAGTTCCACCCATGTGGCGGCGGGGCGGCCGTCCTTCATGGGGTGTCCGGTGACCGTCACCTTGGTGCCGGCGGGCAGGGAGTTGCGCATGATGCCGGCGCGCATGAGGATGCCGGGACCCTCGGCCTCGAAGCCCCAAACGGTGGAAGTGCCGTCATCGTTCTTGACGTCCACCAGGAGCCAGGAGTGCGGATTGGTGTACTGGAACTCCTTCACCGTGCCCGAGACCGTGATTTCCTTCTGCATATCGTACATCTGCACCGAATGATGAGCTTCGGCAATGCCGCCGAAACCGGCCATCAGGCCGATGGCAGCCAGGCGGATCGACAGTTTGCGGCTCTTGCGTATCATTGGTCGTCTTCCTTTTCGCGAATGCGGCGCTTGGCGGAAGATGCCAGTATAGATGTGGCCACTGAACCTCCAGTGAACGGCATTAACGAATTAGTGTATTGTCTTGGCCCGAAGCTGTGGCAAGGTTGAAAGCTGCAATTCCGGAAGCGCCAAGGAGGGGACCATGTGCGACAATCATACGCCGGGAGAATGGGCGGAATTTCTGAAGAAGGCGGGCCGGATGAACCGCCGCCAGTTCGGGGCCATGTCGGCGGCGGGGGCGGCGGCCCTCATGCTGCCGCGCTCTGCCAATGCCATGGACGTGACGGAATCGGACGTCAACATCACCACACCGGACGGCACGGCCGACTGCTATTTCGTGCATCCGACCAGCGGGGCGCATGCCGCTGTGCTCATCTGGCCGGATATCCTGGGTCTGCGCCCGGCCTTTCGCGCCATGGGCAAGCGGCTGGCGGAAGAAGGCTATGCCGTGCTGGTGGTCAACCCGTTCTACCGCAACGCCAAGGCGCCGGTGGTGCCCGAAGGCGCCAGCTTCGCCGATGAGAGCGTGCGCAACACGGTATTCCCGCTGGCCCAGTCGCTGAGTCCCGAAACCCATGTCACCGACGCCAAGGCGTTCGTCTCGTGGCTGGACCAGCAGTCCGCCGTGGACAAGGGCCGGAAGATCGCGACGACGGGCTACTGCATGGGCGGCCCCATGGTGTTCCGCACCGCCGCCACCATGGCCGATCGGATCGGCGCCGGCTGCACCTTCCATGGTGGCGGCCTGGCGACCGACGCACCGGACAGCCCGCATCTCCTCATCCCCGAGATGAAGGCCAGCTTCCTCATCGCCATCGCCGCCAATGACGACGAGAAGGACCCGAAGGCGAAAGAGACGCTGAAGGACAGTTTCGAGAAGGCCGGCCTCAAGGCCGAGATCGAGGTCTATAAGGGCACGATGCATGGCTGGTGCCCCATCGATTCCGCGGTCTACGACGAAGACCAGGCCGAAAAGGCGTGGAGCCGCATGCTGGCGCTGTTCAAGACCGCGCTGGCCTGAGAGACAGCCGCCAGGGAGGATCGGGTGCCGGGCGGGAGCGCATGCTTCCGCCCGGTGCTTTTATGATAGGTTTGACCCGGGGGTATCAAGGGGGAGGGCGCCATGAGGGGCCGCATCATCATCGCATCGGGCATCGTCGTCGCCATGCTGGGCATGGGCGCGCTGCCGGCATGGAGCGCCGGTGCCTCCATCGAGCAGCGGCTGGAGGAGCTGGAAGGGCGCGAGGCCATCCGCACGCTGATGAAGCAATATGGCCGCACGCTGGACACGCGCCGCTTCGACGATTTCGGCAGGTTGTTCGCCGAAGGTGATGGCGTCTATGTCACCGGCGGACGGGAGGTGAAGGGACAGGAGGCCATCGCCGAGATGATGCGCGGCGTCTTCGCCGACAATCCCTCCGGCCTCAAGGCGCCGCAGTTCCACGTCTTCTTCAACGAGGTGATCGCATTCGAGAGCCCGGCCAGAGCCACCGCCTTCAGCCAGTCGGTCTACGTGGCACCGGGCGAGGACAATGCGCCCCGGATGGTCATCTTGGCCTCCTATGACGATGTGTTCGTCAAGCGAAACGGCACATGGAAATTCCTGCGCCGCGCGGTGCATGGCGAGATTCCTTCGGGGAAGTAGGTACCGAAGTTGACGGGGGCCTTATGCTGATAAACCTTCGTCACGCGCGCGCATCGCGCGCACTGGCTCCCCGCCCAAGGCGGAGGTGACGGTGAGTGAGGCTCGGCGCTACTTCGCCGCCGTTTCCTGTTCGGTCGGGGTGATGGCCTCGTTGACGATGGAGGTGCCGTATTTGCTGGCCAGGCACAGGAGGATGATCTCCCGATCGCCGTCGGTGAACTGATAGCTGCGCTCCAGATCCATGTCGCCTTCGATGCCGACGCCGGCATCCTCGGGTTTGCCGAATTCCTTCGTCAGCGCGGCAGTGCGGCGGTCGCATTCGGCGGTGGTGGCGGCGACGTCGCGGTCCGCGGGTTCCAGCGAGACGAGCACCTGGCGGAAATGCCGGGCATCGAAGAAGAATTTGAGGGCGTAATCGACCCCGTCCACGTCATAGGGCGTGATGCGCAGCATCTCCTTCAGCCCGTTGCCCAGCGTGTCACCGGCCACGCGCTCGGCCTCGGGGAAGGCCTTGGCCATTTCCTCGGGTGTCATCCCGGTTACGGCCCCGGGCCAGAGCTCCACCGGGACCTTGGGCAGGGGGCCGGGACCCGGCGGGGCCTTGTGCACCTGCGCGGCGGCCGGCGCGGCCAGGGTGCCGATCAGCAGAGCGGCGGCGATGGCGCGGTGCAGCATCCTCATATCCCTCACTCGGCGGCGGCCGGGTTGTAGCCGAGGATGGATTTCGGCTCCAGGAATTCGTCAAAGGCGAAATCGGCGAATTCGCGGCCGTTGCCGGATTGCTTGTAGCCGCCGAAGGGCACGTCGAGATTGAGCCCGGCATTGTTGAGGCTGATATAGCCGGCGCGGATTTTCCGGGCGACATCGCGGGCATGGCCGATATCGGTGCTGTGCACGTAGCCGGCCAGGCCGTATTCGGTGTCGTTGCCGATCTCCACCGCATCATCCTCCCTGTCGAAGCCCAGGATGCAGAGGACGGGACCGAAGATTTCTTCCCTCGCGATCTTCATGTCGTTGGTGACGTTCCTGAAGATGGTGGGTTTCACGTAATAGCCCTTGTCCAGCCCCTCGGGCAGGCCCAGGCCGCCGGTCACCAGCTCGGCGCCCTCGTCGAGGCCCGACTGGATGAGCTTCTGGATCTTCTCCCATTGCGGCCTGGAGATGACGGGGCCCATGCGGCTGTTGCCCTTGGGATCGCCCGGCTCCCAGGTTTCGGCCGTCTCGGCGGCGATGCGGCACACCTCGTCCATGCGGCTGTTGGGAGCGAGCATGCGCGTCGGCGCACGGCAGGACTGGCCGGAATTCATCATCACGGCATTGACGCTGCCGGGGATGGCGGCATTGAGATCGGCATCGTCGAGCACGATGTTGGGGCTCTTGCCGCCCAATTCCTGATGCACGCGCTTGACGGTCTGGGCCGCCGCCTTGGCAACCTCGATGCCGGCCCGGGTGGAACCGGTGATGGACACCATGTCGATACCCGGATGGGCGGAGATGGCGGCACCCACCACGGGGCCTTCGCCCTGCACCATGTTGAAGACACCGGCGGGCAACTGCGCCGCCTCCAGGATTTCGGCGAAGATCTGCCCCGAGAAGGGGGCGATCTCGGAGGGTTTGAGCACCACGGTGCAGCCCGTGGCCAGGGCCGGCGCCACCTTGGCGCAAATCTGGTGGATGGGCCAGTTCCAGGGGGTGATGAAGCCGGCGACGCCGATGGGCTCCTTCACCACGCGGGCGGTGCCGCGGTCTTCCTCGAACTCGAAGCGCTGCAGCACCTCGATGGCCTTCTTGAAATGATTGATGCCGATGGGCGCCTGCGTGCCCTCGGCCAGCCATTTGGGGGCGCCCATTTCCTCGGTGATGGCGGCGGCCAGCTCCGGCACGCGCTTGCCGAATGCCTCGACGATGCGCTCCAAGGCGGCCAGCCGGTCCTCCCGGCTGGTGAGCGACCAGGTGCGGAACGCCGTCTGCGCGGCTTTCACTGCCCGATCCACATCGGCCGCCGAGCCGACGCTGATGCGTCCGGCCACGCCTTCCGTCGCGGGGTCGATGACGTCGATCGTCTTCGCCGTCACCGGGTCCACCCATTCGCCGCCGATGAAGAACTGCAGGTATTCGCGCATGGTCTCTATCTCCCCGACCCGAACGGGCCTTTCGTGATTGCTGTTCCTGAAATTAGACGCCACGGGGTGGGCGGACAAGACCATTCCTCGAATTGATCGGGAAATGAGCGGGGGAACCACCCTGGCGCACCCGGTCATCCTTTCGAAGGCGCGTCAGACTTGTTGCCCAAAGCGCGCAAATACCCGAAGCTACACGGGCCGCCCGTCCGTACGACGTGCTTGTGAGACTTCAGAAAAAAGGAGGAGCGTCGCCATGGCCAGCAAACATAACGAAACCATCGTGCTGCACACTGGTCACCGTATGGACCGGGCCACCAATTCGGTGGCTGTACCCATCTACCAGACCACCAGCTTCCAGTTCAACAGCAGCGCGCACGCGGCGGACCTCTTCGCCCTGAAAGAGCTGGGTAACATCTATACGCGCATCATGAACCCCACGGTGGCGGTTCTGGAGGAACGGCTGGCGGCGCTGGAGGGGGGCGCGGCGGCGCTGGGCGTGGCATCCGGCCAGTCGGCATCGATGATGGCCATACAGAATATCACCCATGCCGGCGATAATGTGGTGAGCTCCACCAATCTCTATGGCGGCACGTGGAATCTCCTGAACCACACGCTGGGCAACCTGGGAATCGAGGTGCGGTTCGTCGACCCGGAGGACCCCGAGGCCTTCGCCAACGCCACCGACGAGCGGACCCGCGCCTATTTCGCCGAGACCCTGCCCAATCCCAAGCTGGAGGTCTTCCCCATTCGTGAAGTGGCGGAGATCGGGCGCCGGCTGGGCGTGCCGCTCATCATGGACAATACCTCGGCCCCCATCATCTGCCGTCCGTTCGATCATGGCGCCGCCGTCATCGCCTCCAGCTGCACCAAATATATCGGCGGCCACGGCAATTCCATCGGCGGTATCATCATCGACAGCGGCACCTTCGACTGGGAGGCCAACGCCAGCCGCTTCCCCATGCTGACCCAGCCGGACCCGAGCTATCACGGCGCGATCTGGACGGACGCCGCGAAGCCGCTCGGCCCCATCGCCTATATCCTGAAGGCGCGGGTGACCCTGTTGCGCGACGAGGGCGCCGCCATGAGCCCCTTCAACGCCTTTCTCCTCATCAACGGGCTGGAGACCCTGCCCCTCAGGATGGAGCGGCATTGCGAGAACACGCGCAAGGTCGCCGACTATCTCGTTGCCCACCCCAAGGTGACACGGGTGATCTATCCCGGCCTGATGAGTGGCCTGGCCAGAGAGCGGGCGGACATCTATCTGAAAGGCGGCTATGGCGGGCTGCTGGGCTTCGAGCTGAAGGGCGGCCTGGAGGCCGGGCAGCGCTTCATCGACTCCCTGAAGATGTTCTACCACCTGGCCAATATCGGTGATACCCGCAGCCTGGCCATCCACCCGGCCAGCACCACGCACCAGCAGCTTTCGGAAGAGGAGCGCGAGGCCGCGGGGGTAACGCCCGGCTATGTGCGGCTCAGTGTCGGACTGGAGCATATCGACGACATCCTCGCCGATCTGGAACAAGCGCTGGCCGCGGCATAGATGGCCACGCGAAAAGGAGGCACGGCATGTCCAAACGTCTGACCGCGACCACCCTGGCGCTGTTTATCATGGCGGCGCCCGCCCTGGCACAGGCTGTCGACGAGCCGCCGGCGCCCACGCCGGCCTTCAAGGGACAGACCGGCGCGCCGGCGGCGCGCACGGCATCGTCTTATACGGTGGAGACGGTGATCTCCCGCCTGGCGCAGCCCTGGAGCTTCGATTTCCTGCCCGACGGGCGCATCATCGTCAGCCAGTTCGAGGGCACGATGCGCATCGTGGACCCGAAGACCCAGCGCTACACCGCGCCGCTCAAGGGCGTGCCGGGGGTGAAGATGGTTTCGGCGGAGGGGCTGCACGATATCCTGCTGGACCCGGATTTCGTCCACAACCGCTATGTCTATTTCACCTATTTCAAGCCGCCCGAGGGCGAGGCGCCGGGCGGCTGGCCGGCTTCTCATTTCTATGACGAGGTCTATGCCATGTCGGTGGCCGAGCGGCGCTCGAAGGACCTGGGCTCGGAAGTGGCGGCACGCGGGCGCCTCTCGGAGGACGAGACGCGGCTGGAGGATGTGGAGGTCATCCTGACCGGCGGCGAC